>Ga0265297_10000091_pt1 | contig 321793 bp, 347 predicted proteins | sample Munlanlwell13791_FD_192502 | JGI IMG/M metagenome (GOLD analysis project Ga0265297, IMG submission 192502) | Leachate microbial communities from a municipal landfill in Southern Ontario, Canada - Leachate well 137-91 | ecosystem: Engineered > Solid waste > Landfill > Unclassified | place...
TTATTGCGTATAAGATTAAGTTCGATAGAAGCGGGAGACCTGAGTCCATCACTGGTTAAACGCCTTGAAACCAGCAGGAAATTTTGCCGCCATATGCATATTCCCATTCAGAGCGGGGATGATTTGATCCTAAAAATGATGAATCGCAAATATACTAGGAGGAAATACATAGATTTAATTACCGGATTAAAACGAAAGATCCCGCATCTTTCTATTACTACCGACTGCCTTGTGGGTTTTCCCGGAGAAACAGAAGAAAACTTCAGGAATACGGCTGAATTAATTAAAGAAATAAAGCCGTTAAAGGTGCATATATTCCCATATTCAAAAAGAGAGGGTACCGCGGCTGCAAAGTTCGGCGGGTCAGTAAAACCGGAGATAATCAGCGCCCGCTGTAAGCAATTAGAGGATATTGCTTATGATTGCCGGATTAATTTCATGCGGAAGTTTCTATCAAAGCAGGCGTATGTTTTGATCGAGTGCAGGAGTAAGAGTGATCCGGATTTTTGGGAAGGGCTGACTGATAATTATCTGCCGGTTAAATTAGCATTTAAGCCCGGTTTAATGAATAAGGTTGTCCGGGTTGCTCTTAGACGTATGAACCAAGACTGTCTTATTGGTGAATATATTGACAATTCTAAGATTAAATGTAGAATTAAATTATGAAGAAACACATTTATTACCATCATACCGACTGCGGAGGTGTAGTTTATTACGCCAATTATCTCAATTTTCTGGAAGAGGCGCGCACCGAATTTTTTTCTCTAAAAGAAGCTTCTATTAAAGCGCTTTCTGATGCCGGGATTATGTTTGTAGTTGCGCGTCAGGAGATAGATTATAAATTCCCGGCCAAATACGCAGATGATCTTGATATTAAGACTCAAGTTGGTGAAATGACTCATGTGCGTATCGAGTTTTTACATGAAATTTATAATCAGAATAAGCAAATTATAGTTAAAGCAAAGACCATCCTTGTTTGCGTCGATAAAAACCTGAAGCCCCAAGCCATTCCAGACGACTTACGTAAAAAAATATCCTCCAATTAATTAAAACTTGAGGTGAAAAATGGACAATCTTCTGAAGCTGTTGAAATCCAGGCGCAGTGTCCGGTTATTTAAAGATAAAAATATACCGGAAGAAGAGTTAAGGGAGATAATTGATGCCGCAAGGTTTGCGCCTACCGCCCGAAACATTCAGCCATGGGAATTTGTGGTGTTAACGGATAAAAATATATTGTCAGAGATAGCTGGTTTTGGCCAAAACGCAAGCTTTATCTCTCAAGCAGCGGCTTGTATCGCTGTTTTTTCAGCTGAAACGAATTATTATCTTGAGGACGGCTGTGCTGCTACCTGTAATATACTTTTGGCGGCTACCGCTTTAGGAATAGGCTCTTGCTGGATAGCCGGTGATAAAAAACCTTATTGCCCTAAGGTAAATTCTTTATTATATGCGCCAACAGGCTTAAAATTGGTGAGTTTAATTGCTTTGGGATACCCGCAAGAAGAAAACAGCTTTAAGCCTGTTCAGAAAAAAGGGTTAAATGATTTATTACATTGGGAGAGGTTTTGATGGTTAATCCGGGATTTATTTGGGTAGGTAACTTTGGTTGTTTGTTGCCTTTTCTCATTATATTTAATTTATTTTTCGGAAGGTTTATTTTTGATTCAACGTTTAAATGGTTAGGTTTCGAAGTTTTATTAATACTGATATTTATCCTGAGAATAAAAATCCTGGCGCGTAAAATTAACCGGCAGTGTAAACCTAAGTATAATGTGATTGATGTCCAGGGCCATGTGGTTGAAGAAGATAAGAAACTAAGGTGATTTATTTATGCCGATGGATTTTTCTCTGGTAATACCTACCTATAATGAAGGGCTTAATATAAAAGGTTTATGCGGCCAGCTTATTGGGGCTTTAGAGAATTTACATTGTGGTTTTGAAATTATTTTTGTTGATGATAATAGCCCTGATGGCACCTGGAGGGTCGCAGAAGCTCTGGCTAGAGAAGACAAAAGGGTAAGAGTTATCCGCCGCATGGGCAAAAGGGGGCTTGCCAGCGCAGTAGTTTCGGCTTGGGCGCTTTGTCGCGGTGATGTTATAGGGGTTATAGATGGGGATATGCAGCATCCTGCCGCAGCTCTTGAGAAAATGCTTAATTCTATTGTTGGCTGCCCTGGCGTTGATATCGTAATTGCCAGCAGGTATATCGCAGGTTCAACAGTTTTAAACCGTAGCGCTTTAAAGGCGTTTAAATCGAAATTAGCCGTTCTTTTTGGCAGAATATTTATCCCGGAGGTATTCAAGCTAACTACGGATCCATTATCCGGTTATTTTATATTAAGAAAGAAAGTGGTAGAAGGTGTGAAGCTTACCCCTATAGGATATAAGATCCTCCTTGAAGTCTTATCAAAAGGCAAGTATGAAAAAATCATAGATATGCCCTATGCTTTCGGAGAAAGAAAAAACGGTAGGAGCAAGGCAGGCCTAAGGCAAAGTTTTATTTCGTTGGTTCATTTTATTAAGTTAAGAAGAAGCCTTAAACCTAGAGTAATAATTTTTTAACAGGAAAAATGCGCTTTTACGGGTTTAACATAAAAAAGGAAACAGTTATTATATTAGCGATTTTGGCGGGCGCGTTTTTCTTAAGGTTATACCGCCTTGGTTTTCATGATTTATGGTACGATGAAGTATTCAGTATTATTATTTCAGAAAACTTCTGGGAAAACTGGAATCCTCCTTTGTATTTTTCGTTTCTCAACCAATGGATTAATCTCTTTGGGATATCTGAATTCAGCCTTCGGTTCACTTCGTTAATTTTTAATCTTCTGGGGGTCTATTTTACCTTTCTTTTAGCTAAACGGGTATTTAGCGCCCGTGTCGGCATCTTTGCTTCAATTCTGATGAGCTTATCGGCTTTTCAGATTTGGTATGCACAAGAGGCCCGGCCCTACAGCCTAAGTGTTTTGCTGGGAGTTGCCGCAACCTATTTTTTGTATACCGCCTTAACCGAAGAGAAGTTAAGGCACTGGATATTATTTGTCCTATTGTCAACTCTTCTCTTTTATTGCGATACTACCTATTTCGGCTTTTTTTTATTTTTCTCCCAGCTATTATCTGTTTTGATTTTTTCACGTAAAAAGATCTTAGGTGTTTTGTTTTTCCTGCCGGTATTTTTGTTTTTCCTGCCGCGGCTGCCTTCTTTAATAGCAAAGTTACTTTATATAAAGGAAGGGTTCTGGATACCTGCTCCGAATTTAAAATCATTGGTCATCACTATAGAGAATTTCAATCTTGGGTATAACATGCCTCCTTTTTTATATCAGATTTCCGTTTTATTAAGCTGTTTTCTTTTGTGGGGGTGTTTTTTATTGGCAAAAAGAGATATGGGTATTACTAAGAAAACTCTTTTTATTTTATTTTTATCATTTTTACCCATACTGTTAATATTTTTTGTCTCTAAGTTTTTTAGCCCGGTTTATCTTGACCGCGGTTTGATTATTTTCAGCCCGTATTATTATATTTTACTTGGTTTAGGTGCGGAGTATTTTTTCGGCTCTAAGCGGTTTAGCAGGATAATTATTTTTCTTCTGATTTCCCTTTTTGCTTTTGGGGCCTGCGGTTACTTTTACGATCTTATGTTTACTCCGGTTGAGCACCATATGGGGGCATATCTAAAGAAGCCATTTAAACCTTTAGCTTACTATATTAAAGAAAATTTCAAGAGTGCTGACATAATTGCGCATACTAATCCTTCTTCAAAGCTTCCTTTGGAATTTTATATTGAAAATCATAGAGATAGGCAGTTCTTTCTGTTTAAGTCCGGAATGATTGATACTAATTGGAATAGGCCGTTTTTGGCGGGGTGCAGGAATGTTGAAGTTGGGGATGTGGATTTATCGGCAAACAGCAGATTATGGCTTATTGCTTGCGATTGGCCTCGTAGCGGGATGCTGGATGAAAATTCTTCTCTTGTAAAAGCTGAATTGGATAAAAAATACTTTAGGGAGCTGAGTATTAATTTTGACGGATTATGGGTGTATAGGTATGTTAACAGTTCAAATGGTATTGACAAATAGTGTAGTTATGTTAAAGTATTGCCTAATTTTTAATAATTCATAAGCGCAATAAATTCCACATATTTTGAAAGGAGCGCAGTTAATGTGAGGTTTGACCTTTTGTTGTTGGCACCGGTTGGTTCGATTTTGGCTTTAGGTTTTGCGTTTTATCTTGCTTTAAGTATCCTTAAAATGGATGAAGGTACGGATAAAATGAAGGAGATTGCACAGGCAGTGCGTATTGGCGCCCAGGCTTATTTAAAAAGGCAATATCTGGGTGTTTCTATGTTTTTTGTTGTGGTATTTTTTATTCTTCTGGCTATGGCTTTAAAGAATTATCTGGTTATATTTGTTCCCTTTGCTTTCTTGACTGGAGGTTTATTCTCGGGTTTATCCGGTTTTATCGGGATGACTATTGCTACGCAGTCATCTAATCGTACAGCCCAGGCAGCAAGTAAGAGCTTAAATTCAGGCCTGCGCGTGGCTTTTTCAAGCGGCGCGGTCATGGGGCTTACTGTTGTAGGTCTTGGGTTATTAGATTTAAGTATTTGGTATTATTTTCTAAATTGGTATTATTCTGTTCACCCGGTTCCTTTAGGTACAGATAAAATCGCGGCGATTACCTCAACTATGCTTTGTTTTGGTATGGGGGCAAGTTCCATGGCTTTGTTTGCCAGGGTAGGCGGCGGTATTTTTACTAAAGCTGCTGACGTCGGCGCGGATTTAGTGGGTAAAGTTGAAGCAGGAATCCCTGAGGATGATCCGCGTAACCCGGCAGTTATTGCTGATAATGTTGGTGATAATGTCGGTGATGTTGCGGGTATGGGTGCCGATCTTTATGAGTCATATGTCGGATCAATTGTTGCCACTTCTGCCTTAGGTGTTGCCGCCGGACTCGGAGTTGCCGGGGTAACCGTGCCTATGGTTATGGCGGCAGTAGGTGTTATAGCATCGATAATCGGGACATTTTTTGTAAAAAGCGGCGAACAAGCCAGTCAGAAGATTCTTTTGGCGGCTTTACGCAAGGGCGTATTTACAAGTTCGGTAATAGTTGCGGTAATTTCCTTCTTTTTAGTTAAATATACTTTAGGTATTGAATATATAGGTGTTTATTGGTCGGTCCTGGCAGGTTTAATTGCCGGAGTATTAATTGGTTTATGTACAGAGTATTATACTTCCAGCGGCTTTAAACCCACCCGTTCTATTGCAGATGCTTCTTTAACCGGACCGGCAACCGTAATCATCGGAGGTATTGCCGTAGGAATGATGTCTACTGCTATGCCGGTAATTATTGTTTGTGTTGCCATATTGATAAGCTTTTTTGTTTCAGGGGGCGCGGCAAATTTTAATGCAGGCCTCTATGGAATTGCAATTTCAGCGGTTGGCATGCTTTCTACCTTAGGTATAACCTTGGCTACTGATGCTTACGGCCCGGTTGCAGATAATGCCGGTGGTAACGCAGAAATGGCTAAACTTCCTCCTGAAGTAAGAAAGAGGACTGATGCTCTGGATTCTTTAGGGAATACTACTGCGGCAACCGGAAAGGGGTTTGCAATCGGTTCAGCGGCATTGACGGCTTTGGCTTTAATAGCTGCGTACAAAGATCAGGTTATGCTTTTTGGAAAAGATATAAATGCAAATATGATGAATCCTACGGTGTTGGTAGGTTTGTTTTTGGGCGGAATGTTGCCGTTTTTGTTCTGCTCTATGACCATGCGCGCGGTAGGAAGGGCAGCTGGAAAAATCGTAGTGGAGGTGCGCAGGCAGTTTAAGGAGATAGTCGGGCTTATGGAAGGAAAGGCTAAGCCGGATTATGCGCGTTGCGTAAGTATTGCAACCGCAGCTGCGCAGAAAGAAATGATTGCTCCTTCAGTTTTAGCCATCTCTGCTCCAATAGTCGTAGGATTATTGATCGGAATTGATGCAGTTGCCGGTCTTTTGGTTGGGGCACTTGTTACCGGATTTGTTCTTGCGGTTATGATGGCTAATTCCGGTGGTGCCTGGGATAATGCCAAGAAATTTGTTGAAGAAGGGCATCATGGAGGTAAAGGTTCTCTTGCTCATAAGGCTACGGTAGTCGGAGACACGGTGGGGGATCCGTTTAAGGATACCTCAGGCCCGAGCTTAAACATATTAATTAAGCTTATGTCCATGGTTTCTATCGTATTTGCGTCATTTATTATCAGAAATAGTTTATTTAAGTAGAAGTTAACTTTTAATAAGGAATAGGGGACGTTTCCCGCTAAGGCGGAAGGGAAACGTCCCCTATTTTTTTTGTATTTTAAGGGTATTTTTAGTGTTATAATTATATTTATGGATGATTTGCAGTTTGTCCAAAGCTGCCTCAAAGGAAATAAACAGTCATGGTCAGAGTTTATTTCGCGTTATAACCGTTTAATCTATAACTACATATATAGCACTTTAGCTGTTAAAGGCCGAAATATATCTACAGAGCAGGCTGAAGATATCTTTCAGGAGATATTTTGTTCTCTGATAAAGAATAACTACAGGAAACTATCTACTTATAAGGGGAGGAATGGCTGTTCTCTTGCCAGCTGGCTTCGGCAGGTTACCATTAATTTTACCATAGATTATATGCGCAAGCTTAAGCCTATGGTTTCAATTGACCTAAGAGATGAAGAAGGTTTCAGCCTGGCGGATACGCTTAAAGAGGTTTCCGCTGGGGCAGCGGAGTTTCTTCATGATCAAAACAGGCGTAAAACTTTACAAGAGTGTATTAGTTTGTTGGAATCGGACGAACAGTTCTTTCTTGAATTATTATTGAACCAGGAATTAACTTTGGACGAAGTTAAGGATTATCTTAAGATTAACCGCGGCGCAGCGGATATGCGTAAAGGGAGGATATTGCAAAAACTTCAAGATTGCTTTAAAAAGAAAGGTTTTTTGGGTTAGATTTGATAAGCAGATCCGTCTATTGAATTGAGGACAGAATATGCCTGATTATTTAGAAGCAATAGCCAAGGTTATTTATCGAGAGTGGAAATCCGCAGGGCAGTTTACGGGGAAAAACCATCCGGATGAAGAAAGTTTAGCTTGTTTCGCGGAGAATAAACTATCGGGTAAAGATAAGGAGATAGTCCAGAAACACCTTATAAGCTGTAATATCTGCGCTGAATATGTCAGCGTTCAGCTGAAAATACAGCCGCATTTAAGCTTAGATCTCCCCCTGCCACTTGAAGAAAAGATTAAAAACATGGTTATCCGGGGCTCTAAAGAAAACTTATTTGAAATATTTCTTAAGCTTAAGGATAAGGCTTTAGAGATTATTCAGACTTCCGGGGATGTACTTGTCGGCCAGGAGTTGATACCTGCTCCTGTATTACGCAGCCGCCAAATTAATGAGTTTAAAGAGGAAATAAGTATATTAAAAGATATCCAGCAGTTAAGGGTGCTCGCTAAGATCCAGAATAAAAACAGCAAGAAATTTAGCCTCGCAATCACCGTAAAAGATAAATTAAGTCAGAAGACATATAAAAATCTTAGGATAACCTTGATTAAAGATGAGATTGAATTGGAATCATATATGACTGATTCAGGAAGCAGCTTTTTTGAAAATATCCCGCCGGGTGATTATTTGGTTGAAGTGAGCCGAGAGGGCCAAAAAATTGCTGTAATTGATTTAAAAGTTAAAGCCTAATCTTATGCCCCAAGTGGAAACGCTGATTTTGGAAGTATTTAAGCAGAATGACTGCCTTAAGATGGGTTTATTCGACCAGGGGCAAACTCTCCCCACCCTGCGCCATTATAGCCAGGTGGGGGTTTCTTTTGATGAATTAAAACAATTAAGTGCCGAGTTAGTCGCTGTTCTTAACTGGCCGGCCAATGATAATGTTTCTAAATTTGAGCAGCTAAAGAGCCTGCAAAAGATAGGGCAGTTATTTTGGAACCACCTGTTCAGCCGTTCGATCAAAGAAAATCTTAAAAATTCACCTCCTGCCGTATTAACTCTCTGTTTAGATGAAGAATTGATTTATATCCCTTGGGAGCTGATTTTTGATGGCTCTGATTTTCTCTGTTTGAAATTCAGTGTAGGCAGGTTAGTCCGCAGCAAAGGCGAGGCTACCCTTTTACAATACCGTGATTTATCCGATAGCCTGAGGATGTTAATTTTAGCTAATCCCAGCGCTGATTTAAAGAGCGCCTATTCTGAAGGGTTAAACATTAAGAACCAGTTTAATCATATGGCTAAAAAAGTCTATGTTGATTTTAAATCTACTAATATTGAAAAAAACTATGTAAAAAAGAATATCTGTGATTATGATATCGTGCATTTTGCCGGACACTGCGAATTTGATAAAAGGGATTCCAAGAACAGCGGATGGGTGTTAAGCGACGGGATATTTAAAGTTGAGGACATACTTAAAATGGGGCATAGCTTGAATTTTCCGGCCTTGATCTTCTCAAATGCCTGTCATTCTGCCCAAGTTTATCCACGCAGTATCACCGCAGCCAATAGCGCAGCTCTTAAGGGCCTAATCGATGCTGAATACCAAAGAGCTAATTATGGTATGGCCAGCGCATTTTTATTCGCCGGAGTAAGGCATTATATTGGTTCAATTCGGAAGATAGAGGATAAAGCTAGCCATGTCTTTGCCCGCGAATTTTACTTAAAATTGATTTCCGGCATAAGCGTAGGCGAGTCTTTACGCTTATCCAAATTGAAATTAGTCAAAGAATTCGGTTTAGACAGTTTGCATTGGGTAAACTATTTGCTTTACGGAGATCCAAGTTTTGTTTTTTTTAAAATTCATCAACGTAAAGAAAAGAAAAAGTTTGGCGTTATTTATAAAAAATTTAAGCTTAAGGTTGGGCTGGCGGTTATCCTTATTTTTTTGAGTGTTTTCTTTATTTTTCTATTCCCAAGAATTAATCCGGGAAAGCTTTTTCATTTTTTAAATTCACAGGCAGCATACCGTAAAGGCAATAATCAGGCAGCGATAGCTTTAAGCAAACGGGTAATCAGCCTTGATCAGAACTTTTTAGCTGCCTATCCAGTAATTGCCGACGCTTATCAGCGTCTTGGCGATAAAGAGAAGGCAAAAAAATATTATTTTGAATATGTGCTAAAGAGCGAAAGATTAAATAATAAAAACCATCTTACTGAAGCCTACATAAAACTGGGATGGTTCTATCATCTTGATGGCAAATATCCTAAGGCGGAGGAGCTTTATAATAAGGCGGTAAGTTTGAGCCGGCAGTTAAAAAATAAGAAAAATGAGGCCGTGGCTTTAAGAAAACTTGCCGTTTGGCACATTGATAACAGTAATTATGGGCAGGCCCTGGATTTACTGACTAAAAGCGCCGCAATTAATCTTGAGCACCCCAATAATTTTGAAAACACAAAGAACTTGGCATGCGATTATTTTGATATTGGTTTAGTGTTTGCAAATAAAAATGATTACCCTGCAGCGAAAGATTTTTATGTAAGAAGCATGAAAATATTTGAGCGTCTTAATTTAAAGAACGAATTAAGCGATTGTTATTTCAACCTTGGGGAAATTTATCTTTTTGAAAAAGAATATCAGAAGGCATCGGAGTATTATTTTAAAGGTTTAAGGATAGATGAAGGCCAGGATAATAAGGTTGGTTTAGCCTGTGACTATAACATGATAGGGGAACTTTATTTGGAAATGGAGGATTTGCCTATAGCGGAAGATTATTTTAAAAAGTCGTTTATTCTCTCCAGCCAGATCAATAGCCAGCCGGATATGGTAAATGCAGGGTATAACCTTGGATTGCTATATAAGAAGCAGGGGCGGAAGAATCTGGCTAGGGAATATTGGCGCAAAGCTCAGGAGATATCTCGCCTGGTAGATCCTGAAATGTATCAGGAAATCCGGCGGGAATTAAAGGAGATAGATACTATTTAAAAAAAAACATAAAAAACTTGACAATTATTTTTTTTCAGTTATACTCTACTATGTTAATAGACTTAGTAGACAAAGGAGAGAAAATGAGAATTACATATAAAGGTGATTACGCAATGAAGGCTTTGTTAGATTTATCCATACATTATGAATTAGGAGTCTCTACAATTAATGATATTGCTAAACGTATTGATGCCCCGGTTAAATTTCTTGAGCAAGTCTTGCTTGATTTGAAAAAAGGCGGTTTTGTAGAAAGCAGGCGCGGAAATGTAGGAGGCTACCAATTAGCTAAAGACCCGGCTAAAATTACTTTAGGGCAAGTTGTTCGTTATATTGAAGGCCCGATTGAGCCAATTTCTTGTGTAGAAAAAAATTATGCAAAATGCATTGATTTAGGTTGTTGTCTTTTTAGGGAAATTTGGCAGAAAGTAGCTGATGCTACTTCAGGGATAATTGATAATATAAGTTTTAGCGATTTAGCCAATAAATATAATGCAAAAAAGGAAGTATTCGCCTATTCAATCTAAGGAGGTTTTAATGACTGTTAAAATTTATACTAAAAACATAGTTAACGACGCAATTATCAAGGATTTAAGCACTGCAGTTGGAAATTTGGATTACGGTACGGTTACGGTTAAAGTGCATGATAGAAGAATTACCCAGATTGAAGTTGCCGAAAGAAAAAGGTTCGATGATATCTGGAAAGAGGAAGGGGGTGGAATTTAATAATAGTTTGTTTCGTAGTTACCGGAATAACCGGGACTTTTTTAAAATAATATTATATTCCCGATACGACCAGATAGCTGGAGTAAGAGGTAAAAGTATTGGGGGTTTAACGTGAAAAAAATATTTTTGATAGTGTTCTTTTTATCAGTTTCTTTGACAAATGGTTTATTTGCCGGTGCGCCTTTTGTCAACCTTGAAGGCGTAGGCGGGGTAGCTTTTAATCCTTTGGCTTATCTTGCCGATTCAGACGGCGAAGATACCCATTTTAAGCTAGGTGAAACTGATATTATAGGTAAGCCCAGGCTTGGGGGATGGTATGTAAGCCTGGATAATGTAAAAGTTGATTGGACAGCAATTGGAATTGCTGACACGTTCTTTAAAAGGCTGGAAGTTTCATATGGTTATGAGACAATAGCACAGGATAATGCGTCTACTAAGCGCAAGAATAATCTGGGCGCCAAGCTTCTTTTACTCCCGGAGAATTCTTTTGATACAAAATTTTTACCGGCGATATCGGCAGGAAGCATTTTTAAACATACTTCAAATGTTACTTTAGGGGTCGATTCAAGTGGAGCTGATTTTTATCTGGTTGCGACTAAGTTGATTGATCATCTGCCCAGGCCGGTTTTACTTTCAGGGGGATTGCTTTCTACCAAGGGCAGGGTAACCGGTGTTTTCGGATTTGATAAGGACAGAGATGAAGTATTCTTTGGTAACATTGATGTAATTCTGCCCTGGAACTTTATCACAGGGTTTGAATATAAGCAAGGCGCAAGGTATTCTGATTTTAAAAACGCAAATTATTGGGATCTCCATCTGGCCTGGACGCCGAATAAAAATCTTTCGCTGATTCTAGCTTATGTTAATGCTGGTGGTCATAAATCTTCAAAGGTTACCGGATTAGGTGATGGGGTAGTATTAAGCGCGCAGTATGCGTTTTAGAAAACAGGGCATCTGCCCGGATAATAATGAAAGGGGTGTTTAATGAGCAAGGTTGACAAAAAATTAAGACTAGAAACGCTGGTTTTACATGGGGGGCAGGAAGCTGATCCGACAACAGGCTCAAGAGCGGTACCGATATATCAGACTACTTCTTATCAGTTTAAGAATTCGGAGCATGCGGCTAACCTTTTTGGCCTAAAGGAGTTTGGTAATATCTATACCCGTTTAATGAATCCGACTACCGATGTATTTGAAAAGCGGATGGCTTTGTTGGAGGGCGGCGTAGGGGCATTAGCAGTTTCCAGCGGTCAATCGGCAATTACCCTTGCTTTATTAAATATTGCCCAAGCCGGTGATGAAATAGTTTCTGCTGATAATCTTTACGGCGGTACCTATACCCTTTTTCATTATACTTTTGCCCGCTTTGGCGTAAAAGTTAAATTTGTCCCTTCGAATGATTTATCGGCATTTGAAAAAGCGATTACGCCTAAAACAAAAGCTATTTACGCTGAATCGATCGGAAACCCTAAACTCGATGTAGCGGATTTGGAAGGCATATCGAAAATAGCCCACAAAAACGGCATTCCTTTTGTTTTAGACAATACGGTTTCACCTTACTTATTGAGGCCAATAGACCACGGCGCCGACATTGTTGTTTATTCGGCGACAAAATTTATCGGCGGCCATGGCACCAGCCTTGGAGGCGTAATTGTAGATTCGGGAAAATTCGACTGGACTAACGGTAAATTTCCGCTGATTGCCGGGCCGGACCCAAGCTATCATGGAATTAATTTTGTCGAGGCCCTTAAGCCGCTTGGGAATATCGCTTACATTATTAAAGCCCGGGTTACTCTTTTGCGTGATTTAGGGCCGGCGGTTTCGCCGTTTAATTCGTTCTTGTTTTTGCAGGGCCTTGAGACTTTGCATTTAAGGATGCCCAGGCATTCTGAGAATGCTTTGGCCGTTGCTAAATACCTTAAGAAGCATGCAAAAGTAAGCTGGGTTAATTATCCCGGTTTAGATGATAGTCCCGAAAAGGAAAGGGTGAGAAAATACCTAAGTTCGGGTCAAGGAGCAATTATTGGGTTTGGAATCAAAGGTGGGCTTGAGGCAGGGAAAAAATTTATCGATTCTCTTGAGCTTGTTTCTCATCTGGCCAACGTGGGTGATGCTAAAAGCTTGGCAATTCATCCGGCTACGACAACCCACCAGCAGCTTTCAAGCCAGGAGCAGTTGGCCACCGGAGTTACACCGGATTTTGTCCGCTTATCGATCGGCCTTGAGCATATTGATGATATTATCTCTGATATTGAGCAATCACTGGAAAAAGCGTAGAATATACCGATATATATAATTAGGAATTGTAAGCTGTCTCTTTAAATAAGGAGTTAAAAATGGGGAAAATATATTCTGACATTACTCAAACCGTCGGGAACACGCCTTTAGTTAAACTAAACCACATTACTAAAGGATTAGGTTCTACTGTGTTGGTTAAACTTGAGTCATTTAATCCGCTTTCGAGTGTTAAGGACCGGATCGGTATGGCTATGATCGAGGACGCCGAGAAAAGAGGAGTTTTAAAGAAGGATTCTACTATAATTGAACCAACCAGCGGTAATACGGGTATAGCTTTAGCTTTTGTTTCTGCTGCCAAAGGTTATAAATTAATTCTAACCATGCCGGATACAATGAGCTTGGAAAGAAGGCAGCTTCTGGCAATATTTGGAGCCCAGCTTGTTCTCACCCCTGGTGCTGAGGGTATGAAGGGAGCCATAAAAAAAGCTGAAGAGTTGGGTAAAGAAATACCGGGTGGTATTATTCTACAACAGTTTAATAATCCGGCTAATCCCGAAATACACCGTAAAACCACGGCTGAAGAATTATGGAATGATACTGATGGTAAGATCGATATCCTTGTTTCAGGTATAGGCACTGGTGGCACAATTACCGGAGTATCTGAGGTAATTAAAAAAAGAAAACCCGGTTTTAAAGCAATTGGAGTCGAACCTGATGCTTCGCCGGTTTTGTCCGGAGGAAACCCCGGGCCTCATAAAATTCAGGGAATAGGCGCAGGTTTTGTTCCCGAGGTGCTTAATCGTGGTATAATAGATGAAATTATCCGCGTTAGCAATGATGATGCAGGAACTGTTGCCCGCGCCCTGGCAAAATCGGAAGGTATACTTGCCGGTATTTCTAGCGGGGCAGCTTTATGGGCAGCTTTAGAGGTTGCAAAACGTAAAGAAAATAAAGGTAAAGTCATTGTGGTAATTTTACCTGATACCGGTGAGCGGTATTTAACAACCTGGCTTTTCCAAGAGGTAAAAGTATGAATAAAGACAAGGTAATAAAAAATGACGGGGTAGGTAAAGTGCGGAGTCAGGTTTTTACTTTTGATTCGCTAAAACTTGAAAACGCAGAGAAACTGGGTCCGGTAAGCCTGGCTTATGAAACTTATGGCTCCCTAAATAAAGATAAATCCAATGCCATTCTTATTGCACATGCCTTATCAGGAGATGCGCATGCGGCCGGAGTGCATGAGGGCGAGGATAACCCCGGATGGTGGGATGAGTTTATCGGACCGGGCAGGGCTTTTGATACAGATAGATATTTTGTAATTTGTTCCAATGTGCTCGGAGGATGTAAGGGCTCAACCGGCCCGGCCAGTTTAAATCCAAAAACATCTAAGCCTTTTGCTTTAGAATTTCCTTTAATTACTATTAATGATATAGTTGCTGCCCAAAAACGGTTGATTGATCATTTGGGGATAGAAAAATTACTTTCTGTGGTTGGTGGTTCAATGGGCGGCCAACAGGTTTTAGCATGGTTGGTTAAATATCCCCAGAGCTTATGCAGTGCGGTGCCTATTGCTACGACCATTAAGCATTCCCCTCAGCAGATTGCTTTTAATGAAGTGGGCAGGCAGGCGATTATGGCTGATGCGCATTGGAAGTCCGGTAACTATTATGAAGGTTTGCCGCCATCTAAAGGTTTGGCGGTAGCCAGGATGATTGGGCATATTACATATATGAGCGATAAGTCTATGGCTGAAAAATTCGGCCGTGCTAAAAAAGGAATTGGCGAGCCGTTTAAATTTACGGCTGATTTCGAAGTAGAGGGGTATTTGCGTTATCGCGGAGATAACTTTGTAAAGCGCTTTGACGCAAATTCGTATCTTTATATTACTAAAGCCATGGATAACTTTGATGCTTCAGGAGGAAAGCGTTTTGAGGAAGTTCTACGCGGTACTAAGGCAAAAGTATTAGTTATCTCTTTTAAGTCCGACTGGCTATACCCGGCCTATCAGTCTAAAGAGATTGTAAAGGCTTGCAAACTTGCCGGAGTGGAAACTACTTATTGTGAAATTGATTCAACTTATGGACATGATGCTTTTCTTCTTGAGGTAGCCGAAGAATCACATCTGATCAGGCATTTTCTTAAAAAAGTGTTTTATGCTTATGAGGTGACCGGTGAATATGGCGCATAAAGATATTCAGTTGGACCATGCGGTTATATTGGATTTGATTAGACCGCAATCAACAGTTCTGGATTTGGGCTGTGGCAATGGGGACCTTTTATACCTTTTGATTAAGGAGAGGAATGCACGTGTACAGGGTATTGAGATTGATGAGCAGGCGATTTATAAGTGTGTGGCTAAAGGACTAAATGTTTTTCACGGTGATGTTGACAGCGGCCTTGCCGAATTCAGTGATAAATCTTTTGATTATGTTGTGCTTAATCAAAGCCTGCAGCAGATCCTTCATGTAGATAAAGTTCTTATTGATGCGTTGCGTGTAGGTAAAAAAGTAATTGTTGGGTTTCCTAACTTTGCGCATTATAAGTCAAGGCTGCAGATGTTTTTTAAAGGAAGGACTCCGGTAACAGGGGCTCTTCCTTATCAATGGTATGATACTCCAAACCTGCATTTCTTGAGCATAACTGATTTTAAGAGCTACTGCCGCTTAAAAGATATTAAAATTGAACGCAGCGTTTATATCGGCCAGACAAAAATGATACCGTTTTTGCCTAATTTGTTTGCTCAAACGGGGATATTTATGATTTCTAAATAGGGAGGGAGCATGCCTTATATTAATTTAAAATTAGTTGGTAAACTTAATAAAGAGCAAAAAGAAATGATCGCTAAGGAGTTTTCCGATACATTATTAAAAGTCGCAAAAAAGCCCAAAGAGAGTTTATATTTGGTTATTGATGAGGTGGCAGGGGAGAATTGGGCTAAAGGAGATAAGTTTTTCGGTTAGATTCATTTTCATAAGAATTATCAGCTATGCTTTAAATATGAAGAATAAACCTTTAATTAGGATGATCCTATTGATTTTGGTTTTGACTATGGCCGGAATGGTTGAATATGTTTATGCTAATGCGCATAAGGATTGTTCCTGTTGTAGTAATCAATGTCCAGGTAAAGGAGGCTGTCACGATAAGCACAAGGAATGTGTTTGTGGTCCTTTAGCGCACTTTCAAGTTTATTTGTTCGAAAATGAACTGCTTTCAAAGCCGGATTTACTAAGCCAGTTTACCCCCAAATTACCATCTATTTACGTTTACTTATCTGTTAAATCCATCTTCCATCCTCCGAGAAAAAGCCTCTTTTAATCAATAACAATAATTAGGAGGTTAAAATGAATAAATACATACTTGTAGCAGCGTTTATTCTGGCTATTTTTTCTGCCTATAGTAATGTTTGGTCGTACGATGCATGTTGTCTTGAAAAAGCCTGCGCAAGCATTAAAACCAGCTGTTGTTCTGGCGGAAAATGCGTGTGCAAGAGCCAGTGCTGTTCTGAAAGCGGATGCAAATGTGCTGGTAATAAATGCAGCACGAAATGTAACTGCTAAAAAAGCAATTACAAGGGAGAGGGGATTTCCCCCCCCCTCCCTTGTAAAGCATAAGAAATTATTGACAAAGTGCTTTAGGGGTGTTTTAATAAAACGCGGGGAGGCTGTCAAGCAACCTGAGAGTTCTGCGTTACAAGCAGATTACCCATTTACCTGATCTGGATAATGCCAGCGGAGGGAAAATTCTATACCCTTATGCCCTGGCGTAAGGGTTTTTTGTTAAGGAGACCAATGATTATAAAGATAAACGGCAAATCTGAAGCAGTTAAAATGCATTCGAATATCGCTGAACTTATCTCAGGCAAGAGTTTATGCCCGGATAATTTGGTTCTTGAGCTTAATTACCGTATTGTACCAAGGCAGGATTGGCAGAATGTAGTTTTAAAAGAGAACGACACTATTGAGATTATAAGTTTTGTCGGTGGGGGGTGATCATGGAAGATTCGCTTGAGATAGCGGGGGAAAAAGTAAATAACAGGCTTTTTATCGGTACTGGAAAATTTGCAAGCTATTCAATAATGAAACGGGCCTTAGAAGAGGCTAAAGCAGAAGTTGCTACGGTAGCCCTAAGAAGAGTTGATGCTGATTCAAAAGCCGAGAATATCCTGAATTATTTGCCAAAATCTTGCCGGGTAATGATAAATACCTCTGGCGCAAGGGATGCTGATGAGGCAGTGCGTATCGGGCGCCTGGCAAAAGCAGCCGGCGCGGGGAATTGGATTAAAATAGAAGTCATCCGTGATAATAAATACCTGTTGCCGGATAATTTAGAGACCCTTAAGGCAGTTGAGATTTTAGTTAAAGAGGATTTTGTAGTGTTTCCTTACATGAGCCCTGATTTATCTATAGGCAGGAGAATGGCTGAAGCAGGGGCCTCTGCGATTATGCCGCTGGGTTCTCCTATAGGCTCTAACCGGGGGGTAAAAACACGCGAACTTATTGAGATAATGATAAACGAGATTAATCTGCCGATTATAGTAGATGCGGGGTTAGGGAAACCTTCGGAAGCGTGTGAATGTATGGAGATAGGTTCGGCCGCTGTTTTAGTTAATACCGCTATTGCTGTTTCCGATGATCCGGTCAGGATGGCCGTGTCATTTAGTAAAGCGGTTTGCGCCGGCAGGCTTGCTTATCTATCGGGTATTCCCGCAGCAGGAAAAATTGCCAGCGCCTCCAGTCCCCTAACAGGATTTTTAAGGGATAAAAAATGAGTTTTTATGATCTCTATCTGCAGCATAAAGATTTCGATTTAAAAAAAATTTTTAGCGTTGTTTCTCCCGGATCTATCCAAAATTCCTTGGAGAGAGATCTCCTTGATATAGGCCAGTATATACAACTTATTTCTCCGCAAGCTGAAAACTGCCTGGAAGGCATGGCTCAAAGAGCATATGCAATAACCCGGAGAAATTTCGGCAAAACAATCCAGCTCTATACCCCTATGTATTTATCTAATTATTGTGAAAATTCTTGCCTCTATTGCGGCTTTAATTTAAATAATAATATAGAAAGAAAAAAACTTAGCCTTAATGAGGTTGAGAAAGAAGCGCAATTTATTTCTTCATCCGGCCTAAAGCACATCTTAATTTTGACCGGCGAGTCTCGCCTTAAAAGCCCGGTTTCTTACATAAAGAATTGTGTTAAGATCTTAAAAAAATATTTCTCATCTGTGTCAATTGAAGTTTATCCTTTGGCTGAAGACGAATATTCCGAGCTCGTTGCTTCCGGGGTAGACGGCCTAACAATCTATCAGGAGGCATATGACCAAGAGGTTTATGCTAAAATGCATGTCAGCGGACCCAAAAAAGATTATAAATTCAGGCTGGAGGCTCCGGAGAGAGGAGCAAAAAGCAGAATGAGGAATATTTCTATCGGAGCGTTACTTGGGCTAGGAGACTGGAGAAGGGAAGTTTTCTTTCTTGGGCTTCATGCAAAGTACCTGCAGGATAAATTTCCGGATATCGATATTGGTGTATCCGTCCCCAGAATCCAGCCGCAGGTAGGAGATTTTAAGCCGATAAGCATGGTAAGCGATAAAAATATCGCGCAGATAATTTTGGCGCTTCGTAATTTTCTGCCCCGTATCGGTATTACGCTGTCTACGCGCGAGAACCCCGATTTTAGGGAGGCGCTTATTCCTCTCGGAATTACAAAGATATCCGCCGGGTCTACTACGGCTGTCGGGGGACATACCCTCTGTGTGGAGCACCTGCAAAAATATTCTCAATTTGAGATTCAGGATCAAAGAAGCGTGGATGAAATTAGGGGAATGCTTGAATGTAAAGGTTATCAGCCTGTGTTTAAAGATTGGTTGAATTTCTAAAAATGGATTCACTTCAGAACAGCCTGATTAAGAAAATCGGTAAAATCAACCTTAAGAAAATTCAGTCCGTAAGAATCGGACTGGCGGGTTTGGGAGGGCTGGGCTCAAACTGTGCGCTTAATCTTGTGAGGGTAGGTTTTAAAAATTTGACCATTGTAGATTTTGATAAAGTTGTGCCTTCAAATTTAGACCGGCAGTTCTATTTTCTTAATCAGGTAGGCATGGATAAGGTGGCGGCGCTTAAGAGAAATCTACTTAAGGTAAATCCGGAGCTGGATCTTGAATTAATTAAAAGAAAAATCAATAAAAACAATGTAACAGAGATTTTTTCTGGCTGTGACGTTGTTGTTGAATGCCTTGACCGGGCGGCTTATAAAAAGATGCTGGTTGAACAGCTGCTTAGTTTGGATAAATTTGTAGTGGCGGTATCCGGAGTCGCAGGGATAGGCTCAAGTGATGATATTAAAGTGCACAGGATAAAAGATAAATTCGTCTTAGTCGGTGATTTACAATCCGACATAAGGGATAAGCCGGCCCTATCCCCCCGAGTAAATATCGCTGCGGCAAAACAAGCAGATTTGGTACTAGATTTTGTTATTAATGCGCTTTGATTTATATTTTTTCTTGGTGAATAATAAAGAGTGTGATAGACTTACTCATTAAACAATAAAAGATAATGTTCGCTATATTCAGAAAGAGCTATTTATGAAAAAAATATCATTGTTGCAAGCCGGAGAAAATGAAAAAATAAAGATCCTGGAGATTTTAGGCGGTTCCAATTTAGAAAGAAGGCTTATGAGTATGGGGGTATATAAAGGCAAGGAAGTCGTAAAATTAAGCCATATCGGGCTGCGGGGGCCGGTAGTAATTAAATCCGGAAGGAGCATTTTGGCCCTAGGCCATGGAGTTGCGGCCAAAATAATCGTAGAAAGATAATGATAAAGAAAATTTATTTGATTGGAAATCCTAATGTCGGTAAAAGTGTTGTATTTTCGCGTATAACCGGAGTTCAGGTAATTTCTTCCAATTACCCGGGTACAACCGTTGAGATCGCAAAGGGATATTTACGCTTAGATGAGCAGAAGGTTGAAGTCCTAGACTTGCCGGGGACTTATTCCTTAGATCCCAGCTCCGGCGCCGAAGAAGTAGCGGTATCATTATTGAGGGAGCTCCCGAAGGAAGATATCGCTGTAATCAATATTGTCGATTCTACGAATTTAGAAAGAAACCTTCTTCTGACCTTGCAGTTAATTGAAGAAGGTTTCCCGGTAATTGTTTGCATGAATATGTGTGATGACGCCAGCCACCGGGGCATCCATATAGATATTGGAAGGCTTGAAGAATTGCTTAAGGCTCCGGTAATTTCTACCTGCGCAGTAACAGGCGCAGGCATAAAATTATTAATTCAAAGGGTTAAAGAAGCAAGGCCTTCTTTAAGAAATAAACTTACGCATCAGGAGCTTTGGTTAGAAATTGGCAAAATTGTTGAACAATCTCAACGCTTAGAGCACCGGCATCATAATTTTAGGGAAATTCTGGAAGATGCTTCAGTGCGCCCTGTAACCGGTTTGCTTATGGCATCCGGGGTCATTTATGCCGCATTTAAGTTTGTGCGCTTTATCGGTGAAGGGATTATTTCTCATATCACTGACCCGATTTTCTTGAATTTTTACCAGCCTGTTTTAGAGAACCTTACTTCTCATTGGCAGGAAAAAGGTTTTTGGTATCATTTGCTGATTGGGGATTTAATTGATGGAAAAATTGATTTTAAGCAATCCTTGGGAGTTTTGACTACTGCTCCTTATATTGAATTTGGAATGGTGCTGCCGTATGTAGTGTCATTTTATTTTATTTTAAGCCTTCTGGAGGATATTGGGTACCTGCCAAGGCTGGCAATATTGTTAGATAATCTCTTGCACCGTTTAGGGCTGCATGGTTATGCGGTGATCCCCGTACTTTTGGGTTTTGGCTGCAATGTACCCGGAATTTTATCCACGCGCGTATTAGAGTCAAAAAGAGAAAGATTTATCGCCGCTACAATTATATCTATCGGCGTACCTTGTGTTCCTCTGCAGGCGATGATATTCGGCTTGTTAGGAAAATTCGGAGGTTTTTACGTTGGCGGAGTATACTTGGTATTATTTTCTTTGATTATTATCTTGGGAATAATCTTGAATCGTACGTTGAGCGGTTATAGCCCGGAATTTCTTTTGGAGATCCCTCCTTACAGGTTCCCGCCTTTATTTATGTTGTGGAAAAAATTGTATTTTCGCATCAAGGGATTTTTGATAGAAGCCTTGCCGGTAGTTTTATTAGGGGTATTGTTCATTAATATCCTTTTGTATTATAAATTATTTGATTTTGTAACAGGTATCTTTGCGCCGGTAGTTCATGGTTTGTTTGGCCTGCCCAAAGAAGCGGTAGTTGCTTTATCTATCGGGTTCTTAAGAAAGGATGTTGCTGTAGGGATGCTGATGCCGCTTAATTTATCCGCGAATCAATTATTTATTTCCGCAACACTATTGGCCATATCGTTTCCTTGCATAGCTACTTTTGTGGTTTTAGCTAAGGAGCTAGGGTTTAAGGGTATGATTAAGGCAACTTCACTTATGCTTTTTATCAGCATCATTATAGGTTCTTTGCTGCATTTTACAATTTTGCGCTAATAAGTAAATTTTTAATGGATAGGGGGCATTTCCCTCATAGCACGGAGGGAGTGCCCCTCTATTTTTTTAGTTAGATTTTTTCATCTCTTGCGTCCATTGTCTCAGGAGGTGGTAAAATGAATAAAAAATTATTGCTGACTGCGGTTTGTTTTGGGGTTATGAGTTGTACTCTTCTGGCGGAGGAATTGGTTTGGGAGGATTTAAGCAGGGGAAATTCCAATATTCAGGCAATTTTAGTTAACCCGCCTGATAATAAGGTTATTTTTGCGGGGGTCCCGGGGAGCGTATTAATGACTGATAATGCCGGCTTAACCTGGCGCAGAGTTTTAAGCATAAGAGGGCGGCTGCGCAATATTAATGTTTTAATAACAGAAGCAGGTGATTTTAATATAGTTTATGCTGCTACTGATAATGGTTTATACCGCAGCGGTAATTTAGGCGCCCGCTGGGCAAGAATTTTTCGCGGAAAGAATAGCCTAGAGAACCAATGCACTTCTGTGTTTAGTACTGCGCAGGGAATTTTTCTTGGCACAAGAGCAGGTTTTTTTGTCAGCAGGGACAAAGGAAGAAGCTGGCGGAAAGATAATGGAGAGATAGGAAAAAACGAGGTAATTAATATTGATGCTCCATTTAAACAAAACACAGTCGTATACCTATCTGCCGTAAATGGTATTTTTAAATCAATAGACAGCGGTAATAATTGGGAGAAGATTTTTGTTAGTAATAGTAAGGAAGATATCAGCCATGAAGACCTTGAGAACGAAGAAAGCCTCTTTAAGAAAACATCTGATTTGCGTTTTGTAAAAGCAGGTATCAATAATATTAATTTATTATACCTTTCTACATCCAAGGGTATATATAAAAGTCCGGACCAAGGTAAGAGCTGGATTAAGTTAAGTGAGTATGGCTTGTTGGATCGGGATGTCAAGATGATATGTGTATCGGAAAATTCGCAGATTTTTGCGCTTTGCCGTTCAGGAGTCTTCGTTTTCGAGGATTCGCATTGGGTAGAAGTTTCTTTCGGGCTGCCGGCAGGAAAATTTAATTATCTCTCGCTGGATAGTAAATTCAATATCTACGTTGCCGCGGAAAAAGGGTTATTCAGATCTAGTCCGCCTGACCTCTCCTCTTTTTCGCGTCAGTCTTTGATGCAAGAGTATCTTAAGCGTGAACCAAAAATAAGGGATGTGCAGAAGGCAGCAATAAATTATGCTGAAGTAGGTCCGGAAAAAATATCTGCCTGGAGGAAAAAAGCGGCAAAAAAGGCATTATTTCCTCAAGTGCGTGTCGGCCTTGACCGTAATTCAACTGATTTATGGCATTGGGAAGGTGGTTCGAGCACTAAAGCTGAAGATGATATTCTGCGCCGAGGGCAGGATAGTATTGATTGGGATGTTTCCATATCCTGGGATTTTGGTGACTTGATCTGGAATGACGCGCAGACAAGCATTGATGTGCGCTCAAAGCTTATGGTGGAGCTGCGCGATGATATACTGGATCAGGTAAATAAACTTTATTTTGAACGCTTGAGGGTAAAATCGGAACTGGATAACTTACCTATTGAGGATAGGAAGAAAATTTTTGATAAACAGCTAAGGCTTGAAGAGCTCACGGCTTCTTTAGATTCGCTTACCGCAGGATACTATTCAGATCAATTACGCCGGCTTGCGGATAAACATCGGGGTTAATTTTAAGTTGTCAGTTCGTGTTCTTAGACCACAGGAGAATCCGCAAAACAGCTAAAATCCTTATAGGCTATAATTGGTAAAAATAATAATTCCGGGAGGTTTATCCTTTAATGAATTAAATGAAGTCGTCCCGGTTATTTTCTTGGCTCGGGAGCGAAAGGTTCCGATGAAGGGTAGAGTTATTACATCGGGGCGGCTTAAGCGTTGCCTGGAGAAATAAAGCAAACTGTTTGCGTCAACTCCTTATCAAATTTCTTGCAATTTCGGAGCGTTTATGTTATTTTAATTAAACCTGCCAATTTTATTAACCCATTTATGTAAAAGGATTAAAGAATGAGTATTCAACATTTTACCGATGCTAATTTTAAGAAAGAGGTATTGGATTCAGAACTGCCGGTTTTAGTTGATTTTTGGGCTAGCTGGTGCGGCCCGTGTAAAATGATCGCCCCGTTTGTTGATGATTTGGCTAAGGAGTATTCGGGAAAAATGAAGATCGGAAAAGTTGATGTTGATGCAAACTCCAAGGTCGCTACCCAGTATGGAATAATGTCAATACCGACAATTATTTTTTTCAAAAAAGGCAAAGTTATGAGCCAGTTAGTAGGGGCGGTGAGCAAGCTCGATTTAAAGCGTAAAATAGAAGAGAACCTTTGATGCGTAAAATTTTTATTGCCGCTACTAAGCAGAATGACGGCAAAACCACGGTTTCTTTAGGGATAATCCGTAATTTACAGGAGAAATTCGGTAAAGTTGGTTTTATTAAGCCAATCGGCCAGCGCTACCTTCAGGAAGAGGGGCAAAAGATTGATGAAGATTCTATCCTTATCGAAGAGGTTTGCGGAATAAAATGCGGGCTTAAAGATATGAGCCCGATCGCAGTAGAAAAAGGATTTACCGAGAAATACATTTCAAAGCCGGATAAGAACAGTATATCTAAGCAAATCAAAGATTCTTTCCGCAGGATTTCAAAAAAGCAGGAATTGGTGGTTATTGAGGGAACAGGCCATGCAGGAGTGGGTTCGGTATTTGATCATTCTAATGCCGCAGTGGCAAAGCTCCTAGGATCAAAAGTAATTATTATTTCTTCTGGCGGCGTTGGCCGGCCGATTGATGAGATCATCTTAAATAAATCCCTTTTTGAAAAAGAAGGGGTTAAGGTTTTAGGCGTAATTGTAAATAAAGTCCTGCCGAATAAATTTGATAAGATTAACCGTTTAGTCAGGAAAGGTTTGGAAAGAAAAGGTATTGATGTCCTGGGTGTTTTGCCTTATGACCCTATGCTTGCCAGGCCTACGATTGAGCAGATTTTAGAGGAAACAAATTTTCAGGTGCTTTGCGGCAAAGAGTATTTAGAAAGCTCTGTGTCTAAGGTAATTGTTGCGGCGATGGAGCCGCGCGATGCCCAGCGTTATATCAGCGAAGATAGCCTTATGATCACTCCCGGGGACAGGGAGGATATGATTATGATTGCCCTTAACTGTTTCCGCGAGACAGTCAATACGAGATTAAAAGTTTGCGGAATAGTTTTGACATGCGGAATAATTCCGCAGCCGGCGGTTATGGATCTTTTATTTAAAGCGCATATTCCGGTTTTGCTTGCTAAGTTGGACACATATGATGTGGCAACCTGTGTGCATGATATAACGGTAAAGATCAGGACATGTGATACGGATAAGATTGATGCGGTTGTAAAATTAATTAAAGAATATGTAGATTTTAAAAAAATCTTGAAAGGAATCTAGGATGGATGCAATAGGGAGGATTCGCAGGAGAGCAGCAGAAAAAATAAAGACGATTGTTTTGCCGGAATACGATGACGCGCGCACCCTGGAGGCAGAAAAGATTATTCAGCGGGAAGCTCTGGCTCGTGTTTTGGTTTTGTCACCTGAAATGATTAATAAAAACGAAAAAGACAGGTATATCCAGCAATATTATGAACTTTATAAATCCAAGGATATTGACCTGGATACGGTAAAGAAACTTTTTTCCGATAATCTTTATTATGCGGCAATGATGACCAGGGAAGGTAAGGCTGATGGTTTAGTCGCCGGGGCGTCACATACTACCGCGGATGTGGCACGTGCCTGTATTCGTTGCATAGGTTTAGATGAACGTTTTACCATTGCCTCAAGCTGTTTTATTATGGATGTTCCGAATTGTGAATACGGGGATAACGGGACATTTATTTTTGCGGACTGTGGAGTGATCCCGGATCCTAACGCCAGGCAATTATCATGTATTGCTTTTACTGCGGCAGAATTAGCTGGTAAAGTGTTGAATATTACCCCCCGGGTTGCTTTTTTAAGTTATTCGACAAAAGGCTCAGCAAGGACTAAGGCCGCAGAAAAAATTTCCGAGGCTTTAGCTTTACTTAAAACTCTTTCGCCTACGATATTGGTTGACGGAGAGCTGCAGGGGGATGCGGCTATTGTTCCGGATGTAGCTGAAATCAAGTGCCCAGATAGCCCTATAAATGGACGAGCCAATGTGCTTATTTTCCCAAACCTGGAGGCAGGCAATATCGCTTACAAACTTGTTCAGCGTTTAAGCGGCTGCCGGGCATTAGGCCCGTTATTTTTAGGTTTAAATAAACCATCCAGCGATCTGTCGCGTGGTTGTTTTGCCGAGGATATCGTTGACTGTGTGGCGGTTACGGCAGTAAGGGCGCAATAATGAAAATACTGGTTATTAACAGCGGAAGCTCTTCTATTAAATATAAACTTTTCGATATGCCTTCTGCGCGTTTAGTTTCTAATGGTGTAATCAGCCACATAGGCGAAGAAGGCTCAAAATTCGGCAATCATTACTCCGGTTTAAAAGTTATACTTGAGGAAATCAGATCAGTTGAAGCAGTTGGCCACCGCGTAGTTCACGGAGCGGAAAAATTCAAGAAACCGGTTATTGTTGATCAAAATGTGATTAAGGGGATTAAAAAATGCTGTGAGATCGCCCCTTTGCATAATCCGGCTAATTTGTCCGGTATAGTTGCCTGTCAAAAGCTTTTACCCGGAGTAAAACAGGTTGCGGTTTTTGATACGGCTTTTCATCAGAGCCTGCCGGAACATGCCTTTATATACGGACTGCCTTATGATTATTACCAGAGATTGAAAGTGAGAAAATACGGTTTTCACGGTACAAGCCATGAATATGTCGCCCTGGAGGCCAGCCGTATTTTAAAAAAGCCGCTTAATAAATTAAAATTAATCACCTGCCATTTAGGAAACGGTTCCAGTATTACTGCAATAGACAAGGGAAAATCCGTAGATACAAGTATGGGGTATACTCCCTTGGAAGGCTTAGTCATGGGTACACGTTGCGGGGACACTGATCCTGCGTTAATTACGCATATTATGCATAAGAAGAAATTAGATACGAAACAAATGGACCGTATTTTGAATAAAGAAAGCGGATTAAAAGGGATATCCGGTATCAGCAATGATATGCGTTTACTTGAAAAGATGTCCTCGGTTGGGAATAAGAGGGCTAAGCTTGCGGTAGATATTTTTGTTTACCGGATCCGGAAATACATAGGCGCTTATATCTCGGTGTTAGGCGGGCTTGATGTTTTGGTGTTTACTGCGGGTATAGGGGAAAATCAGGCACGCATCCGGGAGAAAATTTACCATGGGTTGTTCGATTGCTTGGCTAAAAAGCCAAAGGTCTTGGTAATCCCCACAAATGAAGAGCTGATGATTGCGCGGCAGGCTTATAAATTAATAAGGAGAAAATAAGATGTTCAGGACCATGTTAAAATCAAAAATACACAGGGCAACGGTGACCGAAGCAAATCTTTATTATGAGGGTAGTATTACTCTTGATGAAGACCTGATTCGTGCGGCTGATATTTTGGAGAATGAAAAGGTAGAAGTGCTGAATTTAAATAACGGTTTGCGCCTTGAAACCTATGTAATTAAGGGGCAAGCCGGTAGCGGGGTGGTTTGTCTAAACGGGCCTGCGGCCCGCGGTGCATGCCCAGGCGATCAGGTAATTATTGTTTCTTATGTGTTACTGGAAGACAAAGAGGCAAGAACTATTAACCCTAAGGTTGTAAAAGTAAATGCAAAAAACCAAATCAAAAATTAAAATTTACGGCGATGCTGTTTTAAGGAAAAAGGCAAAACCGGTTGTAAAAATTACTCCGGATCATTCTGAAATCTTAAGCCGGATGGCTAAAACTATGTACGAAGATTCAGGTATTGGTTTGGCCGCTCCGCAGATCGGCATAAGCAGCCAGTTAATAGTTGTCGATATTGGAGAGGGGCTTTATAAATTAATTAATCCTAAAATCGTAAAAAAGGAAGGGGTTCAGGCTATTACTGAAGGGTGCCTGAGCGTTCCGGGTGTTTGCATCAAGGTCAAGCGTTCAAAGAAGGTCTGGGTGGAGGCCAAAGATGAAAACAATAAACCGGTTAAAATTGAAGCCAAAGATCTTTTTGCCTGCGTGTTGCAGCATGAGATCGACCACCTTAAGGGTAAGTTGATTATCGATTATGCCTCATTTTTGGAAAAAATCCGTATTAAGAGAAAACTGTCGGCGCTTGGGTCAAAACTAAAAACTGCTGAATTGCAGTTATAATTTCAGGTTGATTATGGAAAAGCATGATTTAATTATTATTGGCGCAGGGCCGGCTGGTTTAACTGCTGCCCTTTATGCCGGCAGGAGCCGTTTAAATACGTTATTAATCGAAAAAATGGTTTTAGGCGGCAGGATACTTATGAGCGAGACTATTGAAAATTATCCTGGTTTTCCCGGAGGAATTCCTACTCAAGATTTGATCGGCCGCATGGAGGCTCAGGTTAAAGAGCTGGAGGTGGAAATTATCAATGATCAAGTCCTTGGTATAGACTGCATAAAGAAAACGATTGAGCTTTCGGCAGGAGTATTTCGCCAGGCGGAATCTTTGATTGTTGCAAGCGGAGCCTGCCCCAGGAAATTAAATATACCGGGTGAGGATAAGTTTACCGGGAGGGGCGTTTCTTACTGCGCAACTTGCGATGGGCCTTTTTTTAAGAATAAGAAGATAGCGATTGTCGGAGGAGGCAATGCTGTTGCCGAGGAAGCGATGTATCTAAGCCGTTTTGCGGCTGAAGTAAATATAATCCATCGCCGTAAAGACCTGCGCGCCTCAGCGATACTTCAGGAAAGGTTGCAGAAGAATAAAAAAATAAATTTTATTTTAGACAGCATTGTTACTGAAATTAAGGGTGAGGAGAAAGTAAGCGCAGTTGTAATTAAAGATGTTTTAAAAGGTAACAGCTGCGAATTTAATTGCGACGGTGTTTTTATCTATATAGGTTATGAACCCGAAACTGCTTTTTTAAAGGGGAAGCTTCAAATGGACGATTCTGGGTTTATAATAACTGATGAGAACATGCTTACTTCATCCTCTGGGATATTTGCCTGCGGTGATTGCCGTAAAAAGGGGCTATATCAGGTGGTTAATGCTTGTGGAGATGGCGCAGTGGCAGCTGATTCTGCCTATAAATATATTGCAAATAAGGAAAAATAAATGGAAAAGTTCCCTACGACAAATAAAAAACTTATTGATTGGGTAAATAAGATGGCTAAACTCTGTACCCCAGAGCGTATAGTTTGGATTGATGGGTCTGAAGAGCAGAAACTGGCGTTAGAGAGGGAATCAGTCAATAGCGGGGAATTAATCCGTTTGAACCAGGAAAAGCTGCCGGGCTGTTTTTTGCACCGGACTGCGCATGATGACGTGGCGCGTACCGAGCATTTGACTTTTATCTGCACTAAGAATAAACGGGATGCCGGGCCGAATAATAACTGGATGTCTCCTTTGGTCGCTTACCGAAAGGCCAAAAAGATATTTAAGGCCGCCATGAAAGAAAGGACTATGTATGTTATTCCTTTTTCTATGGGGCCGGTTGGCTCGCCGTTCAGTAAAATCGGCGTGGAACTCACTGATTCACGGTATGTAGTTTTAAATATGTTAATCATGACCCGTTGCGGAGAAGCGGTGTTAAGGCAACTTGAAAAAGATGATGGTTTTACCAAGTGCCTTCATTCTAAGGCGCAATTAGACATTAAGAACAGATTAATCCTGCATTTTCCTGAAGATAACACTATCTGGAGCGTAGGTTCCGGATACGGCGGGAATGTACTTTTAGGCAAAAAGTGCCTTTCCCTGCGTATCGCCAGCTTTGCAGCAAATAAAGAAAAGTGGATGGCAGAACACATGCTGATAATGGGCATCGAGGAGCCTAACGGCCATGTTGAATATATTGCTGCGGCTTTTCCAAGCGCCTGCGGCAAGACAAACCTTGCAATGCTTGTTCCTCCCGAAGGCCTCAAAAAGAAAGGTTATCGTATTTGGACAGTAGGTGACGATATATCATGGATGCGTGTTGATTCTGACGGTTCGCTTTGGGCGATTAATCCTGAAACAGGTTTTTTTGGAGTCGCCCCGGGGACTAATTCTAAATCAAATCCAAACATGGTTGAGACAATTAAAAAAAATACTATTTATACGAATGTCCTTTTAAAAACTGATAATACCGTTTGGTGGGAGGGTGCTGACGGAGAGGTTCCTGCGCAGGGTATTGATTGGAAAGGTAACCCCTGGAAGCCAAATACATTGGATAAAGAAGGCAAGATAATTACCGGCGCGCATCCTAACGCGCGTTTTACTGCGCCGATTATGAATTGCCCTTCGGCTTCGTTCCGGATAGAACAGCATCACGGAGTGCCAATATCTGCGATTATTTTCGGAGGCAGGCGTGAACATATTGCGCCCTTGGTTTATGAATCGTTAAATTGGCAGCATGGGGTGTTTGTCGGTGCAACAATGGGTTCAGAGCTTACTGCGGCTCAAGTGGGCAAACTCGGCCAGGTGCGGCGTGATCCAATGGCGATGTTTCCTTTTTGCGGTTATAATATGGCGGAATATTTTAAGCATTGGTTGAACATGGGCAAGCTTATGGTAAAGGCGCCAAAAATCTTCCATGTTAATTGGTTCAGGACCGGTAAGGACGGTAAATTTTTATGGCCGGGTTTCTGTGAAAACTTGAGGGTACTAGAGTGGATATTGGACCGTTGTAATAATAAAGTAAACGCTATGCAAACTCCTATCGGCTATCTTCCTTACCCGTTTGATATTGATATGACCGGGCTTAAGCTTTCCGAAGGCGCAATGGAAAATCTGCTTAAAGTTAATAAGGATGACTGGCTGGAGGAGTCAAAAAGTATAAATAAGTTCTTCGGTATTTTTAAAAAAGACCTGCCCAAGGAACTTTTGGTTGAACTTGACGGTTTGCTCGAGAGATTTAAAAAATATGGCAAGTAATGTTTTGCTAAAAACTGAATTTAAAGACTTAAAATTATTCCGCAGGGGGAAGGTCAGGGATGTTTATGACTTGGGGGATAAGCTCCTGATTGTTTCTACGGACCGGATATCATGTTTTGATGTTGTTTTGCCTTCAGGGGTCCCGGACAAGGGGAAGGTGCTTACCAGCATATCCTGTTTTTGGTTTGATTTTATCAAGGGAATAATCAGGCATCATTTAATTACCGTTGATGCTGATAAATACCCCCAGGAGTTAAAGAAATATAACTCTGATTTAGCTGGCCGCTCAATGCTGGTTTTAAAAACTAAACCTTTGCCGGTTGAATGTGTGGTAAGGGGATATCTTTCCGGAAGCGGCTGGAAGGAATATCAGGAAAAAGGATCGATTTGCGGGATTAATTTGCCCAAAGGTTTAAGTGAGTCTGATAAATTAAGCGAACCTATATTCACTCCGACGACAAAAGCCGATGTTGGCCATGATCAGAGCATTAATCAGGAGAATGTTCAGGATCTGGTAGGCCTTGATATTGCCGGGCGGTTAAAAAAAACCAGTATAGATATTTACAAGCGTGCCAGCAGTTTTGCTTTAGAGAAGGGGATAATCATTGCCGACACCAAGTTTGAATTCGGCATGCATAATAATGAGATGATTATTATTGATGAAGTACTCACGCCGGATTCATCACGTTTTTGGCCGCTTGACGAATATAAACCGGGCGTTTCTCAGCCGAGCTTTGACAAGCAGTTTGTGCGCGATTACCTGGAAACTCTTGATTGGAATAAGACTCCTCCTGCTCCGGTACTGCCTGAAGAAATTATCAGGCAAACAAGGGAGAAATATTTAGATGCTTATCGCAAATTAACGGGAAAAGAGCTTATTTGAAGTGGCTAAACTAAAAAATATACTGTCTTTGTTATTGAGAATAAGTATAAGCATCTTGCTCCTTGTCCTCCTTTTTAAATTTAATAAAATTGATATCAAGGTTTTGGCTGATGAGATAAAAAATTCTGACAAGTTTTTCTTATCGGTAGGCTTTATAGTTCTATCCTTTATTTATTTTCTTGGGTTTTTACGCTGGAAAATGCTGCTCTCTGCCGCGGGCATAAATATTTCTTTAAAGAGGTTAATCAGTTCTTTTTCAGGCGGCGTATTTTTTAGCATATTTTTACCTTCGACAATCGGAGGGGACCTTGTCCGGGCAGCTGACCTTGCCGGGCATACTAAAAAGACAAAAGAAGTTATTGCTACCGTGTTTCTTGACCGGTTAAGCGGCTATATAGGATTGGTATTGGTAATCCTGGTTAGCCTTTTTTTGGGCAGGAATTTAATTCTGGATAAGGTCGTACTTAGCTCCGTTTCCATAATCGTAATCATCTTAATCTTAGGCCTTTTGGTTTTATTTAATAATACTATTTATTTAAAGATTGCAAAATTTTTGTCCTCACCCGGCGCCGGAAAAATCAAGGCGGCGATAAAAAACATGCATCAGGAGATACATATTTTCCGCAATCGTAAAAAAACGATTGCTTTAAATCTATTGTTATCTTTTTTTATCCAGTTAGTTAATCCGGTTTGCGCCTATTTCATCGGGCTTTCTTTGGGGATTAAGATTGAATTTATTTATTTTCTTATTTTCTTGCCTATAATCGGTGCGGTTACTTTACTGCCTATTGCCCTTGGCGGTTTAGGTTTAAGGGAAGGCTTATTTGTGCTATATTTTGCCAAAGCAGGGGTAATAAAGCAGTCGGCTTTGGCGATGTCACTGCTTTCATTTTCTTTCGTTGTGTTTTACGGCGCTATTGGAGGGTTGATTTATGTCCTTACAGTATATAATCGACGCGTACAACCTGATCAACCATCCGTGCTTTAAAACAACTCATCCGGCCCTGAATATCCAGTATTCCCTCGCCGATTTTATCAGAATAAATAAGCTAACCGGAAGCAAAAACAACAGTGTTGTCCTTGTTTTTGACGGTTACCCCCCGGTTAAGCAGGCTGTCCCGGAAGGGCCAGATTTAGTTTGCATATTTTCGCGTAAACTTGAAGCCGATGAGGTAATTAAGAAAATAGTTGAACAGTCGGAATCTGCCGCAAATATAATCGTAGTTTCAGATGATAAAGAGGTGCAATTGGCCAGCAAATTATTACATGCGCGCTCTTGCGGGATAGAGGAATTTATCTGCGGTAAGAAAAATAACAGAACTGGCCGCTCCTTAAACTTAAACGCATCTGAGCCACCTTTGAGCTATTCCGCGATGCAGAAAATAAATGCAGAGCTTAAGAAATTATGGTTAGATTAATGAAATTTTCTTGACATAACTGTTTAGTCGTGATAGAGTTATATAAATAGAAGCACTAAAAAAAGGAGGGTACATGAGCAGTTGGCAAATAGTGTTATTAGAACCTGCGCGTGCTGTGTTGGCTCAAATTAGCCAATTCGTGATTAACGCGTTGCTGGTGATCCTTATCTTGATCATAGGCTGGTTGCTTTCTAAGGCTGTTAAGACTATTGTGAGTAAGGCCCTTAAGATAATTAAAATTAATGAAATTGCCAGCCGTATTGAATTGGATAGGGTCCTTAGCAAGGGCGGAATTACTTATTCTTTGTCCGATTTGATCGCTGTGATTTGCTATTGGTTAGGGATTTTGATTACGTTTATGGTTGCAGTTAATGCCATAGGTTTGACCGTAGCCGCTGATTTATTGAATCAGGTGGTTCTTTATATCCCTAATATCATCGCCGCGTTGTTTATTCTTGTCTTAGGTATGTTTACATCGACTATACTGAAGAATATTGTACAGACTGCGGCCAATAATGCGGGTTTAATTCAGGGCAAGATTCTGTCGCAGATAGTTGAGACAATCGTTATTGTCTTTGCAATTTTTGTAGGTTTAGAGCAGTTAAAAATCGGGATCAGTATAACTGAATTGACCTTGGCTATAATTTTGGGCTCGATTGGTTTAGCCCTTGGCCTGTCTTTTGGTTTAGGATGTAAAGATATCGCCGGCAAGTTTGTTGCTGAGTTGATTGAGAAATTAAAGAAAAAGTAATGTTTTTGGAGTTTAATTAGAAGGTTAAACCCCCCGCCAAAATAAGGCGGGGGGTTTGTTTTAATAAGCAGATTTATGAAAAGAAAGATTATAAATTCAACTCCTTTCGGGCCGATGGTTATTATTTGGGAAAGATTTAACGGCCTCCCCCAAGTTGTCAGGGTGTTAATTTCTAAACCCGGATTATCTGCAGTGGCACAGGCGGCTAAATTGTTTACGAATTTACAAACTGCTTCCTGCCGCGAAATTGAAGCAGTCAGCAGGAAAATTCTCTCTCGTTTAAGAGGCAGGGATGTGAAGATTTCTCCTGATATTTTAGATTTTAAACAGTGTTCTTTATTCCAATGTTCTGTTTTACGGTTGGTCTGTCGAATTCCACGGGGTAAGGTCAGTACGTACCAATTGGTTGCAGGGAATTTAGGAAAGAAGAAGGCTGTACGTGCTGTTGGCAGTGCTTTGGCAAAAAACCCGTTTCCAGTCATATTGCCATGTCACCGTGTGATCCGTGCCGGCCTGCAGCCCGGTGGTTTTCAGGGTGGTTCCTATATGAAACAAGCTTTACTTAAAGAAGAAGGGATTATTTTTGGCAATACCGGCAGGGCGGCCTGCATATTGCCCCGCTACATAGAAAAACAAATAAAATAAGCCTGGCACCGGCATATTGATTTTTAAGATTACTAGGGAAGCTAACTTTTTGGAGGGCAGAAGCTAATGGTAAGAAAAAAAGTATTAGGATTCTGGGACCTTATGCTCTTTACGTTTTGTGCGATTTTTGGCGTAGAGGCCATAGCAACTTCAGCCGCTATCGGGCCGTCGGCGATATCCTGGTGGCTGATATGTATCGTCGGCTATTTTCTCCCCTATGGCTTAATTACCGCCGAATTGGGGTCTACCTACCCTGAGCAGGGAGGGATTTATGTCTGGATTAAAAGAGCCTTGGGTGAAAAGTGGGCGGCGCGGAGTATCTGGTATTATTGGATTGCCCTGCCCTTGTGGCTGCCTGCGATGTATATTGCTATAGCCAATATTATCGGTCATATGTTTTTTCCCGATATCAGCCTTTGGCCGCAGGTATTAATCGGCATTATAATGATATGGTTTGCGGTTGGGATAAATTTATTTCCGCTCAAATTCTCAAAATGGATACCTAATATTGGTTCGTTTACCCGTATTTTTGTTATATTCGGCATGATTGCCGCAGCAATTATATACTTTGTGAAAAACGGCCGTTTTGCCAATGAAATTAATTTGGCCAATATGCTGCCTAATTTAGACGCCGCAATCGTTTTTATCCCGGTGATTCTCTATAATCTGGAAGGCTGTGAACTTGTATCAGGGGCTGCTGGAGAAATGAAAAATCCGGCCCGCGATGTGCCAAAAGCGATTATTTTGTCAGCGATTGTGATTGCGGCATTATATTTAATTACAACATTTGCGGTTTGGGTGGTTATTCCTATTAATGAAATAAATGTTGCCAGTGGAATTCTGCAGATATTTGCGATTGCCTTTAGCGGACAGGAGATAAGTTATATAATTACTATTATTTTTGGTTTACTTATTTCCATTACCCTTTTTGCCGAGATTGTGACTTGGAACTTGGGTGAAAACCGCGTAGTGGCAGAAGCCGCTAATAGCGGCCAACTGCCCAAGGTATTGGGAAAAATGAATAAAAATATGGCGCCAATTGGCGCTTCGGTTATCTCAGGGGCCATTTCTACAGTTGTAATTGTTATTTATGGATTTATTGCCAGAGATGCCTCTGAATTGTTCTGGCATGTGATTTCTTTTAGCCTTTCTATGGGGTTATTTTCATATTTGATACTTTTCCCGGTTTTTATTATTCTTAGGAAAAGGGATAAAAATATTAAAAGGCCTTATCGGGTGCCGGGACCGGACTGGTTTGCAATAATTTTAGCGGTTATGGCTGAAATGTTTGTTTTGATAGCGGTATTGGTATTGATAATTCAGCCCGGGCATGATTTTATAAGGTCTGCCTTGCCGGTTATTATCGGAGTGTTGATAACTGTTATTGCCGGAGAAATTTTGCTATCCTATTCCCGTAAGAAATCACGCGGCTGACAAATGACTGGATAATTAGAGCATGGATTATTGACGTTAAGGGATAAAGAAAACAATCAAGAAGCGAGGGTAAAGGGATCATGAAGTTTATTCAACGGGAGATCTAAATTATGAAAAAATGGTATGAGTTGTTATTCGAAAATTACGCCCACAAATATGACAAAGAGTGTTTTGTTCAGGGGACTGTGGGCGAATGCGGCTTTATTGAGGCTGAGGCCGGGCAAGATAAATCCCTAAAGATCATCGACATCGGATGCGGTACCGGCCGTCATGCGATAGAGCTAACCAAGAGAGGATATAATGTGACCGGTGTTGATCTTTCCGAGAATCAGATTAAAAGGGCAAGGGAGAAAGCCAAAGAGGCAGGGGTGGCCATTGACTTCCAAACACAGGATGCCCGTAATCTTCCGTTTGACGGTGAATTTGATCTGGCGATCATGCTCTGCGAAGGCGGGTTTTCTCTTATGGAAACAGATGAGATGAACTTTGAGATCCTGAAAGAAGCAACAAAAGCGCTTAAGGATAAAGGCAAGCTCATTTTTACCACATTAAACGGATTGTTCCCGCTGTTTCATTCGGTCAGTGAATTCTATAAGTCGGCCGAGAAAGAAGGCCAGTCCCAGTGTAAGGAGTGCTCCTTTGATCTTATGACTTTCCGTGATCATAACACTGCTGTTTTTGAGGACGATTCCGGCAATAAAAGGGAGCTTAAGTGTAATGAGCGTTATTACGTGCCCAGCGAGATAACCTGGCTTTTAAAGACGCTCGGGTTTAAGAAGATCGACATCTTTGGCGCTAAACTCGGAGCATTTTCAAGAGATGACAAGCTGACCACAGAAGATTTTGAGATGCTTGTTGTCGCGGAGAAATAGTATCATTCAGTAGTTTTGGAGAAAACAACATGAAAGTATTTGTTCATACTTGAGGCTGGCCGTATGAGGCGTTATTACAGACCGATTTTACAGTTTTTAGCGGGGTTGTATAGTAAGGGTTAAGAGTAAGCAAGATAAAAAGGGGCAGGAGAATTAGAAAATAGGGGACGAGCGTAACTGGAATGAATAATAATTTAAAAAAGATGCCTCTGATTACCTTAAAAATAACTATAGCAGCGTTAATACTATTTGGCTTGCTGCTTTTATTCTTGAGATATATTGAAACTCGCACTCTTTTCTATCCCACAAAGGAAATCCCGGCTTTTCCTGACCGGGCCAGTCTTGAGTATCAGGATGTTTTCTTTAAAACAACCGACAACTTGGAAATTAACGGGTGGTTTGTTCCATGTAAAGATGCCCAATATACAATCCTGTTTTGTCATGGAAATGCAGGGAATATTAGCCATCGTATTGAAAAATTGAAGTTTTTTAACAAGTTGGGTTACAGCGTTTTTATCATTGATTACCGTGGTTACGGCAAAAGCCAGGGGAGGCCATCAGAGGCAGGTTTTTACAAGGATGCCAAAGCCGCCTATAACTATTTATTGTCGCTAGGCATATCAGCTGACCAAATTATCGGCTATGGCGAATCTATAGGTGGAGCTGTTATTGTCGATTTAGCTTGGAAAGAAAAAATGAAAGCTTTAATCTTGGATAGTACCCTATCTAGCGTAAAAGATATGATAAAATACTCCTATCCTTTTGTCCCTTATTGGGTATTTTCTAGCCGGTTTGATTCAGAGAGCAAGATAAAGTCAGTCAAAATTCCCAAGCTGATTATTCATAGCATAAATGATGAAATCGTTCCTTTTCAATTAGGCAAGAGACTCTATGAAGCTTCTCCGGAGCCAAAAGAATTCCTGCAGATCTATGGCGGGCATAACAGTAATTTCTATGAATCCGAAGATTCTCTGAGGAGTAAAATAGGCGATTTTATTAAAACTTTAAAGGAAGATTACCATACTCAGTAGAGTACAACAGTACAGTGGGGGACGCCCCCCCCAAGTGGACAGAAACAGGGGTACAGATTTAGGGAGTAGGCCACAATATGCAGGCAAAAAATGGAGTCTTCAAAAATAAAAAGTCTTGAAGAAAGCGTTGTTACGTCGATGGATGGTTCGGATGCAGGTTTATTTCCATTTTTCCCGTATATTCTTCAGGATTCATGGGAAATCGGCTCTGACCCGGATGTAATTATCGGTCTTGTTCGTAGGCATGTAAAAGATTATACCGATTTAAGGGTACTTGATCTTGGTTGCGGCAAGGGGGCTGTTTCGGTAAAAATAGCTAAAGAGCTAAATTGTAGATGCCTTGGCGTTGACGCAATTAAAGAATTTATTGATGAGGCGAATCGTAAAGCTTGCGAGTATGGCGTTGATCATTTATGCAGGTTTGAGTTAGGTGACATCCGCCAAAAAGTTAAAGTTTTAACAGGATTTGATATAGTTATTCTTGGTTCTATTGGCCCTGTATTTGGAGATTACTCCCAAACACTAAAGGCTCTTGAAAGATGTATTGAAAAGAACGGGAAGGTAATAATAGATGACGGGTATGTCAAAAATGACAGCGAATATAGCCATCCTTTAATACTTAAACAGGATGTCATTCTTAACCAGATTGCAGATTCCGGTATGAAACTTCTTGGCGAAGCCATGATTGATAGAAGCCATATCAAAGAATCAAATATTCTAATATTTGAAAATCTGAAGAGACGATGCCAGGAATTAATCAAAAAGTATCCGGATAAAGGGGAGCTTTTTAATAAATATATAGAGAGGCAAGAAGAAGAAAATGAAGTTTTGGAGCAAAAAGTGGTTTGTTCTGTGATGATGATCGAAAAAAAATAATGCGGTCCTATGTCTATTAAAGCCTAGTACATTCATCGTTTCATACAGTTTTAGATAGCCGGACGTGATATTATAAGGCATTAAGATGAGAGAAAATATGAAAAAAGTTTTTATCCGGACTTTCGGTTGCCAGATGAATGTGCGTGATTCAGAAATAATCGGCGGGCTGCTCAAGAAAGCTGGTTATAAAATCAGCGCGGACGACAAAGACGCGGAAATCATCATTTTTAATACCTGCTCGGTTCGTAAACACGCTGAAGACAGGGTCTGGAGCCTTATTGGAAGCTACAAGGGTTCTAAAATTATCGGTTTGGTTGGATGTATGGCTCAAAGCTATAGGGATAAAGCTTTCGAGCGTGATGAAAATATTAGTTTTGTGGTTGGTCCCCAGGATATTCATAAACTTCCGGAAATTTTGGAAAAATTTCCCGGTAATAGCCTGTTCGAGCGCAGAATTTTGGAGGTTGATAATAAGCTTCGTCCGGAAGATATTTATCATTCCGGATTTTATCAAAATAAGCACCATGCTTATGTGGTTATCTCCGAAGGATGTTCTAATTATTGCAGCTATTGCATAGTTCCGTATGTGCGTGGTCCTTTACGGCACCGTAAAAATGAAAAGATTTTAATCGAGATCAAGGATGCCATTGCCCAGGGCGTAACGGAAGTCACTCTTTTAGGGCAGAATGTTAATGCGTACTCCGATAGAAATATTGATTTTACCAAGCTACTTGAGCAAGTTAATGAGCTTAAAGGCCTGAAAAAGTTTGATTTCTTTACTTCCCACCCTAAGGATGCTAATATAAATCACTTTAAGGCTATCCGTGATCTGGATAAACTGGCCAAGGCATTGCATCTACCTTTGCAATCCGGTTCGGATAGGGTCCTCAAGCTGATGAACAGGGGGTATACCGGAAAAGATTACTTAAGCCTAATCGATAGTTACCGTAAAATTGTAAAAGGCGGCTGGTTGACCACGGATATTATTGTGGGGTTTCCGACAGAGACGGATAAAGAGTTTAAGGAGACCTATAGTTTAATGAAAAAAATAGAATTTAACGCGGCTTATATTTTTAAATATTCTTTGCGTCCGTATACTGAAGCTGCAAAAATTGCTGATGATGTAGCAAGGGGCGAAAAAGAAAGACGGCACAAGAAGGTTCTTGATTTACAGAGGGGTATCTCCAATAAATTAAGAGGCAGTTGTAAAAATGCAAAAAACTAATATTTCTTTCGCGGTTTTGGCTATTTTTGCCGCTCCGGCTGTTTGTTTAGCTGCGGATTTGGAGGCCCTCAAAGTTGATTTCTTGCAGGGTAATTACCGCAGGGTAATCTTTGAAGGCCAGGCCCAGGTTGATAGAATTAACATTAGCAGTACTGATGAATTGAGCTATATCCTAGGTTTAAGTTACATTAAGGAAGGGAGATTAGATTTGGCGCAATCTTCCCTGAACAGGGTATTAAATAACCGGGATAGCAAGTTTAACTCCCGGGCATCTCTTGCTTTAGCCGACACATTCCTGCTCGGCGGGCGTTTTGAGGAAGCAGAAGAAATTTATAATAAATTAATTTCCGACAATCCCAACAGCAAGGATAAGGCGTCCGTGCTTTACCGCCTAAGCCAGTTAGAGCTTAAAAGAGGCAACAGCCAAAAGGGAAATGAATACCTGTCTAAATTAAGAAGGGATTTCCCGTTTAGCACAGAGTTAAGGCTAAGCAGGGGTATAGATGTTGTTGGCCGTTTACCCGGTACTCCAGTAAGCCAAACAGGCGTATATTCTGTTCAATTGGGTTTTTTCTCAAATCAATCTAATGCCTGCAACTTGAGGGATAAATTATTAGCCAAAGGTTTCCCTGCATATATAGAAAATTCCGCCAGAGGCTACCGGGTTAGAGCCGGAAAATTTAAAACAGAAAAAGAAGCATTGGATTTAGAAAACAAGCTTGCAATGGAAGGTTTTCAGACCAAGGTTTGTCAGTAGTATTTTATGCCGCTAGAAAAGAAGAAAATATTTTTCCTCGTTGGGCCCACCGGAATAGGTAAATCTTTAGCAGCAATTATTTTGGCAAAAAAAATCAAAGCCGAGATTATCTCTTGCGATTCCATGCAGGTTTACCGCAAGATGGACATTATTACCTCAAAAATCCGTCCAAAAGAAAGAACTAAGGTCAAGCACCATTTGCTTGATATTATTGCGCCTAAAGAAGAATACAATGTTGCTAAATACCGCCGTGATGCTTTAGCTGTTTGTGAGAAATTGTATTTAAAAGGCAGTCTCCCCCTTTTTGTAGGAGGGACAGGGCTTTATTATTCAATTATTATTGACGGGTTATTCCCGATGGTGCCGGAAGATAAAACAATCCGGGCTAAGTTGAACAGGCAGTTAGCATCTAAAGGGCCCAAATACCTTTATAAAAGGCTGGGAAGAATTGATCAGGCGGCGGCCAAAAAGATACATCCCAATGACTCAAGGAGAATCATTCGTGCGTTGGAGGTATACTTGAAAACAGGAGATAAGATTTCTGTTCTGCAAAAAAATAGAACCGGCCTTGGGAAAGAGTATCTGGTAAAAGTTTTCGGGCTGCATCTGCATAGAAGGCTGCTTTACGAAAGGATTAATGCTAGGGTGGATAAGATGTTTCGTTTGGGGTTAGTTTCTGAGGTTAGGGGCCTGCTTAAAACCAAATTAAGTAAAACTGCCGAAAGCGCTATAGGGATTAAGGAATTAAAAGGATATTTTGAAGGGAAATATACTTTAGAACAGGCTAAACGCCTTATTCAACGCAATAGCCGGCGTTATGCTAAACGGCAGCTTACTTGGTTTCGAAAAGACAGGCGCATTAAATGGATTAGTATCAATAAAACTGATTTACCGTCAAAGGTAGCCCTAAAAATATGGAAAAAGCTCTCTTAGTAAGTGTTCAGGTAAAAACAGATAAAGGCCATTGGCGCATTGAGGATATTTCTTCGGAATTAGAGGAATTAGTCTCTTCGACTTCTGTTGAAATTACCTCCAATATAATTTGCATTTGCGATAAACCTACGGCTAATTACCTTATCGGTAAAGGAAAAGTCGAGGAGATTAGTGCTATTGCCAATGACGAAAAAGTGGATACGGTAATTTTTAGCCATGATTTAAGCGGGACACAGCAGCGTAATCTGGAAAGAGCGATAGGTAAGAAGACAATTGACCGCACACAATTAATATTGGACATATTTGCTCAACGCGCCAGGAGCCCCGAAGGCAAGATGCAGGTGGAATTGGCCCAGCTGCAGTATTTGCTGCCGCGTTTGATCGGCAAAGGAATAATATTTTCAAACTTAGGCGGCGGTATAGGGACTCGCGGCCCGGGCGAAACTAAGCTTGAAGTTGACCGCCGGCAGATCAGAAGAAAAGTCGATAAATTAAAAGAAGACTTAAATAATTTCAGGCTCCACCGTCTTACAACACATAAGAGAAGAAAAAGCAATAACCTGCCTTCGGTTGTTTTGGTCGGTTATACCAGTGCTGGAAAATCAACCTTGCTTAACCGTCTGACTGATTCCAGCCAGCCAACCTCCGAAAAATTATTTACTACTCTTGACCCTCTTTCTAAAAGCTTATCTCTGCCGAACGGGCAAAACATAATTATCTCTGATACTGTAGGGTTTTTGCATGACTTACCGCACCACTTAGTCGAAGCTTTTAAGGCAACATTGGAAGAGGTGGTTGATGCGGACCTGTTAATACATGTATTAGACGTTTCGGACCACCGCCTATATCAGCATAATCAGGCAGTCCTTGAGGTTTTGGAAGAACTGGGTTCAGGGGACAAGCCTATGCTTACAGCGCTGAATAAGGTTGATTTGGCCGTAGACCGCGGTTGGCTTAATGTTACGCAAAAAGACTTTTCTGATTCGGTGCTCTTATCGGCAAAAACCGGGGAGAACATGGAAGCTTTAATTGCTAAAGTAAGTCAGTATTTTTCCGGCTTACTTTTAAATATAAAGGTAATCATTCCGCACAGCCGCATGGAGCTGGTTGATTTTTTCTATCGCCGGGCAAAAATAAATAAAATTGATTATTTGGATACGGGCGTAAGAGTAGAGTTAAGCATAGCCAAGGGGCTTTACGATAAAATAAGCGAAGATAAAGATATAAAAATTATCTGTTAGATTATCTAATAAAAATAATTATTTTACTTGACAAGTTCAGATAGAAATGGTAATATTAATCCGGATGGAGGCAAGATATGCCCATGTTCAGGCTGAAGATTTCTGCAGAAGAGCCGGTTTATGTAATCAGCGTGGTGTGCAAGCTGGTTAATATTCCGATATGGACTTTGCGCCAACTGGATAAGGCAGGCGTGGTCAAGCCAAAGCGTATAGGCAGAAAGAGCCGTCTTTATTCCTTGAAAGATTTAAAGAAGCTTGAATATGTTCATTATTTGATGGAAGAGAAACGGGTTAATATACACGGAATAAAAATTATTTTAGGAAAGGAGGATTAAAGGTATTTTTTTGGTTTCGAATTAGCACTCTGCTTATTTAAGTGCTAATTGTGTTGACAAAACAGTAAAATGTGTTAAAATTACGCCTTGGCATTAAAGCATTAAAAGATCATTCTTGGAGGCCAAGTAATGCGTACTGTTGATTATAATTCACGCAGGAAATCGGTATTACATTCGGCAATTAACCGCTATATTAAAAACGCGGTTCCTGTTGCTTCGGATGACATTGCCGATGAGTTTGACTTAAGCCCTGCAACGATAAGGAACATATTTTCAGAGCTCGATAAGTCGGGATACTTAAAGCATCCTTATACTTCCGGCGGAAGAGTTCCTACTGATAAAGGGTATCGTTATTACGTGGATTTTCTTATTCAACAGATGGAGCTTTTGGTTGAGGAAAAGCAGTGCATCCTTAGGGAGTGCAAGAGGAAACAGAAGCGTCTTGATGATGCCTTGGAAAATACCTCGGAGGTTATCTCGGAAATTACGCATTATGCGGGGATTGTCTCATTTTTGGAATGGCAGGATAAGATCTTTTACAAAGGGATCAGCCGCATACTGGACCAGCCTGAATTTAGGGATGCTGATAAGATGCGCCTTCTGGTCAGATTAATTGAAGACAAGAAGCGCTTATTGGAGATTATTAACCGGGATTTTTCCGGTAAAGTAAAGGTTTATATCGGCAGCGAACTTGGGTTTCCCGAGATGGAGAATTGTTCTTTGGTTATCTCTAGTTTTAAGCTTAAAAATCAGCCTAGCGGCCGGCTTGCGGTATTAGGTCCTATGCGTATGGAATATAATCATATTATTCCTACTATGGAGTATATCGCTGATGTTTTAAGCCAAGTCTTGGAGGATTTCTAAAGGATTATGGAAGAGCATAAGAATAATTTAAAAAAAGAAGAAAAAGCAGAAAAAACAGTTACCTTAAAAGAGCCGGAATATTTAGCGCTCATGGAAGAGGTAAAAATCAGCAAAGAATATCACGATAAGATGCTTAGGCATCAAGCTGACCTTGAAAATACACGCAAGCGGATTGAACGCGAGAAACAGGAATTCATAAAATTCGCCAATGAAGGTTTGATATTAAATCTGCTGAATGTCCTTGATGACCTTGAGCGTACTGTTGATTTGGCGGAATCTACAAAGCAGGATTTACCTGCTTTTTTAAAAGGCATTGAAATGATCCTCGCGCATTTATATGAAATGCTAAAAGAGCATGGAGTAAAACCTATTGAGGCTGAGGGTAAAATCTTTGACCCGAACTATCATGAGGCTTTAATGCAGGTTGAGAATAAAGAATTACCGGAACATACTATAGTTGAGGTTTTGCAAAAAGGATATCTAATATATGAGCGGGTGCTTCGAACCGCCAAGGTAAAAGTTTCTAAAAAAATAGGAGGCTAATATGGCAAAAGTAATCGGTATTGATTTAGGGACATCCAATTCAGCGGCTGCGGTTATGGAGGGAGGCAGGCCGGTGATTATTCCTTCAGCGGAAGGAGCGGGAGTTGCTTCTGGTAAAGCGTTTCCCTCATATGTTGCATTTACCAAGGACGGACAGCGTCTAGTCGGAGAGCCGGCAAGGCGCCAGGCTGCTATTAATGCGGAGGGGACTATTCAGGCAGCAAAACGTAAGATGGGCACAGATTTTAAGTTTAAGGTCCACGGTACGGAGTACACTCCCCAACAAATTTCTGCGTTTATATTACAAAAAATCAAGCAGGATGCTGAGGCTTATTTGGGAGATAAAGTTGAGCAGGTAGTAATTACCTGTCCGGCTTACTTCAATGATAATCAGCGTCAGGCAACTAAAGACGCAGGAGAAATAGCCGGTTTAAAGGTTTTGCGTATCATTAATGAGCCTACTGCGGCTTGCCTTGCTTACGGCTTGGAGAAGTCAGATAAAGAGCAGAAGATCATGGTTTTTGACTTAGGGGGAGGTACGCTTGATGTTACGATTATGGAAATGGCACAAGGAGTGTTTCATGTACAGGCAACCAGCGGAGATACGCAGCTTGGCGGCACTGACATGGACAAGGTGCTTCTTGAGTATATTACCGGACAATTTAAGCGTGAAACAGGAATTGATTTGATGAACGACAAGATGGCGGTTCAAAGAGTGCGTGAGGCGGCTGAAAAGGCAAAGATTGAGCTCTCTTCTACCGTTAGCACCGATATTAATTTGCCTTTTATTACTGCTGATAGCTCTGGTCCGAAACATTTAACTATGACTATTACGCGTGCAAAATTAGAGGATCTGGTAGGCCCGATTATTGACAGATGCCGCCATCCTATGGAACAGGCGCTTAATGATGCCAAGCTTACCTCTAAAGAAATCGACAGGATTATTATGGTCGGCGGCCCTACGCGCATGCCTATTGTAGGAAAGTTCGTCGAAGATTTTGTGGGTAAGAAAATCGAACGCGGAGTTGATCCTATGGAATGTGTCGCCTTAGGCGCCGCTGTTCAAGCTGCGATAATTACCGGAGAAGTTAAAGATGTGCTTCTTCTGGATGTTACTCCGCTTTCCTTGGGGATTGAAACATTGGGCGGCGTTAGTACAAAGCTGATTGAAAGGAATGCATCTATTCCGACGCAGAAAAGCCAGGTTTTTTCGACTGCTGCGGATAATCAGACCGCAGTTACAATCCGGGTATTGCAAGGCGAGCGTCAAATGGCTGAAGACAACGTAGAGCTGGGCAGGTTTGATTTAGTGGGAATCCCCTCGGCTCCGCGCGGGGTGCCTCAGATCGAAGTAAAATTTGATATTGATCGCGATGGAATCGTGCATGTTTCAGCCAAAGATTTAGGTACCGGAAAAGAACAGTCTATACGTATTAGCGCTCCCAAAAAGCTTTCTAAAGATGAGATTGATAAAATGGTCAAGGATGCAGAAAAATTCGCGGCAGATGACGCTAAAAAGAGAGAAGAGATAGAGGTAATTAATCAGGCGGATAATTTGGTTTATGCCACTGAAAAATCCTTAAAGGATTACGGCGACAAAGTGGGGCAGTCTGAGCGTGCTGATATTGAAGCAAAGGCCAATGACTTAAAAGCTGCGGTAAAAGATAAAAATATTGACAGAATAAAGAAAGGCATGGAAGAATTAACGAAAGTTTCCCATAAGCTTGCGGAGGAGATCTATAAAGCTGCTAGCGCAAAACAGTCCCAGCAGGCTCAAGCCGGCCCGGATGCAAAAGCAAAAAATGCAGAAGAAGAGCCGAAGCAAGACGCCAAAAAAGAAGAGGATATTATCGACGCCGAATATAAGGAAGAAGGCCCTGAAGGGAAAAAATAATTCAAATGGGGACGCTCCTATTTAATAAATAAGGACGTCCCCGAATTACATATGTCTACTAAGCGCGACTATTATGAGATACTGGGGGTGCAGAAAAACGCCAGCCTTGATGATATAAAAAAGGCCTACCGGGAGTTGGCGCTTAAATTTCATCCCGATCGTGTACAGCCCGATCAAAAGAAAGAGGCGGAAACAAGATTTAAGGAAATTTCTGAAGCTTATGCCGTCATTTCTGACGAGCAGAAACGTTCCCTGTATGATAATTACGGGCATTCGGGGATAGACCAGAAATATGCCCAGGAGGATATTTTTAGAGGTGCTGATTTTAGCAGTATTTTCCGGGAGATGGGCGGAGCCTCCGGAGCGGGCAGTATTTTTGAAGAGATATTTGGCGACATGGGGTTTGATGTTTTTGGCTCAAGGCAAACAAGAGGCCAGTCTTTTCGCCGCCGGGGCAGGGATTTACAGGTTGCGGTTGATATTTCGTTAGAAGAGGCAGCAAAAGGATTAGAAAAGATAATAACCGTTCCGCGATATGAGCCATGCCAGAGCTGTTCTGGCACCGGGGCTAAGGCAGGAACCAAGAAAACCGTTTGCCCTCAATGCAGGGGAGCCGGAAAGACCGTGGTTTCCAACGGATTTTTCCAGCTGGCGCAAACTTGTTCGCGCTGCGGCGGAGAAGGATCAATTATTTCTACCCCCTGCCCGGATTGCCATGGCGAAGGCAGAGTTAAGGTCACTAAAAAGATAAAAGTTAAGATACCTGCGGGTGTTAATAATGATTCTCAACTTCGTGTACGCGGCGAGGGGGAGGCGGGTACAAACAGCCGCGGGGACTTATATGTGGTTATTGAGGTAAGGCAGCACGATATTTTTGAGCGGCATAACAATGATATTATTACTTCAATAAATATAAGTATGTCTAAGGCTGTTTTAGGCGGCGAGGTAGAGGTACCGGCTTTAGAAGGTAAATTATCGATGAAAGTGCCTCCGGGTACTCAACCCGGAAGGATTTTCCGGCTTAAGGGTAAAGGGGTGCCGGATTTGCATTCTCGGGACATTGGTGATGAATTAGTCAGGGTGAATGTCGATATTCCTATACGATTATCCTCCCAGCAGAGGAAAATAATGGAAGAGTTCTCCCGGGTTAGCGGGGAGGGGAGGTAATATGCCTACTTACGAATACCAATGTTTGGTTTGCAACTATAAATTTGAAGCTTTGCAGAGTATAAAAGAGAAACCGAAAACTAAATGCCCGAAATGCGGCCAAAAGTTAAAGAAGTTAATAAGCAGTACTGCAGGTTTTATTTTTAAAGGTTCGGGTTTCTATGCCACAGATTATAAGAAGCCGCCTAAGCCCGAAGCAAGCCATAAAGCTCCAGCCTGCCCTAAGGCAAAGCAAGGTTGTACCGGCTGTCTTTAATTTATTGTTTTTATTTCTTTTTATGCTAAAATATTTGCTTAATGGCTAAAATAAAAGCATTTAAGGCATTTGTTTATAATCAAGAGAAAATTACAGATCTTAAGCAGGTTGTCTGCCCTCCGTATGATGTAATTTCTCCTTCCTTTCAGGATAAGCTCCATGAGCGTTCTCCCTATAATTTTATTCACATACTTTTAGCAAAAGATACCTCTGATGACAAATACCAGAAGGCCGGAGTAATATTCCGCCAGTGGCTTAAAGAGGATATCCTTGTTCAGGATAAGCATCCTGCGGTCTATTTTTATAGCCAGCAGTATGTTATCCGTGGCGAGAAAAAAACACGTTTAGGTTTTATTTCTTTGCTTAGGCTCGGAGACGAAAAGAGCTCTCCCGTATTCGGACATGAAAATACGCATAGCGCAGCAAAGCTGGATAGGTTTAAGTTAATCAAACAGGTAAAAGCAAACCTTAGCCCCATATTTATAATTTTTCTGGATAAGCAGCGGATTATCCAGCGGGTGTTTGGGAAACACATTTCATCCAAGGATGCTTTTATTGAGGTTGTTGATGATGAAAAAACCGTGCATAAGTTATGGCGCCTCGATTCTCCGGACGTTGTAAGATTAATTGAATCCAGCATGAATGATGAGAATATGTTTATTGCAGACGGCCATCACCGTTATGAGGTTTCATGCGCCTGGAGAGATCTTATGCGCGATAAATTAGGCGCCCAGTTTACCGGAGACGAAGATTTTAATTATTGCCTGTCATATTTTACCAATACCGATCCGCGCGGTTTATCTATTCAGCCTATTCACCGCCTGCTTAAATTAGCCAATAAAATAGATATTGATGAGTTTATTTTAAAGGCCCGGGAATATTTTGATGTTGACCAGATTAAAGACAGGACACGCTTTTTTTTCCTTATGGAAAAAGCCGGATGCACGGAGCATTTAATCGGTTTATATAAAGATAAAAAGTATTTTCTTTTACGGCTGAAGAATGTCAAAATTTTAGATAAGTTGATATCGGATAAGCCCAAGGAATACAGGGTCCTGGATGTCGCCGTTCTTAACTATTTGGTATTAAGAAATATCTTAAAACTTGATCTGGAAAACCTGCCGAATATAAAATATAGCCCGGATCCGCTAGAATTTTTGGATGAAGTTGACGCGGACCCGCTGAAGATCGCCTTTTTTCTTAACCCTGTTAAAATTGAACAAATCATTAATCTTGCCCTTGTTGGCAGTAAAATGCCCCCTAAATCTACTTATTTTTATCCTAAGGTGCTTTCAGGGCTTCTGATTAATAAATTTGAAAAGGAATAGCAATGGCTTTGTTCGGTAAACCTAAATATACCATAGTCCGGTTAAAGAAAAAGGAAATTCCTGAAGGGCTATGGACTAGGTGCGAAGAGTGCTCTGAAACGCTTTATAATAAGACTTTGGAGGAAAACCTCAAGGTTTGCCCGAAGTGCAATTATCATTTCAGCTTGACTGCCCATGAAAGGATAAACCTGCTTTTTGATAAGGATACATTTGAGGAGTTTGACAAAGACATGGTTTCGGTTGACCCGCTTGATTTTAAGGGGCCAAAGACTTATAAGGACAAATTAAAACAGGATCAGGAAGCAACCGGATTAAAAGATGCGGCGGTATCCGGTTCGGGGCAGATAAATTCTAAAAAAGCTGTTTTGGCTGTGACCGACTCGCGTTTTATCATGGGGTCGATGGGTTCTGTTGTTGGTGAGAAAATCACGCGGGCTGTTGAATTTGCCACGAAAAATAAGCTTCCGGTAATTATTGTTTCTGGTTCGGGGGGAGGAGCGCGCATGTATGAGGGGATGTATAGCCTGATGCAGATGGCCAAAACCTGTGCCGCGTTATCTTACCATCAGAAGAAAGCGAAGCTGCCGTATATATCGGTTTTGACTAATCCGACTATGGCCGGTATTATGGCTTCATTTGCCGCCGTTGGCGATATAATTATGGCGGAGCCCAAAGCCTTGATTGGTTTTACCGGGCCCAGGGTCATTGAGCAGACGATAAGGCAGAAATTGCCCTGCGGATTTCAAAAGTCGGAATTTCTCTTAGAGCATGGGCTTATCGACATGATTGTCCACCGTAAAAATATGAAGAATATTTTAAGCCAATTGCTTGACTATTTTAGTTAATTTCGTATAATAATTAAAGTTTCTTTAATTCTTGCGTTTTTAAAAATGGAGCAGTTAAATGGCACAGGTAAGTTTAAGAAATGTTTGTAAAGTTTTTCCCGGTAATGTGACGGCGGTGAATAAAGTAAATTTAGGTATTGAAAACAAAGAATTCATGGTTTTGGTTGGCCCTTCTGGCTGTGGTAAATCCACTACCTTAAGGATGGTCGCAGGGCTTGAGGAAATAAGCTCTGGGGAGATCTACATCGGAGACAAGCTTGTTAATGATGTTCCTGCGAAAGACCGTGATATCGCTATGGTTTTTCAGAATTACGCCCTTTATCCGCATATGACTGTTGCTGAAAATTTGTCTTTTGGCCTTAGGCTGCGCCATCTTCCCAAACATGAAATAGCCCAAAGAGTTAATGAAGCTGCCGAGATATTGGGGATTAAACGGCTTCTAAATCGTAAACCGCGTGAGCTTTCCGGCGGCGAAAGGCAGAGGGTGGCAGTAGGAAGGGCGATTGTAAGAAAACCCATGGTTTTCTTATTTGATGAGCCATTGAGCAACCTTGATGCAAAAATGCGCGTACAGATGCGCACTGAAATTCATAAACTCCACATAAGGCTGCAAACTACTATTATTTATGTCACTCACGATCAAGTAGAAGCTATGACTATGGGTGATCGTATCGCAGTCATGAAAGACGGCCTGATCACTCAATTAGGAGAGCCAATCAGCGTTTATGACCACCCAAAAAATAAATTTGTCGCCGGTTTTATTGGTTCGCCTCCTATGAATTTTATGCAAGGCAGGATTATCAAAAAAGAAGGTAAAATTTATTTTGACGAAGGCAAGATCCAGGTCAAGTTAGTTGAGGACATGTATAAAAAAATGGCCAGCTATGTCGGCAGCGATGTGATATTCGGAATCCGTTCCGAGGATATCTATGATAAGCTTTTTGTTTCGGAAGCCCCGCCGGAAAATATCGTCCGGGTAAACTGCGAAGTATTTGAACCTATGGGTTCAGAGGTTTATCTCTATCTGAATACGGGTAAGCATACCTTTATTGCCCGGGTCAGCGCGCATGATCGGCCTCGCGTAAACCAGGAAATGGACGTAGTTTTTGATATGAGCAAAGTGCATTTTTTTGATAAAACTACCGAAGAAACCATAGCTTAAGTTTTTAAAGATCCATAATTCCGGCAAAAAAAAGCTCAATGCAGCAAAATTCCTACCAAAAGAGGTTTTGGCTGATTTTATTTTTATTTTCTCTTGCCTTCTTGCTGATACGTATTGCCTTTCTGCATCAAAAATTAAACTCAATTTTTTTCTTCCTGTTTATACCAGTCAACATCCTCATTCTTTTATATTTTCTAAAATTTTACTCGCATAGGGCATCTTTGATCAGGTCGCAGATTGAACGCACCGAAGAGGAGACGAATGTTGCTGGCGTAGAGGTCAAGAAAGCCAGTGATTATTCGTCCGGGCTTAAGTTTAAGATCATTCGTTATGATAATCTTGAAAAAATAATCGAAAACCTTAATCGGAGCTTAAAGCTTGATACGGTTATCCGCGTTTTAAGTTCGGCGGTATATTCATTGATATCAAACAGCTCCGGGACTGCGCTTTTGTATCTGGTTGATCATCAGCATCAGAAGTTAAATTTGGTCCATTCTATTAAGGATGATAGCGATTTGGTTATTTTGTCAAAAGAAGGGGATATTTTCGATCATTGGGTCCTTAGGCATTCCAGCCAGCTTATTATTGAAGACCTGAAAAATGATTTTCGTTTTGATTTAGATTCTGCCCGTTCCGGGCAAACGCGGCCTGTTTTCTCTTTGATCAGCTCGCCTCTAATCAGCCATAATTCATTGCTTGGAGTGTTGCGGCTTGAAAGTAAGCAAAGTGGTTCTTTTAATCAGGATGATTTACGGTTTCTTTCGTTAGTTTCCGACCTTGGGGCGGTTGCTCTGGAAAATAGCCTGCTTTTTCAAAAAACCCAGGATTTAGCTATTCATGACGACCTAACAGGGCTCTTTACAAAACATTATTTTCTCGGGAAACTTAAAGATGAAGCTAAGCGCTGCATGCGCCTTGATCAGCAGTTGTCTTTAATGATGATCGATATAGATTTCTTTAAGCAATATAACGATAAATTTGGGCATACTGCCGGAGATATTGTCTTAAAAAAAGTCGGTTCATTATTAAAAAATTCCCTGGGTGACTATAATTCTTTGTTGTGCCGTTTTGGCGGCGAGGAGTTTTTAGTAATGCTTTCAGGTTTAGGTAAGCAAAAAGCTAAAGAGATTGCTGAGAATTTACGTAAACGCGTCCAGGTTGAAAGCATTATTTTGCGCCGCCAGGATACACATGTAACAGTTTCTATCGGAGTCGCAAATATGCCGATTGACACAAAAGATGAGGATGAATTGGTGCAGAAAGCAGATAAAGCCATGTATGACGCCAAGGGGCAGGGTAGGAATAAAGTATGTTTAATTTAATAGCTCTCGCATTAATTACGCTATCCTGGTTTATGCTTGTGCGCAATATTACTTTGGGTTTTCTTAAGCGCCTTGAAGATGATAATAGCCGCCTCCTTGACAATTTTAAGGTCCTGGAAAAACTTCAAAAAAGCCTATATTTAGAAAATGAACAACTTAATAAAACCTTTGAGGATACCTTGGCGCTTTATGAATTAACTAAAGATATCTGCTCCAGCCTTGAGGAGGAAAAAGTTTTTTCGATTTTTAATTCAAGCCTGAAAAAATACATAGGCATAGGTGATTGCCGTTATATAAAGGATGATGCTGATTTAATTAAGTATAAGGATTATATGATCCTGCCGTTAAATATTGAAGAAGGCCAGGCGGCCGGATATTTGGCAGTGGATAGGATCTTGGAAGCTGATAAAGAAAAATTCGGCATTCTTACCCAGCAGTTTCTAATAGGTTTGCGCAGGGCTTTGCTTTACCAGAAGGTTCAGGGGCTTACTATTACGGATACCTTAACCCAAGTTTATTGCCGCAGGTATTTTCTGGAACGTTTTGCCGAAGAACTTAAGCGCTCAAAGAAAAATAAATTGCATTTGAGTTTTCTTATGATAGATATTGATAATTTTAAGAAATATAATGACCGTTATGGGCATTTGGTGGGGGATGTGATATTACGGCAAGTTTCTAAAATTATAACTGATAATATCAGACAGATTGATTTTATCGGGCGCTACGGTGGCGAAGAGCTTTCAATTGTCCTGGCGGAAACCGGGAAAGAGCAGGCTAATTTTGCCGGACAGCGTATTCGTCAGGCGATAGAGGCGGCGGCGATCAGAGCTTATGATGAAGAATTAAGGGTGACTGTAAGTATTGGCGTTTCTACCTTTCCGGTTAATACGCAGAATATGAAGGATTTAATTGAAATGGCGGATCAGGCTTTGTATTTGGCCAAGGAAACCGGTAAAAACAGGGTTTGTTTTTCTCCTTCCTGATCTTTCAGGATTATCTCTTGAAAAAAAGCGTATTTTAATATAGAATACCACACATGATTAGAAGATTTATTATTGGTATAGATTTGGGAGGCACTAATTTGAAATGTGCCTTGCTTGATAACGGTTTAAAGATTAAAGCCAAAAACTCTTTTAGCACAAGGAGTTTTAACAGTAAACAAAAGCTGCTTCAGGGGATCGCTGATTTCATTACTACCTTTATTTTAGATCAAGGGTTAAAAAGGTCGGAAATTTTAGGCGTAGGCATAGGCCTGCCCGGCCCGGTAGATACTTTTAAGGGTATTGTGCATTTTTTGCCGAATATACCGGGCTGGAGAGAAGTAAACGTTAAGAAAAATCTGGATCTTAAAACTAAGCTGCCTGTCTTTATTGATAATGATGCCAAGCTTATGTGTTTGGCAGAGAGCAGCTCCGGAGCAGCAGCCGGATACAGTAATGTTTTATGCCTAACTTTGGGTACCGGGGTAGGTGGCGGATTGATTATTAATAACTCCCTTTACCGCGGGAAAGATAATGCTGCCGGAGAATTTGGGCATGTGCCGATTAATGAAACCGGGCCGCTTTGCGGCTGTGGTTCAAAAGCCTGCCTGGAGGCTTATATCGGGAATAATGCAATCCTTAAAGAGGCGCATAAGATCTTTGGCCCGGATATTTCTCTTGAAGAAATAAGCAAAATGGCTAATAATAACGATTTATTGTCCGTTAAATTCTGGAGAGATGTCGGTAAAAAACTGGGTTTAGCCTTAAGTGGCGTGATAAATTTACTTAATCTTGATGCTGTTGTTATTGGCGGAGGGGTAGCTTGTGCCGGTAGGCCTCTGTTTGAAAGCGTAAAGGAGACTATCCTCTTGCGTTCAATGAGGGTGCAGGCAAAGAGAGTAAGGGTATTTAAGGCTAAATTAGGGACCGATGCAGGAGTAATCGGGGCAGGATATTTGGTTAAAGAAAGGTTAGGGAAATGAAGATTTTTATTGATACGGCGAGTATTAAAGAAATCAAAGAAGCTTCTGCCCTCGGCCTTATTGATGGGGTTACTACAAACCCCACTTTAATGTCCAAAGAAGGGCGTAATCCTGAAGAGGTGCTTAAGGAAATATGTAATTTATGTACCGGCCCGGTGAGCGCAGAGGTTATCAGCCCCGATGCTAAAGGTATGGTTGAAGAAGCAGGGAGTTTAGTAAATATTGCTAAAAATATCGTAATCAAGGTCCCGCTTAATAAAGAAGGGTTAAAAGCAGTAAGGATATTTTCTGCTGAAGGAGTCAAAACTAACGTTACGCTTTGTTTCTCTGCTGCGCAGGCATTATTGGTGGCTAAGGCAGGCGCAACTTATGTTTCCCCGTTTATAGGCAGGTTAGACGATATTGCGCAGGAAGGAATGGATCTAATCAGAGATATAAAGAAAATTTACTCAAATTACAATTTTAGCACGCAGATAATTGTGGCGTCAGTGCGCAACCCTATGCACGTAGTTAATGCCGCCTTGGCCGGTGCAGATATTGCTACGGTCCCGTTTTCCGTGATTGAACAGTTAATCAAGCATCCTTTGACAGACATTGGAATCAATAAATTCTTAGAAGATTTTAAAAAAATCCCAAAAGGGAATAATGTCAAATAAATCAACTTTCCTTAACCGCTTTAAGCCGTCTGTCTTTATTTTAGTATCCTGGATTATTTTTGGTACCGGTTTATCATTTGCGGATGAGAGCAAAGAATCACCTATAATTATTAACGGCGATAATGTTGAATATTCTGCTGACAATAAAGAAGTTATTGCAACCGGTAACATCGAAGTTATCTATAAGGATTCAAAACTGACTTGTAATAAATTAAAGGTAAACATGCAAACAAAAGAGGCAGTTGCCGAAGGCAATGCGCGCCTTGATGATGCAAAGGGAGTAGTTACCGGAGAAAAGATTGTCTATGATTTTGCAAGTAAAACAGGGGTAATCTATAATGCTGATTTTCGAGCTAATCCTTATTACGGAAAAGCCAAAAGAATGGAAAAAGTAAGCGATACGGAATTTATGGCAAAATCCGGTTATTTTACCACTTGTAGCATGGATCATCCTCATTACCGGTTTGCTGCCAAGAAAATCAATATGTTCCCCGGAGATAAAATGCAGGCACAAAAAGCCACACTTTATCTTGGTGCTGTCCCGCTTCTTTACATCCCGCGTTTTAATTATTCAATGAAAGAGCCGATAATGCACGTGCAGGTTGAGCCGGGAAAAAGTAAAGAATGGGGTTATTTTCTTTTGAGCGTTTGGCGCATGAATCTTACTGATCATTTAAGCGGCAGGGCCTTTTTAGATTACCGCAGTAAATTAGGCTGGGCAGAGGGGCTTGGGCTTAATTATACGGATTCAGGGTTTGGTAAGGGTGACTTTAAATATTATTTTACAAGAGAAAAACAGCAGTTTAAGAATTTTATAAGCGGTGAATCCCTGAATAACACGCGTTATTTCTTGCGCTGGCGCCATAAATGGGATATTGACCAGAGGACAAATTTTAGCGCCGAACTCTATAAAATTACGGATGAAAGAAGAAAGAAAGACCTTAGCCGCAATATTTTAAAAGATTATTTCTTCCGTGAATATGAGAAAGATAGCCAGCCCTTAAGTTACGGCCTGTTCCATCACTCCTTTAATTATTCTTCGCTTGATATTCTTCTGCAGATGCGTACTAACCACTGGTTTGACCAGATCGAAAAGCGCCCGGAAATAAATTATAATTTGCCAAGCTTACAGCTATGGGACAGTTCTTTATATTTTGAGAATACAAGCCAGTTGGGAAATTACAATAAAAAGGGTTCGATGATGTCTCCTGCGACAGATGAAGATGTCATGGTCGCACGCCTGGACACTAAAAATACGTTGTCGCACCCGATGAAGATTTCTTTCGTACAGTTTAGGCCGTTTGTTTCAAGCCGCCAGACTCTTTATGATAAGGGCGCAAACGGCCAAAGCGCAATTGTGCGCACGATTTTCTACAGTGGGGCGGATTTAAGCACAAGGTTTTACCGTATTTTCGATGTCAAAACTAATTTTCTCAAGCTGGATATTAACGGACTTAGGCACATTATTACCCCCAGCGTCGCTTATTTGTATACACACCCGGGAACTATTCCTATAAGAAACATAAAACAGATTGATACCGTTGACGCGATAAACCGGGGCAATACCGCATCTTTGAGCCTTTCTAACAAATTGCAAACTAAGCGTAACGGGCAAAGCATAGATTTTCTGGATTTCTTAATTACTGCCGATTATGTGATTGACCCTAAAACCGGGGACAATGCTATTTTAACTAATACGGGAAAGAAGCTGAGCAGCCAGCTTGCAGACATTCTTTTTAAATTAAAGATACTACCTTATTCTTGGATGCGCCTTGAAAGCGATGCTACTTTTGAGCATTCAGACCGCGATAACGTCAACTATAACACCTTTTCTTTAATCAATTATGATTTAAGTTTTGATCTTGGCAGGGGGCGTTTCCTTACATTGGGGCAGCGTTATGAGCGGAAAGGTAAGAATGAAATCACCCTGGGTTTTGACTGGCGCTTAAGCCCTAAATGGAAATTCGGTATTTATCAGCGCTATAACTTGAAAAAGACGGACACGCTTACGGCTGGTTCGCAGGAACAGCAGTTTACTATAACCAGGGACCTTCATTGCTGGGAGCTGGAGGTCAGTTTAGGCAAAACGAAAAATGTTGGTTCAAGCGTGTATTTCACCTTCAGGCTCAAAGCCTTCCCTGAAAATGAATTTGGATTTGACCAGTCAACAAGCAAAAAGAAATCCGGTGCGCAGTAATATGCTTAAAATCTATTTCTAACGGCGGATAAATGAATATTTCCATAATTGGTGCGGGTTATGTGGGATTAGTTAGCGGTGCTTGTTTTGCCGAGCTGGGAAACCATGTTATTTGCGCCGATAATGATACAAAGAAAATCGTAAATTTAAAAAAAGGAGTTTTGCCGATCTATGAGCCGGGATTAGAGGAGTTGATTTCCGGCAACCTTAAAAACAAGAGGCTTAAATTTACCTCTAAGATAAAAGATGCGGTAAGGTCAAGCGACGTGATTTTTATTGCTGTAGGCACTCCTTCCCTTGAAAAAGGAGATGCTGATTTAACCGGCGTTGAAAATGTCGCCAGATTAATAGCGCAGAATATGGACGGTTACAGGCTTATTGTCGAGAAATCTACTGTGCCGGTTGAGACTTGCGCCCGGATTAAGAAAACCATTTCTACCTACATAAAAAACAAGTATAAGTTTGACGTTGTTTCCAATCCAGAATTTCTACGCGAAGGCTCTGCAATAAATGATTTTACTCATCCCGACCGGATTGTGGTAGGGGCTGAAAGCCAAAAGGCAAGACAGATAATGAGGCAATTATACCTTCCTCTTAACCGGCAGATACTGGTTACCGATATAAAATCAGCTGAATTGATTAAGCATGCTTCCAATGCCTTCTTAGCTACTAAGATTTCATTTATTAATGCGGTATCGCGCATATGCGATAAAGTCGGCGCGGACGTACAAGAGGTGGCTTGCGGCATGGGTTTAGATAATCGTATTGGCCGTTATTTCCTGCATGCGGGGATTGGCTATGGAGGTTCTTGTTTTCCCAAGGATCTTGATGCCTTTATAACAATTGCCGAAAACCTTGGTTATGATTTTAAGATTCTCAAGGCAGTTAGGGACACAAATCAGGAACAGAAGGATTTTGTTATACAAAAAGTAAAAGAAGCGCTTTGGATAATAAAAGATAAGACCATTGCTGTTTTAGGGCTTGCTTTTAAACCTAATACCGACGACTTAAGGAATTCGCCCAGCATAGATTTAATTAATGCTTTAATTCAGGAAGGAGCCAAAGTCAGGGTTTATGATCCCAAGGCAATGGGAAAAGCAAGGAGTATCCTAAAAAATGTAACTTTTTGCAAGAATTCATACCAGGTAGCAAGAGGCGCTGACTGCCTTATTGTTGCCACCGAGTGGAATGAATTTAAAGAGCTTGATTTCTTGAAGTTAAAAAATAAAATGCAGCGCGCTCTTGTAATTGATGGAAGGAATATTTATGACCCCAGGTACCTTAAAAAGATGGGTTTTACTTATATAGGGATTGGACATGTCAAAGAGTAAGCTCTTAAGAGATATACGAAAGAAAATAAAAAATAAAAAGCTGAAAATAGCCGTTATCGGTTTAGGGTATGTGGGTTTTCCTTTGGCTTTGGAATTCGCTAAAAAAGGCGTTAAGGTTGTGGGTATTGAAATAGACCGTGACCGCCTTAGCTCTATCGCAAGACGGTCTTCCTATATAAGTGATATTACTAATAATGAACTAAGGCATGTTTTAGCCGGCGGAAATTTTAGGGCTAGCGGTAATTTCGCCGGGATTAAGGATGCTGATGCTGTTTTGATTTGCGTCCCTACTCCGCTTAAAGGTAGAAATCTGCCGGATATTTCTTTTATAAGGAATGCGGTTAAAGAGGTAGCCCTTCATATAAAAAAGCAGGCGTTGGTTGTCTTAGAAAGTACCACTTTCCCCGGCACCACGGAGGAAGAGATCCTGCCGATCTTTGAAAAAAGCGGTTTTAGGCATGAAGAAGACTTTTTTCTTTGTTTCTCGCCCGAGAGGATTGATCCGGGCAATAAAAAATTTCCTGTTCAGAAAATCCCTAAAGTTATGGGTGGGCTTAGCCAGCAAGCCACGCAGCTTGCCATGGAGGTTTATCATATCATTATTAAGCAGGTGGTTCCTGTCTCTAGTGCCCGTGCCGCCGAAACAGTGAAGCTTCTTGAAAATACCTTTCGCCTGATCAACATCGGGTTAATTGATGAGTTATCTATGATGGCGCATAAAATGAAAATAGATATTTGGGAGGTAATCCAAGCTGCAAGCACAAAACCTTTTGGGTTTATGCCTTTTTATCCCGGCCCGGGAGTTGGAGGGCATTGTATTCCTAAGGACCCTTTATACTTGCATTGGAAGGCAAAAAGCTTTGGCTTTCATTCGCGTTTTATTAAATTAGCTTCGGACCTTATAAGCTATATGCCGCAGTATGTTGTAAAAAGGGTAAATTGCGCTTTGTTGAGGCGTAGTGGCGGGCTTAAAGGATCAAAAATATTGGTTATTGGAGTAACTTATAAAAGGGATACCAAGGACCTGCGTAAATCACCGAGTATTGATGTAATTAACTGTTTAAAAAAGCAAGGAGCAATAGTCTCCTATTTTGACCCTATTATACCCTTCTTAAAGATTAAGGGGATTGATTTAGAATCAGTCAAGCTGAACGATAAAAAGATTAAAGAGTTTGATTGCGTGATAATTGCTACTGATCATTCCGCGGTAGATTACAGTAGATTATTAGAAAATGCCAGGTTTATTTTTGACACCCGGAATGTCTTTAAAGGAAAATACGCGCAAAAAGTAGAAAGGCTTTGATGCCTAAGCGGACAGTTTTAATTACCGGGGGGGCGGGATTTATCGGTTCACATCTTTGTCAGAAGCTGCTTGAGAAAGGTTATTCGGTAATCTGTATCGATAATTTCATAACCGGAAATTTAGAAAATATCAAACCGTTCTTAAAAGATAAGAATTTCCGCTTGGAAAACCGCAATGTTTCCTGTTATATTGATATCCCGGGCAAAATAGAGTATGTTTTGCATGGTGCTTCGCTGGCTTCTCCTAACGATTACCTTAATTTTCCGATACAAACTCTAAAAGTTGGTTCTTTGGGTACGCATAATGCTTTAGGTTTAGCTAAAAAGAAAAAAGCTGTTTTTATGCTTTTTTCAACTTCAGAAGTTTATGGCGATCCTTCTATCCATCCGCAAAAAGAAACTTATTGGGGCAATGTTAATCCTGTCGGCGTACGCGGCTGCTATGATGAATCCAAGCGTTTTGCCGAGGCAATCACAATGTCTTATCACCGGGTTCATAAAATGGACACAAAAATCGCGCGGATTTTTAATACGTATGGCCCCAAGATGCGCCAGAATGATGGCAGGGTGGTCCCTAATTTAATCGTTCAGGCTTTAAAAAATAAGCCTCTTACGGTCTATGGAAAGGGTCAGCAAACCAGGAGTTTTTGTTATATTGAAGATATGGTTGACGGCCTGCTGCGTTTAATGCTCTGTCGGGAAAATAACCCGGTGAATTTGGGTAACCCCAGTGAGTTTACCATCATGCAGCTTGTAAAATTAGTTTTAAATTTGTCTGGCAGTAAAAGTAAGGTACTATTTAAGAAATTGCCTCAAGATGATCCTAAAAGGCGCCGTCCTGATATTGGAAAAGCCAAAAAAATTCTCTCCTGGAACCCGAAGGTACCGTTAACTGAAGGCCTTAGGCGTACCATATCCTGGTTTAAAGAGAGGAATTAAACCGTTTTAATCTTTATCTCTTGGGATTGACAATCACTGTAAATATATGTTATACTTATAGATAAAATAAATAAATTTATTTTTAGTACTTGCCTTCATTAATTAACCCTGCAGGAGGAGAGCATGGTTTTTGATATTTTTCGTCAGACTAATTTTATAGACATACTTATTGTAATCCTTTTATTTAGAATATGTTACATTGCTGCAAAGCAGGGTTTGTCCGTAGAAATTTTTAAACTCTGCGGAATAATATTTGCGACATATTTATCCTGCCATTTTTATACCAGCTTATCGGATATTATTCAGCGCAGCCTGCCGACAAAACGCATGCCGCTGGAATTTGCTGATTTTATAGTTTTTATAACTTTAGCTTTAATTGGTTATCTTGCCTTTGTGCTTATCCGAAGTATTTTCTACCGTTTCTTGAAGCTGGAAGCCGTTCCTGAAATTAATAAATTCGGCGGGCTTATTCTGGGCGTAATAAGGGCATATTTTTTCATCGGGCTTTTGATTTTTACCTTAGGTATTTCGAGCGTAAACTATATCAGCGGTTCAGTTAAACATTCATATCTTGGCAGCAGGGTTTTTTTAGTCGCTCCGAATACTTACCGCTGGCTTTGGGACAATATTTTTTCCAAATTTTCCGCGAAAGAAGATTTTAATTCCACCATAAATGAAGTCATTGACAGGTTCAATAATAAATGAAATTAATCGACTTTTATAATCAGGTTCTTTATCACGGCCGTAAAAATGATCCGCGAAAAGATAAATCAAAGATAAAGAAGTTTACGGATTCAGCGGTCCTTTTCGGCAGTCCTGATACCGAAGTCAAAAAGATAATGGTGGGCATTGATATTGAGGTTGCTGAACTTTTGCTTGCTGACCGGCTTCGCCAGAGAGAAGGGCTTGATTTGGTAATTGCGCACCACCCCGAAGGTAAGGCCTATGTAGGGTTGTCAGAGGTCATGAGGCTGCAGATCGATCTATTAACCGGCATAGGAGTAGCTAAAAAAACAGCTTCTAGGCTTGTCGAAGAGAGGATGCAGGAGGTGGAACGCAGGGTTCTGCCTCAAAACCATACGCGGCCGGTGGACGCCGCACGCCTGCTGGGCATTCCTTTTATGAATATGCATACTCCGGCGGATAACCATGTATATAGTTATCTCAAGGGTATATTTGAACAAAAGAAACCACGCTTGGTTGAGGATATTCTAAGGATATTGAATAATATACCCGAATATCAGATTGCCGCTAAATTTAATACAGGGCCGCGCATAATCCTCGGTTCTGCGAAGAGGCAGGCCGGTAAGATCCTGCTTGAAATGACCGGAGGCACAGAAGGATCTAAGGATGTATTTAATAAATTATATAATGCCGGCATTAGGACGCTGGTTTCAATGCATTTAAGCGAGGAGCACCTTAAGAAAGCCAAGGACGCCAATCTTAATGTGGTTATCGCAGGACATATCTCTTCGGATACCCTGGGTTTAAACCTGCTTCTGGACAATATTGAAAAATCTTCAAAGGAGACCTTTAAGGTCATTGCCTGTTCCGGTTTTACCAGAATTAAAAGAAAATAAGTATGCCTGGAAAAATTCCCGAAAATTTGTTAGAAGATATCCTGGGCCGCCTCGATATTGTTGAGCTTATCTCAAGTTATCTGCCGCTTAAGAAAGCTGGGCGGAACTTTAAGGCTAACTGTCCTTTTCATCATGAGAAAACCGCGTCTTTTATGGTTTCTCCCGACCGGCAGATCTACCATTGTTTTGGCTGCGGTGAATCGGGTAACGCATTTAAGTTCCTTATGCGCCATGAAAGAATGGATTTTCCAGAGGCTGTTGAGATGCTGGCTAAAAAGACAGGAGTTGTTTTGCCGGATAGGGACAGGCCCGGGGCAGTAAGAGCTGCCAGTATTACTGCTCAAATATATAGAATTAACGAATTGGCTTTGAACTTTTACGAGAATAACCTTGGCTCATCCAGCGCTACCTTAAGCCGGGATTATCTTTTAAAAAGAGGGATTACTCTTGAAACAATAAAAGAATTTCGTCTGGGCTTGGCGACTTCGGGCTGGGACGGTTTAATTAATTTCTTAAGAAGCAAGAATGCCCCTCTTTCTCTTATGGAAACAGCGGGCTTGGTCTTGCCGAAAGAAGCGGGAGGTTATTACGACCGGTTTCGCAACCGTATTATTTTTCCGATTTTCGATATTCGTAACCGCGTAATCGGCTTCGGCGCCAGGGTTCAGGACAACACACTGCCTAAATATATAAACTCGCCCGAGACCCCGGTTTATACAAAAGGGAAAAATCTCTTTGGTTTGAATGTATCCAAGGATTCTATAAGGGATTCTGATTGCGTGGTGATAGTTGAAGGATATCTTGATTTTATAATTCCCTATCAGGAAGGGGTAAAAAATATCGTTGCTTCACAGGGGACAGCCCTTACTTTGGAGCAGATTAAATTATTTAAGCGTTATACGCATAATGCTGTAATGGTTTTTGACGGGGATACAGCGGGAGAACTGGCTACTTTAAGAAGCCTTGATATTCTTATTGAAGAGGGGATAAACGTAAAAATTGTTCCTCTTTTAAAAGGGATGGATCCCGATGTTTTAGTCCGCCAGCAGGGGGTTGCGGCTTTTAAGGAAAAAATCGAACATGCTATAAGTTTCTTTGATTATAAGCTTAAGCTGTTAAAAAGCCGCTACGATATGAAGGATGCGCACGGAAAAAGCAAGATTGCCTCTGAAATGCTTTCTACGATTAATAAGTTTGATAATGCAATTCTTAGGTGTGAATACATAAAAAGGCTTTCAGAAGAGATCAAAATTCCCGAGCATTATATTTTAGAGGAATTAAAGAAGATAAAGCCTAATTTCAAGCCGCAAGAAATCGAAAATGCGCCTCTACAAAAAAAACAGGCGCCGATTAATCCGGCTGAAAAGCTTCTAATTAAATTTATGCTTGAGGAAAAGGAACTTATTGAGAAAATTATGCAGGAATTATCACCCTCTGATTTTCAGGATCTGCGCACCGCAAAAATTGTTTCGGTTATGCAGGACCTGGTTGTTCAGGGAAAAAATATCCAGCCCAGCCTGTTGATGAATTATTTCAGTGAAGATGATGCCAGCCAGCTTGTGTGTGAAACTATGTTTATGCCTGAGTTGAGCAATCAGGAGAGGGAAAAAGCGCTCCACGACTGTATCAGCCGGATCAAGGTTAACAGGTTAAAATCAAGGCGTGAGCATCTTCATGCGCAAATAAATAATGCTCAGGCGCTTGGGGACGAACAAAAGTTAAACAGCCTTATTCAGGAATTTCATAATCTTATAAAGAAAGGCGATTAGTATGAAGAAGAAAGAGCAACAGCCGACTAAAGACATGGAAAAATTAATTGCCCTTGGCAAGCAAAAGGGTTTTTTGACTTATGACGAAGTAAACGACCTTTTGCCTGATGACCTTTCAAGCACGGTGGCAATTGACCATCTTTTTGAATTATTAGGCAATGAGGACATTCAGGTGGTTGAAGGGGAGGAGGATGCCGGGTTGTCTGCGAATAGGGCCCAGGCGGATAAGCAAAACTTATCTGCGCATAGGGAAGAATTGCTTGTGGAACAGTTAAAAAGCGAAGAGCGGTTTATGCCTTTAGACGATCCGGTAAAGATGTACCTCAAACAGATGGGTTCGATTTCTCTGCTTAGCCGCGAAAACGAGATTGAACTGGCTAAAAAAATAGAAGAAGCCGAAGATAAATTTAAACGGGCTGTGCTGGCAACTAAATTCTCCAGAAACGAAGTTTTAATCGTTGCCAATAATATACTGGAAGATAAGATCAATATGGAGGAAGTAGTCAAGGAGGATATCAGGATAAAGAAAACGAGCGTCTTAGGAAGGTTTAAGCGCCTGTTGACAAAGATTAAGCAAACCCGTAGCGATAGTAAGGCTATTAATTTAATACTACAGCTTAATTTTACCACTTCCGTCATTGAAGGGGCGGTGCGTAAATTAAGCCTTTTAATCCGCGAGCTTGAGCATATAAAACGTTCCGGTAAAGGCAATGCCGCTCGCCGCCGCCAAATACTGAAAGAAATCGCCGAACCTTATAAAAAAATTAAGGAACAGATCAAGTTAATTAAATCAGCGCATCTTAAGTTTAACCGCACAAAGAAAAAGTTAGTAGAAGCAAATTTACGCCTTGTGGTAAGTATCGCAAAGAAATACACTAACCGGGGATTGTCTTTTCTTGATTTGATCCAAGAAGGAAATATTGGTTTAATGCGTGCTGTTGAGAAATTTGAATATAAGCGCGGTTATAAATTTTCTACTTATGCCACGTGGTGGATCCGCCAGGCAATTACCCGTTCTATTGCCGATCAGGCGCGTACCATAAGGATACCCGTGCATATGACCGAAACAATCAATAAAATAATCCGTTTTTCAAGGGTATTCGTTCAGAAAAACGGCCGTGAGCCTACACCGGAGGAAATCGCCCATAAAATGCGTTTTCCGCAAGGGAAAATAAAATCCATACTTAAGATTGCTCAGGAACCCATATCTTTACAGATGCCCATAGGAGACGAAGGGGATACCCATTTTGGGGATTTTATTCAGGATAAAAAAGCGGTCTCGCCGGCAAACGAGACTGTGCGTTCAATGCTAAAAGAAGAGATGAATTCCGCATTAAGTACATTAACGGAAAGGGAGAAAAAAATTTTGGTCCTGCGTTTCGGAATCCTTGACGGCTCTGCGCGTACATTAGAAGAAGTAGGCAATGTTTTTAAGGTTACGCGCGAAAGAGTTAGGCAGATTGAAGCCAAAGCCTTAAAAAAACTTAGGCATCCATCGCGTTCTCGCAGATTACGCAGCTTTATGGATATGACGCTGGCGCACCAAAGGGAATATTAAGCCCCTCACTTTAATTTTAGAGGTATTATAATGACTTGTTTAAGAATAAGTCTCTATGGCCGCAGTTTCTTTATTTAAAAGGGGCTGCTTTTTTATTAACTATGGAAAACGAAAATAAAAATAAACTTACCATTGAACAATTGCGTAATATAGAGCTTCAGCAGAAGGCTATATTGGATAATATTCCGGATATGGCCTGGCTTAAAGATAGCCAGAGCCGGTTTATTATGGTCAATGATCGCTTTGCCAGAAGCTGCGGCTTTAAGCCTGAAGAAGTTATTGGTAAAACCGATTTGGAGCTTTGGCCAAGAGATTTAGCAGAAAGTTACCGCGCTGATGATCAGGAAGTAATGAAAAGTAAAAAACGTAAATGCGTGGAAGAAAGATTTTCCGATAATGAAGGTAAAATGCAGTGGATTGAAACTATTAAAACCCCGATTTTTGATGATCAGGGAAAAGTAATCGGCACAACCGGTATCGCCCGGGACATTACTTTAAGAAAAAAGGAGGATGAAAAAGTAAGGGATATTCGTGCCGAGTTAGAGTTGCGGGTCAAAGTCAGGACAGCGGAATTGACCAGCCTTAATGAAGAATTACGTAAAGAAATTTCAGAACGCAGGCAAATAGAGGCAGGTTTAAAAGAAACCGAGGCTAAATTTAGGAGCTTATTTGAGGAGATTACCGATGGGTTGGTTATAGCAGAGATTAATACCAAAAAGTTTCTTTTGTTTAATAAGGCATTCTGCCAAATGCTCGGATATTCTGCTAAAGAAATGAGTTTATTGGGTGTAAATGATATCCATAATGAAAAAGATATTCCTTACGTTTTGAAAGAATTTGACCGGCTTATAAAAAAAGAAACCTTTGCTTCTGCAAACGTACCGGTTAAAAGAAAAGATAACAGTATATTTTATGCCGATATCAATGTCTCGTTTATAAACTTTGAGGGAAGGCGCTGTGTTTTGGGTAATTTCAGGGATGTTACGCAGCGTAAGGAAGCTGAAAATAGCATATTGCAGCTGGTATCTTTGCAAAATGCCACTTTGGAGGCTACTGTTGATGGAATCCTTGTCGTAGGCAGCGAAGGAAAAGTCTCCAGTTTTAACCGAAAGTTCATGGAATTATGGAATATCCGGGAAGATTTGGTACAGACCAGAGATGATAAAAAACTATTAGCGTATGTCTTAGAGCAGTTGGAAAATCCCAGGGATTTCTTAAAAAAAGTCCAGAGGCTTTATGCCAACAAAGATGAGGTATCTTTTGATACCTTAATCTTTAAAAACGGGCGTATAGTTGAGAGGTACTCGCAGCCGCAGAAAATTGAAGGCAACATAGTGGGGCGGGTATGGAGTTTTAGGGATGTTACGGATTATAAGATTGCGCTTGAGAATTTACGAAAAAGCGAAGAAAAATTCCGCACTATAGCCGAATTTACCTATGATTGGGAATATTGGCAGGGTGTGGACGATTGTTTTATATATATCTCTCCTTCATGCGAAAGGATTACCGGCTACAGCCGGGATGACTTTATAAATGATCAGTCTCTAATTGAGAGAATCATACATCCTGATGATATCAGTTTATTCCGTAAGGAAGTTAAAAGGGCAGTTAGCGATACCGCTAAATTAGAGTTGGATTTTAGAATTATCGATAAAACCGGCAAACTGCATTGGATCAGCCACGTATCTATCCCCGTTTATAATGAACAAGGCAAGCTTACCGGCCGCAGGGCAAGTAATCGCGATGTTACCGAAAAAAAAGAATATGAATTCCAGCTGCAAATGTACCATGATAAATTGGAAAGCTTAGTCGAGCAGCGCACAAAATTATTGGAACAGGAGGTCCGGACCAGGCAAGCCGCTGAACTGCAGGCAGGCAGGTTAAATAAGCAAATTGAGTTTATTCTTGGTGCTACCAAGACAGGGTTAGATATTATAGATAAGGATTACAATATTCGTTACATAGATTCGGAATGGGCGCGCCTCTATGGAGATTGGCAGGGTAAGAAATGTTATGAGTATTTTATGAACCGCAAGAGCCCATGCTCAACTTGCGCCATTGAAGAGGCATTTAGGACAAAAAAAGTTGTAATTAGCGAGGAGGTTTTAGAAAAAGAAGGCATGCGTCCAGTTCAGGTTACTACAATACCTTTTCAGAACGAAAAAGGCGAATGGCTGGTGGCCGAAATAAACGTTGATATAACTCAAAAGAAAAAAATTGATCAGGAGTTGCAGCATTATAGGGATCATTTGGAGCAGTTGGTTACGGAGCGCACAGAAGAGCTTCTGCGGGAAACCGAGCGCTATAAAATAGCGGAATTAGAAAAAAGCAAGCTGAATACGGAGCTGATTAAAATCAATGATAAGTTAAAAAGTGTTTCGCTTATTGACCCGCATACCGGTTTATATAATTATCGTTATTTAGAGGAGATCATTGAGGCCGAATTCCATCAGGCAAGGAGATATGCCCAGAATTTGGCGATCATTATGCTTGATATAGATTATTTTAAATCCATAAATGATGTATATGGAATTGCTTTTGGAGATTTAGTTTTAAAGCAATTTGCAAAGCAGCTTAAACGAATGGTAAGAAGGTATGATATCCTTATCCGCTATAGCGGAGAGGAATTTATAGTTATATCGCCAAGGCTGGACCGTAATGTCGCTTTTAATATGGCTCAAAGGCTGCTTGAGTCTTTGAATTTCATTAATTTTGGGGATAAAAATCATTCGGTTAAATTGAAAACAAGCATATCGGTAGTCTCTTTCCCGGAGGACAGGGCGAAAAACGGAATGGACTTGGTTAATTTGGCAAATAAAGTGCTTAATAAGGTCAAGGAAAGCGGGGGCGACCGGGTTTATTCCTCCCCGGACGTTAAGAGCAAAATCAAAAAGGGTATAGAAAAAGTCTCTAAGGTCATCGGGGTAAAAACTTTAAAAAATACAATTGATAAGCTTAACAGGCAGTCAAAGCAGGGTTTAACCGAGTCTATTTTTGCTTTTGCTAAAACGCTGGAATTAAAGGACCATTATACCGGAGAGCATGTGGAAAACACGGTGCATTTTGCTACGGAAATTGCTAAAGGCCTGAATTTGCCTAAAGAAGATGTTGAACTTATTAAGCAGGCGGCAATGCTGCATGATTTAGGCAAAATAGGCATCAGTGAAACGATATTGCTTAAAAAAGGCAAGCTGAATAAAAAGGAGTTTGCGGAAATCAAAAAGCATCCGCAAATTGGAGCGGATATTATCAGGCCGATTCAGTTTTTGCACAGCCTTATCCCGTTTATTTTTTATCATCATGAGCGCTGGGATGGCAAAGGCTATCCTAGCGGAATAAAGGGCGAGGATATTCCTTTGGGCGCAAGGATAATTGCAATTGCCGATGTATATCAGGCTTTGATTAGCGATCGGCCGTACCACAAGGCGTTTAGCAAAAAGGAGGCAGTTGAGATTATCAAAAATGCTTCCGGAACCCAGTTCGACCCCCGTATTGCAAATACCTTTCTTAAAATTATCAGTAAGAAAGGTTGATCCCTTTTCTGATTAATTTAAACAAATTTCTTGCTAAAAATCGCTAAAAATAGTATGATATAGTATTATTTTTAGGGCCCATAGCTCAGTCGGTTAGAGCAGTTGACTCATAATCAATTGGTCCGGGGTTCGAGTCCCTGTGGGCCCAGTTGATAAATTAAATGCCCATAGTTTAAGCCCGGACCAAAAGGGGTGTGGGGAAAAATTTCCCCACGCTTTTGGGGTAACAGCGAAGCGCCAAAGGGGCAAAGCCCCTTTGGCAAGCGACGACGACGGTCCGGGGCTCGAGTCACTGTGGGCTTAAGTTTTTAATCGGGCCTTTGGGCGCATAGCTCAGTTGGTTAGAGCGCTACATTCACATTGTAGAGGTCATAGGTCCGAGTCCTATTGCGCCCACCATTTTTTATAGGAGACAATCGGTGATAAACAATTTGAAGGAGCAACTGGATGGCTTAATGAAACTGCAGGAAGTAGACAGCGAAATTTATACTTTAGGGATTGAAAAGGCATCTAAGCCTTTGGAAATCAAGGCATTTGAAGCTGCTTTTGAGTCCAAAAAACAAAATCTGGCCAATCTGGAGAATAAGTCGCTGGAAATAACGAAAAAACGCAAAGAAAAGGAACTTGAGCTGGCAACTAATGCCGAAGCCGTAAAGAAGCTGCAGGGGCAGTTGTATTCATTAAAGACAAATAAAGAGTTTCAAACTATGCAGCAGCAGATTGCAGATGCCAAGGCTGACGGATCGGTAATAGAAGAGAGCATCCTTATTTCTTATGAGGAATCAGATAAAATTAAGGCACAGATTGAAGCGGAGAATTTAAAAATAAAAGAAGAAGAGAAAATATTCCTTGGACAAAAAGCTAAAGTTCAGGAACGCATTAAAGAAATCGATAACCGTCTTGCGCAATTAGCTGCCGAGAGGGGGAAAATAGCCCCGGGCATAGAACAGAAGATGCTATCTGAATACGAGAGGATTCTAGAAAGCCGGGACGGATTAGCCATAGTTACGGTTAAGGATAACTCCTGTGGAGGCTGCCATATGTTAGTTCCGCCTCAGGTAATTAATTTAATTAAGATGTATGAAAAGGTCGTTACCTGTGAAGTTTGCAACCGGATTCTTTCTCTTAAAGAATGAATCATTTAGAAATTTATATTGACGGTGCTTCAAAAGGTAATCCCGGTAAAAGTGGCATAGGTGTTGCAATATACCAGAACAACCGCCTGGTTAAGAATATTGCAAGTTATATAGGTGTTGCTACAAATAACGTAGCTGAATATACCGCTCTCATTTATGCCCTTGAAGAAGCCTTATTATTGAAGGCCAGTAGTTTAAAGATTAATACGGACAGCCAGCTTTTAGCCCGGCAGCTTAATAAAATATATAAAGTCAGAAACGAAGGCATAATAAGTTTGTATAACCGGGCTGTGCATCTTTTATCGGGTTTTGATAATGTTTTAATCAGCCATATCCCGCGTGAAAAAAACACCGTCGCGGACAAATTAGCAACCCAGGCAATTAAAGAAAGCAGGTAGAATGCGGCTGCCCGCCAGGAGAACTGGCGGGAGGAAAGTCCGGGCTCCAGAGGATAACGCAACGGGTAACTCCCGTCTTTCGGTGAAAGCCGGAACGGACAAGAGCCACAGAGACGAGTCCCGAACGCGGCTTGCTGCGCTTGGGGGTGAAACGAGGCAATCTCTGCGTGGAGCAAGGTAGAATAGGGGATGAGTGCCGATCCGGCACGCTATTAATCCCGGGTAAGCTGCTAAAGTTTTCGCGGTAACGCGAAAATTGAGAGGAATAGTCGCTAATCGATACGCAAATTCGTATCAAGACAGAACCCGGCTTATTCTACCTGCTTTTTAATTTTGTTATGGGTAAGTTTTTGTTTTATTGTTCAATGTTCAATTAAAGGGGGAATAATATGTCAGGTCATTCAAAATGGAAGACAAATAAGGGGAAAAAAGGTGTAGCTGATGCAAAACGCGGCGCAACCTTTACTAAAATTATTAAAGAACTTGTTGTTGTCGCCAGGGATGGAGGAGGTAATCCTGATTCTAATCCCCGCCTGCGCGCGATAATGCAAAAGGCCAAAGAGGCAAATATGCCTTCAGATAATGTAAAGATGGCAATTAAGCGCGGGACAGGTGAACTTCCCGGGGTTGTTTATGAGGCGGTAATGTATGAGGCTTATGGCCCGGGCGGGGTGGCTATTTTAGTTGATTCCCTTACCGATAATAAAAACCGTACTACCGCTGAATTACGTAATCTTATGTCGAAAAGAGGCGGGAATATGGCGGGTGCCGGATCGGTCAGTTGGATCTTTACCCAGAAAGGCTATATTTCGGTATCTAAAGACAAGGTTAAAGAGGATGAACTTATGAATATTGTTTTAGATGCCGGAGCTGAAGACATGAAGCATGAAGATAATAGTTACGAAATTTATACTGCCGTTCAGGATTTAGAAAAAGTAAAGGCTGCACTTGTTGAAAAAGGTATTAAATGGGATGATGCTGAATTAACCATGGTGCCGTCTTCAACTATTAAGGTTACAGGAAACGAGGCAAAGCAGGTATTGGCTTTAGTTGAATCATTAGAAGACCATGATGATGTGCAGCAGGTTTATGCCAACTTTGATATTCCGGATGAGATCTTAAATGAGGCTGCCGGCGGAGAATGATTATCGTAGGTATTGACCCGGCTTTAGCTGTTACCGGTTATGGGGTTATTCAGGTAAAAGGGTCAATATTAACTTTGGTTGAGGCAGGAATAATCGAAACTAAGCCAAAGGACCCTGTTTCAAAAAGATTAGATAGTATTTACCGCGGTGTAATTAAATTAATTTCTGATACCGGCGCCGATTGTTTAGTGATTGAAAAAATATATTCGCACTATAAGCATCCAGCTACGGCCTGTATCCTGGGCCAGGCCAGAGGGGTTATTTGCCTTGCAGCTTCAACTTGCGGTGTGCCTCTTTTTGAATATGCTGCTACGCGCATAAAGAAAGCCATTGTAGGAAAAGGGCTGGCCTCTAAGGCTCAGGTGCAGAGAATGGTTAGCCACACATTGGGGGTAGCATCTGTGCCGGATTATACGGATGTTACCGATGCTTTAGCGCTTGCTATTGCGCATAGCTATATCGGGAAACCAAAGATATGATTAACCGTATCACCGGAAAAGTAGTTGAAAAAGGATTAAATTACCTTGTTTTAGATTTGAATGGTTTAAGCTATGAAGTTTTTATACCGGCTTGCGTTATGCAGGGGATTGACAAGGCAGCTCGTAGTGATGATAAAATTTCCCTGTTGACTTACCATTACCATCAGGTGGACCAGGCTAAAAGTATTCCGGTATTAATCGGTTTTTTAAATCAGGTTGAAAAGGATTTTTTTGAAATATTTATTACGGTTTCCGGTATCGGGCCGCGCGCAGCGCTTAAGGCATTGAATAAGCCCATTTCCTTAATCGCAAAAGCAATCGATGAGGGTGATCTGGCTTCGTTAAAATCGTTGCCGGGCATAGGAGAGCAAAGGGCGCGGGAGATAGTGGCTAAGCTGCAAAATAAAGTGGGTAAATTTGGCCTCATGCAAGACGGCAGCATTGAAGAAAAAAGCGCGTCTAAAGATATATCTGAAGAGGCTTTGGAGGTTTTACTGCAGCTGCAGTATAGAAGACCGGAGGCACTTAATATGATCAAGAAAGTTTTAGAGTCAAACTCACAGGTTAATACAACAGAGGAACTATTAAATTTAGTTTATAAGCAGAAGCGCTTAAGAAAGTAAAATGGAAGAAAGCAACCTGAAATCAGCGGTAGAAGCTTTGATTTTTGCCTCGGAAAAACCGATTACGGCCGATCAAATAAAAAAAGTACTGGGAAACCTTGATGCCTCAGAGGTAAAAAAAATCATTGATGAGTTAAGAAATGAATATGGATCCGCTAATCGAGGTATGCGCATAATAGAGATTGCTGGCGGATTTCAAATGATTACTTCTTCGGTATTTGCTCCTTTCTTGAAAAAACTTTTTAAGAACCGTTATAATGAGAAATTATCCAAACCCGCTCTGGAGAGCTTGGCGATTATTGCCTATAAACAGCCGTTGACTAAAGCCGAAATTGAATCTTTAAGAAATGTAAACGTTGACGGCGTAATGAAGAGTTTAATTGATAAGAATTTGATCCGTATTTGCGGCAGGAAAAAAGTCCCCGGCAGACCTTTTGTTTTTGGAACGACACGCGAATTTCTGGAGCATTTTGGTTTAAAGTCGCTGGATGACCTGCCAAAAATGGAGGATTTTACCGTTATGGCGGAAGAAAAAGAGCTTCAAGACAGCATTGAGCCGCTTATCCAAGAGGATGCCAAGGAGAAAGAAAATGAGCCTGAAAAAATTGCGTAATAAGATCGATATCATTGATTGTAAATTAATTAACTTATTAAATTTACGCGCGGAAGTAACAAAGAAGATAGGCAGGGTAAAACTTAATACCGGTAAAAGTATTTATGCCCCGGAAAGAGAGATGCAGGTTTTACGTAAGGTTTCAAGCCTGAATAAAGGGCCGTTAAAGAAGGGCGCGCTTGAAGCGATTTATCGGGAGGTCATGTCTGCAAGCCTTGCCTTAGAGAAACCTTTAAAGATTACTTATCTTGGGCCGGCGGCAAGTTTTACCAATTTAGCTGCTATAAAGAAATTTGGTTCTCAGGTCAATTATATAGCTTGTAACAGCATCTCCGAAGTTTTTCTTGAAGTGGAGAGGGGTGCGGCTGATTACGGAGTAGTGCCTATAGAAAATTCCGTCGAGGGCGCGGTAACCCATACTTTGGATGTTTTTGTAGATTCAGACTTAAGGATATGTTCTCAAATCATCCTGGATGTATCGCATAATTTACTGGCTAATTGCAGTAAGAATAAAATCCGCAGAGTTTATTCTAACCCGCAAGTTTTTGGGCAATGCCGTATTTGGTTGCAGAAAAACCTGCCTGAAGCAGAATTGGTGGATGTGTCCAGCACTACGCGCGCTGCGGAAATGGTAAAAAAGGAAAAATATAGCGCAGCAATTGCCTCTCTTTTGGCCTCAAAGATTTATGGGCTTAAAATTGTAGCTTCCGATATACAGGATTCATTGCATAATGTCACCCGTTTTTTGGTTATCGGAAAGAACGTTGTGGAAAGGACCGGAAGCGATAAAACATCGCTGTTATTTTCGATAAAAGACCGCGTGGGGGCTTTGTATGAACTACTTGTGCCTTTTCGTAAATATGGGGTTAACCTTACCAAAATTGAGTCGCGGCCGTCAAAAAAGAAGGCGTGGGAGTATTATTTCTTTGTAGATATTTCCGGCCATTATGATGATGATAAAATAAAAAAAGCCTTAAAAGAGCTGGAGCCTAAATGTAATTACTTGAAAATTTTAGGTTCTTATCCAGTTGGAGAATAAACAGGTGCAAGAATTTGTCCGTAAAAGCGTATTAATGATTAAGCCATATCTTCCGGGCAAGCCTATTGAAGAAACTAAAAGGCAGCTGGGGTTAAGGCAAGTTATTAAGCTTGCTTCAAATGAGAACCCTTTAGGTGCTTCTCCAAAAGCGCTGGGGGCAATGAAGAAATGCCTATCCGGAGTTTATCGCTATCCGGATGCACAGGGTTTTTATTTAAAAAAACGCCTGGCTAAATATTTTGGGTTGTCTTCTGAACACTTCGTTCTTGGTAATGGTTCCGATGAACTTATTGATATTGTGATCAAGACTTTTGTGGAACCGGATGAGTCTATCGTTACTTCCGAATCTGCTTTTTTGGAATATGAAATTATCGCCCAAATCAATGATCGTAAAGTAAAGACGGCCCCGCTTCGGTATTTTAAATTCGATTTAGGGGCAATTCTGAAACTGGTCGATAAGAAAACCAAGTTAATATTTATTGCCAATCCGAATAATCCCACGGGTACTTATGTTACTAAATATGAAGTTTCGGATTTTCTAAATGCGCTGCCTGCACATATTCTAGTTGTTTTTGACGAGGCCTATGACACTTTTATCGATGTTAATGATTATCCCGACAGCTTAAGCTATTTACGAAGAAAAAAAAGGGTCATAATCTTAAGGACATTTTCTAAAGGGCATGGTCTCGCCGGATTGCGTTTAGGTTATGCCATTGCCGATCCGGGTTTGGTTTCCTGTATGGAGCGCGTAAGGCTGCCTTTTAACGTAAATATCCTTGCACAGGCCGCTGGCCTGGCGGCTCTGGATGACAGGGATTTTATTAAAAGGACCCGCAAGATAGTTTTAAAAGGTAAGCAATTTATTTACGATGAACTGTCCGCAATGGGGATAGGTTATGTGCCTTCGGTTGCTAACTTTATTTTAATAGATGCCGGCCGGGATAGCATGGAGGTTTTTAAATCTATGCTTAAATTCGGAGTGATCGTGCGCGATATGAAGCAGTATGGATTAGATAATTTTATCCGTCTAACTATAGGCACGCAGAAGGAAAATACAAGGAGCATGCGTGTCTTAAAAAAAGTCCTTAAGGAGAAGAGCTAAAATGATCATAGTTTTAAGACCCGAAGCAACAGAAGCCCAAGTCAACCATATTATCGATAAGGTGAAAGCGCTGGGTTTAACCGCGCATGTTTCTAAAGGTGCGGAAAGAACGATTATTGGCGTTATCGGCCCGGAGGATGTACTAAGGGTTACGCCTTTAGAGGTCTTTCCCGGGGTAGAAAATGTTATCCCCGTACTTTCCCCGTTTAGGTTGGTTTCTCGGGAGTTTAGGAAAGAGGATTCGGTTATTGATCTTGGTAAGGGTGTAAAAATCGGCGGTAAAGAAATAGTGGTTATGGGAGGGCCTTGTACAATTGAGAGTGTGGATAGTTTATTTGAGATTGCCCGGGATATAAAGAAAGCCGGAGCGACCGTATTGCGCGGAGGGGCATTTAAGCCCCGCACATCTCCCTATAGCTTTCAGGGTTTAGGTAAAGCCGGATTACAGATGCTTAGAGAAGTTGGTAATGAATTGGGTATGGTTACGGTAAGTGAGGTAATGGACAGCCGGGATGTTAGTTTAGTTGCTGATTATGTAGATGTTTTACAGATAGGCTGCCGCAACATGCAGAATTTTAATTTATTAAAAGAAGTAGGTGCCACAAAGAAGCCCGTTCTCTTAAAACGGGGGATGGCCTCTACGGTTAAAGATATGTTTATGTCCGCCGAGTACATATTAAGCGGCGGTAATTTTTCGGTCATTCTCTGCGAAAGAGGGATCAGGACCTTTGAGGATTCTACGCGTAATACTTTGGATATAAGCGCAGTCCCGGTATCAAAACAGCTTTCGCATCTGCCGATTATAGTTGACCCTTCGCATGCTGCAGGGAAATGGGGGTTGGTTCCGGCTTTGGCCAAGGCGGCTGTTGCCGCAGGCGCAGACGGCCTGATTATCGAGGTGCATAATCATCCCGAAGAAGCCTTGTCTGACGGAGCGCAATCACTTATTCCGGATAATTTTTTTACCCTGATGGGACAGATTAGAGCTATTGCTGAAGTGATCGGAAGAAAACTGCCATGAAGATGTTTAATAATGTGGTGATTATCGGCACGGGATTAATCGGCGGTTCACTGGGCCTATCCTTAAAAAAGAGGCGCCTATCCGGCACTATTTATGGCCTTAGCCTTCATCAAAGAAATGCAAAGTTAGCCAAGAAAATCGGAGCTATCGACAAGGCGGTTAAAGATTTGGAAGTGGTCCGTTCTGCCGACTTAGTTATATTAGCTACTCCGGTTGATTCGATTATTGATATTGCCGCCAAAATCAAGGACAAATTAAAGAAGGGCTGTATTGTTATTGATGTGGGCAGTACCAAAGAAAAGATCGTCTGCAGATTAGATCCTCTTATTTCCAATTTCGTCGGCTGCCATCCCTTAGCTGGTTCAGAAAAAAAAGGGATTGTTAATCTGGGAGGTGATATTTTTACGGGTTCAACCTGTATTATTACTCCTTCAGCGCTGACTAACAAGAAGGCATTGAATAAAATTAAGGCTTTTTGGGTAAAATTAGGCGCGCAGGTTGAAGTTATCTCTCCTAAGAAGCATGATCAGGCGCTGGCCTGCACAAGCCATCTGGCCCATGCGGTTGCCTTTGCTTTAATGAACTCTATACCTGAAAACTTTTTGAATTTTAGTTTAAGCAGCCTGAAGGAGGTTACCAGGATTTCAGCTTCAGACCCGGGGCTTTGGAGCCAGATATTTTTAAGCAACCGCAATAATTTATTATCCGCTATTTCTTCCTTCCAGAATAAGATCGCTGCTTTAGGGCTCGCCTTAAAAAATAACGACAAAAAGTTTTTGATTAAGATCCTCAAAAGCGCAAATAAAAAAAGAGAGAGATTGGGATGATTATAGCTGTTGACGGGCCTGCAGGAGCCGGAAAGAGCACGGTTGCCAGAATTCTTGCAAGAAAGCTGGGTTTTCTTTATATAGATACCGGAGCAATGTACCGGGCCTTAACCTTAAAAGCAATTGAGAGTAAAATACCTGTCAGCCAAGAGCAAAGAATTATCGAATTGGCGGAAAATGTAAGAATAGACTTGCGTAATAATGCCGATGGTTCATTGACAGTGATTTTAGACGGCAGGGATGTATCTTTGGATATCCGTAGGCCGCAAATTACGCAATTTGTTTCAGATGTAGCTAAAATCAGGGATGTCCGCCAGATATTAGTAAAAATGCAGAGGGCGCTCGGAGAGCGCGGTGATTGTGTTCTAGACGGCCGGGATATAGGTACGGTGGTTTTTCCCGATGCAGAAAAGAAGTTTTTTATTGATGCTTCAGCGCAGGAAAGGGCTATGCGCCGTTATAAGGAGCTAAAAGGGCTAAAGCAGAATGTTACGCAAGAAGATGTCGCCAAAGATTTATCTAACCGGGATCAAATTGATTCAACCCGTCAAGCTTCACCTTTACGCAAGGCCGCTGATGCTATTTATATTGATACAACGAACCTTTCTATAGAGCAGGTTGTAGATAAAATGCTGGGTTTTATAAAATAAATGGACAGATCTCTACTTAGGAATTTTTCTATTATTGCGCATATCGATCACGGTAAATCTACTTTAGCTGACCGGATATTGGAGATAACCGGTGCCGTTGACCTGCGGCATAAGGGCGATCAGCTGCTTGATGATATGGACCTTGAAAGGGAAAGAGGGATAACCATTAAGGCTTCGATGGTTAGGCTCAATTATTTTTCAAAAAAGTTCAACAAAGAGTATATCCTAAACCTTATCGATACTCCCGGGCATGTTGACTTTACATATGAGGTATCCAAGTCTCTTGCCGCCTGCGAAGGGGCGGTTTTGGTAGTCGATGCCGGACAAGGCATTGAGGCGCAGACAGTCGGTAATTATTATCTGGCTATAGAAAATAACCTTCATGTTATACCGGTAATTAATAAGGTGGATTTGATTTCCGCGGATGTTGCCCGGGTCAAGTCTCAGGTAGAAACCGTTTTGGGTTTTAAAGAAGATGAGGTTATATTGGCTTCGGCAAAAGAAGGCAGGGGGGTTATTGATATTCTAGACAGGATAATTGAGACAGTGCCTGCTCCCGTAGGGGAAGCCGCCGGCCCGCTCAAGGCATTAATATTCGACTGTCGTTTCGATGCTTTTAAGGGGGTAGTCGTTTTTCTTAAAGTTATTGACGGAGAAATTACATCTAAAACCCAGTTAAAAATGTTTCATTGCGGTAAGGTCTACAAAATTGAAGAATTGGGGGTGTTTAAAGATTTAAAATATTGCCCGGTGGATAATTTAACCTGCGGTGAAGTAGGCTATTTTACCGCAAACATGCGGGATCCCCGCGAGGTAGTTATCGGTGATACGATTACTGATCCTAAGAAGCCCTGTGCGCAGGCGCTGCCGGGTTACCGCAAGCTCAAACCTCTTGTTTTTTGCGGGATCTATCCGGTTAATCCGGCTGATTTTCCTGAGCTGCGCGATGCTATGGATAAATTAAAACTTTCCGATGCTTCTTTTGTTTTTGAGCCGGAAAATTCGCAGTCATTCGGAACGGGTTTCCGCTGCGGATTTTTAGGGCTCTTGCATATGGAAATAGTTCAGGAAAGGCTAGAACGTGAATATAACCTTAATTTGATCCTTACCGTACCTAATGTTGTTTACCGCATTAAAACAAAGTCAGGCGGGGTTATTGAAGTTGATACTCCTGCTAAACTTTGTCCCGCGCAGGATATTGATGAGGCTCTTGAACCATACGCTAACCTGCTTATGATCGTGCCGGTTGAATCAATTGAGGCGGTTTGCGATTTTACTAAATCTCGTCGGGGATTATTTATCTCAAACGAATACTTAGGGGAAGACCGCGTAAAGGTGGTTTTTCAGATTCCTCTTTCCGAGATAATCGTGGATTTTTATGACCGCATGAAATCAGTTACTCGAGGTTACGGTTCTATGGACTACGAGGTAAAGGAATATTTACCCACAAAATTGGTAAAACTTGATATACTGCTTAATGGGCAGATTTGTGATGCATTTTCTTCTCTCATGTTTAAGGATAAAGCTCTTTCCAGGGCCCATCTTTTGGTTTCTAAGTTAAGAGAACTCATTCCGCGTCAGCTTTTTGAGGTGTCTATCCAGGCGGCTGTGGGAAACCAGATTTTAGCTTCGGAAAAGGTCCGTCCCGTGGGGAAGCACGCGACAAGCAAATGTTCCGGAGGAGATATTACCCGCAAGCGCAAGCTTTGGGAAGTCCAGAAAAAAGGTAAAAAACGCTTAAAACAATTTGGTAAAGTAGAGATACCGCAAGAAGCATTCCTGGAGGTGTTAAAAATATGAGTTTAAAAAAGAAATCAGTTTTACGTGACTGGGTTGAATCGATTGTCATCGCTTTCTTGCTGGCTATGGTTATTCGTGCATTCATCGTACAGGCCTTTAAGATTCCCACGGGCTCAATGCGCATGACCTTAATTGAAGGTGACCTTATACTCGTAAATAAATTCATTTACGGCGCGAAGGTGCCTTTTACGGATCTGCGCGCTCCAGTCTTAAGGCAGCCAAAACGGGGGGATGTAATAGTTTTTATTTACCCCGAAGATAAGAAAAAAGATTATATTAAACGATTAGTTGGCCTGCCGGGAGAGACTGTGGAGATTAAAGGCGGTTCAATCTATATTAACGATAAACCTGCCAGTGAGCCTATTTTTAACCAGATCTACTATTTCAATAAAGGTGACTTTGGCCTTGCCGGTGAGAAAATAGTCGTGCCGCAGGACAGCTATTTTGTTTTGGGTGACAATTCCGCCTCATCTAAAGACAGCCGTTATTGGGGTTTTGTGCCTAAAAAAGATGTCCTTGGCCAGGCAATGATTATTTATTGGCCGCCGCAGCGTATACGGGTTATTAAATAGAACCCTTAAAAAAACGTTCATGGGGCGATATGGTGCCTGATTTGTATAGAAAGGCGGTATAATGAATATAGCAAATAAAATATCGACATTTCGTATTTTAAGCGTACCTTTCTTTATCGCTTGCCTTTTGTATTATTCCCCCGAGAAAGATTTTTTGAGAATTTTAGCTTTAAGTATATTTATCTTAGGCGTAATCTCTGATGGCTTAGATGGCTTTATTGCCCGAAAGGCTAAGCTGCAATCAAAGGCCGGATTAATTCTGGACCCTCTGGGAGACAAGCTTCTTTTAATGAGCGCTTTCATATTCTTGTCTTCAATAAGCAAATTTAGTTTAAAATTCCCGCTTTGGGTGGTTCTGACGGTGATCTCCCGGGATGTAATCATAATTATGGGAGCTGTAGTTATCTATATGGTTAAGCAATCGATAGATGTCTACCCTACAAAATGGGGTAAGTTAACAACAACTTTTCAAATGCTCGCGGTTGTCTGTGTTTTGCTGCAATGGAATATAGCAAATTTTATTTGGTGGCCGGCCGTAATTTTCACGGTTATTTCCGGCATAGACTATGTGAAGAGAGGATTTGGGATTTTATATGCTTTGGACAACCGCCGCGCTGGTTTCTAGTTATCTCATAGGCAGTATACCTACAGCCTATCTTTTTGTAAGGTTTCTAAAAGGCGCAGATATTCGTAAGGTTGGTTCGGGAAATGTCGGTGCAACCAATGCCTTGCGGGTTTTGGGCAAGGGGCCGGGGGTATTAGTTTTACTTTTAGATATTTTTAAAGGTTTTGCCGCGGTTGTATTTTTGGGTAATTATTTTGTAAATAAGCCGGGTTTTTTAGAGGGGCATAACCTGCTTATCCTTATGGGGCTATGCTGTATCTGCGGGCACAACTGGACCATATTCCTTCAGTTTAAAGGAGGAAAGGGAATTGCGACTTCCTTTGGCGTTCTGCTTGCGCTTTCTATTCAAATACACGGCTTAAATATTGTAATGGGGTTAATAATTTTAGTTTGGCTTATTGTTTTTATAGCCTCAAGGATCGTTTCACTATCTTCAATTATTTCAGCCATAGCCTTGCCTTTTTTCTGTTTTTTATTTAAGCAGCCAAAACCGGTCCTCTATTTAAGCTTACTGTTAAGCGCCTTTGTAATTATCCGGCATAAAGCTAACCTTTATAGGCTGTTCAGAGGCCAGGAGCCCCGTCTGAATTTTAAGAATAAACCAATCAAATAATCAAAAGCAAACGCTTTCTTTTTAAGGCCAAATCCTATTGATTTGGCCTCTTTTTATTGCATACTTGTTCTGTAATCAAACTTCCCCGCCAGCCACGAGGGGGGCCGGATTGCTAATGTGGCAATCCGGCTAATTTTAAGGGCAAGATGCGTAATCTACTTTTTAAAAATTTAACCTCATTATCCAGGAACCGCAGGATAATCGCTACCTCTGAGGTGATGGATAAGGAGGGTATACATAGCGTGATCCGGCGTCATTTTGCTTATATTGTTAAGCAGGTCTCAGGCAGTGATGTTGAAAAACCAAAACCATACTTGTATGTATTAAAGGAAATAAACTCAAAGGAGAAAAGGGAGCATTTTTTTTGCAAGATCAAAGGAAGTATTGTTGCCTCAAGCAGGGGCAGGATATTGCTCGTTACTTTTGTGCATACCCTGAAGGTTGAACTAACCGCTTCAGCTAAATTAAGCGAGCAGATTGGTTAATTTGAAATATTAAAGAATTATTTTTAAGCAGCCGATGAGCGATGGTCTATAGGCTGTTTATTTTTTTATTCCAGAAATATATCGATTTGTTTAATCTGGCAAGCCCTAACTTTTTGAGCGTAAGGGTGGCTTAATATAGAGGAATTTATCTGCGTTGACTGGCCGTCTTCAAAAATAATTATCTTTGATATTTTAGCGCAGTTTTTCCCAAAAGTATTTTTTCTTTTCGGGTTATGATAAGTAAGGCGGATTTGGCTTAAAAAGTTAAAAGAATATTCCCCCTGTTTGTTAAATAGCCAGCCTGCTAATACGGGGGCAAAAGTTAAATTAAGCTGTCCTTGGCTGTCCAGTGAAAATGGCTGCAAGCCTACATTCATTGTAAGCCAGATTTCAAGGAATTCCGCGGTTGAACCGGATAGCCTTGCTACAAATCCATTACCGTGTAATTTTTTATCAGCAAATGCACTGCTGACCAAGAATGAAGAATTTTCTAATATGCTTCGCCCGTATCTTTGCGCATCCTGAAAGGGGATAAGCACATTTTTAAATTCGGCATAAAATTCCTCAAATAAACCGCCTTTTAAGAGTTCCAGGATATATTTATATTCCATATGCAGCCAGATGGATTCATTTTCCAGCCATCCCGGTGCAAATGCGCGGCATCGGCCGATTTCTTCCGGCATTAAGTCGAGGTTAGCAGTTACTTTATACATTTTTAGTTTCTTATCAAAAAGCGCGCTTTTTTTAGTTGATTTATGAATGGATAAGAGCTGACGGCTATCATTTGAAAGCCTTAATGCGTGCATCTGGCCTTCGAGAAAAAGAGGCAAAGGTTTTTGAGTGAATTTCCTTGGTTTTATGTAATGGTCTTTAATTATATCATATTCACTAACTTCATTGATGAAGTATGAGTTATAGGTTCCCCGGGTTTTATCAAAAGCTTTATTTAATCCGGAATCGATTTTTTCTAAGGCAAGATCCAGAAAATAAATAAGTTTGCCTGCTTCAAGATGGAGCTCATTGCCTGAGAAACCCATTCTGGTTTTATGCCGGTAATCCTCTTTGAGGGCATTGCTTTTATCCCAGTAATTAAATTCATCTTCAGTAAACAGGAGGGAGAGTTTTTCTATAAAAAAAGCTATTTCTTCGGCGAGCTCAATGTTATTAACTTGTGAGTTTTCCAGCGCCCGCCTTATCATTTTCAGCAGGCGTTTTAATTCAAAGGTTTCGCACGCAGATGAGCCAAAAAGGGCGGGCAGCCCGTTAAGAGAATCAAACCAGTTTGGTTTATTTGCCTCCATTTCAATGCCTATTCCAAAGGGATCCATTGATGCCAATTTATTCGCTGCTAAGCATAAAAGTTTAGCGGTTAGCGTTGTGTAATAGATTTGTCCGGTGCCGTAACCGCTCCTTAAGAGATGGGGGTTATTTGAGCGCTTGCGCAGCATTTCTTTTTTTCCGCTATCGGATATTAGCGAGTGTAGTTGACGCACCTTGCCGCTATAAAGGATATATCTTTCGTCCCTTGGTCTAACTGTTTCCGCATTGTCATAAAAAGAAAAAACTTTTTTGCCAAAGAATAGTTCATTAAATTTCTCCGGATAAATCCTAAGATAGCTGTCGATTAAATCCATGTTATAAGTCCAGTGATCCGTCCAAAATCCTTCCCCGTGCTCTGCTTCTTGTATTTTTGATGAAGACAGGATAATGGTGTCAAGGAAATTATCGTATGAATCAGTAAGCTTAATCCGGTTCTCTTCAATAAAGAAAATTAGCTCGCCTGGCGTAAAAGGTTTTTTAAGGAAATCCTGAAGTTTGGCAATGTCATTAATTTTAACCATACTTGCAAGGATCCGGGGTGAGTCTGGGTTGTCTTTAAACAGGAAGCTCTCGCCTTTTAGGATCAGGGGGTTGAATCCGTCAGACTGGATTAAATTTAAAAAGAAAGTGATATTTTCATCTTGTATTTTAGGGTTAAACCAGAGATCATTGCGGCGGTTTTGATTCGTATCGCGGTAATTGCCGTTTCCTTGAGAAAAATATGCCGGCTGAAGCTGGAATTTATTGTAGTCCCTCTCCAGGTCGCCGTGCTTGCGCGCATAGAGGTAAAATACGGCCCCGGATTTAAAAACTTCGGGATAGCCGCCGCGCATGATATTGTCTAAATAAGTTTGCCCCGCGTAGAGGTCAAAAGCCTGAGAGCTGCTTTTGGTCAGAATGTCATCTTTTAGTTTACGGATCAAGCTTGTGTTCTGGGTGAGCCTGTTTTCTACGTAACCGAATTTTGTAATTTTTTTAATTGAGCCGTTTAAGGTTTTGGTATCGCGGGCCTGTCCGATTATGGAATAAAATGTTTTTTGTTCGCCGTTTTTTAAGCCTAATTTTAAAAAAAGCATGGCGCTGGGAGTCTTACTTTTGGTTAGCTGCCAACCCGGATAAGAAAAATTCTGTTTAGACAGGAACTTGGAAGGGTAGGAAAAATCGGTTACTTTGCCGAATACAGTTTCCGGATCTACAATCGGCCGGATTATTTCGGCGCGAGTCCCTTTAAAATGAAAACCAAGGTAGAAGTTTCCGGAAGCGATATGCACTACTTCCGGCCTGTCGGAAGGGTCAACCGTTAGTCCGTAGAACGGAACTTTGTTTTCCAAATTGCCGACATTCATCCATGCCTCAATGGTGCGCCCAAGTTTTTTTAGGAAAAAATTATTTACCCCGAAGGGGACAATCTGGGGCAGGCCATCGATAATTTCTGTGGTCCTTGTTTTTCTACCGGTATTTTTAATCGTTACTCTGCGGCTTAAGCCCGAAAAATTATCATTAGGAATAGTAAAATATTCTACGCAGGTATTAATTCCTAAAGTGTAATTGTTTTCTTCAATGGTAAGCATGCTTGAGCTTATGCGCATAGAATTAGAAATCTTGTATTTTAAATTCTCGTAATCATTGCGGAATGGCTCGTAGAAAATGGTTTCTTTGGGGGATTTTATTTTGATGAAAGTCCGGAACCCATGGCTTGATACAAACTGCCAGGATTTGTTTGCGGGGTAGAATTCCAGGATAGCTTGATCTTTGTCTTTGGTTCCAAAGCTAGAAATACATTGCCCACGGTTAACATAGAAAACCCACATCGGGATTCCGTATTTTCCGGCAATTCCCGGGAAGAAGTTAGCAAACGGCTTGGCGCAGTTATAATTCTCAATGACAAATTCGCCTTGATTGTTCAGGTGGTATTTTACTTTTGTCTGTTTAGTTTTTGTTCCCATTTTATTGAGGTTAATTAGTAGTATTGTACATATTTTCCCGGATTTGTCAATTGTATACCCGTAATTCTAGGTTTAAGCCTAGGTTAGCTAAGAGCTAAGACCTAAGAGCCAAGAGCTAATCCAAGTATGTTGACTTTTAAAAGAAAGGATGATAATATATTTTAAATTGGAGGGATGATGGCGATAGATAACGAAACAATTAGGCATGTAGCTCACTTAGCGCGTATCGATTTGCAGGCTAAGGAGTTAGAAAGGCTGCATGTTCAATTGCATGAGATATTGGGTTTTATTGATAAGATAAGCAATTTGAATATAGAAGATGTTTTGCCTGCAAGCCATATTTTGCCCATAAGCAATGTTTTGCGGGAAGATATCCCGCATACTTCATTAACCCCGGAAAGAGCTTTGGAAAACGCCCCGAGCAAAAAAGGGAATTTCTTCAGTGTTCCCAAGATAATTGAATAATATGGAACTAAATCAATTGACCGCCCATGAACTATTGGTTAGGCTTAAGTCGGGCTCGGTTGCTTCCGAGGCTGTGCAGGAGGCTCTTTATGCGCGCATAGAAAAGGTTGATTCTAAAATTAATGCTTATGTAAGGCGAGCTGACTTTAGAAAAAATGATGCGGTCAATAAAAAGCAGGGTTTATTATTCAGCCTGCCTGTTACTGTAAAAGATAATATTTGTACGGAGGGCCTAAATACCGAATGCTGCTCGAAGATCCTTGCTGGTTTTTGCCCGCCGTATGAAGCAACGGTTATTAGTAAGCTAAAAAAAGCAGGTGCGGAGATTTTTCCGTTAAAAGCAAATATGGATGAGTTTGCATTTGGTTCTTCAACAGAAAATTCTTGCTTTGGTCCGACGCATAATCCGTGGAATTTAGGTTGTGTTCCGGGGGGTTCATCCGGAGGTTCGGCAGCTGCCGTAGCCGCCGATGAGGCGATTTGGGCGCTAGGTTCTGATACCGGAGGGTCAATCCGTCAACCTGCATCTTTCTGCGGAGTGGTTGGATTAAAACCTACCTATGGCCGTGTTTCACGTTTTGGCTTGATTGCTTTTGCTTCCAGCCTTGACCAGATCGGCCCGATCACTAAAGACGTGGAAGATGCGGCAATTTTAACCCAAGCTATTTCGGGCTATGATCCCAATGATTCTACATCCGTTGACCAAGATGTTCCGGATTATCTTAAAAGTCTAACTAAGGATATCAAGGGTTTAAGGGTAGGCATACCTAAAGAATATTTTGTAGAAGGCATGGATAGCGAAGTTAAATCTGTTATTGAGCAGGCGGTCAATAAGTTAAAAACTTTAGGGGCTTCTGTTAAAGAAGTATCTTTACCTCATACCGAATATGCGGTCCCTGTCTATTATATTATCGCTACCGCCGAGGCCAGCTCGAATCTTGCAAGGTTTGATGGGGTGCAATATGGGTATAGGGCAAAATCGGATAACCTGATCGAAATGTATAAGCGCACGCGCGCAGAAGGTTTTGGAGATGAGGCTAAACGGAGGATAATTCTGGGGACATTTGCCTTATCGCACGGTTATTATGATGCGTATTATCTGCGTGCCCTGAAAGTACGTACGCTCATTAAACAGGATTTTGACCGTGTTTTTGCTGAATTTGACTGCATAGCTGCCCCTACTTCACCAACTCCGGCTTTTAAATTAGGCGAGAGGGCCAGTGAACCTTTAAAAATGTATCTTTCCGATATTTATACTATTTCGGTAAATTTGGCCGGAATTCCCGCTATATCTATTCCCTGTGGTTTTACTAAGGATAAACTTCCGGTTGGCCTGCAGATTATGGCCGGATCATTTAACGAGGAAATGCTTTTTAGGGTCGCGCATACTTTTGAACAGAATACAGAGTGGCATAAAATCAAGTCAAGCCTATGATATATCAGACAGTAATCGGTTTAGAGGTGCATTTACAGTTAAGCACTAAGACCAAGGCGTTTTGCGGATGCATTATTGATTTTGGCAGGGCTCCTAATACTTGTGTTTGTCCTATATGCCTCGGTTTTCCGGGGACTCTGCCGGTTTATAATAAAGAAGCGTTGAATTCTGCGATTAAAGTAGCTTTAGCTTTCAATTGCCAGATACAGGAACATACCAAATTTGACCGTAAGAACTATTTTTACCCGGATTTACCTAAGAATTATCAGATCTCCCAGTATGATCTACCTTTATCCCGGAACGGTTATTTGTATATTTACCGCGATAACAAGCCTAAGCGCATCGGTATTACCCGTATACACCTTGAGGAGGATGCAGGCAAGCTTATCCATGAAGACGGACAAAGTTTGGTAGATTTTAACCGCGCGGGAATTCCGTTAATTGAAATAGTAAGCGAGCCGGATTTATTCAGCCCGCAAGAAGCCTTTGATTATCTGACTAATTTAAAAAGCATAATCGAATACCTGGATGTTTCTGATTGCGATATGGAGAAAGGCTCTTTGCGCTGTGACGCTAATATCTCGTTGCGTAAGGCCGGCTCGTTGGAATTAGGAGTGAAAACCGAATTAAAAAATATGAATTCTTTTAAAGGGGTCAAAGACGCTCTTTCTTTTGAAGTAGGCCGCCAGGCAGAGTTGCTTGATAGAGGCGGGGATATGGTTCAGGAAACCCGGCTTTGGGATGCCGAGAAAGGCGTAACCGTATCTATGCGTACTAAGGAAGGCGCCAAGGACTACCGGTATTTTCCCGACCCGGATTTAACGCGGTTTCATATCAACCAGGATATGATTGAACGGTTAAGGCTAAAGCTGCCGGAATTGCCCCAGGAGAAATTGCAGCGCTTTATGAAAGAATATTCTTTGTCTGAATACGACGCTAAAATTTTAGTCAGCTCAAAAGAAGATGCCCGTTTTTCCGAGGAGTGTATACGGATATATCCGGGTAAGGATAAAAAATTAATGGTTAACTGGCTGATTGGGCCTTTATTGTCGGAAGCAAATTCAAGAAAAGTTAAAATAAGCGAATTAAATATTACTAATGATGAATTGATTAGCTTAATCGGTTTTGTGGAAAGAGGGGAGATCTCTGGGCTTTCCGCTAAAGGCGTATTGAGCCAGATGATTGATTCGGGAAAATCTGCACGGGAGTTAATTATAGAAAGCAACCTCCTGCAAGTTTCTGATACGGAAGAATTATCCAAAATTATTGAATCGGTTATCCTTGAAAATACTAAGTCGGTAGATGACTTCAGGTCAGGAAAAACAAATGCGCTTATGTTTTTAGTGGGCCAGGTTATGAAAAAAAGTTCCGGTAAGGCAAACCCTAAAATTGTCGGGCAGCTATTGAGTCGGAGGTTAACCGATGCGTAAAAATATATTTATTTGTTTTCTTTTTGCGGTGATTTTATTTGTTGGGGCCAGGGTAGGGTTTTCCGATAGTAAAAAGAAATCTAACGACCAATTATATAAGCAGGTGGAGTTGTTCAGCGATACCTTAGCAATTATTCAAAAAGAATACGTTAAAGAAACGAAAACAAAAGATTTAATCTATGGTGCCTTAAAAGGCATGCTTGCTTCGCTTGACCCGCACAGCCAGTTTATGGACCCGGATACCTACAATGAACTAAAGGTTGATACTCAGGGAAAGTTCGGCGGCCTTGGCATTGAGATTACTATTAAAGACGGGCTCTTAACCGTAATTACGCCTATTGAGGATACTCCTGCGTGGAAAGCGGGGATAAAGGCCAATGACCATATCGTAAAGATTAATGATGAGTTGACCCGTGATATGACGCTCACAGACGCTGTTAAAAAAATGCGCGGGTTGCCTAAGGAGCCGGTAAATATTACGGTTTTAAGGGATAACGAGAAAAAACTCTTAGAGTTTAAAATTATCAGAGACATAATAAAAATCAAGGATATTAAGCACGTCAGGATTTTAGAGAATGGTATTGGTTATATCCGGCTTACGGAATTTCGTGAGAACACTTTACACGAATTCAACAACGCTTTAAGCAAGCTTTCTAAACAGGGGATGAAGGCCTTAATCTTAGATTTGCGTAATAATCCCGGAGGGCTTTTGGATGTTGCGGTCAAGGTAACGGGGAAGTTTCTTCCTTCAAATAAGATGATCGCTTATACTAGGGGCAGGCAAGATAAACAAAATTTAGAATTTTTCTCCGACGCGCGCAATCCTATTCTCGATTTGCCCCTTGTGATTATGATTAATGAAGGTTCTGCTTCCGGCAGTGAAATTGTCGCAGGAGCGCTCCAGGATTATAAGCGTGCCATAATAATCGGGATGAAATCATTCGGTAAAGGCTCGGTTCAAACGGTTATCCCTTTAGGTGACGGCTCGGCACTGCGTATGACTACCAGCCATTATTTTACTCCATCCGGGAAAATTATACACGGAAAAGGGGTTGCCCCCGACATTGTGGTCCAGAAGAAGGAAGCCGATGAGAAGCCTGAACTTGATAAACCCGGGGATACTGAAAAACAGGATCAGGGCAAAGAGTTTAATTATAAGGATGATGAGCAGATAGTGCGCGCGGTAAACGCCCTTGAGGTAATCGGATTCTATAAAAAGTCCGGCAGGACACCGTTAGAAAAGTAGTATCTAACGGGAATCACTTTTCTAAAACGGTAAAAGATGAAAAATAAGTTTTTAGTTAGTATCTTAATAGTATTTCTTTTTTTTGTTTTTATTGCTTTAATCTTGACTCCCCTGCAGAAGAAACCGCCTGTTCCGGTTAAGCGCCTGCCGGTTTATAGAGGCAGTATCGCTATTGTAATCGATGACTGGGGGTATCATTTAGATAATTTGGCAATTGCCAGAGGCATAAAACAGCCTTTAACCTGTGCTGTCCTGCCCAACCTTAAAAATTCCGCGTTAGTCTCCGGAATCCTTAAAGATCTTGGTTTTGAAATTATTCTCCACCTTCCTATGCAGCCCAAAGAGAAATACGGGCTGGAAAAAGATACTATTACTTTGAATATGGATGCTAAAAGAGTACGGGATATTGTTAATAAAGATTTAGCCTCGGTTGCCTTTGCTAAAGGAGTTTCTAATCATATGGGTTCGGCAATAACTGAAAACGAGAAAATGAGTTCTATAGTTATGGGTGAAGTAAAAAAGCACAAATTATATTTTTTAGACAGTTTTGTTACTGCTAAGTCGGTTTGCCAAAGAGTTGCAAAAAAAATAAACCTAAAGATTGCCAAAAGGGACGTCTTTCTTGACAACGAGAATAATCCTGCGTATATAAGGGCCCAGTTGATAAAATTAAAAAAATTAAGCTCAAAAAAGGGAATAGCTGTCGGTATAGGCCATGATCGAAAGGCTACGCTAGAGGTGTTAAAAGAGATGCTTCCAGAGATGGCGGAGGAAGGGTATAAATTTGTTTTTGTTTCAGAAATAGTAAACTAAAATTTAATGGCGCGTTTAGAAGGCAGTATGCTCTGCTGAAAGGTCAGGTTAATGATTGTTTTAGGGGTTGAAAGCTCCTGCGATGAGACATCTGTTGCAGTTGTCAGGGGTTCAAAGAAAATACTTTCGAATATAGTCGCCTCTAGCCTTAAAATACACAGCAAGCATGGAGGGGTCATACCGGAAATTGCTTCGCGCATGCAGCTTGAAAGTATCGCCTCCGTATTTAATCAGGCGGTTAAAAAAGCGAAAATTAACTGTAAAGATATTGATTTAGTGAGCGTTACTTCCGGGCCGGGCCTGCCGGGTTCACTTTTAGTCGGGATATCATTTGCAAAGGCTTTAGCGCTAAGTTTAGGCAAACCTGTAATTGGGGTTAATCATATCTATAGCCATGTCTATGCTAATCTTCTCTGCCATCGCAATATTAAGTTACCTGCCGTAGCATTGGTAGTTTCAGGCGGCCATACCAGCCTTTTTTACATAAAGGATTTTGCTGATTTTTCTTTACTTGGAGAAACCCTAGACGATGCTTGCGGCGAGGCATTTGATAAGGTTGCCAAAATTATGGGCTTGGGTTACCCCGGAGGGCCTTTAATTGAGAAATTAGCCGAAGGCGGCAATAGGAAAAAAATTAAATTTGCCTGTTCGGGCATGAATAATGAAATGGATTTTAGTTTTAGCGGTATAAAGACCGCAGTCTTTTATTATCTAAAGGGTAAGAAAATCGGCCCGGGTTTAAAAAAGGATTTGGCTGCCTGTTTTCAGGAAAGCGCGGTAAATACCTTAATTCGTAAATCTTTAGTTGCCTGTAAACATAAAAAATCCGCAGTTCTTTTAATCGGTGGAGGGGTGGTTGCTAACGGTTATTTAAGGCAGAAAATTTATTCTAAGGCTAAAGAGGCCGGGGTAGTTTGTTATTTTCCTGATACTAATTTGTGTATGGATAATGCGGCTATGGTTGCCGCTTTGGGAAGTTACCTTTATGAAAAAGGTAAAAGAAGCAGCCTGAATTTAAATATAGAGCTTAGCTAATATGAGGAGGGGTTATGCCGACTGACCTGGAAATGATTACGCGTTTGTTGCTTACTTTGGTTTTAAGCGGTTTAATCGGGCTTGAGCGTCAAGTGCACCGCAGGGATGCGGGCCTGCGTACGCATATTTTAGTGGCTTTGGGCTCGGCTCTTATCATGTTGACATCTTTATATGTTTTTGATATATATAAAGAGCAGGTATCGATGGATCCAGTGCGTATCGCCGCCGGGGTAGTTACAGGTATCGGGTTTCTTGGCGCGGGGACCATAATCCGCTCACCCGACGGAGTAAAAGGACTGACTACTGCCGCCAGCCTTTGGGTAGTTGCGGGAATTGGTTTGGCAGTGGGTGCCGGTTTTAGCCGGATAGCTATTTATACGACGGTTCTGGTTCTGGTAGTTTTACATTTTTTGCGTTACGTAGAAGGTTCTCTAACCAAGGAGGATAAAGATGGCATTTAAAAAGAATTTGGATGAAAAAATTCTGGATGTTGATGCCGCGATGCAGGGGACTTTGAGTTTTAAGGATCCGGTTAATCTGCGTATTAACGGAAAGTTTGAAGGCAATCTTGATACCCGCGGAAATCTTACTATCGGGCCGACAGCTGTTATTAATGCGGATATTATCGGAGATAATGTTATAATTGGCGGCCGGGTTAAGGGCAGGATTACCGCTAAAGAGCGTCTTACCCTTCTGCCGCAGGCTTTTGTAGAGGGGCATATTTATCCTGCAAAGCTTAATGTCGCCGAGGGAGCAATCCTGCAGGGGCAGTGTACAATGCTGCATGATTTTTTGAATTCTGAACAACTATCGAAATACCTGGAAGTTGAATTGAGCTCGATTATGGAATGGGCTAGTTCCGGAAAGGTACCGGCAAGTAAAGAAAACAACGAATGGAAGTTTGAACGCAAAGCGATTGACGCCTGGGTAGCTTCCGGGAAAATCGCAAAATAATCTATGATCGAAGAAAAAATGCTCACAGTCAGGGACGTATCCATAATTTTGGGTATTTCCGAAAAAGATGTTTTAGATTTAGCTGAAACAGGGGCTGTCCCCGGTTATAAGGTGGGGGGAGTATATTTAAGATTTAAAAAGGAGCAGGTCGAACAATATAAAAAAAACCATGGGCATTTGCATCCGGATGCCGTAAAGACAGAGCCGGCAGGATTGAGAAGCCGGTTCCGGGATTTTCTTTATTTTAATGATTTTTATATTTTCGCTTTATTTTTTATAATCATTCTGGGCTATCTGTTTTTCCGGGGCTTATAGATAAATGCCACAAGGACGCGGGTTCTGTGACCTGGGATTTGCCAAATTCGATACGGATAGAAGGAAACGAAAAGGTTTTGCAGAGGTGATATATTGCCCGGGGAAAGACCTCCTGCATCTTAAAAAAATTGTCAAAAAAGTATTTAAGTTAAAGGAAGATATTCTTTTAACTAAATTAGATAGGGCTACGTATTCTCAATTAAAGAAGGAAATTCCTGCTTTAAAATATAATCCTCTGGCAAAAATCGCCTATCTCCTGGCTAAACCTAAGTTAACTTCGAAGGGAATGGTTCTAGTGATTTGTGCAGGCACAAGTGATGTGCCTATCGCTGAGGAAGCTGTTCAGACGCTTGAGGTTATGGGTAACCGTGTCGAAAGGCTCTATGATGTCGGTGTTGCGGGGGTGCATCGCTTAATGAGTAATATTGATAAGTTAAAGCATGCCCAAGTGATTATTGTTGTGGCGGGAATGGAAGGAGCGCTCCCCAGTTTAGTCAGCGGGTTAGTCAAGGCCCCGATTGTTGCGGTGCCTACAAGCTGCGGGTATGGTTCAAGTTTTTCCGGGCTGGCTGCCTTATTAACCATGCTAAATGGCTGTTCCCCGGGTGTAACCGTTGTAAACATCGATAATGGTTTCGGGGCCGGATATTTTGCAAGCTTAATTAATAGGAGTTAATTATGGCACTTTCAGGGTTGGATATTTATAAGCTGCTGCCAAAAACAAATTGCCGCCAGTGCGGATTTGCTACCTGTCTTGCTTTTGCCATGCAATTGGCAAAAAAAGCGGTTCAGATTGAGAAGTGTCCTTTTATTTCGCCTGAGGCTAAAGCTATCTTAGAGGCCCAAGCCTTGCCTCCGATAAAACCCTTAATTTTAGGTTTAAACGAATCAAAATTTGAGATTGGCAATGAAACGGTAATGTTCAGGCATGAGGAAAAATTCCGTAATCCTGCAGGCGTGGGTATTATTATTGAAGATAGCTTAAGCGACGAGGAAATAAAATCCCGGCTTGATAAAATCAATCATCTGGTATTTGAGCGCATAGGGCAGCTTTTAGAGGTTAACTTGGTTGCTTTAAAACAAAATAAAGATACTAAAAGGTTTCTGGAAGCAACTAAAATATTATTAAGCAATACGGCAAAGCAGGTAGTTCTTATGCCTAAAGATCTTTTGGCTTTGAAGCAGGCGGCAGAAATTGCCAAAAGCCGCGTTCCTCTTATTTATTGCGCCAGAGAAAATAATTTTAAGGAGGTTGGGGCCATATGCAAAGAATTTAACCTGCCGCTTGTAGTAACTGCGGATAGCCTTGGCGCCCTATCCCTGCTTACTAAGGAGCTTAATGCGCTGGGTGTAAATAACCTGATTTTAGATACAGGTTTAAAATCTGTTGCCGATAAAATCTGGGATTTAACTCAAATCCGCAGGCAGGCGCTTAAGAAATTAAACCGGGCCTTGGGTTATCCGACTTTGGCTATAGTTGATAAGGCTTGCTCTTACGATGAGGCTATGGAGGCAACCGCATATATTTCTAAATATGCCGGGATTGTCCTGATTAAGGGAATAGAGGCTTGGGAGGTTATTTCTATTTTGACACTCAGGCAGAATATATACACCGACCCGCAGAAACCTCTACAGATTGACCCCAAGCTTTATCCGATAGGCAATGTTAATGATAAATCTCCTCTCTTAGTCACCACTAATTTTTCTTTAAGTTATTATACCGTTTTAGGCGAAGTGGAAGCCAGTAAAATACCTTCGTATATTTTAAGCGTGGATACTCAAGGGATGTCAGTATTAACGGCATGGGCCGCAGAAAAATTTAATGCTGAAACAATTACTAAATCATTGGAAGCCAGCGGGGCAAAGGGGGTGGTCAAGCATAAGAATTTGATCATTCCCGGATATGTTGCGATGATGAGCGGAGACCTTCAGGATGCCTCAGGATTTAATATCATCGTAGGCCCAAAAGAGGCAGCCGGAATTCCCGCGTTCTTAAAAAACCTGAATTAATTTATCTATGCAAAAATTTCAAGTTACCTTTTTACCGGATAATTTAACCGTTTCAGTTGATAAAGATAAAACCATTCTTTCCGCGGCTATTTCCGCAGGGATTTATATTAATTCTACCTGCGGTGGTGACGGGATATGCGGGAAATGCAGGGTAGTGGTCAATAAAGGAGAGGTAACAAGCCAGCCTAACGGAATAATTACCGCTCTCGATAAAAAGGCTAATATATATTTAGCCTGCCTGACGAGCATCCAAAGCGACTTAGAGGTCATAATTCCCGAAAGTTCGCGCCTTAATTTCGATAAGCTTACTCCTGGAGAGCTGGAGGAACGTTTAAGCGGGCTGTATTCAAAGGCCGAGGATATTTGGACGCAGGATGAAAAAATCGGAGAAAAAGTTTTTAAACATTCTCCTTTTGTTACAAAAATATATTTGGACCTGCCTAAGCCCACCCTTGAAGACAACCTAAGCGATTTAGAAAGATTATACCGGGCCCTGCGGAGATTCGAGGCATTTCCTGTAATTCAAACGGGTTTATTTAATATACGCCAGTTAGGGCAGCTTTTGCGTGATTACGAGTGGAAGGTTACCGTTACATTAGGTAAACGCAATAATACGGTTGAAATTGTTTTAATTGAGCCGAAAGATACGACCGGAAATAATTTCGGCCTCTCTTTTGATATCGGCACAACTACAATTTCAGGCCAGCTGATAAACCTAAATTCGAATAAAATTCTCGGGACAAAAGCAGCTTATAACCAGCAGGCCGCTTTTGGAGGCGATGTGATTACGCGCATTGTCCATGCGGCAAAGCCAGACGGCCTTAAGCATCTGCATAATGCCGTATCTGACACAATGAATCAGATAATCAGAGAATTGGTTCTTGAGCATAATGTTGACCTTAATGACGTTAACTGCATGGTTTGCTCTGGTAATACTACGATGATCCATCTTTTGTTGAATATGGACCCTGCCCATATTCGTAGAGAACCGTATGTTGCAACGGCAAATTTCTTGCCTGTTTTAAGGGCGGCCGAAGCCGATATAAATATTAATTCAAGGGGGCTGCTTTATTGTGTGCCGGGTGTTTCCAGCTATGTAGGAGGAGACACTACTTCAGGAGTTCTCTCTAGCGGCATATACCAAAAAGACCAGCCTTGTATATTGATCGATATCGGTACTAATGGCGAGATTGTTTTAGGGAATAAAGAATTCTTGGTTGCTTGTGCTGCCTCTGCCGGGCCTGCTTTTGAAGGTAGCGGAGTAACCAGCGGTATGCGCGCATCCAGCGGAGCAATTCAGAAAATAAGTATAAACAAGGGAGATTTTAACGTTAAGTATTCTACTATCGGGGACAAGAAGCCCTGCGGAATATGCGGCTCGGGTTATATAGACCTGTTAAGCGAAATGCTGGGTGCGGGAATCATTGATAAATCAGGTAAAATTAAGGCGGAATGCAGCAGGATCCGCCAGTCTGATTCGGGGCTTGAATTCGTAATTTGTTTTGGAAACGAAACTGAATCGGGCAGGGATATTGTGATTAACGAGGCGGATATTGAGAATCTTAAGCGTTCTAAAGGAGCAATATATTCTGCGGCATCTATTTTAGTTAAACATTTAGGCCTGGATTTTACTTGTATCCATAAATTTTACATCGCTGGAGGTTTTGGTACATATTTAGATATTGATAAGGCAATTAAAATCGGATTATTGCCGGATATGGAACGTTCTAAGTTTGTTTTTATAGGCAATAGTTCATTAGCAGGTTCGCGTCAGGTCCTTTTATCCGCTCAGGCCATGTCTTTGGCGGATAAGCTTGCTTCTAAGATTACATATTTTGAATTATCGGTTGATCCGGCTTATATGGAAGAATACAGCCAGGCGTTATTCTTTCCGCATACGGATTTGGCAAAATTTCCAACGGTGAAGTTTAATGGGTAGGGTTATTGCGATGGCGGGAAAAGGCGGAACCGGAAAAACCACGATCGCCGCTTTAATTATACGTTTTATAAAAGATAAGAAATTGGGTTCGGTTTTAGCCATAGACGCCGACCCAAACAGCAACCTGGCGGAGAGTTTAGGAGTAAAAAGCCAATCCAGCATAGGAGAAATTCTTGACGCTATAGCTCTATATCCCGATAAAATTCCGGCTGGCATGACTAAAGAGCGTTTTATTCAGCTTCAAGTGCAAACAGCTGTTCAGGAAGAAAACGGGTTTGATTTGTTAAACATGGGTAAGCCCGAGGGTCCGGGATGCTATTGTTATGTAAATAATGTGTTAAGGGCGGTTATGGAGAATTTAATCAAGGATTATGACTATATAGTTATTGATAACGAAGCAGGGCTTGAGCATTTATCGCGCAGGACTACGCGCTTAGCTGATCTTCTCGTGCTTGTGTCTGATTCTTCTGTCGTAGGCTTAAGGTCAGTCAAAAAGATTGTTGAATTGGTTAGGCAGTTACAATTTGAAGTTAAAAAAAGTTTTCTTTTGGTTAACAGGTTTAATAAAGGCACTCAAAAACAGGAGATTAAAGAAATTGGGCTGGATTATTTAGGAAGTTTGCCGTTTGATCAGGATATTGAAAGGTTAAGCTTAAAAGGCGGGTCTGTTTTCGAGCTTTCGCCGCACGCAGATATTTTACGGGAGTTTAATTTATTGGGAGATCCTATATGGAAACGCAACTAGCGCTTGAGAAATGGCCGCATGAAATATCTACGGTAATTATTGGTGCAAAAAATGAACATGGGGGGTCCCGTAGCCATAGCATTGAAATCGGAGGCCAAAAATCATTGCCCTTATTATTTAAAGAAGGGGTAATTCCTAATAAACCAAAAATTGCCTTTGAGGTATGGGATATCGCGCCTGTTGACTGGGATAGCGAGCTTGTTTCTGCGTATGGGAAATCAATAAAGGACCCGTTTGCCTGGGTGGATAAATGTGTAAATGATTTTAAGGCAGAGTTGCTCTGTCTTAAAATGCAGGGAGCGCATCCTGACAGTGGGGATAAAGGGGCAGAGGAGTCGGCTAAATTTGTTTCAGAATTATTAAGCAGGACCGGGGTACCCTTGATTATTATTGGATGCGAAAATGACGTAAAAGATAATTTAATTATGCCTTTGATTTCGGAAGCAGCCAAAAAAGAGCGCTGTCTTATCGGGTGTGCGGTCCAGGATAATTATAAAACATTGGCCGCTAGCGCCTTAGCGGATGGCCATACTATTATTGCCCAGAGCCCTATAGATATCAATATTGCCAAGCAATTAAATATATTAATTTCTGATATTGGGCTGGCGTTTGAACGTATTGTAATGGATCCTACGATTGGTTCTTTAGGGTATGGGTTAGAGTATGCCTATTCTATTATGGAAAGGGCGCGCCTTGCTGCTTTAAGCGGAGATAAGAGCCTGGCTTCTCCTTTTATCTGTTTTGTCGGCCAGGAAGCGTGGAAGGCAAAAGAGGCAAAAGCAAGCGCCAACCAGGGGATTATTTGGGAAGTAATTACTGCCTCCAGTCTTATACAGTCAGGGGCTGATCTTTTGGTTATGCGCCACCCTAAGGCAGTAGAAAAAGTTAATAATTTTATTGAAATGCTATATAAAGGATAAACATGTTTATTATCGGGGAATTGATTAACGGAATGTATGCGGATATTCAAGCGGCGATTTCAAGCCGTAATAAATTGATAGTGCAAAACTGCGCTCTAGAACAGGTTGCCTGCGGGGCTTCCGCTTTAGATGTAAACTGCGGCCCAGCGTCAAAAAACCCGTTAATTGATATGCCTTGGCTCATAGAGGCTGTTCAGGAGGTAACCGATAAGCCGCTTTGCCTGGATTCAAGTAAGGCGGAAGTTATTAAAGCGGGGCTTAAAGTCTCTAAAAATAAGACAATTATCAATTCTACGACGGCGGATGAAGAAAAGCTTGATGTTCTCCTGCCTTTAGCCAAGCAATACAATTCTCAATTAGTCGCAATTACGATCAGTAAAAAAGGCATACCGCAAAATAAAGACCAGCGCCTGGAGTTAGCGGCAAATATTGTTGCTTATTGCCAGGATAACGGGTTTCCGGTTGAAGATCTGTATTTGGACCCCATACTCTTGCCGGTGAATGTGGCGCAAGAACAGATTAAGGGTATTTTGGAATCTATCCATGAATTTAAACTTTTGTGCGATCCAAGCCCTAAAACGATTGTAGGTTTAAGTAACCTGTCTCAGGGCATCCGGTTACGCAGCCTGATCAACCGTACATTTTTAACTATGAGCCTTGCTTACGGCTTGGATTCTGCTATACTTAATCCTAAAGATAATGAATTGATGGATGCGTTGATTACTGCTGAGCTTATTTTGAATAAAAATATCTACTGTGATTCGTATTTAGAAGCATATAGAAAAAAATAAATCTTGTAAGTTGTTTTACGGCGGAGTAGCTCAGCCTGATAGAGCACGCGGCTCATACCCGCTTGGTCGGTGGTTTAAATCCACTCTCCGCCACCAGTTTTAAAAAATTTGTTGGAGCATGTTATGGATATTTTGTATGCCGCAGAGGCTACTTCAACCTATAACAAAGTATCATCTGAAAGTGTGTTTGCTTCAAACTTGATGTTCTACATGGGAATCGCTGCGATTTTGGCAATATGTGCGGGTATTTTGATTTTTGCTTTATCCCTTTTGCCAAAACGGATAATTTCCTGCCCGGCGTCAATGCTCGCAAAAGCCAGAAAAGTCGTCATCCTGTTTAAAGATAATAAAATCGTTGTGCCGGAAGGTTCCAAAGAATTCAGTGAGATTGTCTCAAATTTTACCGATGAAAGGCAACAGTCTGAATCTCAGGTTGTTTCTACCGCTTTGCATGTTTACGTAAAAAACGTAAAATATGCTCTGCAGATTTCTCTGTCGGGCTGGAATTTTCTCGGTGAAGAAAAGAATAGCAGAAGGCTGTTAAATAATATGCAGCCTATGTATGCCATAGATTCATTATTAGATCAATCGGCCCGGGCTAAATTTTTAACGCTAATTTAACCCAAAGGATATTATGGAAATTAAAGATTGCGATAAAGAGAGTTTACTTAAAGAAATTGCCCGTTTGTCGAGATATGAGCAGATAGTTGAGAATGCCAACAGCATTATTATGATTATGAATATGGAAGGTATTGTTACTTTTTTTAACAAATTCGGCCAAAGATTTTTTGGGTTTTATGAAAATGAAATCATCGGGAAAAACGTCATAGGCACAATTGTCGCTCAAAAGGATAACTCCGGAAGAGATTTGGTTGATATGATTAAAAATATCGCGGATAATCCCGAAAGTTACTCTACAAATGAAAACGAAAACATCCGTTGTAACGGAGAAAAGGTCAGAATTTTGTGGACAAATAAGGCAATTATTTCTAAGGACGGCAACATCAACGAAATTTTATGTATCGGTAACAAAGTTATTTAGTTTTTTCTAAAAGACAGGTTTACCTGCCGGAGAATTTCCTGGCTAGTTTTTCAACAGCTATAGATGTAACGATAAATACGCCCGCCTCGGTCAGTATCGTTGCCAGCGCTGCCCCCATGTAAGAGAAATGATAAATCAGCAGGAATATTAAAGGTAAACCGATAAGCGCTGCGCCAATATGGATTTTTGCGTATAAATCCTGTTTTCCGCAGACAAGCAGGAATTGAACCTTGAAGTTGTTTGCTCCGACGAAGAATACCGCAGCCAAAAGCAATCTTAAAGTAAGCACGACTTCCTGGTAGGCTGTCCCGCAGGCAAGCTTAATAATCCAAGGCGCAATAAGATAAGCAATGGGAAGGCTGATTACGAAACCCAAGGTAATCCCATCCTGAATCCTGTACATTATAGCTGTCGCCCGTTGCTTATTCTTAAGAAAGACATTACTGATCCTCGGGAATACTGCGCGGGTAAATGAATCTAATGGGAAAGTTTGGATATAGTTAGCTATTTTTTCAGCCAGCGAATAATAACCTGTAATTACATTATTGGTAAGCAGGCCTACGGCAAAAATTCGGGTGGTTGTGTAGGCGTTAATGGAGAGTATGGAAATAAAAATATCCCAGCCGGTTTTAAGCTCACGCTTAATGGAGTCGTATTTTTGGAAAATAAATTCAAGGCGGAACTTTTTGAAAGCTATATAAAGCCCGAAGATTCCGCTTGTTACCGAAAAAAGCGAATTGAGAAAAGGCACAAGCAGAAAATCTTCTGGCGAATTTATAAATATAAATATGCAAACAGCATAAACTAACCCGCTGATTACGTTTACTACTGCGATATAGTTCATTTTTTCTTTTCCCTGAAAAAACCAGACAGGGAATAATGTGCTGCCGATTACCGAACCGAAACTTAAAATATAAACCAGCCAGTCTGCTTTAAACTTGGGTATAAAAAATATAAGGCCGCAAAGGATTAAAAAACTGATAGAGGAAAATATAAGTTTTACTGTCATTACGGAAGAAAATAATTCGTTAGTTTTTTGCTTATGTTCCCCAATAAGGGAAATTGTCCTTGTTGCAGACAGGCTAAAGCCGTAATCCGTTACAATCAGGAAGTATTGTACAAGGCTTTGGGCAAAAGCGATTAAGCCGAATTTTTCCATGCCGATAATTCTGATAAGGTAGGGCAGGACAACCAGGGGTAATATATAGTTAATACTCTGGAGGCTGGTAAGAGAAATAAAATTTCCAAAAACAACTTTTTTCTCTTTATGGGTTACAATGTGTTTTGCGCTCATTTTTACTTAATGTACACTTTAAGTTACAAAAAGTCAAGTTGCCAATAATGGGGTCAGATTTATTTTTCCACCGTTTTAGAGATAAGGAAAATTAGCTCTGACCCCATTTTTGTGGTAGAATCAATCAATGGATAAGTTCACTGAAACTATCAAAAAGCACTCTTTAATTAAAGAAGGGGACAAAATTTTAATCGGTGTATCCGGCGGCCCGGATTCTTTGACCTTGCTTTTCAAGTTAGCTGCCTTAAAATCCTCTATGGGATTAGATTTGCATATTGCCCATGTTGACCACAATTTACGCAAGGATTCAGGCGCCGATGTTTTGTTTGTGAAGAAGCTGGCCGGAAATTTGAATATCCCTATAAGCGTTAAAACACTGGACCAGAGTCTTGTTAAAAAACGGGGTTCTCTGGAAGAAATCTGCAGAGAGGAGAGGCTGGCTTTTTTTACCAGTACCGCCAAAAGAATCAAAGCGGATAAGGTTGCGCTCGGGCATAACCTTGACGATCAGGCAGAAACTGTTTTAATGCGCCTCCTGCGCGGGACCGGCCTTTCCGGCCTTTCCGGAATATCCGTTAAAAGAAATATCCGGGGGGTAATTTTTATCCGGCCGCTTTTAGAAACCCCGCGCAGCCAAATAGATAAGTTTTTAAAAAGAAAAGGGGTAAAGGCGCGCGTTGACTCGACTAACCGGCAAGAAATATTTTTGCGTAATAGTGTCCGCCATAAATTAATTCCTTTACTTAAGAAAAACTACAACCGAAATATTGTCGGTCTTTTGGCTAACCTTGCGCAAAGCGCATCTTATGATTATGAGTATCTTGACCGGATGGCCAAACGCAGCGCCGGAGGCAATATCCCGCGTCTTGAGCTTAAAAAAATCATTGCATTGCATCCGGCAATACTGCGGCTTAAGCTTAGGCAGAGTATAGGGTATATTCAAGGCGATACGCGCAGGATAAGTTTTATCCATATTCAGGAAATAGAAGATTTAATCTTGAGCCGTCCGACAGGGTCAATTGTGGACCTGCCAAAAGGTATCTCTGTGCAAAAAACCCGCCATTACCTGCGGTTCTTTAAACGCTAAATCCATAAAATGCTTGATTTTACATTCTTTTGAAGATATAATTATTATCTAAAATACTTTAACCGGGAGAAACAAAATGACACCGCAAAATAAACATAAATCTAATAAGAATAATAAATTCAAGCGTTTTCCATTCGGCTGGATATTTGTTTTTTTTCTTTTTATCCTGCTGATAAATTCATTCAGCAATATCCCCATATCCGGTATTCCCAAAGAAATTACCTATAGCCAGTTTTATAATACCCTAAAGGATAACCCCGGGAGAATCAAGAAAGTTACAAAAACCGAGACTATCCTGCAAGGTGAATTTTCTGATAATTCCAAATTTTTTGTCAACATACCCGATAATGATCAGGAGCTGCTTAGCCTTATCAGAGCCAATTTAAAGGATTTTGAAGTTAAGCCTGCGCGAACATTTTGGCTCTCCCTGCTTTTTAATTTAGGGCCTATATTCTTGCTTATTTTCTTTTGGTGGATGATGGCAGCGCGCGGTGAACAGCTTGGCAGTAAGATTATGACTTTTGGAAAAGTAAAATCTAAGATTCAAAGCAATACCGAAAAAGCCACTTTTGATGATGTTGCAGGCGTAGATGAAGCAAAAGAAGAACTAAAAGAAGTCATTGAATTTTTAAAAGACCCTAAGAAATTCCAGAAACTTGGCGGCAAGATCCCCAAGGGAGTGCTTTTGGTCGGCCCTCCGGGATGCGGTAAAACACTTATTGCCCGGGCTGTCGCAGGAGAAGCCAATGTCCCTTTTTTTAGCATTTCCGGTTCTAACTTTGTTGAAATGTTTGTAGGAGTAGGTGCCAGCCGGGTTAGGGATCTGTTCGACCAGGGCAGGAAAGCCGGAGTGGTTTCCGGTAAAGGGGCAATAATTTTTATTGATGAGATCGATGCCGTAGGACGCCTGCGTTTTTCCGGTATCGGCGGCGGAAATGATGAGCGGGAACAGACCCTTAACCAGCTTTTGGTTGAGATGGATGGCTTTGACGGCCAGCAGGGTTTAATCCTTATTGCGGCAACTAACCGTCCGGATACGCTTGACCCTGCGCTTATGCGCCCGGGAAGGTTTGACCGCACGATTATTGTCAATCTTCCTGACATTCAGGGCAGGGAAGAGATACTTAAAGTGCATACTCGTAAGATCAAAGTCGCTCCTACGGTGAATTTAAAATCCGTAGCCAGCCAAACTCCGGGTTTTTCGGGAGCGGACCTGGCCAACCTTTGTAATGAAGCTGCGCTTATGGCCGCACGCAACAATAAAGAAGCAGTTGAAGAAATCGATTTTGATAAGTCAGTGGAAAGAGTATTGATGGGGCCGGAGAAAAGAAGCCATATTATGTCTAAAAAAGAAAAAGAAATCACTTCTTTGCATGAATCCGGGCATGCCCTGCTTTCCCTGCTTTTACCCGAAGTAAACCCTTTAAAGAAGGTTTCTATTATACCCCGGGGGCTTGCCGGCGGGTACACTTTTACTCCTCCGCTTGAAGACAGGCACTATTGGACTAAAAAAGAACTGCTTGCTGAGATTACCATGATACTTGGAGGCAGGGCTTCTGAAAAGATAAACCTTGATGAAGTGACTACAGGCGCGCAGAATGATTTAGAGGTGGCAACGGCAATGGCTCGGCGGATGGTTATGCAGTTCGGAATGTCGGAAAACCTGGGGAATTTAACTTTGGGCAGAAGAGAGGGTCTGGTATTTTTAGGCAGGGATATTATGGAGGAAAGAAATTATAGCGAACAAACAGCGCGGTTAATTGATGAAGAGGTTAAAAAAATAATTGACGCGGCTTATAATAAAGCTGTCAGCCTTTTAAAAGACAATCAGGATAAGCTCAAACTTTTATCAGGTAACCTGTTAGAAAAAGAGGTCTTAAGCGGCGAAGAAGTAAAGAAACTGCTTGAAATTGAGAAAAGCGATTTGGTTTAAAAATTAATGCGAGTTTTTACCCCTGATAATGAAAAAGAAGTAAAAAAGATTATGCATGATATCGGTGTTGACCCCTATGGGGTAAAGATCATGCTGCCTAAAGCTTTAAATTTCTTAATTCACTTAAAAAATATTAATAATATTGCTGCAAATATCCTCAAGCAGGAAATGCTTTCTTTGGGAGCCGATGCGGCAGTTGCCCGTGGGGCGCTGACCGGAAAAGTCAAGAAAACCGATGTCCTTATCATTGGTTCACTTTCTCAATTTGATTCTTTAAAATCCAAATTAAAACTTCAGCCTTTTGGCCTTAAGCAAATAGGCGAAGATATAGAAAAAGATCTCCTAAGCTATACTAGGGATAATTTCGTCCTGCGCTTAAGGGGCCGCTCTTTGCATCTTGGAAGAAAAACCCATATTATGGGTATTATCAATCTTACCCCTGATTCTTTTAGCGGGGATGGATTGTATAGGGGATGTGGTAATGCCCATGTTGATTTAGCTTTAAGGAAAGCGGAGCAGATGGCGCAGGAGGGAGCTGATATTATAGATCTTGGTGGCCAATCCAGCAGGCCGGGCGCAAAAAGCGTCAGTACCAAAGAAGAGTTGCGTCGTATCAAGCCCGTAGTAAAGCTATTAGTAAAAAAAATTAATTTACCAGTTTCTATCGATACTTTTAAGCCCGAAGTAGCAGATGCCGCTTTAGACGCAGGCGCTCAAATAATCAATGATGTTTCAGGTTTAAGGGATAAAAGCATGGTGAGGTTGGCAGTTAAATACAAGGCGGCGGTAGTGATCATGCATATGCTCGGCAAGCCGGTTAATATGCAGAAAAATATCTCCTATCGTTCATTGATTGATGACATTACTGCTTATTTAAAGCGTGCTGTTGATTCAGCGCATTCGCTTGGAGTAATGAACGATAAAATTATTATAGACCCGGGGATTGGATTCGGTAAAACTACCTTTCATAACCTGCAGATATTAAAAAGATTGGCTGATTTTAAAGTTTTGGGAAAACCTATCCTTATAGGGACTTCGCGGAAATCTTTTATTGCCAATCTTCTCGGGGATACCTTAGAAAACAGGGTTAACGGTACCCTGGCTAGTTGTGTGATTGCCGCGCAAAATGGCGCAAATATTCTGCGCGTTCATGATGTAGGAGAGCTAAGCCGGTCTTTAAAAATGGTTGAGGCCATAAAAAATGCTGACAGATAATATAATCTTGCACTGGAAACCCGCTGTTGAAATTGCTATCCTTTGGTTTTTAATTTACCGCTTGATGCTTTTTTTTGAAGGCACCCGGGCATTACAAGCTTTGCGCGGGATAATCGTGCTCCTGCTTGCTTTTTTAATATTCCAGAGATTTGATTTTATTGTTTTAAACTGGCTGCTTAACAAGTTATTCGGAATTAGTGTCATCGCAATTTTAATTATTTTTCAAGCCGAGATTAGGCAGGGGTTGGCCTCGCTTGGGAAACGCCACCTTTTTAGGTACAGCTTAAAAGAAGAAGATATTGACATCTTTATTAATCAGATTACCCTTGCCTGTGAAAATCTTGCGCAAAATAGGCTTGGGGCGTTGATTGCGGTTGAAAAAACAGACAGCCTTGCCGAATATATCCATAGCGGAGAGGTTGTAGATGCGCGGATTAGCGCGGATTTGATTCAGGCAATTTTTACCCCGAATAACCCGCTTCATGACGGAGGTTTAATTATTGCAAGGGGAAGGTTATCTGCGGCCGGCTGCATATTTCCTTTAACGGCCAATCAGGAACTTAGCCGGCTTTTCGGTACGCGGCACCGGGCAGCTTTAGGCTTAAGCGAAGAAACGGATGCTGTTTTAATCGTGGTTTCAGAGGAAAGAAGCGATATATCCTTAATTTACCGTAAAAAATTTTATAGGGATTTAGGCGGGCCGCAGCTAAAGCTAAGAATCAAAGAGTTGCTTAAAACTGATAACGATGAATAAGAATAAGAAAAGCGCCCTTTCCAGAATAGCAAGCCTGGTTACTGTCCACCCATGGCTTAAGCTCATTTCTTTACTCCTGGCCATTGTTGTTTGGTTTTATGCGAATGGTGAAAGGCCATAAAATCAAAGATGCCTAAATTAGGGGTAAATATTGACCACGTAGCAACTTTGCGCCAAGCCCGTAAAGGTAAATTTCCCGATCCAGTTAATTCTGCGCTTATATGCGAAAAAGCCGGAGCTGACAGCATAGTCGCGCACCTGCGTGAAGACCGCAGGCACATTCAGGATAGCGATGTTTTTAATCTCTCTAAAAAAATTAAAACTAAATTCAACCTTGAAATGTCCATAGCTCCGGAAATTCTAAAAATTGCCTGCAAGGTTAAACCTTATCAGGCTACCCTGGTTCCTGAAAAAAGGGAGGAACTGACTACCGAAGGCGGGCTTGATGTTTTCCTTAACTTTAATAAAATTACCCGGGCATTGAGGCTGCTTAAAAAAGCCGGCGTGCGGGGGAGCCTGTTTATTGACCCGGATAAAAAGCAGATTGATTCTTCTATTGCTGCGGGAGCGGAAATAATCGAGTTACATACCGGCCGTTATGCGCAGGCAGAAAACTGCGCCGCCAAAAATAAGTATTTTAATCAGATTAAGAATGCCGTAGATTATGCCTTGTCCAAAGGCCTGGTTGTTAATGTCGGCCACGGGCTTGATTATGCAAATACTGAAAGAATCGCCGCGATTAAAGGAATCAATGAATTTAATATCGGCTATTCCATAATATCTAAAGCGCTTTATACGGGTTTATTTAAAGCGGTTAAAGAAATGCGCAGGATTTTAAAAAAATGATAACCGGTACTGGTGTTGATATAACTGAAGTCCGCCGCATCCGCCAAGCGGTTGAAAAATGGGGGGATGATTTCCTGTCACGTGTTTTTACGAAAACGGAATTAAAAAATGCCAAAACCCGGGTTTCTTTTTATCAGCATCTAGCCGGAAGATTTGCCGCTAAAGAAGCTGTTTTTAAAGCGGTAGGAGATAATAAGCTTTCCTGGCAGGATATACAGGTTCAAAATGACCGGTCCGGAAAACCTATTTGTGAATTTTTAAACGGGAAATGTAAAGACATCGGGGTGCATATTTCTATTTCGCATGTTAAAACTTATGCGGTTGCCAGCGCGGTTATTACTAAGAAAAGCCGATTCTCATAAAGGCGATTACGGGCATATACTGATTATTGCCGGCTCAGCCGGATTCTCCGGAGCAGCGTTGCTTTGCGCCGCTTCAGCAATACGTTCCGGGGCAGGATTAGTAACGTTGGGCTTACCTAAAGGCATTAATCTGGCGATAACCAGAAATAAGCCAAAAGAGGTAATGACCCTGCCGCTTGCTCAAACCGCGGAAGGTTTTTTAAGTAAAGGCGCTTTTATTCAAATCAGGGATTTTCTTAAAAAAATTGATGTGTTAATAATCGGCCCTGGCCTGGGCAATAATAAATCGACTTATGCTTTGGTAAGAAAAATTATTAAGGCACAAACTTTGCCAACGGTTATTGATGCCGATGGTATTAATGCGCTTTGTAAAAATTTAGCTATACTAAAGAATCACAAGGGGGAGTTTATTCTAACTCCTCATGAGAAAGAATTTGCCCGCCTCTTTGGGATAGGTATTGGTTTTGTAAAGAAAAATAGGAAATTGGTTGCGAAAAGGTACTCTAAATACTATAATAGTACGATTATACTTAAAGGGCATAACAGCACTGTAACTAGTGTTATGGGACAGTGTTATATAAATAAAACCGGAAATCCGGGGATGGCGACAGCTGGAAGCGGTGATGTGCTTAGCGGTATAGTCGGAGCGTTTCTGGCGCAGGGTTTGGATAGTTTTATGGCTGCTAAATATGCAACATATGTGCACGGCTTAGCCGGAGATATTGCAGCAAAAGACAAGACGCAGATGGGATTAATTGCCTCTGATATCATTGAGCATATTCCGGATGCGATTAAGAAATGCAGTTAGTGCCGGCGTAGCTCAGTTGGCAGAGCGGCTGTTTTGTAAACAGCGGGTCGGGGGTTCAATTCCTCTCGCCGGCTTTGTATCTTAATGTAATAGTCGATAGACGATAGTCTATTGTCGATAAAACATTTTCACATTGCAATTTTATAGACAATAGACATTCGACTATAGACCCTGAGTTTCAAGCAATACGGGCAGGTACCCAAGTGGCCAAAGGGGACAGACTGTAAATCTGTTGCACCTGTGCTTCAGAGGTTCGAATCCTCTCCTGCCCATTATTTAGCTCGTAGCTCTTAGGTCATGGATATCCTTCTAATAGCTAAGAGCTAAAGCCGATTTTTTTAACAGAATTGCGGGAGTAGTTCAGTGGTAGAACAATAGCCTTCCAAGCTATGAATGGGGGTTCGATTCCCCTCTCCCGCTTGTATAATCGAATCCCAAAGGGGGGACGGGGAAAAAGTTTCCCCGTAGTTTTGGGGTAACAGCGACTAATGTAAGTTAGGCGCGCCATAGGGGCAAAGCCCCTTGGGGAGTGAGCGAAGCGAACGACGGGTTCGATTCCCCTCTCCCGCTGATAATCTAAGCCAATGAGCTAAAATATGGTCACTGACATAAAAGAAAAACTGCCTGATCTCATCGAGAATGCTGCGGTGGCAGTGCTTTACCTTGACCATAATGGCAGTATCTTGTTTTGTAATAAAAAAGCCGAGAGCGTGGCCGGAGTTAACCGTGTTGAGATCATAGGTAAAAACTGGCTTGCGGTGTTGTTTAAAGGCGCAAGCAGCATTATGATAAAAGAGATGTTTAAAGCGGTAATGGAAGATTCCATGGGTTATAAAAGAGCCAAGGACTTTCAGTGCCACATGTCCAGCGCTGAAGGTTCCTCAAGGCTTATCTCTTGGAGCATTAACCCTATTTTTAATAAAAACAACCAAACAACCGAGGGTTGCATCCTTTTTGGCCATGATATTACCGAGATTGAAGAGAGGGAGGCGTCATTAAAGAATATTGACGATTCACTAAAAAATATTTTCTCTATTATAAAGGAATACACTTTATATGTGATTAACCTTGACGCCAAAATCACTTATTTTGGCATGGGCGGCGAGGCTATGCTCGGTTGGAGTAAAAGCGATATTATCTTTAAACATGCAAGCATCTTGCATGATACTAATGATGCTGCCTCTAATCTGGATTTTATCCTTCAACAGGCGCGCCTCTTCGGTAAATATGAAACAGAGACCAAACTTGTCGCTAAAAACAAGGAGGTCATTCCTGTTGTGTTGACGGTAAACCATTTTTTGGACCCAACCGGCAAGCTTACCGGCTATGTATTTATTGCAAAAGATATGACGGAGAAGAAAAAACTGGAAAACCAGATTTTTCAGGCTGAAAAGTTAGTTGCTCTCGGGCAGCTCTCTGCCGGCATGGCGCACGAAATAAACAATCCGCTTTTTGTCATCTCCGGCAGGTTAGGGATGCTTAAAAACGAGAAGCTTAGCCAGAAGGTTAAGGATAACCTTGCGTTAATTGAGGGCCAGACTGATCGTATACGTAAACTCGTTGATAGAATTTTACAGTTTTCCCGTAAATCTACACCGGTTTTGGAAGAGATTAACGTAAATCAAGCTATTGATAATGTTCTGCCTCTTGTTCATTACAACAAGCTTCCTCAGGCGAAAATTGAAATAAAGAAATCATTTGAAGAAAATATGCCTCAAATTAAAGGCGACCTGCATCAATTGCAGGAAGTATTCCTCAATATTCTCATAAATGCTTACCAATCTATGCCGACTGGCGGGACAATTAATATTGTAACGAGCAATTTTAAAAACCTCTACGCACAGATTCAAATTACTGATATGGGTATGGGGATACCCGAGGATAGCTTAAAAGATATCTTTATGCCGTTTTTTTCTACAAAAAGCGACGGCACGGGATTAGGTTTGTCAATATGCCAGAATATTATCAAAAACCATAACGGGATTATTGAATTGGAAAGTCAAATCAATAAGGGGTCAACTTTTACTATCAAATTACCTTTTATTTAAAAAGGAGACGGCCATGCTTTATAAAATTCTCATTGTTGATGATGAGGCTCCGGTAAGGGATTTGTTTGAGGATCTGCTTAAAGAAGAAGATTGCCATACGGTTGCTTGTGCATCCGGAGAAGAAGCCTTGGAGTTGATTAAAAAGGATAATTTTGATGTTGTCTTATTGGATATTAAGCTTCCCGGAATGAGCGGTTTAGAAGCGCTCAAGCATATAAGGGATTTAAACAACAGCCTCCCGGTTGTTATGATTACCGGGTTTGGATACGATGACGACCTGATCGCGCGCAGCAAGCAGTTCAGCTGTTCCGGTTATATCGGCAAAAATATGCCTGTCGCCCAGATCATAGTTACCCTTAAGCAGTTTATAAAAAATGCAAAGGAAAAAGGCTGTGCCCAATGAGTGAAGAATTTTTAAAGCCGGTTTTTATAGATGCATTTGATTTAGATGACGCGTGGTTTCAATGTTTATCTACAATATTAGACCAGGGCCATGTTTATACAATTACGCGGGGAAGTTACGAAGGGCAAAAAAGGCTTGAATTTGATTTTGTTACCATAAGGGTACGCAAGCCCGCGCATCAAATTATCCCGATAATCCCCGAAGGGATGAGTATCCCCGCCCCGACCGATATGGAGTACATACAGGGTTATTTAAGTTACCTGCTTACGGGAGCAAAAACTGAAACCGAAGATTATACTTATGGGGAAAGATTAGTTGACCCTAAGGTGAGGATTATGCAAAAGATCGACGGTAAAGAATTAATCAATGATATGCCTTTAAATGTTAATCAGATAGAGGAAGTAATAAAAATGTATAAAGAAAAAGGGCCGGGGACAAATCAGGCGGTTATGGAAATCGGCATGCCTTCGGATATTAAATTAATTGATCCTCCTTGTTTAAGGCTAATTGATACACGCCTGCGTTACGGGAAGCTTAACTTCATACTCTATTTCCGTTCTTGGGATCTTTGGGGAGGATTTCCGTCAAATCTCGGCGGCTTAGAGCTGGTAAAACAGTATATGGCTGCGGAGATAGGCGTTGAGGACGGGGAGATTATTGCCGTAAGCAAGGGGCTGCATCTTTATGATTATGCCTGGGAGCTGGCAATGTTAAGAACAAACAAGAAAAAGGATCTGATTGCCCATGGATAAAATACGTATTGCGGTAATCGGTGACGGAGGGTGGGGAACTACACTGGCAATCCTTCTTTCTAATAAAGGGTATCCGGTCACTCTTTGGGGGGCTTTTGAGCAATATGTTAAAGAAATGGACAGGCTGCGTTTTAATCCTAAATTCTTGCCCGGTATAAAAATTCCGAAAGAAGTCAGGATAACAGGCGATATCAAAACTGCCGTTTCAGGCAAAGAGATCGTGGTGCTTGCAGTGCCTTCGCAATACACAAGGCAGGTGCTTAAGAAAATAAAAAACTGTTCTTTTAAGAAAACTATTTTTTTAAGCGTAACAAAAGGAATTGAAATTAAGTCCTTTGAGAGGATGTCAGAAATCATCAGTAATGAGCTGGGGGCCATAGAATTGGCGGTGCTTTCCGGGCCTACTATAGCTATGGAGGTGGCAAAAGGAGTGCCTACTGCCGCGGTTGCAGCTTCGAGGAATAAAAAAATACGCAAAACTATCCAAGAAGTGTTTAGCACGCAGAGTTTCCGCGTTTACACTAATCCTGATGTTACCGGCGTTGAGCTTGGAGGAAGTTTAAAAAACATTATTGCTATTGCCTGCGGGGTATCAGACGGTTTGGGTTTTGGGACTAATACTAAAGCGGCCATTCTTACCCGGGGGCTTGCAGAAATCTCAAGGCTGGGCCGGGCTATGGGCGCCAGGCCAGAGACATTTAGCGGAATAAGCGGGCTGGGGGATTTAGTTACAACTTGTATAAGTAAACAAAGCCGGAACCGCATGGTCGGAGAATTGATGGGTAAAGGAAAGAAAATAAGTGAAATTATACGGCATATGCAAATGGTTGCCGAAGGAGTGCCGACAACAAAATCTGCCTATGCCTTAAGTTTAAAATATAAAGTGGATATGCCTATAATTAAAGAAGTATATCATTTGCTTTATAGAAATAAACCCCCTCGTCAGGCAGTGAAGGATTTGATGACGAGAAAGGGCAAAGAAGAATAGATTATAAGATACAGCGGGGCGTGGCTCAGCTTGGTAGAGCGCTTGAATGGGGTTCAAGAGGTCACAGGTTCAAGTCCTGTCGCCCCGAATAAATATCAGGGCAAAACTTTAAAAAAAAGACACAGGTTTCCGCCGAAGGCGGACCCGCCAGGGAATTGTGGCGGGTGAGTCCTGTTGAGCCGGTTTTGAAAAATTAAGGATCTGCGTAATGGAAGAAAAAAGAAAATCACCCAGGATTGAAAAGGTATTAGTAGCGCAATATTCTCACGAAGCCGATAGTATTAGCCGTTGGGATTCTACAACCATAAAAAATATTAGCGCTGAAGGGATATTGCTCAATACTAATAAGAATTTTGAGAAAGACCAGCTGCTTATATTGCGTTTTAAGCTTCCTTTTGACCCAAGCCACTGGCTTAAGGCAAAAGGCAAAGTGGTAGAATCATCCCAGCTTAAAACACGCGTAGAGTTTGTCGATCTTGACGAGGAACAGAAAAAAATCATCCATGAATATGTCACCTGGTTTGTTAAAAATAACCCATTAGGTGCACGTTAAAAGGAGGCCGCATGACAAAAGCTTATGAGGGAGAAGAGAGAAGAAAATTTCCCCGTGCAAAAGGCAGGTTTATTGTGTCTTATAGAGTGATTCCGAGCAGTACCGGTTCAGATATTTCCCAAAGCAAGAATTTAAGCTTAGGAGGCATGTTATTGACCACTAACTGCCAGTTTCCGGTAGGCACGAACCTTGCGCTCGAAATTCGCCTGCCTTTTGACCCTAATCCGATTATGATTTTTGCAAAAGTCCTTGAATCAAAAGAAATCACCAAGAACATAATTTATGATACCCGGCTTGTTTTTTTGGCGATAGACGAAAAACACCGCGGGATAATACAGGAAACAGTAAATTATTACCTTAAGAAATGGTAAGTATGCTGTAGAGAAAGGAAGGTGGCTTTGAGAAAAATAAATATCGGCCTTATAGGCTTCGGAAATATCGGCTGCGGGGTAGTAAAAATCCTGCAGCAGCGTAAAACTCTGCTTGCACAAAAAATTGGCATTGAAATAGTAGTTAAAAAAATCTGTGATTCGGATTTAGGAAGGAAACGGGATGTTTCCGTTGATAAAAAATTACTTACCGCCGTTGCCGACGAAATTATTAATGATCCGCAGATTGATATAGTTGTTGAGCTAATCGGAGGGCTTAGCCCGGCAAAGGAGTTTATCCTTGCCGCGTTAAGAAAAGGTAAGCATGTGGTTACCGCCAATAAAGCTTTGCTTGCTAAATGCGGCAATGAGTTATTTAGCGAGGCCGCAGAACGCGGCAAAAATATTTATTTTGAGGCTTCTGTCGGAGCGGGTATCCCGATTATAAAATCCATAAAAGAGGGCCTGGTTGCCAATAAATTCAGTTCTATATTCGGTATCGTTAACGGGACCTCGAATTATGTGCTTACCCAGATGTCTAAAGAGAGCTGTTCTTTTGCCAACGCGATTGCCTCGGCTAAAGCCAAAGGTTTCGCCGAGAAAGACCCGACTTTTGATATTCAGGGTATTGATTCTGCGCATAAGCTTTCTCTGCTTACTTATTTAGCTTTCGGTAAGATCGTAAATCTTAAGGATATTTTTATCGAAGGTATTGCGCATATTTCAGCGCTGGATATTGCTTATGCAAAAGAGCTGGGCTATGAAATAAAATTGTTAGCTATAGCAAAGAAAGAGGTAGACGAGCTTGAGGTGCGCGTGCATCCGACTTTTCTTCCTGTTGAACACCTGCTTTCCTCCGTAGACGGGGTGTTTAATGCGATTTATGTATCAAGCGATTTAGCGGGAGATCTTATGTTTTACGGGCCCGGAGCAGGGCAATTGCCTGCGGCAAGCGCGGTTGTTTCTGACATTGTTGATCTTACCCAGGATATTAAAGCGGGATTATTCAGGCCTACCTTAAATTCAATCGAAGACAACTCTATTAAAGGTTTGCGTAAAATTGACGAATTTGAAAATAAATACTATATACGCATCATGGCAGTGGATAAACCGGGGGTCTTGGCCAAAGTGGCGGGGATCCTTTCAAAATTCGGAATTAGTATTGCCTCGGTAACGCAAAAGGAAAGATTGAAATCACAGGTCGTCCCTGTAGTCATGGTTACGCATGAAGTTAAAGAAAAGAATATGCGGCAAGCTTTAAAGCTGATCGATAAATTATCTGACATTAAAGAAAAATCAGTTGCTATAAGAATTGAGGGTGTCTAAGTGGGCTCGCAAAACAATATGGGGATAATAAACAGGTACAGGAAATTCCTGCCGGTAAGCGATAAGACTCCCGTTATTACTTTAAGCGAAGGTAGTACTCCTTTAATTTTTGCTCCTTATTTGAGTAAATTAACGGGCGATAATTTTGAGGTTTATTTAAAGTATGAGGGGCTTAACCCCACGGGTTCTTTTAAGGACCGCGGGATGACCCTGGCCATATCAAAGGCCTGCGAGGAAAATGCTGACGCAATTATGTGCGCTTCTACGGGAAATACCTCTGCTTCTGCCGCAGCTTATGCGGCGCGGGCCGGGATTAAATGTATTGTGCTTATCCCCGGCGGCGCAATCGCCCTCGGTAAGCTTAGTCAGGCCTTAATTCATGGCGCCAGGGTTTTAGCAATCAAGGGAAATTTTGATGCGGCGCTGGACCTGGTAAAAGAAATTACAAGTAAGTATCCTATTGTCCTGGTAAATTCGCTTAATCCTTACCGTATTGAGGGCCAGAAAACTGCAAGTTTTGAAATCTGCGATTTCCTTGGAGACGCTCCTGATTTTCAGGCCATGCCTGTCGGAAATGCCGGTAATATCACCGCCTACTGGAAAGGCTATAAGGAATATAAAAATACCGCATTAAGCACTAAGCTTCCTGTAATGTTAGGTTTTCAGGCTGAAGGGGCTGCTCCGATCGTAAGGGGCAAGCCGATTGAAGACCCAGAGACCTTGGCTACGGCTATTCGTATCGGAAATCCTGCCAGCTGGAAAAGTGCGGTTTCTGCCCGCGATGAATCCGGAGGATTGATTGATATGGTTTCGGATGATGAGATAGTCTCTGCTTATCAAATGCTCGCTGAAAAAGAGGGTGTATTTGCCGAACCTGCCTCGGCAGCTTCGATTGCCGGTTTATTAAAATTAATCCGGAATGGCTACTTTAAGAAGTTTTTATCGACTATTGACTATAGTCCATCGGCCAGGTTTAAAATTGTATGCATATTAACCGGCCATGGGCTTAAAGATCCGGAGAGGGCAATCAAAACAATTAAACCCCCCAGAGAGATGCGGCCGGATTTAAAAGCAATAATTAAAGAAATTGGTTACTAAGAAAAGAGTGCTTATTACAGCCGGCCCGACTTGGGTTGCTATAGATAGGGCGAGGGTAATCAGTAATATTTCTAGCGGGCATACCGGCTGTATTCTGGCGGAGAAATTTAGAAGCCTGGGGTTAAAGGTTACGCTGCTATTGGGCCCGGGAAACTTTTGCATTGCTTCATCCGGTATAAGAATAATCCGTTTTCATTATTTTTCCGAGCTCCAGGCTCTTTTAAAAAAAGAATTAAGATCATCTAAATACGCCGCGGTTATCCATAGCGCAGCCGTCTCTGATTACAGGCCTGATAAAATAATTACCGGAAAGATAAACTCAGGCCGTAAAATTTGGAGAATTAATTTAGTCCCGACAAAGAAACTGATTGCTATTTTTAAAGATTTTACATCCAATTTACTTACTGTTGGTTTTAAATTTGAACCGCTTCTTAATAAAACAAGCTTAATAAAGAAAGGCGGCCAATTCCTTAAACAGGCTGGTTTGGATCTGGTAGTTGCGAATTCAAATAAAAATAAATGTTACACTGCATATATATTAAACCATAGAAAACACTACGGGCCATTTCACAGGAAGGCAGGCATGGCAAACCATTTAGTTAAATTAGTAATGAAAGAGCTATTATGACAAAATATATCGTACTTGTGGGCGACGGTATGGCGGATTATCCGATTGAGGAGCTGGGTATGCGCACACCCTTAGAGGCAGCGCGCACCCCAAACATGGACTTTATTGCCAAAAATGGCTCTCTGGGGCAGGCTAAAACCATTCCCGAAAAAATGACACCGGCTTCTGATGTAGCTAACCTATCCATATTCGGTTACGACCCGAAAAGATACTATTCGGGAAGAGGGCCGTTGGAAGCGGCAAATTTAGGCATTGATCTTGAGGAAGATGATGTCGCTTTCCGCTGTAACTTAATTACCGCCTCGGGAGACACTCTGCTTGATTATAGCGCCGGGCACATTAAATCAACCGAGGCAGAAAAGTTAATTAAATTTCTTGATCAGAAGTTAGGGACCAATAAAATGCGTTTTTTCCCGGGGATTAGCTACAGGCATCTGCTTCTGGCAAAACGCGGGGCGGAGTTTAAACTCCAGGATTTAAAATGCCTGCCTCCGCATGATATCTCGGGGCAAAGTATCAGTAAAAATTTACCCAAAGGCGATAACGCCGATTTAATTATAAAACTTATGCAGGATTCACGTGAAATTCTCGAAAACCATGAAATTAACCATGTGCGCCTGGATTTAAAAGAAAACCCGGCAAATATGATTTGGCTATGGGGGCAGGGCAGAAAGCCGGATATGCCCAAATTTAGAGATAAATTCGGTTTATCGGGAAGTGTAATTTCTGCGGTAGACTTAATTAAGGGCCTGGGACGTATACTTGGCCTTGAGGTCATTAATGTCCCGGGGGCAACCGGATATTATGATACTGATTATCTTGCTAAAGGACAGGCCGCCGTAAAAAGTTTGGAGAAGAATGATTTTGTGTTTGTGCATGTAGAGGCGCCTGATGAGGCAGGGCATAACGGGGATTTGCGCGAAAAATTGACGGCGATAGAAAGATTCGATCAGTTAATTGTCGGCACCATACTTGATTATTGCAAAAACAAGGTTGATTTTCGCATTATGGTACTTCCGGATCATGCTACTCCTGTTTCCATAAAAACGCATACCGCCGAAGAAATCCCTTTTGTCCTTTACGGTAAGGGCATACCTGCGAAGAATTTTCTTAATTATAGCGAGAAAGAAGCTCAAAAATCTGAGCTTTATTTCAAAAACGGCCACGAACTTATGGAATATTTTATTCATGGGGAGAAAAAATGATGCGTAAGGGTTTGATTGTGCAAAAATACGGCGGCTCGTCTGTTGCCAACGTTGAACGTATTCAAAAAGTAGCGGAAAGGGTGGTCAGTTACGCTAAAAAAGGTTATGAGCTTGTAGTAGTTGTTTCAGCTTTGGGAGATACCACCGATGAATTGGTAGAATTGGCGGATAAGATAAACCCGGAACCATCGGAGCGGGAGATGGATATGCTGCTATCAACCGGAGAACAGATATCTGTAGCTCTTTTAGCAATGGCAATTCATAAATTAGGGTCTCAGGCAATTTCATTTACAGGTGCACAGGTCGGTATAATTACCGATGCAAGCCATACCCGAGCCCGGATCATTAAGATTAACGCGGATAAAATTAAAGAGGCATTAAAAAGAAAGAACATTGTTATTGTGGCGGGTTTTCAGGGGGTAACCTTAAATCAGGATATCACTACTCTCGGACGCGGAGGCTCGGACCTTACCGCTGTAGCCCTTGCCAAAGAACTTAAAGCAGATACATGTGAAATTTACACTGATGTGGAAGGAATTTATACCACCGACCCGCGAATTGAACCAAAAGCTAAGAAAATCAAAGAGATCACTTACGACGAAATGCTTGAGATGGCATCCCTTGGTGCGCAGGTTATGCAGGCTCGTTCTATTGAAGTGGCAAAAAAATTTGACGTACCTCTGCATGTTCGTTCGTCATTCCACGCCGGCACCGGAACAATGATCATCAAGGAGGTAAAAAAAATGGAGGATGTTGTTGTAAACGGGATTACTTTAAACAAAAATGAGGCTAAAATTACTCTTTGCGGCGTCCTTGATAAACCGGGAGCCGCAGCCAAATTATTTAAACAACTTGCTTTAGCTTCTGTCAGCGTTGACATGATCGTACAAAATGTAAGCCACACCCGCCAAACGGACATATCTTTTACAACGACTAAGGCGGATGCGGCCAAGGCAAGCAAAATCGCCAAAAAAGTAGCAAAACAAATTGGAGCCGGGGATGTCCTGATTGATAATGATATCGCGCGCGTATCAATTGTCGGGGTAGGCATGAAATCACATCATGGAGTCGCCGCCAAAATGTTTGGAATACTGGCAGATAACCATATTAATATAGAAATGATCTCTACTTCGGATATCAGTATTTCCTGCATTATTAGAAAAAAGAATGCTGAGATTGCGGTTAGGCAGTTGCACGCAGAGTTCGGATTAGGCAAATAAAAGGGGTAACCATGGTTAAGGTAAAATTATACGACACTACTCTTAGGGACGGCTCACAGGCAGAAGGCATATCTTATTCTGTAATGGATAAGGTGCGCATTGCCGAAGCACTGGATGAATTCGGTATTCATTATATCGAAGGCGGCTGGCCCGGTTCTAACCCTAAAGACAGGGAATTCTTTGAAAAGGTCTCCAAAATCAGGCTTAAGAATTCTAAAATTGCCGCTTTTAGTATGACACGCAGGCCGAATATTCCAGCGGCTAAAGACTCTAACATCGCGGCCCTTCTAAAATCAAACGCTCAGGTTATTACCATCGTAGGAAAAACCTGGGATTTTCATGTTACAGATGTCCTCAAAACTACCCTGGAAGAAAACCTGGCAATGATTTCCGATACTGTGAGTTTTCTGGTTAAAAAGGGATTTACCGTATTTTATGATGCCGAACATTTTTTTGAGGCGTATACTGCAAATAAGGATTACGCCTTAAAAACCCTTCTCGCCGCCCAAGCGGCAAAAGCTGAAGCAATATGCCTTTGTGATACCAATGGCGGCACATTAACTGAACAGGTAAAGACAATAGTAAAAGAGGTTAAGGGTAAAATTAAAATTGATTTGGGTATTCATTGCCATAATGATGCAGGTGTTGCTATCGCTAATTCTTTAGCGGCAGTCGAGGCCGGCTCAACAATGGTGCAGGGGACTATTAACGGTTACGGGGAGCGCTGCGGAAACGCGGACTTAATTCCCATTATCGCAAATTTAAAGATTAAAATGGGGATTAATTGTGTTTCTGAAATGCAATTAAAACAACTTACCCATCTTTCGCATTTTGTTAGCGAAATCAGCAACATGCGCCTGAAGAATGAACAGCCTTTTGTCGGTGATTCTGCGTTTGCGCATAAAGGGGGAATGCATATTAATGCGATAATGAAAAACCCCTTTACTTATGAGCATATTGATCCTTCTTTAGTGGGAAACCACCGGCGTATCTTAGTTTCAGAGTTAGGAGGGAAGACCGGGATTTTGCTTAGGGCCAAAGCCCTGAATTATGATTTGACTAAAACTGACCCGCAAACAAAAAAAATCCTGGATTTGGTGCAGTCATTGGAGCATAAAGGGTTTCAATTCGAAGCCGCCGAAGCATCTTTCCAGATACTCATGAAAAGAGCGCTTAAGAAATTTAAAGATTTTTTTGATCTTGAAGGTTTTAAGGTGGTTATTGAAAAGAATCAGGATAAGAAGATTACCTCCGAAGCAATTATAAAATTAAGGGTGAACGGGGTAAGGGAACATACTGCCGCTGAAGGGGACGGACCGATCAACGCCTTAGACAATGCTTTGCGTAAAGCACTGAAAGATTTTTACCCGGCTTTATCTAAAATGCATCTATCTGATTTTAAGGTACGGGTTTTAGAGGAAAAAGCCGGTACTGCCGCACGCGTGCGCGTATTAATCCAGTCTCAGGATGAAGATGACATCTGGAATACGATAGGAGTTCATGAAAATATTATCGAGGCCAGCTGGCAGGCACTTGTTGACAGTATTGAGTATAAATTGTTAAAGGATAAAGAAAAATCCACTCGATAATCGATAAACTGTGGTCGATAAAACCTTCGTGTAATTTTTATCGTCTATCGTCTATAGTCCATCGACCTTGAATTCTCAATAATGACTGAACTATCCAAACAATATAATCCCAAAGAAACTGAAAGTAAATGGTACGAAGTTTGGGAGAAGAATAATTTCTTTTCCGCCAAAGCCGCGCCGGATAAGCCGCCTTATACCATAGTTATCCCGCCGCCTAATGTTACGGGCATACTGCATATGGGCCATGCGCTCAATAACAGTATTCAGGATATCCTTATCCGTTATAAAAAAATGAAAGGCTTTGAAGCTTTATGGATGCCGGGCACAGACCATGCCGGAATAGCTACGCAAAATGTGGTTGAAAAAACTTTGGCTAAAGAAGGCCTAAAGCGCCAAGACCTGGGCCGGGAAAAATTTATAGAAAGAGTCTGGGAATGGAAAGAGAAATACGGCTCGACTATAATCTATCAGTTGAAAAAACTCGGCTGCTCCTGTGACTGGAGCCGCCTGCGTTTTACTATGGATAATGATTATTCAACGGCCGTTACCGAGGTTTTTGTCAGGCTTTATGAAAAAAAACTTATTTATCAGGGGAGTTATATCATTAACTGGTGCCCGCGCTGCCAGACTGCGCTTAGCGATGAAGAAGCAAGCCACTCGGAATTACAGGGACATCTTTATTACCTAAAATACCCTCTGGAAGAAAACCCGCAGGAGTTTATCACCGTTGCTACCACGCGCCCTGAAACTATGCTTGGAGACACAGCCGTAGCCGTAAATCCAAAAGATAAGCGTTATAAAAAATATATCGGTAAAGTATTGGCCCTTCCTTTGGCCTCTCGCCGGATAAAAATTATTTCAGATAATATTGTAGATATGCATTTTGGCACGGGTGCGGTAAAAGTTACGCCTGCACATGACCCCAACGATTATGCCTTAGGTAAAAAACACGGCTTAGAGTTTATTACCGTTATGACGCCCGACGGTAAAATGAACAATATGGCCGGTAAATATTCAGGGCTTGACCGGTTTAAGGCAAGGGAAGCGGTGTTGGAAGATTTAAAGTCTTTGGGCTGTCTGGAAAAAATCGATCCCCATACGCTTTCCGCAGGCCACTGCTATAGATGCCACACTATTATTGAGCCTTACTTATCAAAACAGTGGTTTGTAAAAACCAAACCTTTAGCTAAGCCTGCGATAGAAGCCGTTAAAAAAGGCAGAATCAAATTTTATCCCGGCCGGTGGACTAAGGTTTATTTAAATTGGATGGAAAATATTCAAGATTGGTGTATATCACGCCAGATCTGGTGGGGCCACCGCCTGCCTGTTTATTACTGCAAAGATTGTCAAGGAGCCAGGAGCCAGGAACTATCAGCTAAAGGCATCATCGTTAGCCGCGCCAAGCCTGATAAATGCCCTGACTGCGGAGGAACAGATTTAATTCAAGACGAAGATGTCCTGGATACCTGGTTCTCCAGCTGGCTTTGGCCTTTTGCCACTTTTTATTGGCCAAAAGAAACAGCAGATTTAAAATATTTTTACCCTACCTCAACACTGGTTACCGGCCCGGATATTATTTTCTTCTGGGTAGCGCGCATGGTTATGGCGGGGTTTGAGTTTAGAAAACAAGTTCCTTTTAAGGATGTTTATATTCATGGGACAATCCGCGACATTGAAGGCAAAAAGATGTCCAAGTCCTTAGGCAATGCGATCGATCCTTTAGAGATTATTGCTGAATACGGCGCGGATGCACTGCGCTTTAGCCTTATATCCATAACTTCGCAAGGCCAAGATGTGTTTCTTTCCAAAGAGAGGTTTGAGCAAGGCAGGAATTTTGCCAATAAGATATGGAACGCCTCAAGGTTTATTCTTATGAACCTTAAACCCGAAGCGGCAAATGCAGATTTGCGTGTTTTATTAAATGCCGGAAAACTTGATATTCTTAACCGCTGGATATTGAGCCGGTTTTATTCGACATTAGAAGAAGTAGAGAAAAATTTAAACTGCTATAAGTTTAATGAAACTGCCAACAGCCTGTATTCATTCTTTTGGCATGAATTCTGTGACTGGTATCTTGAATTAATCAAGCCGCAGATAAACCGTGAAGAAACACAAATAGTTATGTATAAAGTTCTTGAGGAAACCTTAAGATTATTGCATCCGTTTATGCCTTTTATAACCGAGGAAATCCAGCAGCGCCTTCCGGGAGCCAAGGTTTCGATAATTCAGCAAGGCTGGCCTCATCTTCAGGCACAGATGATTGACCTTAAAGTGGAAAATCAGATTCAATCCGTTTTTGATATTATTAATATGGTCAGGAATATGCGCGCAGAGCTTGAGCTAAACCCCTCAAGTTTTATCGATATTGAACTGGCCCTGCCGGATAAGCAGGCACACAATATAATAAAACCCTTACTTGACTACATCAAGAATTTGGCAAAGGTTAAAAATTTAAGCTTGAGCGAAAAATATATCCCGCAGGCCAATCAATATGCCGCAGTATTTAAGGATATGCATATTATAATGCCTCTATCGGGCCTTGTTGATACGGAAACGCAGCTAAAAAAAACGGAGGGTAAAATCGGCAAATTACAAGCAGATATCCGCAGCAAAGAAACGATGCTTGGGAATAAGAATTTTACTGCGCGCGCGCCCGCTGAGATTGTTGAGGCAGAGAGGGTAAAATTAAAAGAGATGCAAATGCAAATTGTCAAATTAGAGGCGGTTAGAAATGGCTTACGCTAAGTATTTTTTATCCGGGGGCAAACCCCGCATTAACTCCTGCGCCCTTAGAAGCCTGATCAATCGGGCTTTAGCCGAAGATATCGGAAGAGGGGATATCACTACGCAGTTGACAATACCAAAGCATAAAAAAATTAAAGTCGAAATTGTTGCCAAAGAAAATTTCATCCTTTGCGGAATTGATGTTGCTAAATGCGTATTTAAATCCGTAGATCCTTCGATAAACTTCTATAAAAAGGCACAAGACGGCAAAGATGTTAAAAATAAACAGGCTATTGCCATAGTTGCCGGTAATGCAAGAAGCATTCTTAAGGCAGAAAGGGTAGCCTTAAATTTATTATCCTTAATGTCGGCAACTGCTACAAAGGTGCGCACATTTGTTAAAAACATTGAGCCGTTTAAAACAAAAATTACAGATACACGAAAAACTTTCCCCGGATTAAGGCAGTTACAGAAATATGCGGTCAAAATAGGCGGCGGGTATAACCACAGGATCCGGCTTGATGAGATGCTTTTAATAAAAGATAACCATTTAAAAATTCTCGGCGGATATTTTAACCTTCCCAGCGTGCCAAAAGGCTGTAAAATTGAGATTGAAGCGCAGAATATGGATGAATTCAGGCATGCCCTGCGTTTTAAACCCGACGTTATCATGCTTGACAATATGAAAATCAAGGATATTAAGAAGGCGGTAAAGATCCGGGGAAAGTCTCCGGTTAAATTGGAGGCAAGCGGAGGGATAAATTTAGCCAACATAAGGAAATATGCCGAAACCGGAGTGGATTTAATTTCAGTAGGCGAATTAACCGATTCAGTAAAATCCGTAGATATCAGTTTAGAGGTTGACTAATTAGCTCTTAGCTCGTAGCTCTTAGCTTATAGCTCTTAGCTTATAGCTCTTAGCTTATAGCTCTTAGGAAAACACACATTTATACCTAAGAGCTATAAGTTAAAAGCTAGATGTTTAATAATTTTTGTTTGAAAAGCTTTAGTTATCATTATGGATAGGTTTAAACTTGTCTCAAAGTTACGGCCTTGCGGGGACCAGCCTAAAGCCATTAAAAACCTTTCTCAAGCCATTGTTTCTGGCCAGCGTTACAATACACTTTTAGGCGCAACCGGAAGCGGTAAAACTTTTACCCTTGCCAATGTAGTTGCAAAGATAAACAAACCTGTTCTTGTAATCTCGCACAATAAAACCTTAGCCGCCCAGCTCTATTCTGAATTCAAGGAATTTTTTCCGCTTAATGCGGTTGAATATTTCGTAAGCTATTACGATTATTATCAGCCAGAGGCCTATATCCCTTCTACAGATACCTACATAGAAAAAGATTCTTCCATAAATGAGCGCCTTGACCGCCTGCGGCTTTCCGCAACCACCTCGCTTATGAGCCGGAAAGATGTAATTGTCGTAGCTTCTGTTTCCTGTATTTATAATTTAGGCTCTCCGCAGGATTACGAGGGCCAGCTTTTAGTTTTAAATAAAGGCCAGGAGCTGCCGCGCGACGAATTAATTGCCAAGCTTATCCAGATTCAGTATGAACGCAATGATTATGAGTTTAAGCGCTCAAAAATACGGGTACGCGGGGATGTTCTTGAGGTATTCCCTTCATACAGCCAGCAGGCATTGCGTATTGAATTTAATAATGACAAACTGTCGAAGATTTCGGTGATTGATCCGGTTTCGGCTAAAATACTAAACCGGGTTGAGAGGATAGCGGTTTATCCGGCTAAGCATTTTATTGTATCAAAAGACAGGATTGATCAGGCGGTAGAATCCATAAGGCAGGAACTTAAAGAACAATTAGGGAACCTGAAAGAAAGGAATAAGCTTCTTGAAGCGCAGCGTTTAGAATCACGCACAAACTATGATTTAGAGATGCTTAAAGAGATCGGCTATTGCCACGGAATAGAAAATTATTCCCGCCATTTAAGCGGCAGGCCAAAAGGCAGCCGGCCGTATTCGATGATTGATTATTTTAAAAATAACGATTTTCTAACGGTAATAGATGAATCGCATGCAACTATCCCTCAAATAAGGGGGATGTATGCCGGAGACAGGGCGCGTAAAGAAACCCTCGTAAACTACGGCTTCAGGCTTCCGTCATGCCTGGACAATCGCCCGCTAAAATTTGACGAATTTAATAAATTAACCAAGCAATTTATTTTTGTTTCTGCCACTCCCGATGAATACGAACTTAAATTAAGCAGCGGCAATGTAGCAGAGCAGATTATCCGGCCCACAGGGTTGGCCGACCCTGAAATTATTGTTAAACCCTCCGAAGGCCAGATTGCCGATTTGATCAAAGAAATTAAAGAGCGTTCTAAAAAAGACCAGCGGGTCCTCGTAACCACCCTTACCAAAAGGAGCTCTGAAGACCTGTCAAATTATCTAAGGGAAAACGGAATAAGGGTAAAATACCTACATTCTGAAATCCAGACTATCCAGCGTTCCGTAATATTAAAGGAGCTGCGCCAGAAGAAATTTGACTGTTTGGTAGGAATCAACCTTCTGCGCGAAGGGCTTGATTTGCCTGAAGTCTCCCTTGTTGCCATTCTGGATGCGGATAAAGAAGGTTTTTTGCGTTCTGCCACAAGCCTTATTCAGGTCGGAGGGCGTGCGGCGCGCAATATTGACGCAACGGTAATCATGTATGCCGACAGAATGACCCGTTCCATGAAAAAAGCGATCGATGAAAGCAAACGCCGAAGGACAATCCAGCTTGAATATAACAGAACAAATAAAATCACCCCGCGCTCCATACAAAGGTCAATTAAGGAAGGCATTCAAGACCTTCAGCAGGCGGATGATTTTGTGCGTGACCTAACCGGAGAGCCGAAAGAGCAATATCAGTTGCATAAATATATAAGTGAGTTAGAATATGAAATGGAGATGGCCGCGCGGAATTTGCAATTTGAAAAAGCGGCAGAATTAAGGGATAAAATAAAGGAGCTGCGCAGTGCTACTGGCAATTAATATTGGAAATACCAACATATCCGCGGCTTTTTTTTCAACAGCCGGGCCGGATAATAAAATCTTAAAGCGGTTTAGCATACCGGTAAAAACCTACTCAAAGAAAAAGCTCGCTGGGATATTAAAATCCGGCCTGATTAATATTTTTGATACCGTAATCTGCAGTGTTGTCCCGGGCTTAACTAAAACATTGGCGCATGATTTAAAGCTTATAACCGGCAAGCGCCCATATATATTAGGTAAGGATGCGCCGGTGCCCATTAAAAGCCTTTATAAACCGGGCCAATTGGGGCTTGACCGCCTGATAAATGCTTATGCCGCAAGCCGCATTTATCCTTTGCCTCTGGTCGTAATAGATTCAGGCACTGCCATTACCTTTGATGTGGTTTCAAAAAATAAAGTATACCTGGGAGGGTTGATTGCTCCCGGCATGAGTATTTCTCTTAATTCTTTGGCAGAAAAAACAGCGCTTCTGCCGGCTATCAGGATAGGTGCCCCTAAAAAACTTATTGCCCGGGATACAAAAAACAGCATCTTAAGCGGTGTTATCTTTGGCTCGGCAGCTTTATGTAAAGAGTTGGTACAGAGGATCAAGAAACACACAGGAAAATATACGCTGGTTCTGGGCACAGGTGGCAATATTGCCCTTATAAAGAAATATTCCGGAATAAAATTAATAGTAGATAAGGATTTGACCTTAAAAGGATTAAGCCTTGTTTATGCCGATGAAATTAACAAGCGCGTTTAAAATTGTTTTTATTTCACTAATCTTTCTTATAAGCACCTTTTGCTTTGCCCAGGAGACAGGTAAAGTTAAGGATAGCGCTGACGCAGCCGCTATTTTTGAACAGGTATTAAGAAGTTTTGAAATGAAAAAACAGCAGGAACAGGATGCGCTGGCAGAAAAACTCCACCGTTCTTTAAACCAAATAACCGCAGACTGGATCGATTCCGCTAAGTCCGATAAACATTCTAAAATAGGCACCCGCCTTAAACAAAGCTGGGAAAAATTAGCGGCGACATTTAAAATCGCGCCCAGGCATTATGAATATTATTTAAGAGGGTATAAGTATAGCACCCTTAAAAGCGATGTGGTCCGCAGTGATTCCCTGACTACTCCTTATAAAGCAGATGTGGTCATAAGTGAAGAGCTTTATGTGGAGAAATACCATTCTCCCGATGTCAGCGACACCAATCCGTATTTTTATACGGTTACAACGCATTATAATTTACATTTTGAGTATAGAGACGATAAGTTCGTGCTCTCAAGCAGCGATGATAAAGTTGTCGGTTTCGTAAACGACGCCCCATTGGAAATCAAGAAGCCGAAACATCTATTTTAAAAAAAACTCTTGACAACAATTTTTTTTTACTTATAATTAGCACTCTAGAGAAAAGAGTGCTAAATCAAATTAATAAACCGCAATTTTAAGGAGGTGACAGGATGGAGATTAAACCATTAGGTGATCGCATCGTAGTTAAGCCTTTAGAGGCCGAGAACAAAACAAAAGGAGGCATTGTCCTGCCTGATACTGCCAAAGAAAAACCGCAAGAAGCCAAAGTTGTGGCAGTAGGAAAAGGCAAGGTCCTTGAGAACGGCAGCGTTCAAGCTCCCGAGGTAAAAGTAGGAGATAAAGTATTATACGGAAAATATTCCGGAAACGAGATTACAACCAAAGAAGGCGAAGAGTTGCTTATTCTGCGCGAAGAAGACATTTTAGCAATTATCAAATAATCAAGGAGGATTTATGGCAAAGCAATTATTGTACAGTGATAATGCCCGGCGCAAGATTCTAGCAGGCGTTGAACAGCTTGCCGCTGCGGTAAAGGTAACTTTAGGCCCCAAGGGCCGTAACGTAGTAATTGATAAAAAATTCGGTTCGCCTACAATTACCAAAGACGGCGTAACCGTAGCAAAAGAGATTGATCTAGAGGATGCCTTTGAAAACATGGGCGCCCAGATGGTCAAGGAAGTAGCGGAAAAAACTTCTGATATTGCCGGCGACGGGACCACTACCGCAACCGTTTTAGCCGAGTCAATATACCGCGAAGGATTAAAAAATGTTACCGCAGGCTCAAACCCTATGGAGTTAAAACGCGGGATTGAAAAAGCTGTGGCAAAAATAGTCGAAGAATTGGGGAAGCTTTCTACCCCGATTAAAGACAAAAAGGAAATTGCCCAAGTTGCTTCTATCGCAGCCAATTCAGACACCAATATCGGCGAACTGATTGCCGAGGCAATGGATAAAGTGGGCAAAGACGGGGTAATTACGGTAGAGGAGGCAAAATCTACCGCGACCACCCTGGATGTTGTTGAAGGCATGCAGTTTGACCAGGGTTATTTATCCCCTTACTTTGTGACCGACGCAGAAAGAATGGAAGTTCTTTTAGAGGATGCCTATATCCTTATTTATGAGAAAAAAATATCTTCAATTAAAGATATTCTTCCGTTGTTAGAAAAGATTGCCCGAGCAGGCAAACCGCTTTTGATTATTGCCGAAGAAGTTGACGGCGAAGCCCTGGCAACCTTAGTAGTCAATAAGATTCGCGGAACTTTTGTCGCATGCGCGGTAAAAGCCCCCGGTTACGGTGACAGGCGTAAAGCAATGCTTGAGGATATCGCTATTTTAACCGGCGGGAAAGCATTGACTGAAGACTTAGGTATCAAGCTTGAAAATGTTGATATCGAAGATCTTGGACGCGCTAAGAAAGTAAAAATTGATAAAGAGAATTCTACAATCGTTGAGGGCGCCGGCAAAAACGCGGCGATTAACGCAAGAATTTCCCAAATCAAAAAACAGATTGAAGATACAGATTCAGATTATGATAAAGAGAAATTGCAGGAGCGCCTGGCGAAACTATCCGGCGGTGTTGCGGTAATTAATGTCGGTGCTGCCACTGAAACTGAAATGAAGGAGAAAAAGGCGCGCGTTGAGGATGCCTTGCACGCTACCCGCGCCGCGACACAAGAAGGTATCGTCCCCGGGGGCGGAATCGCGCTTATCCGCACGATTGGTGCTTTGGATAAGTTAAAACTGGAAGGCGATGAAAAGATCGGCGCAAATATCGTAAGGCGCGCTATTGAAGAACCTTTAAGGCAGATTGCGCAAAACGCTGGCCTTGAAGGCTCAGTGGTCGTTCAAAGGATTAAACAAGAAAAAACTAACATAGGTTATGATGTCAGCCAGGATGCTTATGTTGATATGATTGAAGCCGGCGTAATTGATCCGACTAAAGTTACCCGTTCAGCTCTGCAGAATGCATCCAGCATAGCCGCATTATTGCTTACTACTGAAGCCTTGATTGCTGATAAACCGGAAAAAGAGGAAAAGATGCCTCCGATGCCGGGTGGCATGGGCGGAGGAATGGGTGGCATGGGCGGAGGAATGTATTAAGCCTTAAATAATAGCACAGTTAAAACAAATAGGGGGCGTTTCCCAGATACAAGAAGGGAAGCGTCCCCTATTTTTTACGGCTTAAAATATGTATTGACAAACCGCGCTGGATAGTATAAAATTTGTAATCCTTTCAGTATTTTCTCCAAGGCGAGGCGAATATTCATAACTTATTACAAAATAACAGGTTATATTATAATATAAGGAGAATTTAAAATGGCAGAGTGGATAGGTATAAACAGGAGGGCAAGAAGATGTTATGGGTTTGATGAGATTGCCTTAGTTCCCGGATCGCAAACCGTAAATCCCAACGAGGTCGATACCAGCTTTAAATTTAACGGGAAAAATTTTAAAATACCTATACTTGCCGCGGCCATGGACGGCGTGGTAGATGTCAAGTTTGCCATTGAAATGTCCCGTTTAGGAGGGATTGCGGTTTTAAACCTTGACGGAATCCAAACCCGCTACGAAAACCCCGATGAAGTGTTGGAAGAGATCGCAAAAGCCAGCCCGCAAAAAGCAACAGAGTTAATCCAGGAAGTTTATACCACTCCCATTAAAGAAAAATTAATCACGAAAAGAGTCGCGCAAATCAAGAAAGCAAAAGCTATGGCAGTGGTCAGCTGTATCCCGGCCAATGCCGAAAAGTTTTCAAAATTAGCGGTTAGCGCAGGATGCGATATTTTTGTCCTGCAATCCACAGTTACTACCATCAGGCATCTTTCTACGCAGTACAAAACTCTTAATCTGGAAAAATTTTGTAAATCCTTAAAAATCCCGGTTATTCTCGGAAATTGCGTAACCTATGAAACAACTTTAGAGCTTATGGCAACGGGCGCCAGCGGCCTCTTGATTGGTGTCGGCCCCGGGGCCGCCTGCACAACGCGCGGGGTATTGGGAATCGGCGTGCCGCAAGTTACATCCACGGTTGATGCTGCCAGCGCGCGCGATTTTTATTTTAAACGCACCGGAAAATATGTTTCCATTATTACCGACGGCGGTATGAACCGAGGTGGAGATATCTGCAAGGCCTTTGCCTGCGGAGCTGACGCGGTAATGATCGGCTCAAGTTTTGCCCGCGCAAAAGAAGCCCCGGGAAGAGGGTTTCATTGGGGAATGGCTACATCGCATGTTAACCTGCCGCGCGGGACACGTATTCAGGTAGGGACTACCGGTTCTTTAAAGGAGATCCTGCTTGGCCCGGCAAAAGTAGATGACGGCTCGCAGAACCTTTTAGGAGCATTAAGGACCTCTATGGGTTCACTGGGCGCCTCGGACCTAAAAGACATGCATGACGTAGAAATTATTATCGCGCCTTCAATTCAAACCGAAGGAAAAATATTCCAGGTCGGCCAGAGGGTGGGGATGGGAAAATGACAAGGCAAACAATATTAATATTGGATTTTGGTTCACAGTATACGCAGTTAATCGCGCGAAGAGTAAGAGAAAACAAGGTTTTTTCGATAATTATCCCTTATAACACTCCGGTAAAAGAAATCACTGCCCTAAACCCAAAAGGTTTAATTCTTTCCGGCGGCCCGGCTTCCGTGGTTGACAAGAAATCGCCTTATCCGGATAAAAACATATTTAAATTAGGAATACCCATACTCGGCGTATGCTATGGAATGCAGGTGATTTGCGAGCTCCTCGGAGGAAAGGTCAAACATACCCGCGAGCGCGAATACGGGAAAGTGGAATTATTTGTTGATGATAACCGCGACCTTTTTAACCATCTGCCCGGTAATTTCACTTGTTGGGCGAGCCATGGTGATTATGTAACTAAAATGCCCCCGGGTTTTCATACCATTGCCCACACCTCTAACACGCCGATTGCCGCGATCGCTAATTCAAAGAAAAAAATATTTGCCGTCCAGTTCCACCCGGAAGTAACCCACACTGAAAAAGGCAGCCAGATTTTGAGCAACTTCTTATTTAAAGCCTGCGGCGCTTCGGGCAGATGGACCATGCAGTCTTTTATCAAAGAATCGATAGAAGGCATTAAGAAAACTGTCGGCCGCGATAAGGTAGTCTTGGGTTTAAGCGGAGGAGTGGATTCTTCCGTTGCCGCATTATTAATCCACAAAGCAATCGGAAAAAACTTGCGCTGTATTTTTATTGATAACGGCCTGCTAAGAAAGGGAGAAGCCGAGCAGGTTAAAAGCGTATTTAAAGATATGTACCATCTTAACTTGAGCTATGTTGACAGGAGCAAAAGGTTTCTTGAGCGCTTAAAAGGCGTAATTGATCCGGAAGAGAAAAGAAAAATAATCGGCGATGAATTTATCAAGGTATTTGAAGAAGAGGCAAAAAAGACAAAAGGCGCAAAATTCTTAGGCCAGGGGACATTATATCCGGATGTAATTGAATCCGTTTCCCCAACAGGAGGCCCGAGCAGAAAAATCAAAAGCCACCACAATGTCGGAGGGCTTCCGGCGCAAATGAAACTTAAACTAATTGAGCCTTTGAGGGAGATATTTAAAGATGAAGCGCGCCAAATCGGCAGGCAAATGAGCCTTCCTGAAAATATCGTACAACGCCAGCCGTTTCCCGGCCCGGGCCTTGCAGTCAGGATAATCGGTGAAGTGAACAAAGAACGCCTTGACCTATTGCGTGAGGCTGATAAGCGCGTTATTGAAGAAATTTCAAAAGCAGGTTTATACGAACAAATCTGGCAGTCTTTTGCAATATTGCTTCCTATAAAAAGCGTGGGGATCATGGGGGATGAACGGACATATGAAAATGTCGCAGCCCTGCGCTGTGTATCCAGTTTTGACGGAATGACCGCCGACTGGGTAAAACTCCCTTACGAAGTTTTAGAAAAAATATCCAATCGTATCATTAATGAGGTTAGAGGAATTAACCGCGTTGTTTACGATATAAGCTCTAAACCTCCTGCAACAATAGAGTGGGAATAATAGAAATTGATCATACCTTTTAGCTCGTAGCTCTTAGCTCGTAGCTTTTGGCTCGTAGACAACCTAACCTATGAACGAAGAGCCAAGAGCTAAGCAAGTTTAACTCTGCCATGCCCGGTTCTGAATTCATCCATCTGCATCTTCATACCCAATACAGCCTTCTTGACGGCGCCTGCCGTATACCCGAAATACTGGCAATTGCCAAAAGCTTTAAAATGGATTCACTTGCTATTACCGACCATGGCAACATGTTTGGGGCGATTGAATTTTATCAGGAAGCGCAAAAGGCGGGAATAAAACCGATTATCGGCTGTGAAGTTTATGTCGCACCTCAAAGCAGGCTGGATAAAAGCACAGCGGGCATAGAAGATGTAGCTAACCATTTAATTCTTTTGGCCCGCGATGAAGAAGGGTACCACAACCTGATGAAGCTGGTTTCTATCGGCTACCTTGAAGGATTCTATTACCGTCCGCGTATCGATAAAGAGGTGCTTGCCCAGCACGCTAAAGGATTAATCGCTTCAAGCGCCTGCCTTAAGGGAGAGGTTTCTGCGCTCATCCTGCAGAAGCGTTTTAATGACGCCTTAAAAGCCGCTGACAATTACCAAAACATACTCGGCAAAGGGAATTTTTATTTAGAGGTCCAGGCTAACTCCATACCCGAACAAAAAACAGTAAATGAGGGCTTGATTAAAATTTCTAAGGAACTTGATATACCCTTAGTGGCAACAAACGACGTGCATTACCCTTCAAAAGAAAAGGCCGCAGCACACGAGGCATTGCTCTGCATTCAGACCCAGACCACCCTTGATGACCCTAAACATATGCGTTTTCAAACGGATGAATTTTATTTCCGCTCCCCCGAAGAGATGAAAAAAATATTCTCCGGGCAGCCTGAAGCGATAAAAAATACGATAGAAATCTCCCGCCGCTGTAATTTAGAATTGGACTTTTCTAAGATGCACCTGCCTAAATATACCCCCCCGCAAGGAAAAGATAAAGAAGAATTCCTGCTGGAGCTTTGCGAAAAAGGGCTGGCCGAAAAAGAAATTAAGGATGACACAGATACCAGAAAACGCCTTGAACATGAATTAAAGATTATAAAAGATATGGGGTTTATCAGTTATTTTTTGATTGTCTGGGATTTTATTGCCTACGCTAAAAACAAGGGTGTACCGGTAGGGCCGGGCAGAGGTTCAGCCGCAGGAAGCCTGGTAAGTTTCCTTCTTGGGATTACCGACCTTAATCCGCTTAAATACGGGCTTCTCTTTGAAAGATTTTTAAACCCCGAGCGCATGGGCCTGCCGGATATCGATATTGATTTTTGCTATGAGCGCAGGCAGGAGGTAATTGATTATGTAACTAAAAAATACGGGCAGGAGAATGTGGCTCAAATCATTACCTTCGGGACAATGCAGGCGCGGGCGGTAATCAGGGATGTCGGACGGGTGATGGGAATTACTTATGCCGAGGTTGACCGCATTGCCAAGATGATCCCTGCGGAGCTTGATATGACCCTTAAAAAAGCATTAGAAAGCGAAACCGAACTGAATAATCTTTATAAAAATGACCCGCAAATAACCAAACTGATCAACATTGCACTTTCCCTCGAAGGTTTAAACCGCCATGCCTCGGTCCACGCCGCAGGCGTGATTATCTCCGATAAACCCCTGAATAATTACATGCCGGTTTTTAAGACTTCTGATGACCAGATTACTACCGGCTACAGCATGGGGGTACTTGAGAAGATCGGCCTCTTAAAAGTCGACTTCCTTGGGCTTAGGACATTGACTGTAATTGATGAAACTCTCAAATTAATTAAAAAAATCCACGGAACCGATATTAATATTGAAAAAATTCCCTTGGATGACCAGAATACCTATAAATTGCTTGCCTCAAGCCACACAATCGGAATATTCCAGGTAGAGAGCTCCGGCATGCGCGATTTACTTAAGAAACTCGAGCCAGAACACTTTGAAGATTTAATCGCGCTTCTGGCATTGTACCGGCCGGGCCCGATCGGCTCGGGGATGCTTGACGATTTTATGAAACGTAAACACGGAATTATTCCTATCAAATATGAGCACCCTAAATTGGAGCCCATCCTTAAGGAAACTTACGGGATTATGGTATACCAGGAACAAATCATGCAGATTGCATCCGCGCTTGCAGGTTTCTCGCTGGCTCAAGCGGATATTTTGCGTAAAGCTATGGGCAAAAAGATTCCGGAGGTTATGGAAAAAGAAAGAAAAAACTTTCTGAACGGATGCATAAAAAACTCGATAAAAGAGACTACTGCTAGCAAAATATTCGATCTGATCGAATATTTTTCAGGATATGGTTTTAACAAATCACATTCAACCGCCTATGCCTTAATTTCATACCGTACCGCCTACTTAAAAGCAAATTATCCCGTTGAGTTTATGACAGCATTGCTTACCTCGGAACGCAATAATACCGATAAGATTGTCGAATACGTAAATGAAGCCGAGAGGATGGGGTTAAAAGTCATGCCTCCCGATATCAATGAAAGCGAAACTCTCTTTAAAGTAGAAGATGCAAAAACAATCCGTTTTGGCCTCTTGGCTATAAAAAATGTAGGGCAGGGCGCGGCTGAAAGCATCGTCAACTTAAGGAAGCCGGAGAAATATAAATCATTGGATGACCTTTGCAGCCGGATTGATTTACGGCTGGCAAACCGTAAAGTGCTGGAAAGCCTGATTAAATGCGGGGCATTGGATTATTTTCATATCTCAAGGGCAAGAATGTTTGCCGGTTTGGATGTAATATTAGAAAATGCTCAAAGGATAAGAAAAGAAAAATCCAGCGGGCAGCTTTCATTTTTTGATCAGATTTCAAAGGAAAACGGATTTTCAAATACTGCCAACAACCTACCCGATATAAAAGAATGGCCGGAGCCGCAGTTGCTGGCTTTTGAAAAAGATATGCTCGGTTTTTATGTATCCGGCCATCCGCTGGCGCGCTATGCCAAACAGTTAAAACGTTTTGCCTCCTGCTCGACAAAAGACCTTCATGAACATAAGGACCAGGATACTGTTAAGATAGTCGGGCTTATAGTTAAGATAAAGCATACAGTTACCCGCGCAAAACAGGAAAAAATGGCAATATTAAAATTGGAGGACCTTGATGGCTCGGTAGAGGTGCTGGTTTTTCCGCGCGCCTTTGCAAAAATAGGCTGTTATATTCAACCCAACAGCATAGTGCATATCCGCGGCATCGTCGACCTTAAAGAAGAAACTCCGAAAATAATCGTTGAGGATATGTTTCCTTTTGATGAAATTTACAAATTAATAACCGCAATGAGCATTAATTTGTCGGGAATAAGAGAAAATATCTTTGAAACTTTAAAAACCCTTCTCGGCGATTACCGCGGGAATGTACCCGTGTATTTACGCCTTGATACGCCGGCAAAATCACGCGTACAGATGATTGTAGGCGAGAATCTCTATGTCAGCCCGAATGAGAAACTTATTCAGGATTTGGATGAATTACTGGGTGAGGAACGCTTATCTCTGGTGATTTAAAATGGGGTCAGAAAATGGGGTCAGAACTAATTTTTATTAATTTAACTTCAGAAAATGGGGTCAGAACTAATTTTTATTAATTTAACTTTGTTTTAAAAATTAGTTCTGACCCCATTTTCTTAACCAAAATTTTCTTGACACTGTAACTTTTTGCTGTTATTATACTTAGCAATAGGAGGCTCTAAGATGACTAAGAAAGATATAGTCTTAAAAGTATCCGATGAAAGCAATTTAAAGCAAATAGATGTTAAACAAGTGGTGCAAAAAACCTTTGATTGCATTGTCGATGCTCTAGTCAGGGGCGAAAAAATTGAATTACGTAATTTCGGAGTTTTTAAAGTAAAGCAAAGAAGAAGCCGCACAGGCAGAAATCCGCGCACCAATCAGGTTATCCCTGTCCCGCCCAGAAAAGTAGTTATCTTCAAAGCTGGCTTGGAAATGAAGCAAAAAATTAAGTAAACCTTAAATAAAACTAACAATCTATGTTTAAAAGGGTTCCGGGCACTAAAGATATATTGCCTGAAGAGGTTCTTTCTTGGCAGACAATTGAAACAATCGCGCGCCGGATTTTCTCCGTTTATAATTATCAGGAAATCCGCACTCCCATAATAGAAGACGCGGCGCTTTTTAATCGTACATTAGGCGAGGCTACCGAAATTGTCCAGAAACAGATGTTTATTATCCGCAATCAAGATGATAACTATGCCCTTCGCCCGGAAGGAACTGCTTCGATTGTCCGCTGCTACCTTGAAAACAGCTTAGATAAAGCGGCTGGATTTGTAAAATTATATTACATCGGCCCGATGTTCCGGCTTGAAAGGCCGCAAAAAGGAAGGCTGCGCCAATTTCACCATATCGGCTGCGAGGCAATTGGCTCTGGCGAGCCTTCAGTTGACGTAGAAATAATCAGCTTAGCCGGGCAGCTGCTTAAGAATTTAGGTATTACCGGATATAAAATTAAACTTAACAGCCTGGGATGTTTGAAGGATAAACAAGAACTGGGCTCTACGTTAAAAGAAAAACTGCAGAAAAAATCAAATCAGCTCTGTCCGGACTGCCGGGATAGAATGAAAAATAATGTACTGCGGGTATTGGACTGCAAAAACGAAGCTTGCCGGGAAATTGTTAAGGAACTTTCTCCCGCAGGCGGGCATCTTTGCCCGGAATGCCTGCAGCATTTTGACAAAGTAAAGGAAGGGTTAAACAATTTAAATATTGAATTCGAAGTTTCCTGCCAGCTTGTGCGCGGGCTTGATTACTACAACCGCACAGTATTTGAGATTACTCATCCGGATTTGGGCAGCCAGGATGCTATCGGCGCAGGCGGACGTTACTCTAACTTGGTTAAAGAGCTTGGCGGCCCGCAGATAGAAGGAATAGGTTTTGCTTTCGGAATAGAACGCCTTTTTTTGGCAAAAACCAATTTGACGGAGAAGCCGGATAAGAAATTAATATATCTGGTTACTTTAGGGGATGCGGCTAAAATCGCCGGTGTTAAGATATTAAACCGGCTAAGAGAAGCAAAGATACCCGCAGATATGGACTACCTGAATAAATCTTTAAAAGGCGCCATGCGCGCGGCTAACGATGCAGGCGCAAGCAAGGTTTTAATCTTAGGGGATGATGAACTCAAAAAAAATATTATCTCCATTAAAGACATGTCGGACAGCAGTCAGAAGGAAATTTCTCTTGAAAACTTAACCGGGGAATTAAAATGTTAAGGACGCATACCTGCGGCGAGCTATCGAGCGCCGATACAGGAAAAGAAACTATTCTTTGCGGGTGGGTTGCTAAAAGAAGAGACCACGGAAAATTAGTCTTTATTGATATCCGCGACCGCTATGGCTTAACACAGGTTGTTTTTATCCCTAAAGAATGCCCTGCCGATGTCTATGAAAAAGCCGGGCAGCTTAGGAGTGAATTTGTAATTAAGTTGAAGGGAACCGTAAACAAGCGCCCCAGCAATACGGTTAACCCAAAGCTGGCTACCGGCGAGATAGAAGTTTTGGCAAAAGACCTTGAAATATTAAACCCCAGCAATACGCCTCCTTTTGAAATCGAGGATAATATCGATATAACAGAAGAGATCCGCCTGAAATACCGCTACCTTGACCTAAGAAGGGATAAAGTCTTTAATAACCTGCTTATGCGCAGCAACCTTTACAAGGTTATCCGTAACTATCTCGGAGGTAAAAATTTTATTGAATGCGAGACCCCCATACTTACCAAATCAACTCCTGAAGGGGCGCGGGATTATCTTGTCCCTTCCCGCGCTAACCCCGGGCAATTTTTTGCCCTGCCGCAATCACCGCAGCTGTTTAAACAAATCCTTATGGTTGCCGGCATTGAAAGGTACTATCAGATCGCAAAATGTTTCCGCGATGAAGACCTGCGCGCAGACCGCCAGCCGGAATTTACCCAGCTAGATATGGAAATGTCCTTTATAAACGAGGAGGATATTTTTGCCCTGGCCGAAGGGCTGATGAAGCTGATCTTTAAAGAACTAAAAAACATAGATATCCCGGTGCCATTTAAACGCATAACCTATAAAGAGGCGATGGAAAAATACAAATCAGACAAGCCGGACTTAAGGCAGGAGGAAAAAACGGAATTTGCTTTTTGCTGGGTAGTGGATTTTCCTCTTTTTAAATTTAACACCGAAGAAAACCACTGGGAAAGCGAGCATCACCCTTTTACCGCGCCAAACACGGAAGATTTGGAAAATTTAGAGGCTGACTACGGCAAAGTCAGGTCGCGCTCCTATGACCTGGTTCTAAACGGAATGGAGCTTGGTTCAGGCTCGATAAGGATCCATCAGGAGGAACTTCAGGAAAAAATCTTCAAAATTATCGGTATAGAAAAAGAAGAGGCTCATCAACGCTTTGGCTTCCTTCTTGAGGCTTTTCAGTTCGGCGCGCCGCCGCACGGGGGGGTTGCTTTTGGCTTAGACAGGCTGCTAGCAATAATATCGGCAGAATCGAGCATCCGGGAAGTGATTACTTTTCCTAAAACTTCTGCCGCATTCTGCCCGTTAACCAGCGCGCCTTCGGAAGTAGATAATAAACAATTAAAAGAATTGGGCATAACCATTATTAAAGGAGGAAGGTAAAATGAGTATGGCTAAACTGGCAGGTGTTTTTGTATTACTCTCAACTTTAGCATTATCAGGATGCGTAGCAAGGACCTATAATTTAACCCGCGACAGGGTTGATCAGGATCTTTCTTCATCCTCGGGAAACAGAGGTTACCTTATGGGCACTGCGCCAGAACCAGGTGAGCGGGCGGCAACACGCACCACAAGAGTTTTCGAGATTGAACTGGGGCGCTCTAAAAAAGCCGATCTAAAATGCCCGTCAACCGTTGCTCCTCTTGCAGCGGAAAGATATGCAGAAGAGCCTCTGATGGCCCATGATGAAGTGTTACCGGAACAAACAGAAGGGCTAAGCTTTGAGAAATATACCGTAGCTAAAAACGACACCTTGCAGAAAATTTCCATGAAATTCTACGGTACAACCAAAAAGTGGAATAAGATCTATGAAGCAAACAAAAATACCTTGCGCGCCCCGGATAAGCTTTATCCCGGACAGGTTATAAATATTCCTTCCATCGCCGGCTTAAAAGCAGGGGCGGATAAAATGGAGGAACCGAAGGAAAACCTTAAATAACAAATTCGCTTAATGGATAAAATAATCAGTCTGCATTCCCAAGCCGAGGCACAGGGGATTATCGGTGCGCATGATACCCATATAAAAACCATTGAAAAAGAGTTTAAGGTTAAACTGGCTTTGCGCGGAGGGCATCTAAAGTTAAGCGGTTCAACAGCAAATATTAATAAAGCAGGCCAGCTTATTGAATACCTGCTTGCTGGCTTACGTTCGGACAATAAGGAAATCGGTTCCAGTGATTTAGCCTACCTGATTGCAAACCTTAAAAAAGGCAAAAAAACCGAGCAACTGGGCCGTTTAGAAGATGGTTTCACCCGCTCTTTCGGCGGCAAACAGATCGGCCCAAAAACAACCGGCCAAAGACAATACGTTGAGGCGATCAAGGAACATGACATTGTTTTTGGAATAGGCCCTGCCGGAACAGGTAAAACTTATCTGGCCATGGCTTCCGCAGTAGAGGCTTTAAAAAAACAGGAAGTGCGCAGGATAATCTTAACCCGCCCAGCCATAGAAGCAGGGGAATCCCTGGGTTTTCTGCCCGGAGACATGCAGGCAAAGATCTCGCCGTATCTGCGGCCGCTCTATGACGCTTTATACGATATGATGGATGCCGAGCGCATTGAGAAATATATAGAGACGGGGATAATTGAAGTAGCGCCCCTTGCCTACATGCGCGGCAGGACATTAAATGACGCCTTTATTATCCTTGATGAAGCGCAGAATTGCACCGCCGAACAGATGAAAATGTTTTTAACCCGTTTAGGATTTGACTCAAAAGCGGTAATTACAGGCGACCTGACGCAAAGCGACTTGCCGCAAGGTAAGCCCATAGGCCTCCTGCAAGCCCAGGATATCCTTAGAAGCATAAAGGGGATAAAATTTATTTATTTTAGCGGTTCCGACGTAGTAAGGCACTCTTTGGTGCAAAGGATAATTGAAGCATATGAAAAAACTGCTCAATAAAGAAAAATTAGCCTACGCGGGTACATTCCTGCTTATATGCATATTTGCCTACATTATACGCATAAATCCCGCTATACCGTTTTTCCTTATAACGCTTTATCTGTGTTTCTACAAAAAGTTCCTGAAAATAAAAAGCGCAAATCTTACCAATTTGATTTTTCTTTTTCTGATTTCTTTCTCTATCGGCTACACCATCCTTAAACAGGGGTTATCATTTTATTTCATCCCTATTTCGATTATACCTATACTGGCCGTCCTCTTGTTTAACAACCTTGAAGTGGCTTATTTTCTTTCACTGGCAACCAGCGTTCCCCTTGCGGCTTTGGCTCCCGAGCCGTTTAAAGCATGGTTTATCTTCATGGCTTCTTCTACATGCGCGATACTTTTGGTAAACGGGGCGCGCAAGCGTTCAAAAGTAATCAGGGCAGGGGCTATCGCAGGGATACTGCAGCTCTTAAGCCTTATCCTGCTTGAAAATTTCATGATATTTGCGCCGCAGAGGTATATGGTGCTTTTAATTAACGGGCTGCTTAGCGGCGTTGTTGCTTTAGGTATCCTTCCTTTATTTGAATATATCCTGCAGACAGTAACAAACATCAGCCTTCTTGAACTGGCGGACTTAAACCATCCGGTTTTACAGCGCATGATACTTGAGGCTCCGGGCACTTACCATCACAGCTTGATTGTGGGCAACCTTTCGGACACAGCCTGCACTGCTGTCGGCGCAAACGGCCTGCTTGCAAGAATAGGCGCTTATTACCATGATATCGGGAAATTGCATAAGCCGGAATATTTTATTGAAAACCAGGATATAAAAAAGAACCGGCACGATGACCTTTCGCCGACGATGAGCAAGTTAATCATTATGAACCATATTAAAGAGGGGCTGGAGCTTGCAAAAAAATATTCCCTGTCTCCTGCGCTCTGGGATTTTATCCGCTATCATCACGGAAACAGCCTCGTTTATTATTTTTACCGCCGCGCGCTTGAAGGCAAGGTAGAAGACGAGGAGATAACCGAAGAGGGGTTCCGTTATCCCGGCCCAAAACCAAACACCAAAGAAACTGCAATTGTCCTGCTGGCCGATTCAGTTGAAGCAGCCACCCGTTCCTTAAAAGACCCTACCCCGGATAAAATCGAGGAGATGGTGCGCAAAGTAATCAATAATAAATTTATCGACGGCCAGCTTGACGAATGCGAACTTACCTTAAAAGATATCGAAAAGATATCCGGGGTTTTCATTAAAATACTAAGCGGTATCTACCATAGCCGCGTAACCTACTCTTAAAAAATGTTTTTTACCGCTCACCGCCTGTCAAAGGTTAACTATTAACTTATTTTATTAAAGAAAGCTTGGTATGAAAATAACCATAAAGAACCTGCAAAAGAAATTGCCCATACATGCGGTTAAAACAAGAAAATTGATTCAAAAGATATTAAAAGGGGAAAATATCAGGGAATCCGGCTGGATCAATATTTGCTTTGTAAATGATCCGTTCATCAAAAAATTCAACGCCAAATTCCATAAAACCAACAGCTCCACGGATGTCTTGGCCTTCAACTTAAGCGAAAAAATCCTTTTGGCCGATATCATGATCTCAACGGACACCGCAATAAGGCAGGCGGCAATATTTAAAACGTCCGCCGATTATGAATTGTCCCTTTATGTCGCCCACGGTATTCTGCATATACTTGGTTACAACGATCAGAAAACAAATCAAGCGAAATTAATGCGCAAAAAGGAAGCTCAATATGTCAATAGATAAGGCTTGCGGCCTCGTTTTAAACAAGCGCGATTTACGCGAAACATCCATCATTGTTGACCTGTATACCCGGGAATTTGGAAAAATCAGCGGGATACTTAAAGGGGCACGCACAGAACCAGAAAAATTTGCCTCAAATTTGGAATTATTTTCCTTAAATGAAATAATTTTCTACCGCAAAACCCGCTCAAGCCTGCATCTTATAACACAGGCGGATAAACTAAACAATTTTACCGGCATCAGGCAAAACATGGACAGGGCAAACACCGCAGGTTTTATGATGGAGCTGGTTAATTCGATAATGCAGCCGGAAGACGCAAACGAAGAGATTTTTAATTTGGCGCTTGCCAGCATTAAAGAATTGGAGACAAACTACAACCCGGAGAAAATCGCCACTATTTTCAAGATTAAGATGCTTAGCCTTTCCGGATTTAAGCCGCATTTTGACTCCTGCGTTTCCTGCAGGGAAAAAATAATGGGCCAATCAAAATTCAGTTTATCGCGCGGCGGCCTGCTTTGCCCAAATTGCATGCAAAAAGACCCGGCGAGCCGCTCAATATTCCGCGGCACCATCGCTACAATCCTGCACATTGAGAAAAATACATTCTCAAGCAGCCTTAACCTGGGAATGAACCCCCAGATAAAAAAAGAACTTGACCTTATCTTAAATGCTTTTTTAAATTTCCATCTTGGGCGCGAATTAAAATCACAAAGAGTGCTAAACAAAATGGAGGAGGCGGTATGAAAATCGTCATTGTCGGAGCAGGAGCAATGGGGTGCCTTTTTGCCGCGTTTTTTACAAAATCAAAAGAAGATCTCTGGCTCATCGAAAAAAACAAAGAAAATGCGTCCAAGCTTAATGAATCCGGCATTACCGTTGAAGGCCCTAACGGCTCATGGCAGCAGAAGGTAAAAGTTACTACCGCCTGCGCCGACATCGGAAAAGCCGACCTGATAATTATCTGCGTAAAATCATTTAATACCAAATCAGCGGTTGAACAGATAAAACCTCTTTTAACCGATGACACAAAGATATTAACCCTGCAAAACGGGATTGGGAATATAGAAATAATCTCTGAAAATACTTCAGAAGACCGGGTAATCGCAGGAGTAACCAATGAAGGCTCAACCTTAATCAGCTTGGGAAAAATCCGCCACGCCGGGCACGGCGAAACCGTAATCGGTTCAATCAACGGAAAAACTCCCGTCCAGATGCGCGCCATACGCGAAGCCTTTAATAAAGCGGGGTTTGAAACTAAAATGACCCGGGATATAAAAAGCCTGATCTGGTCCAAGCTGATTATTAATACAGGAATAAATGCGCTAAGCGCGATTACCCGCCTGCCCAACGGCAGGCTCACGCAATTTGAAGGCACAAGAAGGATCCTGCGCGACGCGGTTACCGAAGCTACGCGCATTGCCAAAAGAAAACGCATAAAACTTATCTTTGACGACCCGATTGCAAAAGTTGAAGCGGTATGCGAAGGCACCTCTGCAAACCTTTCTTCCATGCTTCAGGATGTATTGCGGAAAAAACGCACAGAGGTTGATTTTATAAACGGTGTTATCGTTCGCCTCGGTCAGGAATTGGGCATTGGCGTGCCAACCAACAAGTTCCTTCTTGACCTGGTAAACACCATTGAGCAAAGCTATAAACAATCAGCAGGATAGTAATGGCTTATAACGCAAGAATCCGGAAATATTTAGTTGCTTTCTTAATAACCGGCTGGGCAGTTACCCTGCTTTTCTACGCTGCCCCCAAAAAAAAACTTTACACAGACAACCGGGTTTTAATGGGGACATTCTGGGAAGTAAAATCCCCTGACAAGGCCGCAGGCCGTATCGTTTTTGAGGAAGCAAGCCGTATTGAAGGCCTGCTAAGCAAATACCTGGCTGACAGCGAAATCTCCGTACTTAACCGCAAGGGAAAGTCAAAAGTTAGCCCGGATACTTTTTACGTTATCAAGAAAGCAAAGGAATTCTGGCAGGAGACTGACGGCGCATTTGATATAACTATTGCCCCTTTAATCCGGCTCTGGGGGTTTGCCGATAAAAAATATACCGTGCCCAAAAACAGCCAAATCAAGGCTGCCTTAAAGCTGGTAGGAAGCGATAAAATTATTTTGCACGAAAAAGATAATGTGGTAGAATTTAGCAATCAGGGGACAGAAATCGACCTCGGGGCAATCGCCAAAGGGTTTGCCTTGGATTGCGCTGTAAATAAATTAAAAAAAGCCGGAATAAATAACTGCCTGATTAATGCCGGAGGGCAGGTTTATGCTCTGGGAAGCCGGTTTGGTAAGCCATGGAAGATCGCTATAAAAAATGCGCAAGAAAACAGGCAAAGCAATATTTTGGAATTAAGCAGCCGTTCAGCTTCAACCAGCGGAGATTATGAGCAGTTCTTTTTTAAAGAAGGCAGGCGTTACATCCATATCATTAACCCGAAAACAGGCCTTCCTGTGGATTCAGGGACGAGTTCCGTAACTGTTGTTGATAAAAGCGCGCTTGTTGCCGACGCCCTATCCACCGCTTTTTTTATCCTTGAGGCAGAGGGCCGCAAAAACTTAGAAGCGAAATTCCCTAAAACCCAATTTTATTTAAATTAGGAAATAGTTATGAAAAACGGAAACCGTAAATCACTAAACGTCTTTGCCTTATTTCTTCCGGAAATCAAAGAATTGCTGGAAAAAAAGGATTTTGTCGGGATCAAAAACCTGACCAAGACAATTAACTCTATGGATCTGGCCGAAGGATGGCGGAACTTAGAGCCGAACATGAAGATCATTATCTTTAAACTGCTCGGCACAAAGAAATCAGTGGAGCTTTTTGAAAACCTCCCCCTTAACGAACAAACGCATATAATCGATAACTTGGGCAATCAGGAAGTTGCCCAAATCATAAACGATATGGCGCCCGATGAACGAGCGGACCTTTTTAAGGAATTGCCGCAAAAGGTTTTCCGCAAACTTTTCCTCCTTGTAAGCAAGGAGCATGCCAAGAATATCCGGGAGCTCATGGATTTTAAAGAAGGCACCGCGGGCAGCCTTATGACCACGGAGTTTGTGGAATTAAAAAAAGAGATGACCGCAAAACAGGCCATCCTGCATATACAGGAAAGCCTGCGCACCGACTACAGGGAAAACATCTATTCTCTTTTTGTAACCGATGAGGCGCATAAGCTTATCGGGGTAATCCCCCTGCAGGAACTGCTTAAAGCGCCGCCTGACATAGCAATAAAAGAGATTATGATCCGCGCCGAGCTGATCAAAATTGATGTGGATACCGATGCCAATGATGTATCTTTATTATTTAAGAAATATGACCTCTTTGATGCGCCTATAGTGGATAAAGATAACGTTTTAATCGGCATAATTACCGTTGATGACATCGTAGAGCGGATAGAAAAAGAAGCGACAAAAGAATTCTACGAAATCGGCAAGATGAACGCCGAGGGAGGCGAAATAATCAGCTACTCCAAAGCTACAACCATGGATTTAATCAAAAGGAGGAGCGGATGGTTGATACTGCTTTTAGTTTTTGACTTCCTTACGGGAACGGTATTAAAAAGTTTTGAAGCCACCCTTAGCTCCGTCGTCGCCCTGACATTCTTTATCCCCATGCTGCTTGATACCGGAGGAAACGCAGGTGCGCAGACATCGATCACAATTATAAGAGGCATGGCAACAGGGGACGTAAATTTTAAAAATATAATGCGCGTAATCCGCCTGGAGTTTAAAACCGCCATTTTAATGGGCCTGATTGTAGGAGCGGTCGCATTCGGCAGGGCATTCTTGCTGCAAAAAGACTTCGCTTTATCGCTGGTTGTAGGCACAACTATGCTTTTAATCACGCTTCTTGCAATTTCTACCGGTGTATTCCTGCCGCTATTTTCCAAAAAAATCGGCCTTGACCCGGCAGTACTCGCCGGGCCGATAACTACCAGCGTTGTGGACGTGGTCGGTTTAATCATTTATTTTAAGATCGCCCAGATGTTTATTCCCGGGCTGGGGTAAAATGAACATTTCAGAAATAATTGCCTTAAAAAACAAAAGAAAAATTACCATGCTTACCGCATATGATTACCCTATTGCCGAATTGCTCGATAAAGCGGGAATAGACATAATACTCGTAGGGGATTCTTTAGCTAATGTTGTTTTAGGGCTTGACTCAACCACCGAGGTAGGCATGCCTGAAATGCTGCACCATACCAGAGCCGTAAGAAGGGCGGTAAAGAATGCCCTGCTTGTAGCGGACATGCCTTTTGATTCTTATCAGCTGAATCCCGATGATTGCCTAAAGAACGCGCAGGAATTTATTGATCAGGCAGGAGCGCAGGCGATAAAACTGGAGTGGTTTGAACGCGCTTTAGAGGTAACCTCCCGCATTAGCTCAACCGGTATACCCGTCATGGGCCACATAGGATTGACCCCGCAAACCGTCGATAAAATCGGCGGTTTTAAATGCCAGGGCAAAGATGCCGAATCAGCCAATCGGCTTATTGAACAGGCAGTAAATCTTGAAGAAAAAGGGTGCTTTGCAATTGTTTTAGAATGCGTGCCGGATAAAATCGCAAGGATAATCACAAAAAAAATAAAGATCCCTACCATCGGTATCGGAGCAGGCGTGCATTGCGACGGACAAGTGCTTGTGGTTAATGATATGCTCGGGCTTTTCCAGCGTTATACCCCTAAATTTGTTAAAAAATACGCCGATATTGGTTCATTAATCCTAAAGGCAGCCACAGAGTTTAAAGAGGAGGTTATTGGGGAAAAGTTCCCTGATGCCGGGCATTCTTTTACGATTAAAGAAGAGGAGCTTAAAAAAATTGAAGAAGCATAGGAAATTCTCTGAATACTTGAGCTTTATTGTTATATTACTCATCGCGGCGGCTTTTATAATTAAGTTCGCAGGGCCGGCCATCTTAAAACAATATATCTCCTACGGTATTGGGGATTGTAAAACCATCCCCATCCTTTGCATGTATCCGGAAGAAAAAGTATTTACCCCGGAAATAGATAACGCATACCTGTCAACTTTAGTCCCGCATTCATTCCCGAGAATGTCTATCTGGGCGCCTAAAGGTTTTGCCTTGGTGCAGGAGTTGATAAAAAAAACGTATTACAAAAAACCGCACCACAATAACAAAGCGGTAATTTACCTCCTGGCGCAGCAGCCCGGAGAGTTCCTTAAGCTTTATCCTGATGTAAAAAAACAGGGGGTAAAAGATAACCGCGAATTCATGCGCCGGCTTAGCTATGCTCATCTTGATAAAATAAACAATATTACCGATGCTTTTTTCATTATTATGAAAAGCGTTTTTACGCCGGATATCGGAAACCAGAAGATCGGCAAAATGATCAGGTTCAAAATAGGAGATAAAAGCGGTTATATTAACTACACCATGGCCAAGCCCGACAATTACTTTGATTGCAATGTGCTTGATGCCAATGACAATTTCTTTAAAGTTTATATTAAGGATATCGGTTCGCGCTTGGACCTGAACAGGGTATTTGCAATAATTTCAACCCTTAAGCCCGTGAATCCTTAATTGACGCCTGCCGGAAACAAAGGGCTAATAGGGTAACGGCTTTTAGCTATCGGCTGTTACAATAGCCTTTTAGCCAAAGAAGTTTTAATAATCCGGAGCCAAGAGGCGATACGAATTAACTTGACTTTTAAGCTAACTTGCGATTAAAATAAAGAATTAACAATTGACTTAAAAAAAAGGAACCGCCTGGCATGGGTGAAATCAGAAGTTTTGACCGCAGGAAAAGCCAAAGAATATACTACACTATCCCTATTACCTGCGAGATAACCGATTCACAAACTAAAACCGCTTTAATAAAATCATTTGTTGCCCGGGACATAAGCTCTGACGGGATATACTTTGAAAGCGAAGAGCCGTTAAAATTATTATCGGAACTTAAGTGTAAATTTACCATTCCTGAAACAAGCTTGTTAATTACCACAACCATAAAATTGCTGCGCATGGAAGTAGTAGAAATTGAAAATAAAAAAATATTCGGTATCGGGGCTTTTTTTAGCGACATTGCGGAAACAGACAGGGAAACGATAAAAAAACTTGTTGACCGCTATGATGTCGCCAAGATCCTGAAACTGGCAATCAGCAAGAAAGCGTCGGATTTGCATTTAATCGCTAACCAGCCCATTGCATTGCGCATAAACGGCCAGCTTGAATTCTTGGGGGCCGACATATTAAGCCCGGACCAGATCTATAAAATGATTTTTAGCTTAATGAGCAAACAGCAGGTTAAAAAATTTGAGCAGAATAAAGAAATGGACCTCGGTATCCAGTTTGACGAAGAACACCGTTTCAGGATAAATGTGCACCAGCAAAAAGGTTTCGTTGAGGCGGCATTAAGGTTAGTCAATTCAAAGATGCCGACTTTTAAGGACCTCAACGTGCCGGATGTAGTGCAAACACTTGCCCGCCAAAAAGACGGCTTAGTCCTTGTAACCGGGCCTACGGGATCGGGAAAAAGCACTACTATTGCCGCAATGGTAGACCAGATAAACCATGAAAGAAAAGCGGTATTGATAACCTTGGAGAGGCCCATTGAATACGTGCATATTAACGATAAATGTGTTATCAAGCAAAGGGAGGTCGGCACAGATACCGCCTCTTTTTCAGTTGCCATAAAAAGTTCACTGCGCCAGGACCCGAATATTATAGTTGTAGGGGAGCTGGACGATGCCGAAACGGTAAAAACCGCCTTAATCGCCGCCGAGGCAGGATACCTGGTTATTGCTTCCTTCCATGCGCCTGACACCATTCAGGCAATAGACAGGCTGGCAAATATTTTACCACTAGAGAACCGGAAACAAACGCTTTCGCAGCTTTCGCATTGCTTAAGAGGAATTGTAACCCAGATGCTCATCCCGCGCTGCGATAAAAACGAAAGAATACTTGTTACTGAAATACTCATAGCTACGGATGCGGTAAAAAGGATAATCCGCAGAGATGAATTATTTCAATTAACCAATACCATGCAGACAGGCGCGGCTTTCGGGATGAAGGTTTTTTCCGACAGCTTAAAAATGTATTTTGAACAGGGCATTATCAGCGGAGAAACCTACGACTGGTATTCTCACGAACTGTCTAAATAATTCTTGAAAGAAAATTATGGAATTAATGGAAAAGATAGTATCACTCTGTAAACGCCGGGGGTTTATTTTTCAAGGCAGCGAAATCTACGGCGGGCTTGCCAATACCTGGGATTACGGCCCTTACGGAGTAGAGTTGAAAAATAACCTCAAACGCGCATGGTGGAAGGCTTGCGTTTACGACAGAGGCGATTGTTTCGGCATGGATTCCTCAATCCTTATGCACCCGCGAGTTTGGGAGGCAAGCGGCCATGTGGACAATTTCTTTGATTTAAAAAGCGACTGTAAAAGTTGTAAAAAGCGTTTTAAGACAGAAGACCTTAAAGATAAATACCGCTGCCCGGAATGCGCAGGCGAACTTACCGAATCGCGCCCGTTTAACTTAATGTTCAAAACGCATCAAGGCCCGGTAGAAGAAGCTGCCAATACCATCCACTTGCGCCCGGAGACCGCCCAAGGCATGTTTGTGAATTTCCTGAACATCCTTGACTCAAAACACCCTAAACTCCCGTTTGGCATGGCGCAGATCGGAAAATCATTCCGCAATGAAATAACCCCGGGAAATTTTACTTTTCGCACACGCGAATTTGAACAGATGGAGATTGAATATTTTGTCAGGCCCGAAGATGCCGAAAGGGCCCATGCCGAATGGGTCGAAAACCGTTTTAACTGGTATCTTGCGTTGGGAATGAAGGCAGAAAATTTAAGAAAACGCCAGCATGGCAAAGATGAGCTGGCGCATTATGCCCATGCCTGCATGGATATTGAATACAACTTTCCGTTCGGCTGGTCGGAATTAGAGGGAATCGCCAACCGTTCGGATTATGATTTAAAACAGCACGCTCAATACAGCTCAAAGGACCTGCAATATTTTGACGACGCGGCAAAAGAAAGGTTCTATCCCTATATTATCGAGCCTTCGGGCGGGGTCGACCGCGCAGTTTTGGCATTTTTAATTGACGCATATCATGAAGAAAAAGTAAAAGATGAAACCCGCGTGGTCTTAAAATTGGATAAAGAGCTCGTCCCGATAAAAGCAGCGATACTGCCGCTATTGCGCAACCGCCCGGAAATTGTCGAGCTTGCCAAAAATATCGCCCAGGGCCTGAAAAAATCCATTGTTACGGTTTATGATGATACCGGCTCAATCGGAAAATTGTACCGCAGGCAGGACGAGGTAGGCACGTTATATTGCATAACCATAGATGTGCAAACTCTGGAAGATAAGCAGGTAACTGTGCGCGACCGCGACACGATGTTGCAGGAAAGAATTTCAATAGATAAGTTAAAGGAATATTTGTTAAATAAGCTGAAATAACGGTCGATGGTCGATAAAAATTTCCTGATCTGGTTTTATCGACTATAGTCTATAGACTATCGACCAATCAATACTAACCATAAACAAAGAAAGGACGGTAACAGGTAATGGCAAAGAAATATGTTTACAGCTTCGGCGGTGGAAAAGGTGAAGGCAATGAAAGCATGAAGAACCTCTTGGGCGGCAAAGGCGCTAACCTTGCGGAAATGGCAGGTAACAAAAATTTATTACTTCCTGTTCCTCCGGGATTTACCTGCACTACAGAGGTCTGCACATATTACTACCAGAATAAAAAGAAATACCCCAAAGAATTAAAAGAGCAGGTTTTAAAAGCCCTTGAAAAGGTAGAAAAATTAATGGGGAGAAAATTCGGCGATGCCAATAACCCGTTATTGTTTTCTGTCCGCTCCGGAGCAAGAAGGTCCATGCCCGGGATGATGGAAACGGTTTTAAACGTAGGTTTAACCGAAAAAACTATCCCCGGCCTGATTAAGCAAAGCGGCGGAAACAACCGTTTTGTCTATGATGCTTACCGACGCCTGATTATGATGTATTCGGACGTAGTCATGGAGAAAGCCGCCGGTATTGAACCCAAAGGCGAAGAAGGCATCCGCAAGCAATTAGAGAAAATCATGGCTGACTTAAAAAAATCAAAAGGCTATGCCGGCGATACTGACCTTTCCGTTGATGATTTAAAAAAGCTTTGCGTGCAATTCAAAGCCAAAATCAGGGAGGTCTTGGGCAAAGAATTCCCCGATGAACCAATGGAGCAGTTATGGGGAGGGATCGGCGCGGTATTTTCTTCATGGAACGGAAAACGCGCAATCAGCTACCGCCGCATTGAAAATATCCCGGATGAATGGGGTACTGCGGTAAACGTGCAAACCATGGTTTTTGGGAACATGGGGGATGACTCGGCAACCGGAGTCGCCTTTACGCGCAACCCGGGAAACGGGGAGAATAATTTCTACGGTGAATATTTAATCAATGCTCAAGGCGAAGATGTAGTTGCCGGCATCCGCACTCCTGCGCCAATCAATGAATATTCAACCTCAAGCCACAACAAAAACCTGCTCACTTTAGAAAAAGCGATGCCTAAGATTTACAAAGAACTTTACGAGATTCAGGACCGCCTTGAGCAGCATTACCATGACATGCAGGATATCGAGTTTACCATTGAAAAAGGAAGGCTGTTTATGCTTCAATGCCGCATAGGAAAACGTAACGGGCCGGCAGCAGTGCGCATGGCAGTAGATATGGTAAAAGAGAAAATGATTAAAAAAGAGGCTGCGGTAATGCGCGTAACCCCGTCGCAGCTCGATGAACTTCTGCATCCGATTATTGACCCAAAAACCGAATTAACGGTTAAGCCTCTGGCTAAGGGGCTTCCGGCAGGCCCGGGAGGAGCAAGCGGACAGATTGTTTTCTCATCAAATGATGCGGTAGAATGGGCAAAAACCGGCAAAAAAGTAATCCTTGTGCGCGAAGAAACCAACCCGGAAGACGTTGAGGGCATGCGCGTAGCGCAGGCAATCCTTACTGCCCGCGGAGGCATGACTTCGCATGCGGCCTTAGTTGCCCGCGGATGGGGAAAATGTTGTATCGTCGGATGCAGCGCTATGCACGTTGACATTGATAAAAAACTCGCCCATGTCGGAGATAAAACAATCAAAGAAGGGGACTGGATAACCTTAAACGGGACAAAGGGCGCTATCTACGAAGGTAAACTTCCGATGATGGACGCCACCGAAGAAAACACCATACTTTCTTCCTTTTTAAAGATGTGCGACGCGGTGAGAAAATTGGGCGTGCGCACTAATGCTGACACCCCGGAAGATGCGCAAAGGGCGCTGCAATTCGGAGCTGAAGGCATCGGGCTTTTCCGTACGGAGCATATGTTCTACGGCAAAGGCGCTGACCAACCGTTATTCTTGCTGCGCAAGATGATCGTTTCTAAAACGCTTGAAGAAAGGCAAAAAGCGCTGGATGAATTGTTCCCCTTTGTGAAAAAAGATATCAAAGGGACAATCGGGGCAATGGACGGATTTCCTGTAGTTATCCGTTTGCTTGACCCGCCTTTACATGAATTCGTCCCGCGAGAAACAGCAAAGCTTGAGCAATTGGCAAAAGACCTGAATATTGATATGCAGGAATTGTCCAAGAGAGCGGAAGGCTTGCATGAATCTAACCCGATGATGGGCCACCGCGGCGTGCGCTTGGGGGTAACTTATCCCGAAGTCAGCGCCATGCAGATCCGCGCGATCCTTGAAGCAGCGGCTGAATTAGCCAAAGAAGGAAAGGATCCGTACCCGGAGATCATGATCCCGGTTGTCTGCGATGTAAAGGAATTAGAGGACCAGCTGGCTATTGCCAAACAAATATATAAAGAAGTCCTGGCAAAATACGGATTAAAAAAGATCAAGCATATGTTCGGCACAATGATCGAAATCCCGCGCGCCGCATTTGTAGCGGATAAACTGGCCACGGTTGCGCAGTTCTTCTCATTCGGGACCAATGATATGACCCAGATGGGTTTTGGTTTCTCAAGGGATGATATCGGAGGATTTCTCCCGGAATACATCAAAAAAGGGATCCTTCCGGAAGATCCGTTCCAAAGCATTGATCAGGAAGGCATCGGCGAGTTGATTAAAATGGGTATTAAGCGCGGCCGCTCGACAAATAAGAAACTTGAAGTTGGTATCTGCGGAGAACACGGAGGAGAACCTAAATCCGTGGAGTTCTGCCATAATATAGGTATGGACTATGTCAGTTGTTCGCCGTTTAGGGTGCCGATTGCAAAATTGGCCGCAGCGCAGGCGGTGTTGAAGAATAATAAGAAATAACTTGGCCTATAGACGATGGACTATGGTCGATAAAACCTGAATTTGAAATTTTTATCGTCTATAGTCTCTCGACTATCGACCCAGAGTTTACAGGAGATCAATGGAAGCTCTCAAAACTTATCTTAAGGAAGTAAGAACCATACCTTTACTTACCGCCAAGCAGGAAATTGACCTAAGTAAAAAGGTGCGCAAGGGCGATGAAATGGCGCGCAAGGATATGATCCGCGCAAACCTGCGCCTTGTCATCCATATCGCCAAGCACTATATGCATATGGGCACTCCTTTTCTTGACTTAATAGAAGAGGGCAACCTCGGGCTCATAAAAGCGGTTGAAAAATATGACCACCGTAAAGGGTTCCGCTTTTCAACCTACGCCGCATGGTGGATCAGGCAGGGAATTACCCGCTCAATCAGTGAACAAGGGAAAATGATCCGCGTCCCCGTTTATATGAATGACCTGATTACAAAATGGAAAAAGACCAAAGAATCTTTAAGCCAGAAATTAAAACGTATACCTTCGGACGAAGATATCGCCAAAAAGTTAAAACTGCCTGTTGAAAAAATCGAGCAGATTAATTTTTGGATGTCCAGCACCACTTCTTCACTGGACGCCCCGCTTGGCGAAGACAGCGAAAATCAGGTATCTGATCTGATGGAAGATAAAAATGCCATTCCGCCTGATGCCGGTATTGAACGCTTGCTCGACAGGGAAAGAGTAGACAACCTGCTCGGAACAATGTCTGAAAGGGAAAGGGAGATCCTTAATTTACGTTTCGGCTTGTCCAACGTAAAAAGCCAGACCCTTGCCGAAGTTGCTAAAAAATTAAAAGTATCGCGTGAAAGGATCCGCCAGATAGAAGAAACAGCATTACGGAAACTGAAAAAGTTTGTCGTTGGGCAGGAGGATGAATTGTAATAATGAATAATTCTTTATTAGAAAAATCAATCAGAAACATCCCCGGCTTTCCGAAGCCGGGCATCCTTTTTCGCGATGTAACCACCCTTGCCCAGAATAAAGACGCCTTTAAAAAATCCATAGACCTGCTTTCCAAAAAATATAAAGGCAAAGGAATTAATAAGGTAGTCGGGGTAGAGGCGCGGGGATTTATTTTCGCAGCGGCTGTAGCAAATAAAATCGGAGCGGGGTTTGTTCCGGTGCGCAAAAAAGGCAAACTGCCTTATAAGACGATCTCAACTACCTATGAACTGGAATACGGCACAGACACCTTAGAGATACACAAAGACTCAATCAGCCCCGGAGAAAAAATACTAGTCATCGATGACCTTTTGGCTACCGGCGGCACGGTTAAAGCGGTAGTTGACTTGGTGAACCAATTAGGGGGAAAAGTAGCCGGCATTGGCTTTGTTATTGAGTTAGTTGATTTAAGGGGCAAAGAAAAGCTCAAAGATTACCCCATATTCTCTCTGGTTAAGTTTGAGGGAAAGTAGCAGTTTAGCTCTTAGCTCGTAGCTCTTAGGTATTAAAGTACGGTTTTCCTACGAGCTATGAGTTAGAAACTAAAAGCCGAATTTTAAGTAATCGCCCCTGTAGCTCATAAGGATAGAGCAGCAGTTTCCTAAACTGCGTGCGGCAGGTTCGATTCCTGCCAGGGGCATTGTTTTCTTGAAATAAATGTCGATGGACTATAGACGATGGTCGGCAAAAGTCTCCTTTTGAATTTTTTATCGACCATAGACCATCGACTATTAATAACAAACAACGGTTTTCTAAGAGCTAAGACCTAAAAACTAAGAACTGATGGTTTTATTGACTATAGACCATCGACCATAGACTATCGACTATTAACATGTACAACCTCCACTCACACACATTCTTAAGCGACGGTGACCTGCTCCCTTCAGAAGTAGCAGTGCGCTACCAAGACAAGGGCTACAAGGCCATTGCTATCACTGACCACGCCGACTACAGCAACATTAAACAAGTAGCCAAAGCAATTGTGGAATTCTGCCGCCGCTGGCCAAAACACTCAAACATCAGGGTCATTCCGGGGATAGAATTAACCCATGTGCCTCCGGAACAATTTAAGCCGTTAACAGCCCTTGCCAGAAAAGAGGGGATCAAGATTATTATTGCCCACGGCGAAACTCCGGTAGAACCGGTTGCAAAGGGCACAAACCGCCTTGCCTTGTTGTCAGATATTGATATCTTGGCACACCCGGGGTTAATCTCCGATGAAGACACAGAGCTTGCTGCAAAGCGCGGGGTTTTTTTGGAGATTACCAGCCGCCACGGCCACAACCAAACCAATTCCCACGTAGCCCAACAAGCAAGAAAATTCGGGGCAAAATTAATTTTAAATAACGACAGCCACACCCCGGATGACATTATCAGCCCGGAAGAGCTGGTTGAAGTAGGATTAAACGCAGGGCTGACTCAAATTGAAATAGATGAAATTTATCAGGAAGTTAAAACTTTTTTAGATAGGAAGGAGAAGAGATGAAATTTTTCATAAAGTTATTTTTCTTATTTTCTGCCTGTTGCCTGCTGTCTAGCGGCCTTTCAGGATGCTCAACCGTTTCAGGGTCAAAAAACGATAATTCCGGCCTGCTTGAGCCTCAAGCGCTTTTAAAGTTCGCCGATGTCCCGGTGCCTGTGGGCCTGAAGAACCTGCCCAAAGAATCCTACACATTTGTTAGCTCCGGGGTGCGCGTAGGGGTCTTAAAATATCAGGGAAAATCCGATCCCGAACGGATCATCGCTTTCTATAGGGAACAGATGGCCATGTATAACTGGAGCCTGATAAATATTGTTGAATACGGCCAAAGGTTAATGAACTTTGAGAAGGAAAACGAAACCTGCATTATCACCATTGAACCAAAGGGAAGCGCCTCGATTTTAACTATTTCCCTGGGCCCCAAATCGCAGAAAACCACTAAAAGCTCAAAAAGCCCGGTAAAATAGGCGGGTAAATAATGGGGTCAGATTTATTTTTCTAGAGCAATAAATGACGGAAAAATAAATCTGACCCCATTATTTTATGACACTATTATTTTAAAAAAACCCTTGACAAATATAGAGTTATATGTAAAATAATTGCAATAGGGGTAAGAAATTATCCTAGGCAATAAGATTATTAGCCTAGTTAACCATATATCCATAACAGTCAACAAAAAAGGAGGAGTAAAAAAATGGGTAAACGCTTAACTGTATTATTAGCGCTTGCTTTAATAGTCGGGCTGACATTCAGCGCCGCCTATGCAGAGGTACAAAATGTAAAGGTAAGTGGAGATATTATTGCAAGTGGAGTTGCAAGAAACCATTTTAACTTGAGCAATTCTAATTCTGGAGACAAAAGCGTATTGAAACAGAATTTCTTAATGACCCAGGTTAGGCTCCGCGTTGATGCTGATCTTACCGATAATGTCATGGCTACTGTAAGATTAATCAATGAGAGAATCTGGAACGGACAAAATGATCATGGCGTAAGCGGATTAAACACCGACACTAATAATAACAGCATTGATCTTGATTTGGCTTATGTTACATTGAAAGAATTCCTGTATTCGCCTTTAACCTTAACCATAGGCCGTCAGGAAATTAAATTCGGTAACAGTTTCATTATAGGAAATGCTAAAGTACGCGCTTCCGGATCAAGCATTCCTACTGATTTAACCGAAAGAAAAGCCTTTGATGCAATACGTGCAACCTTAAACTATGATCCATTAGTTGTGGATTTGGTTTATGCTCAAGTTAAGCAGGACAATTCAGTTGACAGAAACACAATCAGCTTGACAGGTATCAACGCAACATATGCTTTAAATAATAAGACCGACGTTTCTGTTTATTACTGGTTGAAAAAAGATAACAACACCAATCAAAATACTGTTCCGACAAGCAGCAGGCCGGATCAGCTTTCAACAATAGGCGCTTTAATTTCGCTTACTCCTATTGATAACATGACAACTTCTTTAGAAGCCGCATATCAGTTCGGAAGAAATACTTCAATGCCTAATGCAAAAAAGCATGACGCATGGGCGTTACAGGCAATGGCAGATTATACCTTTGCTAAAGTAAAAACCACCCCTAAGATTGGCGCTTCTTATACCTATCTTTCCGGGGCAAATACAGGCGGAACCAGAAATCAAGGCTGGGACCCGCTATTTTATGATCAAAAACTCAATAACATTGTTTACACGCTTCTGCCTTTCTCAAACATGAATGCTTTCAATTTAAAGGGCAGCTTGAAGCCGGTTGAGGATGTTACTGTATCCTTAGTTTACGGATACTATAACGTAGCTCAAAAGAGAAGCGCATCATTTACTGTTCCTAACACCTACGATAATGGAGCCACATATTACGGAGGTGGTACGGGCACATATACCGGAAAAACACATCTTGGTAACGCACTTGATGGAACCGTAACTTATGATTATACTGAAGACGTTCAGTTTGCCTTAACCGGTGGATATTTCTTACCGGGCAATGCGCTTACTGACGATACGGCAACCGCAACCCAGTTAATCGGATCCATGAAGGTAGTATTCTAATAGTTGGAATGTAATAAAAAAGCCCTTGGGGGTAACACCCTTAGGGCTTTTTTATTGGTCGATAGTCGATGGACTATAGTCGATAAAATAGTCTATAGTCTGTTGTCAATAGTCGATAAAATCTTATGTTAGATTTATTCAGCTCCTTCGTCTATTGGAAGTAGAAGGAGGTGGCTATAGGCTATATGAACTTTAGTTTATAGGCAAAATGTGGGATTTAAATTTGAAGAGCTGAATGTTTGGAAGGAATCTGTTAACTTTGCCGGCGAAATTTATAAGTTAACTAAAAGATTCAACAAAAACGAGCAGTTCGGTTTGACCAGTCAGCTAAATCGAGCCGCCGTATCTATCAGTTCTAATATAGCAGAGGGATGTGGTAGAAACAGTGATGCGGATTTATCCCGTTTTATTCAAATATCGATTGGCTCTTTAAATGAAATTGTTACATTATTGCACATCTGCCTCAACCAAAAATACATAGATCAAGGAGTATTCAATTCTCTTTATTCTAGGTGCGAATTAATATCGAAAATGCTATTTGCTTTTAGAAATTACTTAAAATCATAGGTTTTATCGACTGTCGACCATAGTCTATCGACCATGCTATATCTTTCCTTCATCTTCCACATGCACCAGCCCTACTACAAGGACCTCCTGACCGGGGAGTGCGCTCTTCCATGGGTCAGGCTGCACGGAGCCAAAGATTACCTTGATATGGTGCAGATCCTGGAAAATTACCCCAAAATTAAGCAAACCTTTAACGTTGTACCGTCTTTATTCGAGCAAATTGAAGATTACAACACCGGGCGGATCAAGGATAAGTTCCTTGAGCTCTCCAAAAAACCCGCAAACCAGCTAAGCGCATCCGATAAAGAATTCATCCTGCAGAACTTTTTTTCAATAAACGGGGCCAAGGTCATCCACACCTTCCCGCGTTATTACCAGCTTAATGCCAAAAAACTGAATAATCAGCAATTTACCGATCAGGATTTCCTTGACCTGCAGGTATATTTTAACCTCGCATGGATTGACCCGTCATTCAGGCAAAACATCCCTGAATTAAAAAAAGCCGTGCTTAAAGAAAGGTTTTTTAGCGAAGAGGACAAGGCGGTGGTTTTAGATAAACAGCTTGCCATATTAAAAGAGATTATCCCCGCTTACCGGAATTTCTCGCAAAATAACCAGATTGAAATAAGCGTAACCCCGTATTACCATCCGATTCTGCCTTTACTTTGCAGTACAAATATCGCAAAAGAAGCAAACAGGAAAACTGTCCTGCCGAAAGAAGAATTTAATTTCCCCCTTGACGCCAAATATCAAATAGACAGCGCAATAGATTTTTACAAACAAAGATTTAAAGATGCGCCGCTTGGAATGTGGCCCTCGGAAGAAGGGGTGAGCGAACACATACTGCCGTTTATAATCGAGGCGGGAATAAAATGGATTGTTACCGATGAGGCAATTTTATTTAAATCCTTAAAGTTAAAAAAACGCGACACTAAATTACTTTACCAGCCGCACCGCTTAACCAGAAAATCCGGCGCACTAAACGTTGTCTTTCGCGACCGTAACCTTTCGGATATGATCGGTTTTGTCTATCACGGAATGAAAGAAATTGACGCGGTAAACAATTTCCTTAGCCACCTTCAAAACATAGACAAGGCTTTTAAGGGAAAGGACATTTTAGTTACCATTGCCATGGACGGTGAAAACGCATGGGAATATTTCCGCAATGACGGCCATGACTTCCTTAATTTATTTTACACAAGGCTTTCCGAATGTGATTTTGTAAAAACCACAACTGTCAGCGAATATTTAAAACTTAACCCCGCGAAAAACGAAATTAAACACCTTGCCGCAGGCTCCTGGATTTACGGAGAATTCGGCAAATGGATCGGTAACCCGCATAAGGTAAAGGCATGGGAATGGCTGCTTGAGGCGCGCAAGGCAATTGATAAAACGAAAAGCCCGGGAGATTTAGCTTGGAAACAAATGTATATTTTAGAGGGAAGCGACTGGTATTGGTGGTACGGAGAGGATCCTGACGGCTCATTTGACAGGTTATTCAGGCTGCATTTGGCAAACCTTTATAAGATGCTTAAGATTGAAGCTCCCGCATATCTATCAAACCCCTTAACCCCTTGACATAAATAGGGATTTGTGTTATAAAGGTTAAATTAGAAATAGATACCATTTAAGAAGGTGCGTGGTGAATAAGAAAGATATCTACGAGCATCTGGCAAATATTTATCTGGATGCCTCTTTAAAGTCTTCAAAGAAGAAACGTAAGACATGGTTTTCTCCTAAAATAAAACGCGGAGTGATTGTCGCCGGGTTGGCTGTATTTTTAGGGGTAGGCAGTACTGTAACATTAAACCAGCTTAATAAACACAGCTACAACTCCCAGCTTGCTTTATTTTTACACCATGATACGGCAAAAATTAATTTTAACTTTGACCCTGCAAAAAAAGAAACCTTTACTTTAAACCTTAAGCAGTTAAATTTATCAAAATATAAATCACTGGCATTCGGGGCAAGGAAAACCAATCCTCAAGACGTTATATCTTTAAGGGTGGAATTTGTGAACCGCTTTGACGAAAAATCCGAGATTTACATAAAAGATATCTCCAGTAAATGGAGGAACCACCAGATAGATTTTTCCCGTTTCGTAAAATTAAACGACTGGCAGCAGATGAAATCATTGGTTTTTAGCGTTGAAGAATGGAATGCCCGCGAAAAATCAGGGATAGTTTATCTTGATAATATCAGGGTCTTACAATAAGGAGGGACTGCTTAAATGCGCATTATCTCAATTGCTAATCAAAAAGGCGGCTGCGGCAAAACAACCACATCAATAAATTTAGCTGCGGCATTGGCATCTAACAACCGCAAAGTTTTACTCATTGACCTTGACCCGCAAGCGCATGCAACAAGCGGACTGAATATTAAAGCAGAGCTAAGCATCTACAACGTCCTCTCTAAAATCGCGCATAAAAAAAGCCCCCTTGAAGGCATTATCCAGAACGTCGGGGAAAATTTTGATATTGCCCCGTCTTCCATAGTTTTAAGCACCATTGAACAGGAGCTAAGCGGAGAAATCGGCCGCGAATCACGGCTTTGGGACATCTTAAAGGATTTTAAGGCCCAATACGACTATATCTTAATTGACTGCCCGCCAAATTTGGGGATATTAACGATTAACGCGATACGCGCATCAAGCGAGATCATTATCCCGGTTGAAGCAAGCAGATTCTCTCTTGAAGGCGTAACCCAGCTTACGAGCATCGTAAATCTGGTTACTGAAAGGTTAAACCACAAAGTTGAATTCCGCATTCTGGTTACTAACTTTGATTCCCGCCTTCAGCATTCATTCAAGATGCTCAACAGGATTAAAACTGATTATAAAAACAAGATGTTCTCAAATATTATCCATGTGAATGTAAAACTTAAGGAAGCCCAAAATGAAGGCTTGCATGTTTTTACCTACGATAAATACTGCCGCGGGGCAAAAGATTATTTCTCGCTTTCCCGCGAAATAATCACTCAAGAAAATGCCCCTCTGACTGCGCCTTCGCCTTCCAAAGACGCCTTAAAAACCTTTGAAAAAACACTGGAAAAACGGATGAAGGATATCCTTAGAGAAAACCTGCCGAAATTAAACGAGGTTACTCTTTCGGTTAAAGCTCCGGATGCAAAAGAAGTCTACTTGGCCGGCGAGTTTAACAACTGGAAGCTTGATGAAAACAGCAGGATGGAGCAGGCTAACGGATGCTGGACCAAATGCCTGAACCTTAACACCGGCAAATACCGCTATCGTTTTGTTATTGACGGGAACTGGGTAGAGGACCCGGCTAACCCCCTGACCCAATTAAATACTTACGGAACATTAGATTCACTGCTTGAAGTCAAAAAATGACATACTCAAAAGAAGAACAGGAAGTAATTGACGGAAAATTTTTTGCGGTAATTTCGTACGTTTCTTTCATGTGCATAATTACCCTTGTCCTGAAGAAAAATAACAGGTTTGCGCTCTATCATGCCAGACAGGGGTTAGTGCTTTTTGTAATGGAAGTTGCGGCGTTTATTTTATCAATCATCCCCTTTTTGGGGTGGTTGATCGCAATTTTCGGCTACTCTTTATTCCTCTTAGTTTCAGTATGGGGAATACTGCAGGCCGCCTTGGGTATTTACAGCCGCATTCCGGTAATAACCGAAATTTCTGAAAAAGTTATACTTTAAGCTTAAAAAACCTTAGCCTCAAACCTAAATTCAGACAGGAGGCAGCCATGGCTTTAAAAAAGAAAAAGAAAGCAAAAAAAACGGTAAAAAAGATAATCCGGAAGAAAATCAGGAAACCGGTTAAAAAAACCGTAAAAAGAAAATCCACCCCGAAGAAAAAATCAGCCTTAAGGAAAAAACCTGCTCTAAAGAAACCGCTTAAACCAGAGGGTAAGCTCATCGGTGTAGTTACGCATTATTTCCCGCATGTTCAGGCCGCAGTAATTAAATTAAAGGCGCCGCTGTCTATGGGAGAGGTTATCAAGGTTAAAGGCCACACAACAGACCTCAGCCAGTCAGTAACTTCAATGCAGATTGACAGGGTGGATATTTCAAACGCCAAAAAAGGCGATGAAATAGGCCTTCAGGTTAGCTCCCGGGTCAGGCAAGGCGATAAAGTCTACAAACTTTAATCCATAAGGGGCCTTCCTAAAAGCAGACAGCCTAATCATTTATTGAAAGGTTAAAACAAATGCGGTATTTAGTTACAGGCGGCGCAGGTTTTATCGGCTCACATATTGCTGAAAGATTACTTAAAGAAGGCAATTTTGTCCGCGTTTTAGATAACTTCTCAAGCGGCAAAGAATCTAATCTTACCTTTACCCAAGAGCTGCCAGCTACGAGCTACGAGCTAATTCGCGGCGACCTCCGCGACAAATCAGCTTGCGATAAATCCTGCGTTGGCATTGACTATATTCTCCATCAAGCCGCCCTGCGCAGCGTTCCAAAATCAATGGTTGACCCGGAAAGCTACAATGATGTTAACATTTCAGGCACCCTTAACCTGCTTCAGTCCGCGGTAAAAAATAAAATCAAGCGTTTTGTCTTTGCTTCATCCAGCTCTGTTTACGGGGATACGGACCAGTTCCCTGAAAGAGAAGACGCGTTTCCTCTGCTTATCTCTCCCTACGCCTTAAGCAAGCTGGCAAATGAATATTACTGCCGTATTTTTACAAATGCCTATGGCCTTGAAACTGTGGGCTTGCGTTATTTTAACGTCTTTGGCCCAAGGCAGGCACTGGATGACGAATATGCCGTAGTTATCCCCAAGTTCATCCACTGCATATTGCATGGCGAACAACCGCCTGTATTTGGCAATGGCAGGCAATCAAGAGACTTTACCTATATTGATAATGTTGTAGAAGCCAACATCCTTGCCGCCACAAAAGACGGCATCAAACATGATGTTTTTAATGTTGCAAACGGCAAAGATAATACGATATTGGAATTAGTTGAAATTTTAAACAAGATCATCGGTAAAGATATCTTGCCCAAGCTTCTGCCTGCGCGCGTAGGAGACGTCTTTAAAACCCTTGCTGACATCTCAAGAATAAAGGAAAAACTGGGTTTTGTGCCTAAAAAGAGCTTTGAAGAAGGCCTTGTTGACACCGTAAGCTACTTCCGCAGTATTTATTCGATTTAATAGTCAATATACGCTTTTATCGACCATCGTCTATCGACTATCGACGCCTTTATCGACTATCGACCATCGACTTTTTCTCACCTAAATACACAATCTACATTTTGTTTACAATACACAACAAACCTAAAATTTCGGATTAAACTTAAAAAATAACCAGCAACTATAACTGCCGAATATTATTGCAACTCATTAATTACCATATAATTACAACTTTATAAGAATTTATTCTTAATAAGACTGACTTGGCACGAAAACTGCTGTATTAGTATGTATACGACAATATCGGACATACTCGGACATAGATAGACATAATAGGAAGAGAGGGACTAAATTGAGTAACGGTAAAATGACCATCACAGATGTTGCAGACAGGATCGGGGTTACGCCCAAAACTATAATCCGCTGGGAAAAATCCGGTAAAGTCAATAAACCCAAGCGTGATTGGCGCCGCTGGAGAATTTACGACAAAGACGACTTTAAAAAACTTAAAGCCTTTAAAGAAACCATTATTTACCTTGAGGAGAATTCAAATGAAAGCTAAATTTATTACGCTTATAGCCCTTTTTACCCTGATTTTAGCCCTTAATTTAGGGACAACCTTGGCAGAAGACAAACCGCAGGAAGAAGCCCCTCTTGCCGCTCAATCAACTCCACAAGCGGCTCCAGAGGCCAAAGAAACAGCTGAAACAAAAACCCCTGCTCCGGAAGGCGAGCCCGCTCATGCCACCTTAAATAAAGAAGGCAATGCCGGATACGCTCTGGCAATACCTTCAAATTTACCCGGGTATGAGGCAGCCTCCTCAACCCCAACCGAGTTTGACTCTGTAAAATACACCCTTGGCCCGGATGATGTAATCGAAGTCTCTGTTATGCGCCATCCGGAATTTAGCGGTATATTCCCGATTAACTCCGAAGGAAAAATCCAGTATAAATTCGTAGGGGACATTGACATAAAAGGCATGACCAAAAAACAGGTGGAAGAAAAATTAACCAAGGTCCTTTCAAACTACCTTGTCGGCCCGGAGGTCAGCGTAACCATAACCGAATTTAAGAGTAAATTTATTTTTGTCTTGGGAGAAGTAGGCCAGCCGGGGAAATATTACATAAAATCCGAAACCATCTCTGTGCGTGACGCCGTGGTCAATTCCGGCCTGCCCACGCATTCAGCGGCAATGCGCAAATGCAGCCTTATTACCCCGGACAAAAGCGGAAGAGTTAGAAACCGCGCAGTTAACATTTTTGCCATATTATACAACGGCGACCTTAGGCACAACATAGAAATGAAACCGGGTGAAATTTTGTATGTACCGGCAACGGTTATGGCTAAGATTATCAGGGTAATTAATCCTGTGGCTACAACCGTGGGCTTGGCCGCATCGCCGGCTGAAGATACTTCAGCCGCCCGAAGCGCCGCTAAAGCGCTTGCGCTATAGCGATAATATGATTGGAAAAAACAAAATAACAGCAATTACAGAGAAAGAAAGGCTAAAATGGACAATCCTGAACCAACCAGTAAAAACCCGATTGATTTCCTGAAAATATTCTTCCGCAGGCGCTGGCTTTTTATCGCGCCTACCTTTATCGGCTTTGTCTTGGGCGTAGTTTTCTGTTTTCTAATGCCGCGTTCATATGAAGCAAGCTCACTTATCCTGGTAGAAGAAGAAAAAATAATCAACCCGATGATCCAGGGGATAACCGTCTCAACCGCTATGGTTGACCGGATGCAGACCATCAAGGAAACGCTCTTAGGCTGGAACAGCCTTGTTGAACTCACCAAAAAACTTAACTTAGCCAAAAACATCCAGTCCCAGGCAGAATTTGAAAACCTGATTATGGGCTTAAGAAAAAATATCAATATCCAGATGCGCGGCGTAAACATTATCCGCATTGCCTACATCGGCAAAAGCCCGGAGGAAACACGCACAATCACCAAAACTTTGGGGGACATTCTGGTAGATGAAAACATGCGCACCCAGACAAAACAAGCGGATGTGGCCATAAATTTCCTTACCGAACAACTCCAGATCTATAAAAAGAAAATCAAGGAAACCGAAATCGCCAACCTTGAGGACCAGCTTAAAACACTATTAATTGATTCTACGGAAGAGCACCCTTTAGTCAAGGACCTAAGACAGCAAATTGCCAAGGCAAGAAAAGAAATGGATTCCGGGGAGTTTAAGGTACCAGCGCTTGCTACAACCAGCAATAACCCTGCTTATCAGGCATTAAAAAAGGAGCTTGAAAAAATTGAAGGCGGGGAAACCGGAAAGGCAGCCGCTTCAGGAAGCGGCCCGGAAGACACTAACACCACAATCTATAAGCTTATGGTCATTGATAAACTTGACTCCGCATTGGCCAGAGATAAAAACGTAAATGAAATGATTTATAACCTGCTTCTCCAGAAGCTTGAAACAGCGAAAATCACCCAAAGGCTGGAAGCATCAAAATCCGGCACCCGTTACACGGTTATTGACCCGGCAAGGCTTCCCCTTACACCCTCAAAACCCAATAAAACGGTCGTAATCTTATTAGGGCTTTTACTGGGCGCAGCCACAGGCGCAGGCCTTGTTTTTGGTTCAGAATTCATGGATCAGTCCTTTGTAGACATAGAAGATGCCAAAAACAGCCTTGAGTTACCCATATTAGGCGGCATCTCGCGCATTACAACGCAGGAAGAGATAGATAAGGAAAAACTTAAAAAGAAAAAATTCATCACGATTACCCTAGTCGCATCCGTAATCATGATTATTACAGCAATTTTGATTTCATTCTTTAAACGCTAAGTTTTTCTAATACTACGAGCTAATAGCTACGAGCTAACAGCTAACTAATAGCTACGAGCCAAGAGCTAAGAGCTAATAGCTTAATCCATTTTGGAGCGGATATGTACAAAAAATTCTACGGTTTTTCGGAAAAACCCTTCAACACCACCCCAGACTCCAAATTCTTTTTCCCCAGCGCTAAACACGCCGAGGCTTTGGATAGTCTGGTTTACGCTATCAACGAGCGCAAAGGCTTCGTAGTCATTACCGGAGAAATCGGAGCCGGCAAAACCACCATTTCCCGAACTCTTCTTAACAGGCTAAATATGGATACTAAAGTAGCCTTAATTACCAACACCCACTTGACATGTAAAGAACTTATCGCCCAAATATTAGAGGAATTTGAGGTTGATTACCAGCCGGGAAGCAAGCAGAAGCTATTATCCCAATTAAATGATTACCTGATTAAACAGCTTGCCAATAATACCAATATGGTCCTTTTAATTGACGAGGCGCAAAACCTGCCCTCTAAAGTTTTAGAAGAAGTAAGGATGCTGTCCAATTTAGAAACAGAGAAGGAGAAGCTTATCCAGATCATCCTGATTGGCCAGCCCCAGCTTAAGGCAAAGTTAGAACATATTAAACATGAACAATTCAGGCAAAGAATTGCCGTTTTTTATCACTTAAACTCGCTAAACCAGCACGAAACCAAAGAGTATATCCTCCACCGCCTGAAATTAGCCGGTACAGAGGTAGAAAACATATTCAGCCCGGAAGTAATCAGCCTGATCTATCATCATTCTCGCGGTATACCGAGAGTTATTAATATCATCTGCGACAGCGCGCTTCTGTCAGGCTATGTATTAGAAACCAAAACAATTACACCCGAAATGATGAAAGATGTAATAAAAGAGAGGAACTTTGACAACAAATTAACCGGTCCGCTTGATCTCAACATCCCGGACTCCATATAATGTTTTTCTAAGAGCTACGAGCTAAGAGCCAAGAGCTAACTACGAGCTAACTAAGAGCTATGAGCTAAGAGCTAAAACCGTTTATTGAATTTTTTAAGAAAATAAAGGAGAAAAATGGGCAAAATCACCGACGCACTAAAAAAAGCCGCGCAGGAGAGACTCTCCCGCATCGAGAAACTTGACAGCAATTCCGAAGTCAAATATGAATTTATCGCTAAAAAAACCATAGATTCTAAAATTGACCCCCGGATTATCGCTTTCTATGACTCAAAATCACCCATTTCCGAACAATACCGCTCCTTACGCACTAATATTCAGGCAATTAACTCAAAAACTCCGCTTAAAGCCTTAACCATTACTAGCTCAACCCATAGCGAAGGTAAAACCATTACCGCCATCAATCTATCTATCTCTATGGCGCATGATTTAAATAAAAAGCGCATTTTACTCGTTGACGCTGACCTGCGCCGGGCAAGTATGTCCAAGTATTTAGGGTTAGATGCTCACAATGGCTTGGCTGACCTGATTTTAGATGGCATGAACGTAGAAGACACCATACTTAATATAGGAATAGAGAATCTCTCTATTATGCCTGCCGGCAAGATCCCTCATAATCCGGCTGAAATCTTAGGTTCGCCTAAAATGGCTAACCTGATCAGCCTGCTTAAGTCCAAATATGATTATATTATCTTTGATACACCGCCAATTATACCTGTAACCGATGCCGGCGTTATTGGCGCCCAAACTGACGGCATAATTATGGTTATAATGGCAGGAAGAACTCAAAAGGGAGTGGTCAAACACAGCGAAAATCTACTCAAACAGTCGCACTCCAAGATTCTTGGATACATCCTTACCAATATCCAATACCACATCCCGGCGTATATATATAGGTACTTATAAATTCGAGACTGCCTAATTTGATTATAACGTTAAGGTGCAGTACAATATTTAAAATCTAAAATTTACCTCAGTTAGCTTGCTTATAACTCTATGCTAACTTCAAATGACGCTAAAGGTATAGGCTATACAACAAAAAATAGCAGTATTTAATACTCTTAGTTTATTAGCCATCTTAAAGGTTTAATTTCCTCGATCAAGGGAGGTATAATGTCTAACACAAAGACAAATAATTTCTGCATAAAGAATAGTTATATTATAAATAACCCCTTTATGAGTAAATATCAAAAATATGAGGATAGTGCTAAAAATTCAGTAACTTATCAATCCGAAGTGTATAAATTAGCTAGGAAACTTATAAAAGAAAATAAAATAAATTCTGTTCTGGATATAGGTTGTGGCTATGGGGAAAAACTAAAAAAGTTCATTTATCCAATATGTTCAGAAATAACTGGAATCGATTCTGAACATGGAGTTTCATACTGTAAGGAAAAACATAATTTTGGGAAGTGGTACGTTGATAATTTGGATAATCCGCGATTAAATTTGTTTGAAAAATTTGATTTAGTTATATCTGCAGATGTTATCGAACATCTTGAAAATCCCGATATTCTTATTGATCAAATAAAAAAATATTCTAAAAAAAATAGCTTAATTCTATTATCAACAATTGAACGCAATTCTCTATGTGGGAAAAGCATCTTGGACCTCCGTGGAACGTTAGCCATGTAAGAGAATGGAATAAACAAGAATTTTTAGAATACTTAAGAACACAAGGATTAAAACCTATTTTACATTTAAAGTTATTAAATAAAGATTGTGGCTTTATAAAAAATTGGCTTAAAAAGTTAATGGGAAAACGGGTGAATCAGGCAGTAGTTTGTACGTTACAATAATAAAATTATTATTAGTAAGATATATTAAAGACTAAATATAAACAATGGAAAAACCATCAAATTCAACTGATATCCCCCTAATTAGTGTTATTATTGGAACCTATAACAGATGTAGAATCATAACTGATACCTTGCAGAGTCTATCTAGCCAAGAGGGTAATATTGCAACCGAAATAATAATAGTAGACAATAATTCTAGAGATGAAACAAAAAAAGTAATAATGTCTTTCGAAAAAAAATTTAAGGGAAGATTAAAGTATGTATTTGAAAAACGACAGGGATTGAGTTTTGCTCGTAATACTGGAGTAAATCAATCGCGAGGAGAGATAATTGCATTTACAGACGATGATGTAATTTTATCTCCGCAGTGGTTATTGCATATTAAAAATGGATTTATCAATCATAAATGTTGTGCCTTGGGCGGAAAAATTCTACCGGTTTGGGAAAAAACACCCCCATACTGGTTAACAAAAGAACTATGGTACCAATTGGCGTTGTTGGATTTAGGTGATGAATGTAGGTGGATGAAAGAATCGAATACAGGTCTTTTCGGAGCAAATTTAGCTGTTAAAAAACGAATTTTTGAAGAGGGATTCAATTTTGATACTAGCCTGGGTGTCTGTGGCAAAAAAAAATTACTTGGTGAGGATATACAACTATTTTTTTGGTTACTCGATAATAATAAAAAAATTATATATGACCCTAAAATATTGGTCTGGCATAAAATTAGTAAAGAAAGATTAACGCCACAATATTTTATGAAATGGAGATTTTATGCAGGGCAAAGTTTTATTTATCTTAAGCAGTTTCACAAAAATGTTATAAATCAAAAACAAACTACTTATTCTAGAAATAAAAGTAAAAAATACTTTTATACTGTTGTAAAAACACTGGTGGTTTTAAAAAATTATATTTTAAGTATTTTATTTTTTGATTCAGGTAGACGTTTTAAGCAAGAGCTTAGATTAATGACATTATTCGGAAAATGCTATGCTTATTTGACAATAAAATTTAGAAAAAGCTTAAAATGAATGTTACAGAAAAAATAATTAAAAATGTCTTCTCTAGCTGGGTATATTACTTTGTCCAGTTTGGAGTTGGGTTTTTGATGGTTCCGTTTATGGTACATAGGTTGGGGGATACCCTTTATGGCTTATGGATATTAGCTCTTTCTTTTAGTGGGTATGGAGGTTTTTTTGATCTTGGGATAAGAGGCGCTATTGTTAAATATACGGCAGAGTTTGAAGCAAAAAAAGATACAGAAGGACTATTAAAAGTTATAAACACAGGTTGGATGATTCACCTTTTAAGCAGCATTCTTATTCTTTTTTTAACTGTAATTTTATATTTTTTTGTGCACCGTTTTTTCAAAATAGAACCGCATCTAGTGAATGACTTTCGCCTTTGTCTTCTTTTTATTGGCATAAATTTTGCCTTTACATTATCCACCAATGTTTTTGTAAGCGTAATAGAAGGCTTTAAGAGGCAGGATATTGTAAGCGCTATTGAAATAATATCTTTTCTTCTGCAAAGTGCTTTGATAGTATTAGCAGTATCAAAACATGCAAGCCTAGTTACACTAGGAATAATAATCCTCTCTATATCGTTACTTAAACAGTGGATGCGGGCACATTTTGTCAGCAGAATTTTCCCTCAGTTTAAATTAAAATTTTCATACTTTACCAAGAGCTTTCTCAATACTATCTTAAACTATAGTATTTTTCTTTTTATATTTCAGGGGCTACGCAATATCATTAGTTCCCTTCCCAATATACTTTTAGGGGCTTGGCTAGGAGGAGCCGCTATTACTGTTTTTTCCATTGGAACCCGGCTTGCCGGCTATGTATCCATATTTTTGTTCACTACTGCCGGTACACTGCTTCCATTTATTAGTGGCTTTAGCTCTTTGCGGGAGACAGAGAAATTAAAGAAAACCTTCCTACAAGGAACAAAATACACCTATATGCTTGCGCTTTTATTTGGTTGCATCTTTCTTATTATGGGCAAGCAGATTATATCCTTATGGGTTGGCCCGGAATTCGCGCACAAAAGTTACCCTGTATTATTTATTGTTATTCTACCAATAATTCTTTCCCCATCAATATCTATGGTAAATTCAGTGCTACAGGGAATCGGTAACATCCGTTTTCTGGCGCTTTTAACCTTCATTGAACTTATAGCTGCTATCACCTTAAGCCGCCTGTTCTTTTTGGCTGGCTTCGGCATTAAAGGAGTGGCGATAGGAGTAACAATTCCGTATTTCCTAAGCGCTGGTTTGATTCTTCCCATCTATATAATAAAATTACTTAAAATTAACTTTTTAGAATATCTCAAAGTGACAATTACGCATATGATATTTCCTCTTTTTGTTTTTGTAACTTCTTTATATTACTTGAGAACTATTCTTGGTAATACTGCTCGCTCCTTAATTGTTCAAATTACGCTTGCTACTACTTTATATTTAATTGTCTTTTTTATTGTGTCAAAAAATCAAAAAGATAACTTTTATTATTTATTTAAGACTAAAAAAATTTCTTCTAAATGAAAAATATACTATTTATCTGGAATGATTTTTCTAATATGGGTGGCGTAGAACGGATCATTTTAAAAACTTTCCGTTTATTTGATAAAAACAGATATAAGAAATATCTATGCTGTCTGTTTGGCAAGAAAAAAATGCATGATATCCTATTATCCGATATTAAAAAAGAGGGAATTCAGATATTTACGTTAAACACTACCGTAGAGAGATTTTCTCCGAAAGCCCTTCTGAAGTTAGCGCATCTTATGCATACTCTAAAAATCGATATCATCCGGTCTTACTCAATTTATGCCAATCGCTACGGGCTTCTTGCTGCGCGTTTAGCAGGAGTTAAAAATGTGGTTTGTTCTTACCATAGTATTTATTCGTTTCCTGTATCAAGAAAAACATATTTTATGGATACGATTATTTATTCAAACTGCAAGGCCTTAATTGTTAGTTCCGAGAAAATGAAACAGCATTGTCTTACCCGATTTCACTTTAATCCTTCAAAGATATTTATAGTAAATGACGGACTTAATCTTAAAGACCTACCTGTATATATAGATAAGGACAAAGAAAAAACAAAACAAACACTCAAGATTAATAAAGAAAAAATTATAATTACAGTTGGTCGCTTGGAACCAGTTAAAAAGTTTGACTTACTTATTGAATCATTCAATTCAATTGAAAAACAATTCCCAGATGTAATTCTCTTGATTATAGGAGATGGTAGCCAAAAGGATAGCCTTGCGTCACTTGTTGCCCATTTAAACTTATCTGAAAAGGTTAGATTTTTAGGTTACCAGAAAAATGTATTCCATTTCCTGTCAATCGCCGATATATTTATTTTAACTTCTCAATACGAAGGATCTCCGCTTGTTGTTTTGGAGGCAATGGCTATGGGATTACCAGTTGTTTCTACGGATGTTGGTAATTGCAGGGAACTACTTACACATCAGGATTATGAATGCGGTATTATTTTTCCTGTTGGCGACAAGGATAAACTTATTAGCGATGTTCTATCTTTGCTGAAGAATGGAAAAAAACGAAAGGAAATGAGTAGCCTTGCCAAAGAAAGAATAGAAAACGATTTTTCACTTGAGAAAGAAAAAAGATTTTATGACCAACTATTTGATGCACTTTAGTAAATGAAGAAAGCTAATCAAAGATTAAAAAATATTCTTTTTTTTGAGGGCGCTATTGATTTTGGTGGTTCCGTTAAAAGCTTGCTCTTACTCCTTCAACACCTTGATAAATCAAAATATTATTCTGTTGTTGTTTGCCCTTACGAAGTTCCTTATTTGAAAAAATTCACCGATTTAGGTGTTGAGGTGAAAATATTAAAATGGTCAACAAACCTTTTTTTTAGCAGGTTAAACCACATCTTTCAAGTAATGTGGCTTATTAAAAGATTAAACATTTCACTTGTTCTTTTAAACAATGGTATCTATTATCCAGCTTTAATTGCTGCTCGTTTTTGCCGGATTCCTATTATTTGTTATTTTCGCTCTCTGCCTTACAATATCTTTACTAAAAAACCCACTATACCTTTTTTAACACGGCTCTTTGGCCGATTGTCGAACCACAATATTGCCATTTCTGAAGCTGTTAAGAATCGTTATGTTGAATTAGGTTTCAATAAGAGCACAATTACAGTAATCCCGGATGGAATTGAAATTGATACTATAAGGGAAAAGGCTTCTATGCCGGGACAACCAATTTACAAAACTAACGGTACATTTGTTATCGGTTGTGTTTGCCGGCTTTCAGAAGAAAAGGGGCTTAAGTATCTTATGGAAGCGATGCAATTTATTTTGGATGAGACAAAAAACATAAAATGCGTTTTGGTAGGAGATGGACCTCTGTTGAACCAATTAAAACAACAAACTAGTGATCTACGAATAACAGAAAACGTTATTTTCGTCGGCCATCAAGATAACCCCTATCCAATATTATCTCAGTTTGACATTTTTATTTTGCCATCACTTAGAGAAGGCTTGTCTATCTCTATTATGGAAGCAATGGTATTAGGTATTCCTATTATTGCTAGTATGGTTGGAGGAGTAGGCGATCTTGTATGTAGTATGACCAATGGTATTTTGATACCGCCAGGAGATTCCAAAAAAATTGCTGATTCGGTTATCAGTTTATACAAAAATAGTGATTTAAAAAACAAATTGGCATACAACGCACACATCAAAGCAAACGCAGAATTTTTATTTCAAAAGACAATCGATCGCGTTGAATTAAAGTATGCAGAATTACTAAAAGATAGGGAATAAAATGCTCAATCGAATAATTTTAAAAATTAAAAATAGAGAAAATAAGGTATTTTCCATTATATATTGGCTTGGCAAAGCCATAATAAATTTTAGCTTTCCCTGTATTCGCCCATTACATAAAACCCTTTGGTGCGTGAGAAAAACAAGATTATCTTTATGGCGTTGGCTACTTAAGAGTTTTTATTATACGCCAATGTTTATCAGTAGTTGTTGCTCGGTAGGCAAGAATTTAATTTTATTGGATGGCATACCAGAGATTAATGGTTTTTTAAAAATAGTAGTGGGGAATAACGTTACAATTTACGGTAAAAATTCGGCATTTGGCGGAGGATTGAGAAATATAACACCTGTCTTAGAAATAGGTGATAATACTTTTATCGGCCCCAATGTAAGAATGGGTATATTAAAAAGCATTTCTATAGGCAAACATTGTTTGTTGGCAGCCGATATTATTTTAAATGATAATGACGGACATCCTTTAGAATGGCGGAAGAGAAGAAATAAGGAAGCTGTTGATGATAATAATGTGAGACCAATAATTATAGAAGATGATGTTTGGATCGGGAGAGGCTGTTTTATTTGCAAAGGAGTCAAAATTGGAAAAGGATCTATTATAGGCGCTCGATCAGTAGTTACGAAAGATGTTGAGCCTTTTACCATAGTAGCCGGACAACCTGCTCGTTTAATCAAAAAAATTATTAATACATTTAATATAAACTAGTAATAAGAATAAATTTATAGCAACTATCAAAAACCTTTCTTCTATGTAGTATAAATTGCGAAAGGAATGGATATGGAAGAAATACATGCACAGAGAGAATACTATAAATCAACAGCACAAAAATATGACTCTATGCATGGAGACATAGAGCATAAAATAGAACTATCGTTCTTGAGTTCGTCTATAGATTATTTTGGAATTAGATCCATCCTTGATATTGGATCTGGTACAGGTAGAACAATAACCTTTTTAAAAGAAAAACACCCTAACTTGATTGTTAAGGGCATTGAACCAGTGCCAGAATTAAGGGAAATAGGTTATAAAAAAGGAATTAACAAGGATGATTTAATTGATGGAAATGGCTATAATCTAAAGTTTGAAAATGGAGAATTTGATTTAGTTTGTGAGTGTGGTATTTTACATCACGTTAGGCATCCTTACAAAGTAGTCGGAGAGATGCTGCGTGTCGCTAAAAAAGGCATATTTATTTCAGACCGAAATAGGGCAGGAGGAGTAGGCTGTTTTTCTCAGTTTACGCGATCGATGCTAGATCGTCTTGGTTTATTTAATCTAGTTGTTTATATAATGACGAGGGGGCGGGGATTCTATGTTACCCCGGGAGATGGCATATCATACTCCTATTCAGTTTTTCACAATTTTAAACAAATAAAAAAAGAGTGCAAGTATATACACATATTAAATACTAAAGGAAACGGTATCAACCCTTATAATTCTGCAACTCATGTTGCTCTATTAGCTATCAAATAATATGGATAGCTTAAAGAAAACGCTCTAAAAAATATTTAGGGTAAATTAAGTTTAATTAAAAAAACAAATGAAAGTTCTACACATTGGTAAATATTATCCGCCTTATCCCGGAGGCATAGAGATATATTGCAAAGTAATATGTGAATCTTTGGTCTCTAAGGGTATCCAAGTGGATATTGTTGTTGCAAATAATTCAAATAACTTTATTAGGGAAAAAATAAATGGAGTAAATGTTTATCGGTTACCTCGGAAATTTGTCTTAAGTTCAATCCCTATTTGCCCAAAGATGCCTAATTTTATAAGGAGCCTCGTAGAAGAGAACAATTATGATGCTATCCATTTGCATTATCCTAATCCTATGGCTGAAATATCTTATCTTTTGGGTGGGAAACAAATAAAGCTAATAATTACACATCATACTGATGCAAGTATGAGAAATAAGATAAAATTATTTTACACTCCCATTATTATGAAATTATTTAAGGAAGCTAAGCAAATTATTGTATTAATTGATAAATTTATCCAAAATAAAACTCTTTTAAATAAGTTCAAAAATAAATGTATCGTTATTCCTATACCTGTCGATCCGAATTTTCTAAATGAAGGTAATCCCGAAAAGACCGCTTTAATAAGAAAAAATTACGGGAAGTTTATCTTATTTATTGGTAACCTATCCAAATATAAAGGGGAGGACTACCTAATTGAAGCTATGAAAAACATAGATAGTAACCTTGTTATGATCGGAACTGGAACTAATATTAATAACGTAAGAAAAAGAATTAATGATTTAAAGCTTAGTGAGAAAGTTTATTTACTGAATAATATAAACAATAATGAATTGAATGAATACTATGATTCTTGCGAACTATTTTGTCTTCCCTCGATTTCTCCAGTAGAAACTTTTGGGATAGTACTGCTTGAAGCAATGGCAAGGGGCAAACCAATCGTATCAACTGAGCTTGGTACTGGAACATCTTGGGTTAATGTAAATGGAGAAACCGGATTAGTAATCGCACCTAAATCGTCTGAGGCATTGTCGACCGCTATAAACGATATTCTAAAAAATGATAACCTTAGATTACGCATGGGGCATAATGCGAAAAAAAGAATAACTGATTATTTTACTGTTGATAAAGTTATTGATGAAGTTATTAACCTTTATAGAAACTAATGCAGGTAAATATGATTAATGTTTTAGCGATAGGCTTAGATTATTTAATGTTAAAAAAAGATAGTGTCAGGGGGGATGTGCGTGAACGACAGATTGATTACGCAAAACATCTCAATTCATTTCACCAAGTTGTATATTCGCCTAAATCATTAGGACTAAAAAATGAAAACTGGGCAGAAAATCTAAAGATTTATCCGACTAATTCCCTAAACAAAATTTCATTCATTATAGATGCTTATAAAATTTGTTCATCAATCTGCCGGAAAAATAAAATTGATGCAATTACTGTGGAAGACCCATTTACAACCGGATTAGTTGGATATCTATTAAAGAGGGAATTCGGTATCCCATTAAACGTCCAAGCCCACATAGATTTTTGCGATAATAAATATTGGATGAAATTACGGCCAGTTAATACTTTATTTAACGCATTAGGAAAATTTATTTGCAAGCGGGCTGATACCATTAGGGTCGTTGCAAGCGAGACAAAGGAAAAACTGGAGAAATACGGAATCTCCCCAGAAAAGATCGCTTTAATATCAGTTCATTCGGATTTAAGACGTTTTAACTTTGTGGATGGGTCCGGAATAAAGCAAATTTATTTAGACAAAGGCTTTAAGAATATCTTGCTATTCGTAGGAAGATTAGTAGATCAAAAGGACATCCCCAACCTTTTCTTGGCATTTAAAATCATCTTAAGAGATAAACCCGAAACTTTGCTTTTAATAGCTGGCAAAGGGCCAAAAGAAGAATTTCTAAAGAACCTAGCAAAAAAAATGGGTATAGAAAGAAATATAATTTTTACCGGCGCGATTGAACATTCCCTTATCCCACAATACTACGCGGCTTGCGATGTATTTGTTTTGCCCTCAATATTTGAAGGAAGAGCAACTGTAATAGTAGAAGCTATATTGTCAAAAAAACCTATTGTAAGCACAGATGTATCAGGATTAAGGGAGTGGGTTATAAACGGAGAAACAGGATTCGTTGTAAAAAGAAAGGATCCTCGAGCTTTTGCAGAAAAAACGCTTTATTTATTAAATAATCCCGATTTGATAAAAGAATTCGGTCAAAAAGGCTATTCTTATGCTCAATCTAAAGTAAATGAAATAGAGGACATTACCTCAATGATAAAATTATGGGAACGCACAGCTTTAACTGTAAAATAATCGCGATAGCCGGGCCTACGGCTTCAGGTAAAACTACTCTTGCTAACACATTTGAGAAAAAAATCGGAGTTAACAGAACAACGATTATTAGCCAGGATAACTACTATAAAAATTTTTATAGGTTAAGCCTGCTTGAACGAAAAAAGCTAAATTTTGATGATCTTAAAACATTTGATTTAAATTTATTAATAAAGCATTTACTATCTTTAAAAAATGGTAAAACAGTTCAGATGCCATTATATGATTTTGTTGAGAGTAAACGTTTAAAGAACACTAAAAAGATCCAGCCCAAAGAATTTATTATACTAGAAGGCTTAATGCCATTCTTTGATAGAAACTTACGTAAATTATTTGATTATAAAATATATATTAGTGCGGATAACGCTATCTGCCTGGCAAGAAGGTTAAAAAGGGATATAAAAAAGCGTGGAGATAGCATAGAATCGGTTTGCAGAAGATATTTTAAAGATGTGCTTCCGATGCAGAAGAAATATGTAGAACCACAGAAGAAATGGGCGGATTTGATTATAAATGAATGAGTTGATTAATAAACACTCTAAAGAAATAGTAAATAAGCTTGGGAAGAACCTCGAGTCATTAATTCTTGTGGGCAGCTATTCAAGAGAAGAGGAAATTGAGGGCCTAAGCGATATAGAATTCTGGGCAGTGGTAAAAAATTTAGGTAGAGCTAAAAAGCCTGCACTTGATAGTAATGTATCATTAGGATTTACAACCCGCAGCCATTTAAGAAGACTTAAACCATATATTTACACGATTGAAGTTAAAAAGTTCGGCAAAGTCTTGCATGGGGAGAAAAACATTTTAAGCCTTATACCGGATTATTCTTATGGAGATATTGATCCTATTGACGGGGTTATTCTTTTAAATAACCGTTTGGTTGAACGGCTTATCCTATTAGACAAAATTGAAAACAATCAAAAAATCAACCAGTATGATTTTGATAAAGGATATATTCAATTAGTAAATTCGCTTTTAGTGCTGAATAAAAAATACAGAAGTATTTATCCGGAAAAGCTAGAAGAGTTCCGTAAGCTTAACATAAATAATGTTTCACTAAAAAATAAGATAGAAGGGGCATTTGCCTCTATAAAACAACCTTCTAAATTACCCGTGAATAAGAATGAAGCTCTGGTAAAGTGGCTGGAATTACGGGAGTATTTTAGAAATATCTGGTTAGAAGAAAAGAGGCTGTTGAGAAGATTGATCTTTAAACCTTTACATTTTTTTATCTACCGTAAAGCCTCAAATATATATTTTTCTGATAAATACAAGAATAAACAGCTAAGAGATAGCGTAATTGCCAATTGGGAACGATTTATAAAATGATTAATATCTTCATATTAATAGATGCATTGGGTTGGGAATTCATTAAAGATAGGCCATTCCTTAATGATATTGCTACTACCAAAATGCCGGTAAAAAGCATACTCGGCTTCTCAAGCGGGGTGATTCCCTCAATATTGACCGGTAAATACCCGCAAGAGCATAAACACTGGTCTCTTTACTATTATTCCCCTAAAACCTCGCCTTTTAGATGGAACAAAGCCCTGCTTTGGCTGCCAGATGCCATTTTAAATACGCGCCTTTCCCGTAAAATAATTGAGGAAATATCCAAACGACTTATGAGGTATACTGGTTATTTTGAGACCTATCTTATACCAATCAGGCAGCTTTATTTATTTGATATCTGCGAGAAAAAAAATATCTATATGCCTGAAGGCATAAAAGGCACTGAAAATATATTTGATGTTCTTAAAAACCGTAAGATTGATTATAAATGCTTTAATTATCCGCTAAGGGATAAGGAGATCATTGCAAAGACTAAAGAAAGCCTCCAGAAAGATAAAAACAGTTTTTATTTTCTTTATTTATCAGAATTTGACGCATTATTACATTCATCCTGCAAAGACAAAAATAAAGTTAACCAAGCAATAGACGATTACGAAAGAGAAATAAAAGAAATATACCAGATCGCTAAACAAAATTCGGAAGAGGTAAATTTATACATCTTTTCCGATCACGGTATGAAAAGCGTAGAAATAAGTGAAGACCTTAAGCTTGAGATAGAGCAATTAGGGTTTAGAGTCCCCGATGATTACGTAGCATTTTATGATTCAACCATGGCCAGGTTCTGGTTATATAACAATGAAGCTAAAAATAAGATCCTCAAACTATTAGAAACTAAAAAATACGGAAAAATCCTAAAAAAAGATGAGATAAATAAGCTCGGCATTGACTTTGAAGGCAGTATGTATGGCGAAATTATCTTCTTAATGGATGCAGGCGCATTAATAAACCCGAGCTATATGGGGAATAAATCACCACAAGGAATGCATGGATTTGATATTAACCACAGCTCAATGGATGCGGTTTTAGTAAGCAATAAGAAAATAGAAGAAAAAGTAGAAGATGTGAAGGATATTTTTAAGATAATGTACAATTCTATCTCTACAAAAATGGGCGGCCCGCCACTGGAGCGTCGGCGGGCTCCTCGCGCTGGGACTCTTATGAAAATATTGTATTTCTTAAACTCTACAGCGCGAGGAGGAGTAGAGGAGCATGTTTTGCAATTAATTGACAAAATCAATAAGAATAAATTCGCTCCGATATTAGTATGTCCTAAAGAATTAATAAATTTAATGCAAGATGATCTTGATAGATTAAAAGTAAAAACTTACCCAATCAATATTCGTAAATGGAGCCAAATAGGAGAAATCCGGAAATTCCTAACAATTTTAAAAGAAGAAAAACCGGATATAGTCCACTCACATCTATTCTTTGCCACCATGTTTGCAGCGCCTTTAGCAAAATTAGCCGGCGTGCCCAAAACAATAGAAACCGCGCATTTGAGAGAAGCATGGAGGAAGGGAATTAAAAAAGCTTATTTTATTGATAGATTTTTTTATAGATTTGTGGATGAAATTATAGCGGTGTCTAATGCTGTAAAGAAATACTTAATTGAAGAGAAGAAGCTGACTAATAATAAAATTAAAGTAATTTATAATGGTGTAGACTTAGAGAAGTTTAAACCAGTAAAAAAAGGGGTCAGCCCCCATTTCCCTCATGAGTTAACCGGTAGTAAATGGGGTCTGACCCCTTTTTTTACCGTAGGCGTAGTCGGAAGGCTTGAGCCGCAAAAAGGGCATAAGTATTTTTTAGAGGCAATAAGCCTGCTAAACGGTAAATATCAGAACGCAAGGTTTCTAATTGTCGGAGAAGGGAGCCTGCGAACAGAATTAGAAGAACAGGCGCAAAAATTAGGGATCTCAAATAGAGTAGAATTTTTAGGATATAAAAAAGATATCGTGAGTGTTTTAGAGGAAATAGATTTATTAGTTTTACCTTCATTATACGAAGGACTGCCCTTAGTAGCGCTTGAGGCCGGAGCAATGGGTAGACCAGTAGTAGCAACAAATGTTGATGGCAGTCCGGAAGTTATAATTAATAAAGAAACCGGACTTATTATCTCCCCTAAAGATAGCCTCGCCCTAAAAGAAGGAATCGAATTATTCTTAAAGAACAGAGATTTAGTAAATAGGTTAGGGGAGAACGCTGGCACACATATTAAAGAAAAATTCAATCTTAAGAAACAAACAGCTGAAACCGAAGAATTATATTTAAATCAAGCAAAGGAAATAAAAGAATGACTCCGGTATTTATAGTAATTGGGATGACTACAGCAATAGCAATCTTTATAAGCCCACTTTTTGGCTTAGCTCTTACATTTATCTTGATACCCATATCAACCCAACTAACTATGGGCGGGAGTTTTCTGGGAATATTCTCAATGGTTACGCCAATTAAAATAATCGGATCTTTAACCTTTATATCAACTTTAATCCACTATAGCGGTTCAAAGAATACATGGGGTTTTCTCAAAAAACCTCAAATTCGTTTTTTTCTGTTTTTCCTAATCTGGATTTTTATCTCCGGCTTTACCCAATCGGGATTTGCAACGCGAGAAAATTTTACTATGTTTATTGCAAACTCCATTCTAGGCTTAACTATACTTATCCTGATTCGAGAAATAAAAAAGCTTAGATTAATGCTTTGGATCATTGCTATTTCAATATTTTTTATCTGTCTCCAAACAATATTATCTTATTTAGGAATCGGTAGAGCGGGGGGAACCGGCTATGGTCCGAATGAATTCGCAATTACTATTTTACCATTTATCGCAGTTACATTTTATATGAGCTTGACTGAAAGAAACGGAATTCTTAAATTAATCTTAATTGGAATTACAACTGCGGTTTTTTTTGCCTTACTCTCCACTGTCTCCCGCGGAGGAATAATCGGATTAGGAGGAATGCTTTTAATCTTAATTCTTAAATCCAAAAAAAGGATAGTCACAATTATTTCAGTTTGCATTCTAGCGGTTATCTTTACCAACACCATGCCTCAAAATTTACGTGAACGCTTCAGCAAAACCCAAGTAACTGCTAATGCGCGAGGAATTGGCGATGGCGATATTGATTCTACAACACGCAGATACAATTTAGCTCAAGCCGGCTGGAGAATATTCCTAAACCATCCGGTATTTGGTATAGGAATCGGAAATTACTATTACGAGAATCGTTTTTATGCGCCAGTTCATCCCGGTCGAGCACATAATATGTACCTTGAGATAATGGCAGAGCTGGGTTTAATAGGAATTCTTTTATTTTTAGGAATAATATTTCATACATTTAAAAGCTTAAACAGAATAATTAAAGCTAATAATATATTTAGCGGGTATGCAAGAGGATTTTATATCGGATTAGTTGGATTTTTAATCGCAGGCATATTCTTACATGCCCAACAAGACCGCATACTTTGGTTTTTAATCTTTATGTCTGCGGCTTTAGAAAATATCGCTTTCCCAAAACCAGAACTACAAAAGGTGAAAAAAAATGACTAAAAAGAAGGCATTTATCTTATTTATTATTAGTTTTGTTGCCGGATTTATTTTAAACGATATGGCAAGGATAACTTTTTTTAAGGCTCAAGAACGGGTTGATGCAAGAATAAAAAATGATTACGCTGAATCGCAATCACCGTTAAACAGGGTCCCCTATGAATTCATAAGATGGGAGGTCCCGAACAAAGCCATCCGCGGATACGGAATGGAAATGGTGGCATGGATAAAAGCTAAAGAAAACCATCCGGCGCGCTGTGAGTTGTTAATAAAATTAGTTGACGCTCAAAATAAAATACGCTCAATAAACCGCTTTCCTTTAGAGCCGAACAAAGAGATAGCTAAAGGCGAGATCATCCAGCTCGGCCCCTTAAAAATCCAGCTTCCGGAAACTGTTTCTCCGGGCAAATATAATTTGGAGATAGAAATAACATTAACTGACCCTGTGGGCGGCGTCAGCAGTTCAATTTATTTAAAAGGAAGGCAAATAGAGATAGTCAGCTTAAAACAATGACATTTAATTCTGATTTACTAAAGATCGCTTTTATCACGGCAAATACAATCCTTTTAATCCTTTTGTTCGTCTTTTACGGATTATGGAATAATAAAAAGCTGGCGCTTCCTGCTGCCTTCTTATTGGTAATTTTGCTCGGCTCTTATTTGCAGGCTAAATATATTGAGCCAAACTGGATAGAAATAAACAAAGTAACCCTGGAAAAATCTGCCCTGCCGGACGGCGCACAAAATCTGGTCATTGTGCACATCACTGACCCGCATATTTGGCATTTCGGTTTTAGGGAAAATGTGCTCATAAAAAAAATAAACAAGCTCAAGCCGGACATAATAATTATGACCGGCGATTATATGCTTAGGCCGGATATATACCCGTTAATAGCGCATACTGTTTCAAAATTTAAGGCTAAAACCGGTATTTACGCGATATTAGGCGACAACGATTATTACCGCTTTAAAGGCCCGCTTGAGAAAATCGGAGTAAAATTTATTGATGATAAAAAAGTGCGCATCCGCGCAGGAAGCGAAGGGGGGATATGGCTTATCGGAGGCAATATTGACAAAGTTGATATGCGGTTATATGATGGCCTGCCGGCTAATGAACCGAAAATACTGCTCCTGCATTCTGCGGAAAATATCGGCAAATACCCGGTAAATACCGGAAATACCGACCTGATCCTTTCCGGGGACACTCACGGCGAACAGATGGGCCTTCCGTTTTTGCGTAAATATACAAGTTTGGAAGGGCGCTTTAAATATATTTCAGGATTATACAAGGTCAATGACGGCGTGCTTCTTTATGTAAACAAAGGAGTAGGTACGCGGTTTGCCGGTGAGCCTCGCATATTTTGCCGGCCGGAGATAGCGGTCATTAAGCTAAAAACCATACAATGAAGGCAATATTCTTAGTAAGAGACAATCCATATCCTCCGGTAAACGGCTATAAAAAGAGGAACTATTACCTGCTTGAAGAGTTAAAGCAAAAGGGTTTCGAAACCGAACTTTTTATTGCTAAGACTGAAAAAGCCCTCTGGCAGAAAATATTACTGCTTATCCTGGGGATATTTTCCCCTATTCCGTTTTCAGCGCAAATCAGGACCAACAAGGACCTGAAGGATTATCTGGAAAAGCACCTTAAAGAAAACCCGGTTGATTTAATCATCTGTGACGGCATACATAAATCCCTGAACATGCCTTTTAATGCAGGCGGGAAAAAGATCCTCTATGAACACAATATAGAATCAGAGATTGCCAAAAGATACGCGCGCATAGAACGGAATATTTTTAAGAAAATATTCGCTTGCATGGAATATTTAAAGTTTAAAAACCTGCAAAAAAAGCTCTGGCCCAAGTTTGACTATTGCGTTGCCTGTTCTGAATTGGATAAAGAATTCATGAGTAAAATAATAAATGAGGATAAGGTCATAATTGTAGATAACGGGGTTGATTTAGAGTCTTTTGCTCCTTGGTCCTCGCAAATAGAGCCAAATACTATAGTTTATACCGGGCAAATCGGCTGGCACCCCAATGAAGACGCGCTCATTTATTTTACTAAAAAAATTATGCCGGCTATCAAAAAGGCAATTCCGGGCCTTAAACTCTGGATAGTCGGCGCCAACCCTTCGCCCAAAATTAAATCTTTGGCCGGAAAAAACCCTAATATTATAGTTACAGGATTTGTAAACGATGTGCGTGAATATATCGCTAAAGCCACGGTTTTTATTGTGCCGCTTAGGATTGGCAGTGGAACGCGCATAAAAATATTGGAAGCCTTGGGCATGCAAAAAGCGGTTATTTCAACATCAATCGGATGCGAGGGGTTAGAGGTTAGGGATAACGAACATCTCTTAATACGCGATAACCCGGAAGAATTTGCGCAAGGGGTAATAGAGTTACTGGATAATGAAGGCCTGCGGATAAGGCTGGGTGAGAATGGCAGGAGGCTGGTAGAAGAGAAGTATGGCTGGAAGAATGTATTTAAAGGCTTGGATAAAATATTAACCTAGGGCAATTATTAACTTTGACCATATGAAAATATTATTTTGGTTCTTTAGCGGGCTCACATTCTTTATTTACTTCTTATACCCGGTAATTATATTTTTAATTTCCCGGATTATGGGTAAAGAGGCAGGGAAAAAGGAGATTACGCCTTTTGTCAGCCTGATAATTGCCGCGCATGATGAAGAAAGAATAATCGCAAAAAAATTAAAAAACACTTTGGGCCTCGATTACCCCAAAGATAAGTTAGAGATTATTTTTGCTTTGGATGCCTGCAAAGACAAAACCAAAGAAATTATCCTTGAATTTAGCGACACCCGGATCAGGGTATTTGATAACCCCGAAAGGTCGGGAAAAGTCGCCTCTTTAAATCACGCGGCCAAGCTTGCAAACGGAGAAATAATCTTATTCTCCGATGCCAACTCTATGTATCAACCGGATACTTTAAAGAAAATAATCAGGAACTTTGCCGATCAAACAGTAGGATGCGTTTCCGGAAGGCTTTGCTATGTTGACGCCGATTTTACTTCGGTAGGCAAAGGAGAAAACTTATACTGGAAATATGAAACCTTCCTGAAAAAACAGGAAAGCAGATTAGGCAAACTCCTCATAACTAACGGCTCGATACAAGCGGTAAGAAAGGGTATTTATCCATATCCTGACCCTGAAGTTGCGGATGATTTCAGTGTCCCCCTGCTTATTCAGGCTAAAGGGTATAAAGTTATCTATGAACCGGAAGCTGTAGTTTATGAGGTCGCCACTCAAAGCATAAACGAAGAGCTTAACCAAAAAACGCGCATTCTGGCGCAGGGGTTTAAAGGGGCAATGCGCTTAAGCGGCCATTTCTTAAGCTTAGGCGCGCTGGGAATATTTGAACTGCTGTTTCATAAATTGCTGCGCTGGTGGGTGGGGCTTTATCTGATATTTATATTCCTGATTAACTTGACATTATTGAATAATCCATTATATTTTTATTTGTTCATTGTCCAAGTTGTTTTCTACTGCCTTGCCCTGACCGGTTTCCTGCTTAGGAAAATAAGCAGGGTAAAAATATTCTATATTCCTTTTTATTTTTGTTTGGTTAATTTCGCGGCTTTGATTGCGCTTTGGAAATTCATGAAAGATGATGAAACGCGTATCTGGAACAAAGCGCATAGCACAAGGATGGTAAAATAAAATGCACAGAAATTATTTAATCGCATTCTCAATAGCAGGGGGGACGTCTTTGATTTTAACCCCCCTTATCCGGCGCTTAAGCCTGAAGATGGGCTGGTTAGATAGACCCAACTGGAGAAAAATAAATAAAAGGCCCATGCCTATTTTAGGAGGAGTGGCGATATTCCTGGGATTTTTATTTACCATACTTTTCTTTGCCTTCCGCCAACCCTTTGCAAAAGACGCATATAGGTTATTTGGAGTACTCTTAGGGTCATTAATCATCGTCTTTGCCGGAGTTGTTGATGATATTAAAGGCATAACAGCCCTTAAGAAATTATTCTTCCAGATTGCCGCGGCAGTTACCGTCTGCCTGTTTGGTTTTACGATTATAAAAGTAAGCGGCCCGTTAGGCGGTTCATTCCATCTTCCGGAGATAGGAAGCTTTGCCTTAACCGTATTCTGGATTGTCGGCTTTACCAACGCAGTTAATCTTCTGGACGGACTGGATGGTTTATCATCCGGGGTTGTCGCGATTATCTCCGCATGCCTGTTTTTTGCGGCATTTAAAATCCAGTCGCCGGTGATGGCTCTGTTAGCCATTGCCATCTGCGGAAGCGCCTTAGGATTCCTGCCGTATAATTTCTACCCGGCAAAAATATTCATGGGTGATTCAGGCAGCCTGCTTTTGGGATTTATCCTCTCGATTATTGCCATTCAGGGGGCCTATAAAGGAGCGACCTTTATTTCGGTGCTGGTGCCGGTTATCGCTATGGCGATACCGGTTATTGATACTGCGCTTGCGATTATCCGGCGCGCTCTAGCCGGTAAAGGAATAATGAAGGCGGATAAAGATCATATTCACCATCGCCTGTTAATCAGGGAAGGCTCACAGAAAAAGGCGGTCCTGACTTTATACGGGCTCACGCTTTCATTCGGCCTAATTGCGGTCGCGCTAAGCGGGATGGAAGGAATCTGGGCAGGCTCAGCGATATTGGTTACCGTTTTACTGACTTTAAGGTGGCTTAAGAATTCAAAGCTGTTGGATTTTGAGAGGGAGTAATTCTGGGGTAATTCCGGGGACACATTACTTAATTCAAATTAAGTAATGTGTTCCCGGAATTCCTAGTTAGATTTTGCTTCTTTCTGCGTCAATTATAGAGAGAGGAAAATATTCTAAAAACAATAAGATGAAAAATAAAATCGTAGAAATACCGTCAAAAGGTCAAATTGTAATCTATCAAACTAAAGACAGAAAAATTCGCCTCGATGTCAAGCTGGGAAATGAAACAGTCTGGCTTTCGCAAAAACAAATCGCACGGCTATTCGGAACCCAAAGACCAGCAATAACTAAACATCTATATAATATATTCAAAACAGGAGAGTTAAAAGAAAATTCAGTATGTTCCATTTTGGAACATACTGCTTTGGATGGTAAAAAATATCAAACTAAATTCTATAACTTAGATGCAATTATTTCAGTAGGTTACAGAGTTAATTCATCCCGGGCAACCCAGTTTCGCATATGGGCTACGGATATCTTAAGACATCATCTAGTTAACGGTTATACTCTGAATGAAAAACGATTGAAAGAGCAAACCCAAAAATTCGAAGCATTACAGAAAGCAGTAGAACTTATTGGTATCATAAAAGATCGTAAACAGCTTGAATATAAAGAAGCACTGGGCTTGCTCGAAGTAATCAGCGATTATAACTACGCGCTTGGGCTTTTGGATGACTATGATTATAAGCGGCTTAAAATAAGCAGAACTTCGAAAGAAGAGAAATTTATTTTAACCTATGAACTCGCAATAGAAGCTGTAAATAAACTTAAGCAAAAGATTGGCACTTCGGATCTATTCGGGACAGAACGGGATAAATCATTTAAGAGTTCGATATCTTCGGTTTATCAGACTTTTGACGGAAAAGATTTGTATCCCAGTATCGAAGAAAAAGCGGCTAACCTTCTTTATTTTATTGTTAAAAATCATTCATTTGTAGATGGTAATAAACGGATCGCTGCTTCGATTTTTCTGTGGTTTTTAGAAAAGAACGGCATCCTCTACAAAGAAGACGGCACAAAGCGAATCGCCGATAATGCATTGGTCGCTTTGACACTAATGACTGCGGAAAGCAAATCCAGTGAACGAGATATTATTGTTACACTGGTTGTGAATTTGATAAACAAGAATAATTAAAAGCGAGTAACCTAGGAAGGGTTCTCGACTCAAAGCAAAAGTGGCCCGGAGAAGACAATCAAGGCCATAAATTGTGACATTAAAAACAAGCTCAAGGATATCGCAAATTGCGGCATCATTTAATAAATTACTTCCGGGGGCACAATACTTAATTCCGAGGCTTACGTGAGGGGAATTAAGTATATGCCCGGCGAAAAATATCTTGTGAGATTTAACCTTTCCCTGCGTCTATTATACTGAAAAGTATATTAAAAACGCGAGGAAAGGGGAGGAATAAATGCACACAAAAATAGCAATATTTAAGGGCAGCAAAATACGCAAAACTATCTATAAAAACGAGTGGTGGTTTTCTGTTATTGACGTCATTAAGATGCTTACAGGGACCGAGAGGCCCCGGAAGTACTGGAATGACTTAAAGAATAAGATTATAAAAGAAGGATACAATCAGTTGTCCGATTTTATCGGACAACTGAAGCTTAAATCTTCTGATGGAAAATATTATCTTACTGATTGTGTTAATACCGAAACGCTATTCAGGCTTATCCAATCAATTCCCTCACCAAAAGCAGAGCCTTTTAAACTATGGCTGGCCCGGGTAGGTTATGAAAGAATCAAAGAGATTGAGGATCCCGAATTGGCCACAAAAAGGACGCGGGCACTGTACAAAGCTAAAGGATATAGCGATGATTGGATCGAAAAACGCCTGCGCGGGATCGCTATCCGCGAGGAGCTAACCGAACAATGGCAAAAACGCGGCATAAAGGAACAGCGGGAATACGGAATCCTAACCGCCGAAATATCCAAAGCGGCTTTCGGCTTAACTCCATCCGCATATAAAAGATTTAAAAAGTTAAAACGCGAAAACCTGCGCGACCATATGAATGACTTGGAATTAATCTTTTCTATGCTGGGAGAGGCATCAACTAAAGAAATCACGATAAATAGGGATTCCCGGGGCTTTAAAGAAAATAAGCAAGCTGCGTTTGAAGGCGGCAGCGTCGCCGGCAACGCAAGAAAAGAACTTGAAAGAAAAAGCGGCAAAAAAGTTTCAACGCGTGAGAACTATCTAAAAGCGCCGCAAAATAAGAAACTTTTAAATTAGTAATTCCGGGGACACGTGCAAATACATGCCCCCGCAGGAGGTAAAGATGAAGAAAAACGACCTGATCAAATTATTCTCATTACTGGCTCTGACTGCAGTTGCTTATCTTCCGACATTTAGATGGATGATCGACCGCTGGAGCGTAAAAGACACTTATTACAGCCACGGATTCCTCGTCCCTTTTATCAGCGCCTTCATTATTTGGCAAAAAAGGGAAGAGCTAAGCAAATTAATCATCAAGCCGGCAAGCTCCGGATGGCTGCTTTTTTCTCTGGGGCTTTTAATACACGCCTTAAGCACAGCTTTCAGGGTTTCATTCTCTTCGGGTTTTTCATTAATCATTACTTTGGCGGGCCTGATTTTAATCACTCTGGGCAAAGATTTCCTTAAGAAACTTGCTTTCCCGGTTTGCTTCCTGATTTCAATGATACCTTTGCCGCTGGCTTTTATTGCCAGCATGAGCTTCAGGTTAAAAATATTTGCCGCGCAGGTATCTGCGGCGCTGATGAATAAAATTGGGGTTGCTACGATAAGGGAAGGAAGCGTTTTAAGGACAATGCACGCAACCTTAATGGTTGAAGACCCCTGCTCGGGAATCCGCTCCCTTGTGGCGTTAATCTCTTTAGGCGCCTTAGCCGCATATTTCAGCAATCTGACAAAAACAAAAAAGGCTATTTTATTTGCTTCTTCGGTCCCCATAGCTGTCGGAACGAATATTATCAGAATTACTGCCTTAGGCTTAGTCAGCGAAATTTATGGCGAGAAATACGCTGCCGGAGTATTCCATGATACAATGGGAGTATTAGTATTTGTGCTGGCGTTTTTAGGGTTAATGTTGGTGCATAAGATCCTTGAGTAAATAGTTGATAGACGATGGATCATAAAATAGTCGATGGACGATAAAAAATTCAAAGTGAAAAGGTTTTATCGACCATAGACTATCGACTCTGTATAAATACAGAACTTTAAGAGCCAAACGCAGGAGACAATATGAAAAACATAACTTTTATAATAGCGGCGATTATACTCATCACGGTGGCAGTGATCGCAAATATGCCGGCTAAATTTGACTCGAGCCGGGAAACGCAGATCTCTAATTTTCCATTAAAAGCAGGTAACTGGGAGGGGAGCGATTTAGAGCTGCGCGAAAGCGACTACGCCATACTTGAAACCAGAAACCTGATCATGAGGAATTATAAGAATCAATTAAGCGCAGACACGGTAAATTTATACATCATCTACTCCTCTGATAACCGCAAGGCTTTGCATCCTCCGGAAATCTGCTATACCGGAGGAGGAGCAGGGACAATATTGGAAAAAGGGGTAATTACCTTAGGCTCTGACTTTAAAGTTAATAAATTTGTCATTGAGAACAAAAACCTGTCTCAATTGGTGGTTTACTGGTTTAAATCAGGCAATCTTTCTACTTACAGCTACATCCACCAGCAGCTCAAAACCGTCAAAGACCGCCTGATGCAAAAGAAGGCCTCCGGAGCGATGATCAGGATCTCAACAACTATTGACCCCAAAAACCCGGATAAGGCGCTGGATATCTTAAAATCCTTCTCCGAAAGCATTCTACCTCTCATAAATACATACGTACCTTAAGTTATGTTGACAAAAATCTACGCATTGTTCATTTAGGATTGGTTTCATAACCTCCTGATAAATAACATGTTACATATAAAATAACTCTTTGCGCCTGTTTATGATGTTTTTGGTTAACAACCAACGGCTATAAAGAAAGACTGCCAAACAAAACGTTTTATAATCCGCAGGATAATTAGCCTAACATGTTGTATAACAATTAGTTAAAAGAATTAAAAAAGTATTAAATAAATATATGACTTGGCACAGAAAATGCTGTTATAACTATGTAAAGGTTTACTTTTTAAACTTAATAACAGGCCGAAGAGGCGGAAAGAGGAATGAAAATGAATAAGAAGCTAATAATTGCGGCAATCGGGCTTATTTCCTTGATTACTTTAGTAACAACAAATGCTTATGCGTACACAATAAATGATCCTATCGGAGACAGGGTTGGCCTTAGAGTTTATGAGATTTACGGAATGAATATAAGCAACACCCCAAATACGATAACCTTTGATATTTACACAAATTACCCGCAAACCGGTAAACTGACCGGATCTTGGCACACTTTTGCCGGTGACTTGGCTCTTAGCTTAGACGGTGACAGTAATTACGAATACGGCGTTGCTTTTACCGCGCATGACGGCCTGACTGCCGGAGGGCTTTATGCGGTAAGCGACTGGTATATATCCAACGAATATGCGCCAGCAGGCCATGGCTACAACAAAAACGAGATTGTAACCATTAAGAATGGAACTTATAAAGCAATGTCAAGTTTAACCTGGGAAGATATCGCCGGTGACAGCCCTGACTATAGATGGAGAGTAACCTTAGATGCAAGCGACTTCGGGCTCTCAAATTTTTATGGGCAGGATTTTAAGGTTTTCTATAGCGTAGCTACATGCTCTAATGATAATATCGGCGGTTCATACACTGCCGCTACCCCTGAACCGGCAAGCTTGTCGCTTTTAGGATTAGGCTTGTTAGGGTTATGGGGATTTAGAAGAAAAAGATCCTAAAAATGATTAAAAGATCAACCTGCGTAATTATAATCAGCCTGTTTTTAATTCTTGGCGCAAGTGTCCGGCAAAGCTATGCAACAGTGCTTATTTTCGGAGACGGGCTCTGGGGAGATTTTCAGGGAAGCTTCACCTATAGTTCAACCAACTCTGCTGCAGCGGTAATTAATGTTGTTTTAAAAAATACCAGCGCCGTTGCTAACGGAGGATACCTGACAGGAATGGCTTTTAATAACCCTGATAATTTAATCAAGGGAATTACCGGCACATCTTTTTCAAATAATAGCTTTAAATTACTTAACACTGAAAACGGGATCAACGCTGCGCCTTACGGTTATTTTGATATCGGCGCTGCCCTTGGCGGAAATTTCTTAGGCGGAGGCAGCCCTAATTCAGGGATTGCTGTCGGGGATACCGCCGAATTTACTTTTTATTTAACGGGAATTAACCTTAATACTTTAAACGAATCAAGTTTCATCAATGAAATGTCAAAAGGCGGGGATGAATTTTTTATTGCGCGCTTCAAGGGATTTAATAACGGTCAAAGCAATAAAACACCGGGCAGTGTTACTCCGGAGCCGGCAAGCTTGTCGCTATTGGGATTAGGACTACTGGGATTGGCGGCATTAAGAAAGAAGGGAGATAGCTCTATATGAAGAAATTAGTTATATTAGCAGCTATGATATTTATCGGGCTTAACTCGGCAAGCGCTGCCTTGATTAATCCCGGGTTTGAAACCGGGGATTTAACAGGATGGTCCTCAAATGCGCTAAATTTGACAACGGTAACAATATCCCATTTAGGCGATCAGGGGACTACTTACATGCCCCAAGAGGGGTCATATCTTCTGCGCCTTGAGGCAGGATTAGGTTCGGATGATTACCCTGAATACACTATCGCCTCCCAATCTTTTATATTAAATCAGGGAGAATCTTTATTAGGCTACGCGGCCTTTGATGCAAGGGACGATATCACTTATAACGATGAGGCCTTTGCCGAACTCCGCAGCTCTACAGGTTCGCTTATAGCGAGTTTATGGCAGTCAAACGTCGGCAAAGTAGGAGATTATGGGGATGGCCCATGGGAAACCTGGAGCTGGTCATCGCCGGGACTTTACGAACTGCGATACGGCGTGCGCAATGTGGGCGACAACGATGTACCAAGCTATGCCTTGTTCGATATAAAACAAACAACCGCTGCTGTGCCTGAACCGGCAAGCTTGTCCTTATTGGGATTAGGGCTGTTAGGATTGGCAGGATTAAAAAGAAAGAGAACAAAATGAAAAAAATATTAACGGCTATAATTATGGCGATTTTAGTTTTAACGGCGCATGGGGCTGCTAATGCAAATATTATTTTCTTTGATACATTTAATTCAGAGCACGGAGGCATAGCCAACAGCAGCACATTAAATTACAACAGCTTTGCCAACTGGAACATTACAGATGGCACCGTTGACCTTATCGGGAATGGTTACTTTGATTTATTCCCCGGTAATGGCCTTTACGTTGACCTGGACGGCTCCACAGGTAACGCGGGATTAATGTCCCTAAAAAACCCCATATTCTTTAACCCCGGAACTTACGAGCTTAGTTTTTTTCTTGGCGGGAATCAAAGGGGGTATCCGGATGATTCTGTTGTTATAAGGTCTAATGTAAATAATTATACCCAAACATTTACTATTTCCAGCGCTATGCCGCTCACATTGTTCAAACAATCCTTTACTATAACTTCGCCTTTAAACGCATCCTTAAGTTTTGAGAATTTAGGCGGGGATAATGTAGGCGCTATATTGGATAATGTTAAAATATCCGCTATTCCTGAACCGGCAACATTGTCGCTTTTAGGATTGGGATTATTGGGTTTACTTGGATTTAAAAAAAGAGTTTCTTAAGATATTAACGCGTCAGGATTGCCTGCGCGATAATATAGCAGTAAAAATCTTAAAAAGAAAGAGAGGTGAAAAAATTAATGAAGAAATTACTATTAACACTTTTGATTGGCTTATGTGTATTAGGTATGTCTTCACCGGCAATGGCGGTTATTATTCCACCATCTACGACATCCACTGGAGCACTTGTTCCTATTTCGGTAGGTCAAACTCCAATCTTACCGGTTTTGAACATATCTTTCACAGGCATCAACGCTGCGAATCAAACTAAATTTTCTGGCTTACTTACCCAGGAAGTTTACAGTAATGCTACTGGATTGTTGTTCGTGTATAAATTCTCTAATGATCCTTCACCAGCTGGTACGATAAGAGATAATATTTATTCACTGACTACAACTGACTTCTCCGGTTTTATTACTGATGTTGATGCGGAAGGGCAAGCAGGAGACTGGACACTACGTAGAACCAGCAGTTCTACCGTAGGTTTCGACAATCTACAAGGTGGCGTTACTCCGGGTTCAACTACTCAGTGGTTATGGATACAGACAAACGCTAAGAGTTACACCATGGGTACCACCAACTTGATTGATGGTGCAACCGCAACAGTAAACACCTATGCTCCGGCTACACCAGAACCAAGCAGCTTGATGTTGTTAGGCATGGGAATTTTAGGTTTATTTGGATTAGGGAAAAGGAGAAAGATCTAACTTTTTCTTAAATCAAGTAACTCTTGAAATGCCCCCATGTGGTGCACTTTCGAAAGAGCAAAAAAATGGGGGGTAGGCCTTCAAAGGTTTACCCTCATTTTTTTATCTAACTAACTGAGAAATAACGGCTCTTGCTCTTGACAAAAATTATCCCTGTGTTATACTTCCCTTTATGGTTTCGCTAAAGAAGGCTTATCTTAAGACCTACCAACTTGCCAAAGGCAATCCGGTGCTATTCCTGCCGTTTGCCGCCTTTGCCGCATTTGAATTTGTTAGCTTAATCATTCTCTATCTTGCCCCAAGAATGCCCCTTAAACTGCTATTTGGGCCGCCAATCCGCTCTTTATGGGGAGAGAGATTCCTGCATTACCCTGCAAACTTCATTTTACTGCCTAAATTAGCCTCTTTAGCAAGAGTCTGCCTGACTGTTGTTATAGGCTCGCTTTTAACCGGCATTGCCACGCTTTTGGTATATAATCTCTACAAGAAAAACAAACCGGTGATAAAAGAAGTGTTTAAAACCGTACTCAAACAATACCTTTCCTTATTTTGCATAGTTTTGCTCTTTACCCTGATCTTTTACGGATTAGACAAGATTACCAGCAAGCTCTTAATCAAATATTTTACCTCCGGGCACACTAACCTCCTGTTTTTAGGCGCCAAATTCTGGTTAGGATTGGGGCTTATGACTTTAAACTTTACGGCTGCCGTGCTCATACAATCTGCTTTTGTTTACGCTATTCCGGTATTAATAATTGAGAAGGCGACACTTACCAAAGCAATCCTTAAATCTTTCGGCTTATTTAAAAAACTATTTCTCAAGACGGTTGCTTTAGTATTATTTCCAATGCTTATTTATATTCCGGTAATCGTTATCCAATATGACCCTGCTTTCCTGATTACGCGGCTTTTCCCTGAAGCAGTATTGCTGGCGTCAATATTGAGCTTAATCGTAAGCTCTTTGGTTGTTGACCTTACAATCACAGTAACAGCCGCAAATTTGTACCTGATGAATAAAAATGAATAGCTCTGCCGCGCGAAAAAAGAATATCCTGCTGATAGCACTGTTGATTCCGGTAAGTTTGATCTTATCCGGATGCGCCGATGACGATTACGCCATTGAAAAAAGGTACTGGCGGGTAAAAAAGCAGGCGGATAAGATACTGGCCAACCCCCATGCCTGCCCGCCCAACCAGTTAGAAAAAACCGTTTCCGCCTTAAACAGCTTCAGCGAAAAATACCCTAAAAGCAGTTTAGCTGTTGACGCCGAATTCAGCATCGCAAACCTTTATATTATCACCAAAGACTATGAATCGGGAAGGGCCCAATTAAAAAAAATAATCAAGAAATATGAAAAGTCAAAAGAACTTGCCGCGCAGTCCGTATTTTTTATCGGCAACTCCTACGAGTTAGAGGATAAATGGCCGGCGGCGCTTGAGCAGTACAAAAGGATCCTGCAGAATTACCCGGAAACAGTAAAGGGAATAGAAATCCCCATCTATATCGCCCAGCATTATAAAGTAAAATTTGAACCGGATAAAATGAATGCCGCGCTTCAGGAAGCAATCAGCCACTATAAAACCATGGCCGCGCGCTATCCGCTTACGCCGATGTCTTATACTATGGACATGCTCGTTGCGCAGTGCTATTCGGAGATGAAGGACTGGCAGAGCACAATCAACACCCTGAACGCAATGCTTAAAACTTACAACGGAAAAGTAAGCCTTGAGGAAATCATGTTAAACCTTTCTGCAATTTACAGCCAGAAACTGGACAATCCTGCCAAGGCAATTGAAATATTAAATGTGTTAATCAAAGAATATCCTAAAAGCAGGTATGTAAACCCCGCTAAAGATATTATTAAACGCTTATCCGAAAAGCAATAAAACAGCAGGAATCAAAAGATGGAAATCACTAAACCAGCCTCCTCCTCAATTTCTAAGAGTGAAACTGTAATCAATAACTACCTCCAAGGCGTGCTTAAGGATATCATGCCCATCCTAAGGGCGGAGTGCGGCTCGATTTTTATCTTTGATAATGACAAGAAAGAACTTATTCTTAACGCTTTTTATAATTCCGAGGAGTTAAACATCTCCCATCGCCGCCAGAAGATAGGAGAGGGGGTCGCCGGTAAAGTTGCCGATACCAAAAAGCCGGTTTTAGTTAAAGATATTGATTTTGACCACCGCTTTGAACACAATGGCTTCAAGCATTACCGCACAAACTCATTCATGTCCATACCCTTACTTAGCCCAAGAGGGCTTCTGGGGATAATGAATTTCTCGGACAAATCCAACCGCGAATCTTTTTCGGATAAAGACTTTGCTTTCGTGGTTATGCTTTGCCGTTATGCCTGCATCATCGCCGACAACCTGGCGTCCTCGGAAACAATGGCCCAAGAAAAGGAAAACTTTGAAGAACATAAGCAGCTGCTTGAAAAATACGCTACCGTAGGCAAGCTTGCCGCTGGGGTTGTGCATGAAGTAAACAACCCGCTTGACGGGATCATCCGCTATACCAACATGCTTTTAACCAAATCCGGCCTTGATACGGTTGCCCATGAATACCTTTTAGAAATTAAAAATGGCCTGAATCGTATCGCTAAAACAACTAAATCGCTTCTTCAATTTTCGCATCAGGTAAATTCTGAATCCGGCAGAAGCAGGCCATCTGTTTCCATAAATGAGCTTATAACCGATTCTTTGGATGCCTTCAAAAATAAAATTGATTTAAACAATATCCGTATACACCTGGCTTTGGACAGCCGCCTGCCGCAGGTCCCTGATTTAGGTTTATCCCATGTATGCATCAATATTATTAAGAACGCCGTTGATGCCATGCCGGAAGGAGGGGCGCTTGAAATTTGCTCCGGTTCAAGCAAAGAGGCGATTTTCCTAAAGTTTAAAGATACGGGATGCGGCATACCTGACGAGATCAAAGACCAGATTTTTAAGCCGTTCTTTACAACTAAAAGCATTATAAACGGGACCGGCTTAGGTCTGGCAATTTCGCACGAGATCATCTCCAGGTACGGCGGTAAAATAGAATTTAACAGCCAGGTCGGTAAAGGAACTGAATTCTCGGTTTTACTCCCCCTAAAGAAATTAGAGAATGCATAACAATCAAAATATCCACATCTTAGTGGTTGATGATGAACCCCTAATCCGCCGCTCCTTAAGCGAATTTCTTACCCTTGAAGGATATTCGGCATCAAGCGCCAGCAACGGCAAAGAAGCCTTAAGCCTTTTAAAAAAATTTAAAGCCGATATCATACTTAGCGATATCCAGATGCCGAATATGGACGGGATGCAGCTGCTTAAAGAAATTAAGGAACGCAAATGCCTTGCCCCGGTGATCCTTATGACCGGATATGGCACCATTGATAATGCCGTAAGCGCGATACAAATGGGCGCCTATGATTACATCACTAAGCCGATCATTGATAACGAAATTAAAATTTTACTCAAGAGGCTGGTCAAGGAAAAAAATATTATTGATGAAAACGCCCGGCTTAAAAAAGAGCTTTCCGAAAGCAGGCGCGATTCTTTCTGCGGCATTGCCGGCGCCGACGAGAAAATGCGGAAGATTTATTCGCTGATTGAGGCAATATGCGGCACCCGCGCAACGGTATTAATCCACGGTGAAAGCGGAACCGGCAAACGGCTCATTGCCCACGCCATACATAATTGCGACGAGCACCAAAAAAATAAGCCTTTCATTGAAGTTAGCTGCGGCGCCTTAACCGAAACCCTGCTTGAAAGCGAACTGTTCGGCCATGTCAAAGGCGCATTTACAGGCGCGATAAAAGATAAACCCGGCAGGTTTGAGCTTGCCAACGGCGGCACAATTTTCCTGGATGAAATTGACGCCTTTACCCCTGCGCTTCAGGTAAAATTGCTTAGGGTTTTACAGGAAGGGGAGTTTGAAAAGGTCGGGGACAACCAGACGATCAAAGTAGATGTGCGCGTAATTACCGCAACCAACCAAAACCTTGAGAAACTGATCGAACAGAATAAGTTCCGCAAGGATTTATATTACCGCTTGAATATTATCGCCATAGAACTGCCGCCTTTAAGGCAGCGTAAAGGGGATATTCCTTTATTGGCCGATGAGCTGATTAAAAGGCATGCCCGGCTGGTAAATAAGAATATTAAAGGGATATCGCCTGAAGCTATGGCGGTTTTAATGAATTGTGATTGGCCGGGGAACATCCGTGAACTGGAAAATGTTATTGAAAGAGCGGTCATCTTATGCAAGAATGATACCATAACTCCACAGGATTTTCCGGAATGTTTAAACAAAAAAATTCCGGAAAATGAGCCGGCAGCTTCCTGTAAATTAAAAAAAGCCCTGCAGGAGCCGGAAAGGGATTTATTGGTTAAAGCCCTGGAATCAATGAACTGGAACCGCAATGAAACCGCTAAAAGTTTGGGAATTAACCGGACTACGCTTTATAAAAAAATGCTGCGCTTTGGCTTACTTAAGAATAACGGAAAACAATAAGTAATTATATTTAGATCGTGGCGGATAATTTGGATTTTAAAAATTTAATCGGATTAGAGGCTTGGCAGGAAATTCAGAATAATTTCTCCGCCGTTACCCAGATCCCCATGCGCACCGTTGATTTAAAGGGCAAGCCTTTAACTAAACCAAGCGGCGTACCGCATTTGTGCTCTGACTATATCGCCGGTTTTCCGCACCTCTTAAAAGCCTGCAGCAGCTGCATGCCTACATTTTTAGGCGGCAATGAACAGGTTGATAGCCACCTAAGTTACTCCTGTTTCCTGGGCCTGCGCAATTTTATCGCGGCATTAAGAATTGACCAATACACGCCGCTTGCTTATGTTATAATCGGGCCGGTAGTCTTAATCAACTACAAGCCGAAATCTTATTACGAAAAAATTGCCGCTGACCTAAATTTAAATATCAACGATTTATACAGCGCGGTTACCGACGTAAAACTTTCTTCTTTTAATTCCATGCTTTCGGTAGTAGAGCTGATTCAGGACGTAGGCAATTATTTAATTAAGGCCGCTTACAAAACCTTTGAAACACAAATAGGCACTGGAAACCTGCAATTAGATAAATTAAACCGCCTGCTTCAGGTATTTTTGGATGTGGCTTTTCAGGTGAGCGGTGCAGATAGCGGTTCAATCATGCTTTTAGATAAAACCAGCAAAGAGCTCTCAATTTTAACCTCAAAAGGCATAGAAAAAGAAATCATCAAGAATTCCCGCATAAAATTCGGCGAAGGAATATCCGGCACAGTAGCCAAAGAAAACACCCCCATTTTAATAAACGACCGCATCAGCCATAACCGCATTAAAAGTTATCTCACCCGGCCAGGCCTCAAAACTTCAATGGTGCTTCCGATAAGGGTCAAGGAAGATGTTTTGGGGGTAATTAACCTGAACACCAGCCAGGGCTCGCAGATTGCCTTCAGTCCCAATGACCTAAAAATCATGGACAGGCTGGTTGATTTAGTCAGTGTCGCCCTGCATTAAAATTCAGATTAACGAATCCTGCGAAAAGTTGTTGACGGGATTTTGAATTCATCGCGGTACTTGGCAACGGTGCGCCGTGCGGCTTTAAGGTTAAACCTTTCTAAAAGCAATTTTGCAATTTCTTCATCGCTAAGCGGATGTTTTTTATCTTCGCGCTCAATAAGCTCCTTAATTGACTTTTTAATATAGTTTACTGAAACAGCCTGGCCGTTGCCGTCATTTATCTTGGCAGAAAAAAGGTCCTTTAGGGCAACTATCCCGCAAGGAGTATCAATATACTTATTCATCACTGTCCGGCAAACCGTAGTTTCATGAATATCAAGCTCTTTAGCCAGTTCCGCGAAAGTCAGAGGCTTAAGGAAAGAAAGATCTTCCCGGATGGCATCCTGCTGGATTCCTACCAGTTTTTCAACGACCGTTCTTAAGGTGCTTGTCCTTTTGCTCATTGACCGCAATAATTCCTGCGCCGCGCGCATTTTATTTTCAATAAATTCACGGGCAGCGGGATCAAGATTATCCTTCTTAAGCATCTGTTTATAGGCATTGCTAATATTAATCACCGGGAAATGCTCATTATTAATAATCACTTCCAGCGCTTCATTTTTTTCTTTAACCGTGATATCCGGAATGATCCTTAAGGAAACCTGCGCTGAATAGTTGCGCCCGGGCTTAGGGTCAAGTTTAAGTATTTTCTTGATCAGGGGCTCGATTTTCTCAAGCGGCTCTTTTAATTTTCTGGCAATGAGCGAATAGTTCTTTTTGGCAATATCTTCAAGGCAGGTTTCAGCGATTTTGAAAATAAGGGGGTCAGTTTCGTTATTTTTAGCTAACTGAATACTCAAACACTCTGAAATGCTCTGACAGCCTACCCCGGCAGGCTCAAATTGCTGGATAAGGGTTAAAACCTTTCTAATTTCATCAATTGGCAGGCTTAAGGCCGACGCAACCTCATCAAGGCTGGCTTTAAGGTAGCCATTTTCATCAATATTTCCGATAATTTCATGGCCAATTCTTAACTCTTCATCGCTGTTGGCAAACATCCCTAATTGCCTAAGCAGCATCTCCTGCAGGGAAACATCCCTGGCGATAATTTTATCTGTAAGGTCATCCTGAACCATCCCTTTAAGGTGATTAGTAGGAGGCAGGGGAGGCTGTAATTCCTCTTCAAGAATGCCTTCTTCAAGGCAGGGGTTACTCAATAACTCTTCCTGAATAAGTTCCTTGAGGTCCATGGAAGAGATTGTAAGCACCTTGAGCGACTGCCTTAGGGCAGGCGCCATCAAATGCCTAAGTTCAGTTCGCTGGCGTAATTCCATAAGCCAAGTATAGCATATTTTATGCCAAAAAACAGTTTAAGAACGGTATAAAATAATGGGGTCAGAGCTAATTTATTTAGCAATAAGACTGGGAATAAATTAGCTCTGACCCCATTATTAAATTAGTTCTGACCCCATTATTATTAAGCTTGACAAAACTCGTTTTTAGTGTTATATATGAGTATATACTCATATTAACATGGGCGTTAAAAGTAAGTAAATTCGGGTAAAATACATGCGGGCGCGCGGAAGGCCAAAAAAGTATAGAATAGTCAAAGTTGACCCCAAAATCAGCCAATTTAGCCCCAGAGGCAAGCCCGGAAGGCCGGATGAGGTAGAGATTAAAATGGATGAATTTGAGGCCTTGAGGCTGGCTGATTACCTTAATTTGGGCCAAAAAGAGGCAGCCAAGTCAATGCGCATATCCCAACAAACCTTCAGCCGGATATTAAAAAGGGCGAGAAGCTTAACCGCTAAAGGAATAGCTACCGGATCAGCTATAAGAATACAAGGCGGCCAATACGTAATAAGTTCCCGCAATAATAATCAAACAAAACCTGACCCAATAATCAAAGAGAATCCCGGCACAAACACACCTAAAAATCCAGCCTAAACACCTGTAAAAGGCGTGAATTTGCCTCATTTTACCCTATAGGTGTACTTCCTATAATATATCTTATGTTAACTTGTCTATCTTGGCTAAATGTACCTAAAGCTATAGGAGATAATAAGTTAATGCAAGTGGATATTTATCTGTGGATAAGCCATTTCTTCTTTACTTAAACTTACCGCGTTATTTTATGCTTAACAAATCTGGTAGGATTTATGCGGCATCTTATCTGGATTTTTTGCTTTTAATTAAAGATTTTATTTTAGCGGGTTAAAGCAATAATTGCAGGATGAATTGACCCCTCTCCAAAGCGATTATTAATACGGTCTAAAGCCTTTATAAGCCCCTCCCTGCGGATTTCTTCACTAAGTAAAGGCTGGTAGGTGCCCCAAAAAAGGCTGCTGCAGGTAACCCCGATTGCCCTGACTTGAGGGTTTTTTAACCCTGATTTACCCATTATTTTAAGGGCTCTTTGGCATATCTCGTAACCGTCATTAGTAGTGTTTTGATAAGTTTTTTGGGCGCCAAAATTACCGATTTCAGGGCCGTTTAACCAAAGATGAACAGTAGCGCTAACCAAATTTTGCTGCCTAAGGCGTGTCGAAACCATTTCAGACAATAACCGGATCCATGCCCGGATAACCTGGGGGTTTATATGGAGTTTTGGTAAGGTGTAAGAATGGCTTATCGACTTGGGCTTTTCATTAGACTTACCGGAATTTTCATTAAACTTACTTTGATTATCATTAAATAATCCCGGTAAGTTTAGGTATAAGTCCCAGCAGGTTTTTAATCCTTGAGCCATAAAAATTTGCCCGTTTTTGCCGCCCATTCCGCAGAGCTTATCCAGCGGAGCCATGCGCAATACTTGTTCAAGGTTTGAATCGTCAATCAACGTCAGGCCGTTTGGTTTATTTAATTTAGAGGCTAGCTTGGCCAAAAGCCAATTCTTGGCAATGCCTACCGAAGCAGTAATGTTAAAGTTTGCATAGATCTTCTCTTTAACTTCTTTACCCAAACTTACCGGGTTTTCGCAGCCGGACAGGTCCATCTGAAACTCATCAATAGAGGCATAATTCAGAGGTAAATCATAGCCTTTTATCAGGCTAAAAATCTGCTCCGAAGTCCAGATATATTTTGCCTGGTCCGCTGCAATAAACTCTAAATCCGGGCAGATAGCAAAAGCCTCCCGGGAAGGCATTCCGGAATGGATCCCCAAAGCCTTAGCTTCATAGCTGGCTGCGCAAACTACCGTTTGCATTCTGCTGCCGCGCGAGCCGACAACCAAAGGTTTTCCTTTTAGGCGTGGATTAATTGCCTGCTCAATTGAAGCAAAAAAAGCATCCATGTCTAGGTGTAGTATCATAAGCGTAAGCGTCGATGGCCAATAGTCTATGGTCTATAAAACCTTTTAACTTTGAATTTTTTATCGACCATAGTCCATTAACTATTTTATCGACTATCGCCTATAGTCCATCGACTATTTAACTAATCAATTTATCAATTTGCCAGCGGAAGGTAGAATTGTTAAAAGATATCTGGTAGATCTGGCCTGCGCAAAGAACGGAAAAATAGTTGACCAATGCCTGGCCAATGCGTTCCTGCCAGTTGTAGGTAATACTTTCTATCCGGTATTCTTTATCATGCCAGGTAAAACTTTTGGGGTATATTTTGGCATGCTTAAAAAACGCCAGAACATCAATCCTTTCATCTAAACAATCAGGATTAAAACCGGCTTTGTCCGGCTCAAACCTATCCCAGCGCGCCTTAGGACTAAAACTATTTTGATTCATTTAAATATCCTTGCTTTTCTCCCACCATTCTTTAAATGGAGGAAAATTCACCGTTCTTTTTACTTCACTATATTGACCCCTAGCAATAGTATCGGTTGAGGGAATGTTATAACATAAATTTTCTGAAATAATCCATCTATCATGAATATTAGTATTCAATTTACTATCAATAACCCTTAACTCACAATTTGCGCCGGCGTCTTTAAGTTCTTTTTTAAAATCTTTATACAAAGATAAAATTATTTTATCCACTTTTTCTAATGACATCAAAATTTTTATATCTTTAACTTTTCCAGTATCAAGCGACTCTGACAACCAATCTAACCCAACCTTCGAAAAATATTTATCTATCCAATAAATATACTTTTTACATGAAACTATAATATCCCTAATAGTTTTTTTATTTGAAAATGGTTTTCCTGGAGATAATAATTTTACATCTGATGATTTATGGATAACTTCAAAAATTTTCTTTATTTTCTTATCATGTGATTGGACTTTATCTTCCAATTGAGTAAATCTATTAAGCATTCCCTTGTTCGCAGAAATTAACTTGCGTATATTAACAAATATCCGCATTATACCGATATTTACCAAGATAGCTCTTTCGCTATTAAGAATACTAGAGAGCATCGCGACTCCTTGTTCGGTAAAAGCATAAGGTAAATAACGTCTGCCACCCCAACTTGAGGTCACAAATTGTGACCTCAAGTTTTCAAACTCTCTTTCTGACAATTGAAACATAAAATCATTCGGAAAACGTTTTTTATTTCTTTTTACTGCCTGAATAAATACTTTAGTCTGAACTCCATAAAGTTCAGCAAGATCACTATCCAGCATCACATTCAGATCTCTAATTAAGAATATCTTTTCTTCAATAACTTCCTGCCGAACAATATCTGACATTTCCATTCCTCAAACATTTACACCAGATTAGTATTTTCTAATAACTGTAATTAATTTACCGATAACCTTAAACTCTTCAAAAATAGGCGGGTAATTAACATTGGCGGCCTCAAGATGGAACTTACCGGAGCGGCTACGCAGCCTTTTTAAAGTAACTTCATTATTATCTAATAACGCGGCAACTATATCATTGTTGTCGGCATTAGGGCGTTTCTTAATGATCGCAACATCGCCATCAAGGATACCGGCATCAATCATGCTGTCGCCTTTAACACGTAGCGCAAAAACATCATCAAAACCAAGGCGGCCGAGAAATAAATCATCAGCATCAACATAACCTTGAATTTCTTCATAAGCCAAACCCGGCTTACCGGCATTTATAGTACCAATTATAGGAATTTTAAAAGACGCGCGTTCAGTTAATTCAATTGCACGGGATTTATTATTCATACGCCTCACCAAACCTTTCTCTATTAAAGCTTTTAAATAGTCCCTTACTGTTCCTGTTGATTTAAACCCCAGCTCCTCCCCTATTTCACGAATTGTAGGAGGGAGCCTCTCTCCTACCCGCCTGCGGATAAAATTAAGCACCTTCTCCTGTTTTGGGGTTAAATACGGCTTTTCTTTCATCTCCACATATATACCACACATTTGTGTGGTATGTCAAGAAAAAAATAAATTAAACTTCAAAAAGGCCGCGCACAAAAACCTCCACCCCCTTCATTGTGCAAGAGGAAAAACGCACCCCCTACCTCCCCTATTCATCACCAATTGAGCAGGTGCCGCCCCCTAATTTAGCCTTATAGAGTTTTTTATTATAGGGCAAATTCATAAGCAGCATACCCATTAAACAATTATCCGTAAGTCCGGCGTAAATTAACCCGCAGCAAACAAATATTGATATCCCTATAAACCAGGTGTGAATAAACCATGATAAAAGTATGCCGGACAAAACAAGGCTTCCGGCTATAACCCTAACCTGCCTTTCCAAAGAAACCCCTCCTTCTCCCCTTACAACTGGAAGCCTTTCTTTCTGCCAGCGGACCATCCCTCCATCCATTACTTTTACCGGGTGTATCCCTGATTGTATGAGCATATCCGCGGCCATCGGTGAACGATTTCCCGTACGGCAAAGAACTATATACGCCTGCTTAGCCTGGCTTAATTCGTTTACTTTTGCCGCTAACATATCAATAGGCAGATTAATAGAATCCTTAATATGCGCCTGGTTAAATTCCAAAACAGAACGCACATCTAAAAACTTTACCTGTGGGTCATTACCGGTTAACAGATTTGCTTCTTTAGGAGTGACCATTTCCAGCGACAAAGCCTCGCCTTTACGGTTGACGCGGATAATATTGTCAATATTAAAAGGTTTCTGGAGCACTTTAGCGCGCATATTACTGACAAATCTTTCCTTTGACCCTTCTTTTAAAAATGGATTATTTTCTTCTTCGATCGCTATAGTAGAGGATTTCTTTTCATGGTAATCATGGCCGGGAAAAACTACCGTATTACCGGCTAAAGCTTTTAGCTTCTGCAAGGTATCAAACATTGACTCAGGAGAACCATTCTGAAAATCTGACCTTCCTACACTGCCGATTAAAAGCACATCCGCGGTAAAAACCATGCCTTCCGAATACAGGTTTATTGTGTCATCCGTATGTCCGGGGGCATAAATAACCTTGAGTTTGCCTTCGCCGATATTTAGCTCATCCCCATCTTTGACCATTTGAGTCGCTACTTCAGAAACTGCCTTCTCGTGCATGATTACCGGAACCTTAAATTCCTTCTTTAAAACCGCGGCCAGAGAAAAATGGTCAGCGTGCGTATGCGTATCAATAATAGCCTTAAGCGCCAAGCGATTTTTATCCAGATACTTCTTATATTCCTGCCTCAAGCTAATGTGAGGGTCGATAATTAAAGCTTCGGAACGCCAATTAAGAATATATGAATAGCAGCTTGCAGCAATAAATTGTTTTACAGTTATCTTATTATCCATAACAACCTCCTAAGAAAAAAGAAATCCTACGCCGACAGCCAGGACTACCCAAAGGACTAACATACGCGAGAATTTTTCCAATATCTTATTCAATATGGTTCCTCACTGACAAGGCCGGCTGCCATGAGATAACCCCTGGCTCTCTCTGTAAATTTATAACGGTTAACGATATCCCAAAACGCCTTGCTGTGGTTAGGCTCAACCAGATGCGCCATTTCATGCAGCACGACATAATCCCTGACCCATTCGGGCATCAAGCCTATCCTCTGGGATATACGAATACTCTTTGCCTGATAGTTACAGCAACCGAATCTTGTATTTTGATCAGTAACATATTTAATAGAATTAAGTGCTAAACTACTGCCAAAATATTGCTCATTTATCCTGCTTGCCCTCACGGCCAGATCGTCACTTTTCTTTATACTATCATTTAACCGCTTTTTTTCAAACTTAAGCTTAAAATCAAGAATGATCTTCTCCAGGCGCTCCTGTGAAAGCATTAAAGGAGCATTAATCAAAAGAGTGCCTTTTACCATTCGGCCCCTTACTGTCCGTAAGCGCCTAGCGCTGCGGATGATTTTTATTTCCATTTTTCAAGAGATGAAAAGGGGGCTTCAATTTATTTGATTGAATTGAAGCCCCCTCTAAATTGCTAGGGCCTATTTACCAAACATACCCTCTAAACCTTTTTGCTGTTTGCTAACTTCTTTATTTAATGCTTTCTGTTTCTTCTCAATCTCTTTCTGTGCCTTAACCTTAGCTTTTTCAGCCTCTTTCTTCTTTTCTTCAGCTTTCTTTTGGGCTTCTTTCTTTTTCTTTTCAACCTCTTTCTTCTTTGCTTCAGCTTTCTTTTGGGCTTCTTTCTTTGCTTTCTCTGTATCCTGCTGCATTTTTTGAGCGGACTTTTTAGCTTCAATCTGCGCTTTTTTGGCATCTTTATCTAACCCATCCAGGCTTAAACCTTTATTTTCTGCAAGAACTGACGTTACAACTAACGAAAAAATAAACACTAAAAACATCCTGCCAAGCTTCTTCATTTTCCCTCCTTTTTTATGTTTCTGTTTACTTTATCTGTGCTTTATTCTACCAATAAAGCCTCTTAAAACGCCTTGAAAACCGCTTAACCCACTTGCGCGATGCTTCTTCAAGTGAAACCTCTTTTCCCGTTTCTAGCGTAAGCAAATCACGATATTCGGCAATAAGATAAATCTGTTCAATCATCTTTACCTTAAAAGCTTCGTGCAGCCTGAAAAAATTTACCGCGATATCATAAAGTTTAGTTTCCGGATTATTTTCACAGCGGACAACCTTGGCCTTAATATTAAATACCTTATCCTCAAAGGGCATGCTTATGGCAATCATGGAATCGGCTTTAACGGGTCTCTTTGCCGGAAAAGACAAACCTCCAATACTTATATTCTTTGTTTCAGCCTCCAGGTTTACGCTTCCGGCAGATGCCCCCTGTTTAATAACCTTATATTTAAGAGGCAGCGAGATAGGATGGCGAATGAAACGCCGGCGCTCTATTATGCAATTATTCTTATATTCTTCTTTTTTCATTTGAGCACCTCCAAATCGTTTATAATTACATGCTCATTTTTAAAAGTCCGTTCTTTATTATTTAATAGTGGGTAGCCGGGCAGGATAGGTTTAATCTCTACTGGCATATAAACACACCCGATTATTGCTGGCGGGAAGATTTGTTTTTTAACCACATACTGTAGCCAAACTTAACGAGATCAACTTTTGCTTCAATGGGAATTTTCTTGAATTTCAAACCGACCACGCATTTGCCATCGGAATGCTTTACCCAAACCACATAAGCAATAACGGGTATCTGATGATTATAATCCGGCCGGTTAATATATATCTGGATATCGGGTTTCTCATCGAACTCGGGGGCATCCATCATTATCTTCATCCCCTTGCGGGAGAAATCAAGAACCTTCCCTGATACACCGCGGATATTAATTTTACTAAGAGAAAGATTTAATAAAAACCTGCGCGCTTTTCTTCTCTCTTCAGTCATAGGCATATTATAGCATTTCGCGATATTCTTACAATATAATTTAAAACCCGGGCGCCTTACTGCCGGTTAATCAGATGAATCAGCTTACAAAGCCTGCCATAGCTATGCTTATTAAAATTCATGATCAGCCTCGGCAGAAACGGATACTCGTTTTTTTCAATTTCTTCTTTTTTCGCCTTCCCGGGCAAAATCGTACCGCTGGATAAAATATCCTTATACTGGCTGTTTATTAGCCTTAGGGACTCATCACTAAGCTGCTTATTCAGCCTTATTACAGTCTCTCTGCCAACATACCTTAGCGAATGGTAAACCCTGTAAAAATCATCTATGTATTTAATCGCCCCATCAACGCTTCTTTCCAGTGAAAAAATATTGAGGTCTTCTTTATCAACGAAACCGGTTTTAACTAAATGCCGCTCTATAAAACGTTTCCAGTCGGACCAATAGCTGGACCCCTCAGGCTCCATTAAAACTACCGGCCTTGGGCGGGATTTTCCGGTCTGAATCAGCGTGAGCATCTCAAAACCTTCGTCATTTGTGCCGAAACCTCCCGGGAATAAAGCCGTCGCGTCAGTCTCTTTGACAAAGGTAAGCTTACGGGTAAAAAAATATTTAAAATTTATCAGCCTTTCCTTTTCATCAATATATGGATTTGGTTTTTGTTCATGCGGCAGGCGGATATTTAAAGCAAAGTCATTCTTGCCTTCTGCTCCTTTGTTACCGGCCTCCATAACCCCCGGGCCGCCCCCGGTTACAATCATATACCCTTTTTGAGTAAGCTTCCTGGAAAACTCTTCGGCCATTTTATATTCAGCCGCATCTTTCCTGCTCCTTGCCGAACCGAAAATTATTACTTTTTTAATGCTCCTATAAGGAGAGAATATCCTGAAGGAATACCTTAATTCTTTCAAAGCGTTATTTACCAGCTTTAAATCTCCCTTATCACTGGACTCTCTTCCCAGCTTAACGGCAGTCGTGATTATTTCTTTTAATAGATGCGCGTTTTCCAAAGAGCCCGATTTCTTAACAAGCTCATCTATAAGCCTGTCAATATCCGGATCTCCGATTTCGTATTCTTTAAATTCTCTGTTCATTTCGGTTATGGCTATAGCCCCTCTTCTTTTAACAACGACTCTGCCTTTTGGCTATCCCTGATATTTAACTGATAAATATCCACATTACCGCTTTTATCCTTAAAAAATGGCTCAACTGTTGAGGCTACAAATTTCTGATAGAAAAAATATACCGCAGCCGCGATTGCAATAAGTAAAATGATCTTCCTTAACATACCAATCCTCCGTATTTTATTTGGACCAGAACACGGCAACCAGCATCAGCAAAATAATAACCGGCAGAATAAACGCAACCCAATAAAGAAAGCTCCTCTTTTTTGATTCTTTAACTATGTTTCTGCATTCTTCCCTGGCAAATTCTTTTTTAAACTCTGCTTCGCCTTCATGCAGTTTTGCCCAAGCCTCCAGAGGTTCTTTATTAAAATTTGTAGCAATCAAATCATCGAAAAGTTTACGCATACCTAAGCCCAATACCCTATCAGTATTCCTGTAAAAATTATTATTTACGTTCAAAGTCAATAAAACTTGCGACTGCTTCTCTATTTTTTCTTCAAGTTTAGGAAAGGGCCCGTTACATACCCAGCAGTTCTGCTTATTGGGGCTGTTTTTTGCACCGCAAAGCTGGCATTTCTTAAGATTAACTTTTGTTAACTCCCTGCCGCAGCCCGGGCAAGTTTGAATATCCGGCCCAAAATCTTTATTGCAAAATGCGCACCTGTAATAATAAATAGAGCCCGTCATATCCGTTTTATTAATTACCTCTACCCTCTCTACGGATAATTTATAGATTCTATTGCCGATCTTATAGCTATAGTTACTTATATCCCTTTTTGCGGGCTTGATTTGATTTCTATGCTTATCCTTCTTTTTGTTGAAATTAAACTTAAAACGGACCTTTTTTCTTTTTTTCATTTTTATGAAAGCGCCTGCGGATCAAACCCTTTAGCAGCTTTTTATTGGTTCATTAACAATCTTAGCACAATTTCAGAAGTATCTCAATATATCAACAAAAACCCTCGCAAACAAACTTCTAGCCTGCGAAGGTTTTTTAGATAAACAAATCCTGCTTATTTCTTATTCCAATCTTTGCCAGACTTTGAGGAACTCTTGTTCCACATATCGGTTAAATTTCTGCCTTGATTAGTGCTGTCTTTAGCCTGCACAATAGCGCCTACGCTTATCGGCTCTGTTTTCTCCAGTATTTTTGCCTTGGATAAATCTGCTCCGATAATATCTGTTATTTTGACCTGGGCGATCTTTTGATTGTTAAAACCGAGTATTTTTTTGGTTACAGGGTCAACAATCTTGTCTTTTTCTTTATACACGCCCAAGACCATATTTTTTTCAAGCCCTTCATCATAACCTGCGTTTAGATACACGCTATCCCCTTCAACTTTAGCAATAACGCAGCTCCACGGTTCGCTTTTTACCCTATCGGTAAGTTCAGCTACCGCCATAGAAACCGCTTCATCTACAGTAGCAGCCCGTCCCGCTCCGGAGGCCGCTACCCTGCCGGTTTCAATCTCGCACATCCTTAAAACCACAGTATAGCCGGAATCCGAAACCTCTGTTCTTGGCCTATTCTTCAGCAGCTCGGAAATAATAATATATTTTACTCCGTAAAGATTGCCTAATTTAGCTGACTCGGCTGGGCTAACCCATTTGGATTTTTCAAAATCTATCTCCCGGAGAATAGCATTTATATCTTTTCTCTCAACCAAAATAAACTTATCGGTTAGAGAAAGCTTATCAACCAATAAACCGGTGAGGACATTCTCGTTAGTCTGCCTTTTTACTGGCGGGATACGCTTATCCGCGGCTAAAGAAATGTCAACTTTAATATCTTTCTCCCTGCCTTCTTTTTCTTCTTCCAGATTAAAAGGGCTGCCTTCAACCTTAAATGCTTCCTCCGGCACGTAGATAGCAACCTTGACCTTTAGGTCTTTTCTTATCTCTTTATTCAGAATCTTCTGTTCATAATTAAAACCTTCCTGCCCGGCCCCTTCTGCCAAAGATAGGCCACAAAAAGCAAACAGGCATAAAACGCTAAAGAAAATTGACCCCCTCATATGACACCCCTCACTTTGCATACCTGCACCTTATCGTATATTTTTCTGATTTTGTGTTCATCGCTTTGGCTTCATAATAATGATATGCCTTGGCAGGTATAGGAACCAGCTCCCAATTAGTTTCATCTCCTGTGGCAAATCCGTCTTTGTCTTTAAACACGGTCTGTATTTGCACTCTAAGCGTTTGCGTATACCTGTTCATCAGCTTGGCTTTTACGATTAACCGGGAATCTTCGGTCCTATCCGTAGACTCTTCTACCAGCCTTAAGGAACCTTCTAAGCCGCCGTCTAAATGCACAAAGGTATCATTTTCTTCGATATAATCGCGCGCCCAAAAAGGTTTTTTACCTTTAGCAGGAGACATTGAACAACCGGCAATAAATATAACGGCAAGAATAAGTAGAACAATTCGCCTGCGCATAAATACCCTCCTTTTAATTTACTGATAAACTACTCCGGCCTCTCCGACTCTTTTTACTTCATACTCATTTTCCCAGATAATCTCGGAAGTCTCCGCATCTACCAGCTGAAAGGACATGGATATATAATCCGACCTATCCCCTCCGGCGGCCTTACTTATACCCATCAGCTCTCCGGTAAGATAATAATCAACCCCCATCATATCCGCTTCCTTGCTGGCACTGACAAGGCCATCTATTTTTCGCTGCTTCTCTTGCATAATATCTTCTATTCTGTCGCGGGCAAGAAAACGGAGTTTGCCTTGGGTGTTTTCATTAAGCTGAATGCGTATTTTTTTGGTAAATATATCGCTATTAATTAAGAAACGGGTCGAATTTTTAACAGGAAGAAGCGCAATCTTTGGCGCCGCGCCCTGCGCTTTGCTTATCTCAGGAACTTCAAGTATCGAAACCGCCATTTTCCGGGCAACTGTGCGTATATCCGTAGACTCAATACCTGTGCCTCCTAAATTATCATCTTCATCCGGTAAAATACTCCGCGTATGCGATGTCTGCGGAGTAGCGCAGCCAAACAAAAATATAGGCAACATAAGCAGCAAAAGCAGCTTTTTCATCATTACTTCTCCTTTCTAATAAGACAGGTCTTTGACAATCTCTTTACCCTGTAGAACGGGAAAAGCTTTTTTTTCTAATTCCATATCTACAGCGTATTCATCTTTCACTAAATTTAACTGGCTGTAGCCTGCGGTGCTCCAGTCAAAAACAAGCCTGCCGGCATAGGTTATCTTCATTGGCGTAACATCAAAAATATTGCCTGCGGCAAGAAAATGCTGGTAGCCAAAAAATCCCCCTAATTGCCCGGTAAAAGAATCCAATTTATATGTGCCTTTGGGAAGCTTGAGGCCAAAGACAAGGAAACTACCGGAGATATTTTCCGGCACGCAAGGAATGATGTATTTATTTAAAGCCCCGTAAAATTTATACTGGTTAATTTCCTGAAGGCTGTAATGGAAAGGACGGTATTTTCCCGAGGACACCTCTGCGGTAAACAGGACTACTCCTTCATCTTGAGAAAGGACTAAACTCTTCTGCTGTTTTCTTAAAACGTAAGGGTTTGCGCATCCCGAGAAAATCATAACAAAACAAATTATCAAAAAAGTGGAAAAATATCTTCTCATCTAAACCCTCTCAAAAATACGCTTAAAAATAACAGTAGTGCCGGTATTCTTAACTTCAATATCAAATTCCGCCTCCATCCCTTTAAGTTCCCGGCCAGAATCATCACAAGATATTAAACTAACATGATGTTTTCCCGCGGCAGCGCTAAAAGGTATGATCTGAATTTCAGCAGGCAGATAACTCCAGTGCCTTGCATCAGCAGAAGGATTTGCCGCAGCGCTGGTAGCTGCCATTACTAACCCGGCAACTAAGAAAGCTCCTGTTACAGCAAGGCCGGCAACACTGCTGTCACCGGAGCCGGAAAATGCGGTAGTAGTTGCCGCTATCGCAGACATCTCCATAAAAGCTGTAGACACTTTTGCCGTTGTTTCTTTAAAATTCGCCTTGCCTTTTAGGATCCCGTCCATTTTCCTTCCACCGCGCGTCTCAGCCTGATAAAGTATATCATTATTATTAAGAAAACAGTTTTTATCAATATTTATATGTTTATCAAGAAGAACGGAAAATCTTTTTGCTTTATAGGGCTTTAATCTAAAGATTGCCTTTTCGCCATAGGTGCCGGTTTGCACTTTTAAAGGCGCCTTTCCTGTTTCGATACAAAGGATGACATTATTTTGTTGGCTTAAAAAGTTATTAAAATTAGGTAAAGTTATTTTTTTGTTATTTTCTTCTCTAAGAGCTGTTTTTTCCTTTATCTGATTGTCTAAAGCTTCTATCTGCGACTTTAATCCATCAATCTTCTTCTCTGTCTTTTTACTTGCCTTTTTTGCTTCTTTAGCATCAGCCGGCTGGTCCCCGAGAAGTTTTTTCAACTCCTTTTGCGCATCTGATTTTTTACTCTGCAGAATCTGTTCCTCCCAGACAATCTGCCTGTTAGTTGGATGAGATAGATAGTAAGCATCCTTGGCTGTCTTTAGATATTCATCGGCCAAAGCCTGGTTGCCTGTTATTATCTGTGTCCTTGCCGCAAGAAGGTAAAGCGGAGCAACATCGCTCTTATAGAGATCGCCTTCTACATCCGAGTCGCAAAGAATACCGTTTTTAAAAGAAGCGGCGGCATTGCCAAGGTCATCTTCATCAATAAGCAGAAGGCCAAGATACAAAGAGTTTAATACTTTCTCGTAGGGATCCCCTTTGTAAGCTTTAGATGCCTCATTGCCTGTAATACCCAAAGCCTTAGCTTCAAGGTTTTTAAAAGCATCGAAGTTGTTCATTAACAGGAAGGCGTCGGTAAGAGATTCTCTGGCTTCTTTATTTCTTCCTTCGGAGAGGTAGAGTGAGGCTAAATTATTGCTCCAAAGCGCAAAATTACGGTCATGCTTATCCTTTAACCCTTTTAGTATTCTTTCGCTGTTTTCATGGTTACCGAGGTAGAAATCGACTTCTGCGGACATAGCATCGGCATCAGATATGTTTGGATTACTTTTTTTATGAACCCGGGGAATCTCTTGGGCTGGCTTTACGGAGACTTCTTTGGATTGCTTATTTGCCGCGAAGTTATTGCCTGCTTGCAGTAGATGAGGAGGCGGTAAAAGCAGTAAAACTGCCAATAATAATGGAACCGCGCGTTTTTTCATTATTAAGAAATTTTATCCCAGATATCCAAAATTGTCAACTTATAAAAACAACCAAGATGACAAACTTTAATTCGAAACCTATCCCGGCAGATAAGCCATCCCGGGCTTATTTTCGCTTTAGAATTTTTTTGGTGTGATGTTTTACTTCGAAAATCTCAATCGCCTCTAAAATAAGCAAAAGCGCCAAAAACAGTATAATTGCTCCGATAAAACCGACAAAACTCAACTTGTATTGAATGATTACCAACAAAAGCGCCCAGAGTGTCATGACCAGCATAAAAACCATCGGGATAACGACAAACCAAACATGTTTGCCTTTTTTCTTAAGCCAAACAGCTATAACCATAAGCACGAGCCCTGCCAAAAGTTGGTTTGTTGCGCCAAAAATCGGCCAGATACTTTTCCATGCAGGAATAATACTGCCACTTGCATCTTTAATGTTGATTAATACAAAAACTGCGGGTAGAAGCAGCGTAACTGCAGTCGCCAGATAACGCTTCTGCTTACCCTCAATATCAAAGAATTCCTGAAAGATATAGCGCGCAAGCCGGGTTGCGGTATCAAGAGTGGTTAGAATAAAAGTAGACAAAGCCAACAGCCCAAAAGAAGCGCCGAATTTTTCCGGTATTCCGAATACAGATAGAAATTTTCCGATCCCTGCCCCGTAAATTGCTAAAGGGGCTTTTGCCGCCAAAGGGTCGTCTCTTCCAATAACCATAACGGTGCATAAAGCAATTACCGCAACCAAGCCTTCAACCAGCATAGCGCCGTAACCAATAGGTAAAGCATCGCTCTCTTTCTTTAACTGCTTACTCGATGTTCCGCTGGCAACAACCGCATGAAAACCGCTAATTGCTCCGCAGGCAACAGTTACAAATAGTATCGGGAATACCGGCCCAAGGTCTTGGGCGTTCCAGCCGATAAACGCCGGATAATTAAGCGGCAAGCCGCCTAAAAGGATACCAAAAAAGCCTCCGACAACCGAACCATAAAGCAGAAAACTGGACAAATAATCCCGAGGCTGTAATAATATCCAAACCGGGGTAACCGACGCAATAAAACAATATGCGAGCAATATAATATTCCATGTCTTGGCCCGATCGCCAAAAATCTCCGGAATATTATTTAGAGGAAATCTCTGGCCCAGCCAGACAAAAGCGAATAGCAGCGGAACAAATATTAAAGTCGCCCATTTTAACGGCATCTTTAAACGGTATAATGAAATCCCAAAACCTGCCGCAACCAGTATAAAAAGCACCGATGAACTGCCTACTCCGCCATCAAGCTTAAAGGTATTTGCGGTTAAATCCGTAAAGACAGTCAATACATATACCAGAGAAAGCCAGATAAATGCGAGCATTAAATGGTATGCCCGCTTAGACATATAGGTATTGGCTATTTCCGCAATGGAACGGCCGCGGTTGCGGACAGAAATTATTAAACTCGAAAAATCATGGATACCGCCGATAAAGATAGAACCAATAATAACCCACAACCATACCGGGCCCCATCCAAAAGCAATGCCGGCAATTATCGGCCCCAAAACCGGCCCGGCTCCGGCGATAGATGAAAAGTGGTGGCCGAATAAAACAGGCATAGGCGCAGGAACATAATCAACCCCATCGTACATATGCCGTGAAGGCGGATGATTCTTATCATTCAGCTGAAAATATTTTTTCAGAAAATTTCCGTATTTTAGATAAGCCACTACGAATAATGCGACTGCGAGCAAGAATATTACGGTAAGCATAATTTATTTTTCCTAGCGAGGCGCGATCATTTTTGTTTCCTGCAAGATATCGTAGAAGAAATCTATCACCGGCACGGCGGCATCAGGATTTTCTTTATTTACCATATCCATGCCATAATTTAAGGCAAAAAGGGTGCGGCTGGTATCCTTTAGGGACACGATAACCGCCTTCTTCTTCTCTATCTCCTTTGAACCTTCAAAAATAAACATTAATTTCTGATAATCGGTGAGCCTGCCCCAGTTCTTGTTGGTAACCCTGTAACCATCCCATTTTGCCTTGTCCTTGGGGAAAAAACAAATTTCCGGCTCTTCGGTATAGGTGTAATCTTCTTCAATAATATCTACTTTAGCCACAGGACGCACAGAAGCACAGCCGCCCAATAAAAACACTGCTGCCAAAATTATAACCGGCATATCAATCTTCATCTTTTTCTCCCTCCCAAGCATCAATAAATCTTTTAATTAGAGAGCCGATTGCCCTAAAATCCTTTTTTAACAAAAAATCTCTCCTGAATACGCTTGCGCCAAAAGTTACCGCGTCGGCGCCGCAGGCAAAATAGTCTTTTAAATTTTCAGGAGTTACTCCCCCGCAAGCTAAAAGCCGGCATTTATCAAAAGGCCCTTTGATCTTGCGGAAATATTCCGGCCCGCAGCAATCCGCAGGGAAAACCTTAACCATAGTTGCGCCCGCCTTCTGAGCCTGATAGATTTCAGACGGAGTAAAGGCTCCGGGAAATACAGGTATCTTATTTTTTACGCAATATTTTACGACATCCCGTACTAAAACAGGCATCACAATAAAACTGGCTCCGCTTTTTAAGGCTGTTTTTAAATCCCGCATCGAAAGCACTGTCCCGGCGCCCAAAGCAAGCCTTTTGCCGGCAATACTTTTTGCTGTTTTAATTAATTCCGCGGCTCCGGACGTATTCATGGTTATTTCCAAACTCTCAAGCCCTGCAGAAATTACCGTCTCAACCAAAGGTTCGATAATTTGAAGCTCCGCCCCCCGCAGAATTCCAAGAATCGGTTTAGCCTTAAAATTTTCTAAATTCATTTTAGTCCTCGACCTCGCCAATCAAACTTTCATAATACTCGCGGTAATTCTCTTTTTTATCGCTTTCCCGTAAAGCAATGGCTGTGCGCGGATGCTCATCAAGAATCCCGGTTATGGCATAGGGAATAAAATAACCCCATTCAATCTTTTTCTGCAAAGGAATAAACTCTTTAGAGATCACATCCAGTATCGGCCGGATATCGTATTTCGGGTTTTTCAAAAATCCCAGTATTAACTCCGTGGGGCAATTACCCGCAGCCCTGCCTAAACCAAAGATAGAGCCGTCCACATAATTAGCATTATGAATAATCGCCTCAATCGTATTGCCAAAAGCAAGCTGCTGATTATTATGGGCATGCATGCCGACTTCTTTGCTTTTTAAGATTTCCTTTGCCTTTTTAACCAAAAACTCCGTTGTCTCCTGATAGAGCGAACCAAAACTATCTACAATATAGATAATTCCGGCTTTGCTTTCTTTTTCCAGCTGTTCTAAACATTCGGTAAGCTCGTTATCCAAAGCGCGGGATATTGCCATAATATTAACCGTAGTTTCATACCCTTTGTCGGCAAAATGATTTACCAGATATATAGCCTTATCCACATCTTTAACATAAGTAGCCACCCTAATCATATCTACGGGGCTTTCTTCTTTGGGCAGGATATCTTCAACATCAACCCTATCCACGTCAACCATTACGGAGATCTTGGTCCGTGACTCTATCCCCTCGGTAACCTTTCTTATTTCGCAATCATCGCAGAATTTCCACTTCCCATATTCTTTCGGGCTAAAGAGCCTCTTGGAATTCTTATAACCGATCTCCATATAATCTATTCCCGCATCCGAAAGCGCCTTATAAACCTGGCGCACAAAACGCAGGTCAAAATCGTGTTTATTCATTAATCCGCCATCCCTGATAGTGCAATCTAAAACCTTAATTTTTTCCCTAAACATTAACTCCTCCCGTCATTTATTTTATTAAGCCTCACAAATTCACCTATCGCAGCTTTATCTTCTTCGGAAACCTTGTTAAAACATATGCCTATTCTATGGCTTGTATCCGGAAACATAACATTGGAGGCTACCTCGCCTTTAATCTCCAGGCGCCTTAAGCGCTCTTCTCCGGATAACTTTAAATTCATAAGATTAAACTTTAAAAGCAGCTTTGCGCCAACAGGTAAATTATCTTTTGTGACAATAGCCATGCCTAAGTCGCTTAAATCAAGCATTAATACGTCTAGATTATCCGCCAGCGTCATGCTAAGTCGCAATTCATAAGGCTCTTCAACGCTATAGGTAAAAGTATATGCAATATCCTTGCGTTCGGATCTCCTTCTGTTCAGGCTATCAGCCATAAAACCTCCGCCCAAGCTTCCTAATAACCTATTAAATTATTATACCACTTCTCATTGCAATTCTATCAACTCATAATCAAGGCTGCCCAGCCCCAACTCTTCGGCATACTTTAGCTGTTTTAAACCGTCTTGTTCAGGGTGGCTCTTTTTAAATATGTCTGTAGCGCAAGCCTTATTCACTAAATCAAAACTTGCTTTATCGAGACTTACCGGGTCAAGCGAAGCCAATATACCGACATCAGGGGCAATAGGCGGATTCTCGCCTCCCCAACAATCGCACTCTTTGTTAATTTTAACGGCAAAATTTATAAACCCTATCTTATCTTTATTCCCTTGAAGTACCGCTAAACTATATTCAACCATTTTCTCCTGAACCTTATAACCCGCGCCAAAATCAATAAACATTGCCATGGTCGGGCATACCGCAAGACAACTTGCGCAACCGATACATTTTGTTTTATCTATAACCGATTTTTTATTTTCAAGATGAACCGCCTTTACCGGGCAGATTTCTACACACTTCCCGCAGCCGATACACTGTTGGAAATGGACGACTGGGGCAAGGTCACAATGCTGGGCAAGCTTGCCCTCTCTCGAAGCACAACCCATGCCGATGTTTTTTAATGCCCCGCCAAAACCGGTCAGGATATGGCCTTTAAAATGGCTGACTGCAATAAACGCATCGCTGTCAATATAAATACGGCAAAGTTTTGCCTCTTTAATACTGCCGCCTTCAATCTTAACGGCAATTACATTTTCCTTCTTCGTATCATCCGGAATTATAACCTCGGTTCCGGTAACCTCTTTTCTAAACCCATGTTCATAAGCCAATTTTAGATGATCTTTTGAGTTAAGGCGCCTTCCGCGGTAAAGCGTATTTGCGTCTGATAATAATGCTTCTCCGCCTTTTAATCTGATGGCATCACAAACCACACGCAGATGTTCAGGGATTATAAAACCGGTATTACCGGCCTCGCCAAAATGAGTTTTGACGATACACCTGTCCTTTTTAGCAACAAAATCAATAACCCCGCTTTTATCCAATAATTTTTTTAGTTTTTCATTAATAAACTTTAAGGTATCGTTGCCTGCAACCGGAATAAAATAAACTTTACTCCTCATGGTTTTTCTCCTGCTCACAAATTTTTTCCAAAAGCCAAGCCATGTTCACACCTAGCATCTTCATTGTGTTTATGCCCTCTTCGTCCTTTTCTACTTCGCCGATCTGACGGCCAATTCCGATATTCCAGTATAACGAACCTACTATAATCATCTCCCCTATCGTAAAAAAATGGTTTATTGTATCAAAGGCATGAATTGCCCCTGCGCGCCTGACCGAAACGACCGCAGCGCCGGCTTTACGGGCCAGCATATTGTTATTTGCCCGGCTAACCATGCCCGCGCGTTCAATCAAAGCTTTTGCACCAGCCGTGCAATCGGCAAAATACGTCGGAGAACCAATAATGATACCATCGGCCTGCAGCATCTTTTTAATATACTCGTTAACCGGATCACTGGTTACTGCGCATTTTTTATTCTTTAACTCAAAACATTTACCGCAAGCTATACAACCTCCTATCTTTTCGGTAGATAGATTAACGAGCTCTGTATCGATCTTCTTCTTTTGCAGTTCTTTAAATACCTCATTTATAAGGATTGCCGTATTGCCGTCAGGGCGTGCGCTTGCGTTAAATGCAACAACCTTCATTGTATCCTCCTGCCTTATTTTTTATATAATTTATGCCGCTGTTCTTTGATTTGTTCGTTAGCTAAATATTCATCAAAAGTAGTACTAATGCGGTCAATATAGCCTCTGGGAGTAATTTCAATAATGCGGTTTGCTGCGGTCTGGACTAATTCATGGTCATGGGAAGAAAATAAAATTGTACCCTGAAATTTGGATAATCCGCGGTTAAGTGAAGTAATGGATTCCAGATCAAGATGGTTGGTCGGCTCATCCAAAATAAGCACGTTGGGCTGGTTAACCATCATTCGCGTAAACATACAGCGGGCTTTTTCGCCTCCGGACAAAACATTTACCGGCTTAAGCGCTTCTTCTCCGGAAAAAAGCATTCGCCCCAGGAATGAACGGATAAACTCCTCTTCGCTATTCGGCGAAGACTGCCTAAGCCAATCGGCGATATTTAGCTGGGAATCAAAAAAAGAGGAGTTATCTTTCGGGTAATACGCCCGGCGGGTTGAAACCCCCCACTTGAAATCACCGCTGTCAGCCTTAGCCCCGTTCATCAGGACCTCAAAAAGCATAGTTTTAGCAAGGTCATTCGGGCCGACAAAGGCGACCTTGTCGCCCTTATGAATAGTAATGCTTAACCGCTCAAACATTACCTCGCCATCAAGAATTTTAGATAAATTATTTATACTTAAAAGGTCATTGCCGGCTTCCCTTTCTTGTTCAAAATTAATATAAGGATACTTACGGCTGGAGGGCTCGATATCTTCGATAGTAAGTTTTTCAAGGATCTTTTTACGGCTGGTCGCCTGACGGCTCTTGGAAGCATTGTTGGCAAAACGCATGATAAAATCCTTTAAATCTTTTCGTTTTTCCTCCAGCTTTTTATTGGTCTCGCTGCGCTGACGCGCGGCAAGCTGGCTTGCCTCCGACCAAAAGGTGTAATTTCCCGCGTAAAGATGGATCTTGGAAAAATCAATATCCGCAATATGGGTGCAAACCTTATCTAAAAAATGGCGGTCATGGGACACAACAATCGCAATATTCTCAAAATCGCATAGAAACTCTTCAAGCCACATACTGGATTCGACATCCAAATGGTTGGTAGGTTCATCAAGAAGCAAAATATCCGGATTTCCGAATAATGCTTGGGCAAGCAAAACACGAAATTTCATCCCGGCTTCCAGTTGGGACATCTGTACCGTATGTAAAGACTCCTCTATGCCAAGATCACTTAATAATTTTCCGGCGCTGGACTCGGCATTCCAGCCATCAAGGTCGGTGAATTCTTCCTCTAAACTTGAGGCATGCATTCCATCATCATCGGTAAAAGGAGTCTTGGCATAAATTGCTTCCTTCTCAGTGATAATCTCATACAGCCGCTTATGGCCCATAATTACCGTAGTAAGCACCTGAAACTGGTCAAAAGCAAACTGATCCTGCTTCAATACTGAAATACGCTTCCCGGAAGGCATAGTCACCTCCCCGGCAGTCGATTCAATTTCGCCTGAAAGAATTTTTAAAAAAGTGGATTTTCCGGAACCGTTGGCGCCGATTAATCCATAACAATTCCCGGGTGAAAAAACAAGGTTTACCCCGGAGAAAAGTTTACGCTGGCCGAATTGTAATGATAGATTGTTTACGGTAATCATCTGAAAAATAAAAGGGAACGTTTTCTTTTCTTCTTACGTCCCCTTTTATAAAAATACTTCCTAAAAACGATATATTCCCTTCCAATAATCTGTGTACTCTTCTTCGGTTATCCTGTTGTCATTATCTTTATCCATTTGTTTAAAGTATTCGGTAAACTGGGAGATGGATTCTGTTTTAGTAATTTTTCCGTCTTTATCCGTATCAGCATTTTCATACATCTTTGTTTTATCGGATGAGAGTTCTTTTGAATCAATAAACCCGCTTTTATCTTTATCTAATTCCCTAAACCTTTGCTCCTCATACATCCGCATTTCTTCAGAAACGATATAACCGTCTTTATCCGCATCCATCCTTTGGAACTCAAGGGTTATCGGGTCCACCTCGTCTTGTTGTTCAGCAAAAAGGTTAAAACAACTAAATAAAACTGCAATAAACAACAAAATCACTACCTTAAAATAATTTAGCATATCTCTCCTTTACTTTTTCTTAAATAAACCGATTAACTCCGCTTTATCTAAAATGTGGCCCTGCATTGCCTTTTCTAATTCTGCTTTGCTTGCGCCATCATCTAAACCAAGCATTTTATCAAGGGCATAGATCTTAAAGAAATAACGGTGGGTACCGGTTGGCGGACATGGGCTTACATAATAGATATCTCCGGAGGTATTCACACCTTGCGTCCCGGGGATACTATTCTCTTCTATGCGCGCAATAACCGGAATATCGTAAACAACCCAATGAACGTAAGTTTTAAGCAAGGCGTCAGGGTCATCAACTATTAATGCCAGGCTTTTAGCTTCTTTAGGAATATTCTCAATAATTAATGCCGGATTCACGCCTTGGCCCTGGCAAGAAAATTTTACTGGCATTAATGTATTATTTTCAAAATCAGGGCTAGATAATTTCATCGCTAATCCCCCTTCCAGAGTCCTCCCTAAAAATAAAACCACAAAAAACAAATTAAAGAATATTCTTCGGAACATGTTTTCTATATTTGTCTTTTATCTTCTAGGCGCTGCAGCGCGTGGCCTACCAATAGGTTTTCTATCCGGGCTGGCGCCTGGTCCGCCTTGCGGCCCGGGTTTATTCTCCCAGTTAGTTCCCGGTCCACCTTTAGGCCCCGGAGGATTATTGTCTTTGTCTCTCTTTGGAGGCAATACGCCATCCTGGCGCGCTTTTCTAACATCACTCCTAAAATCTTTCATATCGGTCTTTAGAGCATCCTTGTCCTGAACCATCTGCTTCACATTTGCCATGTGTGTAGCCCTTAACTGCTCTCTTAGCTCTCTGGCCAATTTCGTATCGCCTGAATCAACTGCTGATTTTATTTGCTCTTTTAGCTGTTGTTCCTGCGTTCTTGCCTCCTGCGCATTTTGTTTTATCTGCTGGCGCTGCTGGTTAATTTGCTGTTTATCAGAAATTAATTCCTGCTTCCAATCAGTGCCGCTGGGTTGCTTCTTTAAAACACCAGAAGACTCCTCACCTTCAGCGCATACCGCGCAAACGCCAATTAGAAAAAAACAAGCAACAATGCAACCAAACAACAAACATATCTTTTTCATCTAGTCCCCTTTCTTTATTTAGCTTTACCTTGATTTGCCACTGACTGCATAGCTTTTTTCACTGCCTCTTGATCCCCCAGGTAATAACTCTTAATTGGTTTTAAATTATCATCTAATTCATAGACCAAAGGAATGGCGGTAGGAATATTTAAATTTACGATTTTTTCTTCGGAAATATTATCGAGATATTTAACCAAGGCGCGCAATGAATTTCCGTGGGCTGCAATAATTACTTTTTTCCCGCTTTTTACGCTGGGCGCAATAGTTTCATGCCAATAAGGAAGAAACCTGGCAACGGTATCTTTTAGGCATTCGGTAAGCGGCAACTCCTTGGCCTTAAGCTCTTTATACCTGGGGTCATTACCCGGATAACGGCCGTCACTCTTTTCTAGGGCCATCGGAGGCACATCGTAACTTCTTCTCCATATTAAAACCTGCTTTTCACCGTATTTTGCTGCAGTCTCAGATTTATTTAAACCCTGCAAGGCTCCATAATGCCTTTCGTTTAACCTCCATGAATTATATACAGGTATCCACATTAAATCCATTTTGTCTAAAGTAATCCAAAGCGTGCGGATAGCCCGTTTTAGTACCGAGGTATAAGCCATGTCAAACAGAAAACCTTCTTTTTTAAGTAACTCTCCGGCATTCGTCGCCTCCTCTACTCCCTTTTCGGACAAGTCGACATCGGTCCAGCCGGTAAAACGGTTTTCTTTATTCCAAATGCTTTCCCCGTGCCTTAATAAAACAATTTTATTCATCAATCTCCCTCCATATCCTTTAATTTCTTCATATTTTAACTCTTAAAATTAATTTTAGCAAGCCAAATAAATCTTGAATTATAAAACCATTTTGATAGAATATTGGCTGAAAGGAGGATCTCATGAAGAAAATAAGTTTTATTGTTTTGGTTTTATTTGTTGCGGTATTGCTTAATGGTTGTGCCACCCCGTATCCGATGGGAATGCTTTATACCGAAGTCAAAGCCCCTGTAGGTGCTGCGGATGGCGGAATCTCTTACAGTAAAGTAGGGACATCTAAAGCTACCTCCATCTTAGGCTTAGTGGCAACAGGCGATTGCAGCATAAAAGCCGCGGCTTCAGAAGGCGGAATCAGAAACATCAAATATGTAGACTACGATGCCAAGAATATTCTGGGCATTTATGGTGAATACACCACCACTGTCTACGGAGATTAATATTATTCAATAAAAATAAGGCCGTACTAAAAAAGTACGGCCTTATTTTATTTACGAGCGACTATGGTCTATAGACTGAAGCCGATAAAACCGTTTTCATGTTGAAATTTTTATCGTCCACAATCTATCGTCTATCGACCAAGATTATTCTGGTAATTAGATAGACTTACTCAAATCAATCATCTGTGTATCGCCATGAATTTTAACCAATTCCGCTTTCGTTAATTTTGACATCTTATCCGTAACATCACGGATCTTTTGAAAATTATTCCGCATAGTCTGAATTCTGTTTTGAATTTTTTCGCTGGCGCCTGAACTTTTAATCTCCGAATCCAAAAGCTCGAGGTTGCCGCCGATGACCAAAAGCGGGTTATTTACCTGATCCCCCAAGGTGAGCACGGTTTCGGTAATTGCCGCCAAACGGTTCTTTCCGATCAATTCCTGCTGCATGAGCAAAATCTTCTGGTTATCATCTATCAATTTCAAGGTTACCGACATAAGCATCCTTCTGCCGACGATGATCCCCATAATGAAAACTCCGATTGTGGCCAATATGATATAGCCAATCTCACCGGCTAAGTTATTGAAATTGGATAACTTCCCGACTACTAAATACACAAAAACAAGCAAGGGGATAACACCGACAAGGCTGATTGCGCGGTTAAAATCATTTCTAATATTATGGGTGAATTTTTTTAATTCCATGGAATTTCCTCCTGATTATCAGCAATGTAATTAGGTAACTGAACAAACCTAAAACCAGGCCAATAACTAAATACCCTGATACAATGGGCAAGAATGCATCAAAAAAAGAAAGTTTAAATAATTTATTAAAACTAAAATCACTGATCAAAAAATGCGCTTTCGCTTCTACGTCCTGCCATTTCATATCAAGTATAGCAGAACCAATCTTTATTGCAAAGATAAAAGTTACAAAACTAAGCCAGGTATTGGTAAACATACTGCCCAATAAGGCTGCTGCGCGGTTAGCCCTGAATAAGAAGGCCAGGAATAATGCAGCCAAAGGCCCTGTACCGGGTATAATCCCGGAGAATATTCCTAAACCAGCGCCTAAGGCAATCTTATGAGGAGTATCATTAATTTTTAAAAGCTTGGCAGATAAAAAAGAAATGGCTTTCTTAAACATGCGGTTCCTTTTGACAAATTAAACCGGCTTGATATTTACCCCGGCAAATCGTTCCCGGCCGTATGACTCCTGAATCCAACCGTTAAACAAATGATAACGCTCCAAAATTTTCTTTGCCTCTTCATACTCTTTAAATTTTATACGGCGGTTAATCTTAAGGTTGCCTTGTGCTTTATAATAAGGCAGGTACTGGCTCATCAGGCTTATATATGTTTCATCAGATAATTCACCGGCAATAAATTTCATAATCTCTTCCGTACCTGAAACCTGATTGGGCATAACTAAATGCCTGATAATCAGGCCTTTTTTAATTAACCCGCTTTCAGTAAACTGCACGGTCCCTGCCTGCCTGTGCATTTCTAAAAGCGCCTTTTGATTTAATTTTACATACCCCGCAGCATGCGATAATTCTTCTGCGGACAAATCATCTCCGTAACGGCTATCGCTTAGGTAAATATCGACTATCCCCTCAAGCAGTTTAATAACCTCCGCTAATTCATACCCGCTGGTATTATAAACCAAGGGTATATTTAACCCGGAGGAAATAGCCAGATTTAGGCTCTTAAGAATTTGCGGTAAGACATGCGTAGGGGTGACTAAATTAATATTGTGGCAGCCGTCTGCCTGCAACTTTAACATTATTTCTGCCAACTCTTCAAAGGAATATTCTTTCCCCTTTCCCATTTGGCTGAATTCATAATTCTGACAATATATGCAGCCCATATTGCAATGGCTAAAGAATATTGTCCCGCTGCCAGCCGTACCCGAAATAGGAGGCTCTTCCCCGTAATGGCGCATAAAGCTGTAAACTTTAGGCAGCTTTCCAGTCTTACAAAAACCGGTTTTATTGTCCAAACGGTTAACCTTGCAGCGGCGCGGGCAGATCTGACAGGATTCCAGGGAGGAAAACAACTGGCCGGTTATTTCCTGCAATTTACCGCTCTTATAGGCCTGAAGGTACGACGGATAGGATGGCATCTGATTATTGATTTAAGGCGGCGATCTCTTTTTCTGCCTGCTTAATTCGCTCTTCAATGGGAGGATGCGAACTTAAAAAAACCAGGTTAATACCTGTATCGCCTCCTTCTTTTTCAAGCTTCCTAAAGAAAGTAACCATGCCCTGCGGATTAAATCCCGCTGCCTTGGCGTACTTAACCCCTAGTTTATCTGCCAGATATTCATCTTTACGGCTATAACCTAAGACAACTACATTAAAAACTACATCAACGGCCTGTAAAACCTGTTTTTGTCCACTCGCCCCTAAAGCAATTGAAGTGATTAATTGATACCCTAAAACCGCCTGCAGCCGTTTTACGCTATGCCGAGCGGCAATATGCCCGACTTCATGGCCAAGAACAGCTGCCAGCTCATCATCATTGGCTTCCTCCAAAAGGCCGCTATGAACATAAACAATGCCTCCGGGTATGGCAAAGGCATTAAATTCTTTATTTTCGACGATATTAAACTTATAACTGATATCCTTCCTGTCGCTAACCGCAGAAATCCTGCCTGCAATCCTCTCAAGGCGCTCACGCATCTTATGGCTGGTAAGCAGCTTAACTTCCGAGTTAATCTGCTCTGCCATATCTTCGCCTAAACTGACCTCGGTTTGCGTATCAATAAGCAGGGTTTCATGCTGCCCTGTCGCTGGATTATAAACCGAAGTACAGCCGCTTAAAAAAACAATAAAAAAAACTAAAACAATGCTAAGGCGCATAAATTTTCCTTATCTGGTTAAAGATATCAATATACTCTTTTGAGCAATAATCCGGATAGGTCCAGTCATTGCGGGAAAATGTATCTTTCCGGTAAGTCAATGCTATCTCGGCAAAAATCCCTTTTCGTAAGAATATCCTATGGGAGTAGTCTTTAGTCGAAGCAAGCACAAGCTTTGCCAAATCCATATAACCCGGGTCGATATTCACAGAACGGTTTCCGGAAATTGAGAATTTTGCCTCTAGCCTGTTAGTAAAAAGCTTGATTTTATAGAGATCCTGGATTGGAATTAATTTTGCAAAGCCAATAAACCTTCTTTTTAACAAACCGCCCATCTCCGCTTCATAATGGTCGGTATAATTAAAATCAAGCGGTGCCGATTCAAAATCAATCTTGCCGAATTTTTTTCTTAATTTATTCTTGGCTTTAATAAAAACAGCCTCATCTTTATAGATGAGGCCTGTTATAAGCTTAACACGTGGATTATGTTTTGCGGCTTTTCCCAATTTTTAAGGTTTATTAAGGCAAGAATTGGCTTACATAATGGGCAATTTTTTTACGCTGGTCATCGCGGATATCATTGAAGAATATGGCCAAGTTAAACCCTCCTGCGGCTTCATCCTCAGACCTCACTACTACGCCCCTGCATTCGACAATAGTATTCTTGCCGGCCTTCTCTTTATTTGGAAGGCTTAATTTAACAGAAATCTTAGTAAAAGGCGGCATGTATTTATCCAGATGGCAGTAAGCGCCGACACTGCTGATATTGTGGGTGGAAGTAGAGAAATCATAACCGTTAACCGCCAGGTTAAGCGGCAGCCGGTGGTCTATTCTAGGGTGTAACCTGCGTTCTTTAAGGCTTCTTGTCATTTATTCTCTTTGCCGGCTTCTTCTTTTGACTTAACCACAAAAGCACGCCAGCATTTTTTGCTGCAATATAGCTTACCGTTTCGATAATACCGTTTTAACTTCTTTATAAGTTTATTACAAGAAGGACAATTGGTTTGTTTCTCTGCTTTTGGTTTTTCTCCAGCTCCTTTTTCCTTATCTGCTTCGCCTGCCATAACTACTTTCCTTTCATTAAATTGTAACTGCTTAAAGCTGCATGTTTATAAAATCTTTAAGGTATTTTTTTTCTGACGGGTCGAATTCTACAAACTCTACGCCCATTTGATTACGGTTAGAATGGCCCAAAGATGAAAACCATACTATTTTCCCGATAGGCCTTAATACGCGGTTTAAAACTTTTATCTCAAGCATCAGCGCAGTTAGAGTAGGAATAAACCTGTCATTACTAAACCTTAAGCCGCCGCAGCTTATATCGTTGCTAAGCGCGCTATCAAAATCCGGCTTGCCTCTAATCTGATAATGAATTTTTGAGTGAAAGTCTATCCGCGGGAAACACCGATTTTCTTTCTTACCTACCCTATCCATCGCTTGAAATGATAGCATATATTAATATTCATGTCAATAGCTTACAATCCATGCCAGCTCTTGGGTTTCAAGATAAATTCACCCAATAAGCTGCCGGCAAAAGCCTCAAATTAATTTATCTATATTCAATTATAAGATTTACAAACTTTATAATTTTGTTATAATAACTACGAAAGAATCAATGTGCTTAAAGAATGCATAAGCCAACGCTAAACTGTAAAAGCTAGAGCACGGGATTAAATATATGAGTATTATTAATGAACCCCTGAAAAATCCGGAAGCGCAGAACCCAGGAAATACTGCTCATCAAAATGCGCCCGCAGAAACAAAGCCTGCGCAAAACCCAATACTTTTATATATACTGGTTCTTTTAGTAGGGCTGTTTTTAGGCAATATCATATTAAATATATTAAACAAAAAAGCAAAACCTCAAGAGGCCCCCAAAAAAACTATCCCTGCCGGACAATTGGCAGTTACCCCTCCTGCTTTAGCCGTTACCCCGGCAGAGCCGCCAAAAGAAAAAAGCAAAACCCCGGAGCCCGATCTTGAATCAGAAAAAAGAAATTTTGTTTTAAACGGAACTTTCTTCTCAACTAACGGCAAATACGCGTTAATAAACAACCGGATTGTAAAAGAGAACGATTCTGTTAGCGGGGCGAAAGTAAGAAAAATTACTCCAAATAGCGTGGAATTAGAGCTTGAAGGAAAAATTACTACTCTTACAACAAACAGGTAACTTTAAACTATACTATTAACCGCCTGCTTTATCAAATCCAGCCTGACATTACGCACAATCTTAGCTTGCCCTATCGCACTGATAAGCACTAATTTATTCTCTTTGCCTGAAAACTTCTTGTCATAATAATGCGCTTTAATGATTTTATCCAAGGGTACATTCTTTAACTTTACAGGTAAGCCATAAAGCTCAATTAGATCTTTGACTCTCTCGGACACTTTTCTATCAATCAGCCCAAGAACAGCACTTAAATTAACGGCGGCAATCATGCCCAGGCCAACGGCTTGGCCGTGGTTATACCTCTTGTATCCGCCTGCTGCCTCAATCGCATGGCCAATCGTATGGCCGAAATTAAGAATAGTCCTTAGGCCCAAAGATTCCTTTTCGTCTTTACTCGTTATCAACGCCTTAATCCTGCTGCATGAGCCAATTATCTCCATAAGCGCATGCGCACTGCCCGAAGACAGGGCTTTATGCCTGGTTTCTAAATAAGTAAAAAGTTTAGCATCTTTTATAACCGCATATTTAATTACTTCAGCCATTCCCGAACCAAGCTGTTTATTATCCAAAGTTTTCAGGAATTCAACATCGCTAAATACAAGCCTCGGTTGGTAAAAGGCGCCGACTAAATTCTTTCCCGAAGCAAGATCCAGGGCGGTTTTACCACCGATAGCGGAATCAACCTGCGCGAGCAAAGTTGTAGGAACCTGTATATAGTTTGTACCACGCTTATAAACAGAGGCAACAAAACCCGCAAGGTCTCCGATTACCCCCCCGCCGAAAGCAATAATAAAAACTTTCTTTTTCCTGTCAAATTTAGCTACATCTTTAATTACAATGCTTGCAGTTTCAATGGATTTACTCTTTTCGCTGTCTAAAACTGTTTTAAAAATAAAGTTAATTCCAGCCGCGGACAAAGACTGCGCAAGCTTAGCGCCGTATTTATTTTTTAGAAAATTATTGGTAATAATAAAAGCGTCGGAACCGATATTGAGTCTTTTTAAAACTTTTCCAAGTTGGCCGGTTATGTTTCTTCCGACGATTATCTTATAACTCCGCATCCCTAGATTTACTGTTATTTTATGCACGATATTTCCTTTTAAACCATCATTCCAATAATTAAATTAACCATCGGCCAAAGTATCCGGTTAAAAATACCCAGCCAGATAAAAGCAAAAAGAATAATAAAACCATAACGTTCCAAAGCAGCATACTGGCGGCTTAAACCCAAGGGAAGCAGGCCCATCAAAACTCTTGAACCGTCAAGCGGAGGAATCGGAATAAGGTTAAATACCGCTAAAACTACGTTAATGGCCAATAGATTATAAAGCAGATAAGTCAATAACTCGCCAAAGGGGGAAAATTTTATAATCTGAGCGATAAGAAAAGCTAAAATAAAATTAGCAAGCGGCCCGGCAAGACCGATCCAAATCATATCCCGCTTAGGATTCTTCAATGCGTAGTAATTTATTGGGACAGGTTTTGCCGCACCAAAGACAAGATTTCCTCCCGTAGATAAAAAAAGCATAAGCGGCAAAAGCACGGTCCAAAATGGGTCAATATGCGCCAGGGGATTTAATGTCAGCCGTCCGGAATTACTTGCGGTAGGGTCTCCCAGCCTATAAGCTACAAGGCCATGAGAAAATTCATGCACAGTCATAGCAATCAACAAAAGCCCGAATGAAATGGCAAACTGCGGGATTAAACTGGCAAAATCCACTTAACACCTCTTTCTTCTTAATATATCAAATATGCGGCTTAAAGCAGCAGGAAAACTAAACTCCGCATGAAATGGCGGTAACACAAAGCTTTCTATGCCGATAACTCAATGGTATCTATTTCAATAATAGGATATTTATTTGCTTCTGGGCTGATAAGTTTTCCGGTAACCTTTACTTTATGGTAATTAAGGCTGTTTAAGCTTTTACGGTTGCCTTTTAGAAAATATATTTTATTGTCAGCAGTGATTAATTTATGCGTCGCTTTACGCCATAGGACTACGCCATACGGGCTAACATTGCCTTCTATAATCATGCGGCCGGAAGGCGCTATTTCTTTTATGGTTTTAGCAGGCTCTTCCTCCTTAACCGCGGGAACGAAATCTTTGCTAACAAATTTTTTATTTACCCAGCCGAAGCTTTGATATATCGGCTGAATCCTGTACCAGCTGCCTGAAGCAGCAAGAATATTAACCACCGTAAGCCTGTTAATCTTTCCAAGAATCCAGCTCGATTCGCTCGGCCCCAAACGGATATTCACCCTGTCCTTTATCACTTTGGCGCTGAGGCACTTTCCCGGATTGGCAACCGGGTCCATATTGATACACTCAACAAGGTCTTTTCTTACGTAGGAAGGCGCTTCCTTGGGCAGGCGGATTTTATACCAATCATAGGCTTCCGCAACAACCTCAACCAGCGCGCCTTTAGAAAGAATGCAGACTGCCGTAGAGGCAACTGTCGCATCAACCCTGACATTTATATTATCTGCGTTAATCTGCCCGGTAAACGCAGAAAATGTACCGGCAAAAACAAATCCCGCCAAGCTAAAACAAAGCATAATAAGAATAAGTATTACCTTATATTTAGAATTTATCAGCATTTAACCAGCCTTATTTCTTAACTTCACCCTTAGAAGCAGCTTTAGGCGCTTCTTTTGCCCCGGCGGCAGCCGGAACAGACCCATCAGCAGAAGTTTCAGCCTTCTCAACCTTCTCTTTTTTAATTTTAATCCTGAGCGTCTTTAGCTTCGGTAATCCATAAACAGGGTTACCTTCTTGCCAGTTGCCCTTTTCCTGCATCTGCCTGATACGCTCCGTTCGTTTTAATACCGAACGGGCCTTTTTGTCCTTTTCCGAAATAGTTAATGACGGATGTACTGACATGTTTTATAACCTCCTTATGCGGCAATTAGCGTAGGTCCTTTGCAGGTGAATCAGCATAGGTTGCGCGCTCTCTTGATTAGAAAATTTGCCTACGCACAAAATAAAGTAATTTCCTTTGGTAAAAGCCATCGGCGAAAAACCGCTTTTTATTAAATTCTGCGCCAGCCTTAAAGCAAGCTGCTTGTTTTTAAAAGCTGCAACCTGAATAGTGTAGGTGCCCGGGTTAACGTTATTATTCTCAACCCTGGCTACATGCTTGCCTTTTTCTACGCCGAGAGAAAAAGAAATTATGCTTAATATAACCATGCCCATGACAAAAAGCATGGCTTTTTCGTAGTTACGAATCCTTAAAAAAAACGGGTTCCTCGGAATTTGCGGTTTATACTGCCCGCTGTCTTCGGATTGCGTAAAAAGTTCGGGTTGTACATATTCCTGCTTTTGGCTCATACACTTAATTTATGATTTCGATGTATCCTGATCCAGATAAATCCGCTTATTAAATTTCTTGATTACCCTCAAGAAAGCTTCAACAACCTTAGGGTCAAATTGCGTTCCGCCTTTTTTCTTTATCTCTTTAATGGCAGATGCGATATCCATCCTCTGACGATAAGGCCTGCCGTAAACCATCGCCTCAAATGCATCCGCTACCGACATTATACGCGCACCCAATGGTATTTTCTTGCCTTTAAGCCGGGAAGGATACCCGGAGCCATCATATTTTTCATGATGGTACATAATAATCGGAATGGCCGGACGCAAAACCTGCAACGGCCTTAAAATTTGCGCTCCCTTAACCGGGTGTTTTTTAATAACATTGTATTCTTCTTCGGTGAGTTTAGTAGTTTTGGTCAATATCGCAGCCGGGATATCTATTTTTCCGGCATCATGAAGAAGGCTGGCATATTTAAGGCTCTGAAGCTGTTTTTCATCCAGATGCACCTCGCACCCTAAAGCATAAACTAACTTGCTAAAATGCGGTGAATGCGTATATTCGCTGGAAACCCTCGTATTTAAAAATGTAACCAAAGATTTAATACTGCCAAGCACTATCCTCTGTTGCTCCTCATAAAGCTGCAGGTTCTTAATTCCAACTACTGCCTGCTCGGCCATCGTCATAAGCATCTCCTGATCAAAAATATCAAATGGCTTAGAAGGTTGTGTGCGTTTTATAATAATCAGCCCAAGAATGTCTTCGGAGATAAGCGGAATGCCTAAAAGATTGCCTTTTCTAACCGAAGAGGACTTCTTAATTATTTTTTCTTCAACCTTACCGCTGATTTTAAGCCTTTTATCTGTGAGGACCTTTTTATTGTCATCTATCGTGCATTTAATAGTGGAATATTTCTTAGTAGGATCCAACAGGATAATCGCACAATAATACGCATTAAAAAATTGGCAAAACAGCCGGCCCATGCGGCCGACTAACTCATTAACCTCATAGGTAGAGTTAAGCAAACGGTAAATACTATGCACCGCCGAAATCAAAAATCTATACTTTTTCGTAGGGGTTAAATAATTTTTTGTATTCATCTAATGCGTACCGGTCAGTCATGCCGGCGATATAATCACATACCACCCGCCTTACTCCTTCTTTGGAAATCTTTTGCTGGACCTCCGAAGGCAATTGTTGAGGGCGGTTGACATATTCACAAAATAATTCCCTTATAAAACGTTTTGCTTTGGTGCTCATGCGCATAACACGGTAATGATGATAGAGTTTTTGCATGAGCAACTGCCTAAGCGGCTTTCTTAATTCGCTGACCTCTTTGCTAAAACCTACTATCTTACGCCCAGCCTTATAAAGGTCGGTGTAATTTTTAATTTTTAGCCTGTTTATTTCCGATTGAGTATGCCGGATTAGGTCCGTTACCTGCAAATCGATTAAACCACGGATGATCAGGTATTTACGGTAATTAAAATTAATTTTATCATATTTCTGGCCTATCTTGTGATTTATTTTCTTCCAGATATCAAGCCCCTCTAGGTCGCTCTCCTTAATTAACCCTGAGGTTAACCCGTCATCCAAATCGTGATTATCATAAGCTATTTCATCGGCGGCATCAACAAGCTGGGTTTCCAACGAAGGCATCCTTTCCGGGAAAAACTCTTTAATTTTAACCGCGATATCAAAAACCGAAGAATGCTTAACGATCCCCTCTCTTACTTCCCAGCTTAAGTTTAAACCGGGAAAATCCGGATAACGTTCCTCCAGATAATCCACTACTCTTAATCCCTGGAGGTTATGATTAAACCCTCCGCACTTAGCCATTAATTCATTAAGCACTTCTTCACCGGAATGGCCAAAAGGCGTATGCCCCAGATCATGCGCCAGGGCGATTGCCTCGGTTAAATCCGTATTCAAACGCAGCGCGCAAGCAACGGTGCGGGCAATTTGAGAAACCTCAATACTATGAGTCAGGCGGGTACGGTAATAATCACCTTCATGATTTACAAAAACCTGCGTCTTATACTCAAGCCTCCTAAAAGCCGCAGAATGAATAATGCGGTCCCGATCGCGCTGGTAACAAAGCCGGTAAGCATGCTCTTCTTCCTTATGCACCCTGCCGCGGGAATTAGAACTCTTCATTGCATAAGGCGCCAGGAACTTTTCCTCAAATTCATTAGCCAAAAAGCTGTTGTTTGGCTGCAATTTACCTAAACTTTTAAATTTATTTGTCGGCATTTTTCAGGAGTTTAGCTAGTTCCTCTAGCGATTGAGAAATAATTTTATGATTAGCGACTACCGGCATAAAATTAGTGTCCCCTACCCAGCGGGGGACAATATGTAAATGCAAATGTCCGGTAATTCCTGCGCCGGCTGCACGCTTAAGATTAAACCCTATATTGTAACCTTGAGGTTTTAAGGTTTTCTCAAGCAGCACCTTTACCCGCTTGGCGCATTTAAACATATCCAAAATCTCCTTATCAAGCGCCTCTGATATATCGCCAAAGTGCCTTAGGGGAGCAATCAGGATATGGCCGTTATTGTAGGGATAAATATTAAGCAGGCAAATTGATTGTCTTGTCTTAAAAATTACGTAATCTCCGGCAGTATTTTTCTTTGCATTACAAAAAACACAGCCTTTTTCTTTCTTCTTTTTACTTACGTAATCTATACGCCAAGGAGCCCAAAGCCTGTCCATATTTATATTTTAACTATGCGAGCCTCGATTTTGCCGTTAATTTCAATTATTCCGTAAGAGGGTTCTCCTAAAAGGCAGTCAGTCGCGCTGCCCGGATTAAAAAATAAAATTTTTCCTATTTTCTCGTTCATGGGCTTATGAGAATGCCCAAAAACAATAATATCGCAATTGTCCTCTTCAAATGTACTTTTAAGCAGCTCAATCAGCTTTACCGGCGCCCCTGCCCCATGCGCAAGTCCGATCTTAAATCCTGAAATATTGAATACCTGTTTTAACGGGTATTTTTTTACAACTTCACTGCCATCCATATTCCCGGCTACGGCGACTACCTTAGGGCATACCGACATTAACTCATCTATTGCCTCCAAAGTCACCATATCGCCAGCATGAATAACCATATCTACCTGCTTAAAAACTTCTAAGATTTTAGCAGGTATATGCCCACATCTATCGGGGATATGCGTATCTGAAATTACTCCAATTTTCACTTGGTTCTTTCTCTTCAACGCAGGCTTTAAGCTCTTCAGAAAATCGGCGTTAAGCGATTACGCGCGGTTTTGAAAATAAATCAAGGATCTGATTCAGGCTATTTAAATCCCATGTCCAGATCTTCTCTTCAAGCGCCTTTAACCTTGCGTTCGGATCTACTTCTTTTAAAGTAACAATGATCTTGCGCTGCGACTTATGATGGTACCTTTTGCATTCTTTGGCAAACTCAGCTATATCCTGTTCAGTAAGCGCCTCAGGCTTAATCGCCATAATCCACAAAGCATCGCTTGAACGGCCCAATAAACCATCTTTTAAGAATCGTTGATTAAAAACCAATGGCTTGATTTCTCGAAAATGGTTAAGCCTTATTTTCTTACGCTCAACCTGCATAAGATCATCCTCAAACAACGCAAGCAGTTCATAAACACGGTTAGCCAAAGGTTTTTCTGACTGCACGGAAAACTCTTTAATAAGGCCGAGGATATTTTTCCGGAATTTATCCTTTTGGTTCTTTGCGTCAAAAGAAATACAACGCATCTTTTCCTGATAAACAAAACGCATCCAATAAGCAAACAAGCGGTCGCCAACTTTCAGGAAATCTCCGCTGCGGCTGATAACATCTGCTTCAAGAAGGTAATTCACTCTTGCATAAAGCTCTTTTTTTTGTTTACGCAGGATATGCGCAATATCCTTAATCCGATTTTCTCCGCAAGAGACCAAATAAAGTATAGATATATAATCGTTATTTTCCGGTTCATCCAAGAAACGTTTAATATAATTAGAGAATCTTTGATTAAGGATCCCAGAGGTGTTAAAGAGCAGGTTCTCAAGAATATCAGGAAGGTCTAAAGAAATATTTGCTTTGCTTAAGGCATCAGCTATTAATTCAAGGTATAGCGGATAGCCTCCCGTGAAATTAATTATAAAATCTTTTAAACCCGGGTTTAACTTTAAAGCGGGAATACGCTGGTCAAGATAACTGGAACTGGTGCGGATATCAAAAGGCTCAATAGTAATTACCTCAAAATTACCGAATAATAGCGACAGCTGCTTGGAGAGAATGGCTTTAGCTTTAAATATCCTTGAGCTGGTTATAGCATAAAGCGTGTTTTTCTGCAGGATCAACAACTTACCCCATTCCCGGTATATATTACTAACACCGATATTTTCAAGGTTATGGAATTCATCAAGGAAAATAACCGTAAATTTACCTGTTTCCTGATTAATCAGCTCCGGCAGGCTAAAAAGTTCGGTAATAATATTTAACTTCTTTCTTCTGGAAAGCTCATTTAGTATAAAATTTATTTTTTCGCAGGACTTGGGGATATGACGGCACGACTTACTGATTAAATAACTGACGTCTTCCTTCAATGCTATGCCGCTATTTATAAGGAAGTTATAAAGCAGGGTGCTTATAAACCTCTTAGCAAAACTATCCAAAGATTCAGGACGCACTTCCAAAAATACCGATATAATCCGGGGGTCGGTGAAACCGGCTAAGAATTTACTAATAATGCTCGTTTTTCCAACATCCTCCTGGCCAATAATAGCGATATTCTGGCGGTAACCTTCTTTTAAGCTGCTTACCCTTTTTTCCAAAACCTGAATATAATTCTTACGGTCAAAGAATTTATCTTTTATCATGGCAAGTAAAATGCGGGGTTCTGAGGCAAAGCGCCTTTTCTGATCTCAAAATACAAATAACTATTTTTATCCCTCGGAGATATGCCAACGCGCCCAATTATGGCGCCCCTGTACACATTATCGCCGGCTTTTACAAAAACATCGGATATCCTTGAATAGACACTGCGCAGCCCGTCTCCGTGGTCAATAATTACGGTTTTCCCAAAATTTCCAAAATTAGCGGCGTAAAAAACTACCCTGCCGCTCCGGCTGGCTAAAATTTCTGCGCCTGAGGAAGCCTGTATATTGATCCCCCTGTTAATCAGGTTGCGGTAATTTGAACCAAAACCGGAAATTACTTTGCCTTTAAGCGGCCAAATAAAATCATCTGAAGCAGATTTAATTGCCTGCTCGCTGCCGCGCAAGGCAGATGCTTCCGGAATCATAAGCACTTGCCCGATTTCAATTACTGCATCTTCCGAGATGCGGTTAAGCTTCAGGATATCATCAATATCCACATTATATATGCGCGATATCCTCCAAAGAGTCTGGCCTGCTTCAACCTTATGCTGTAACCCTGAAACTTTCTGCACCGAAACAGGCAAAGCCGGGCCAGTATAAGTAGGGACTGTCGAGCATCCTGCTAACCCGGCAATAAGTATTAAAATTATAATCTTGATTTTCATCAATCTAATATTCTATATTCTGACTGTTTTCTACTCATTAAGCGGACAAGCGGAATCCCTGCCTTCTAGCAGGCAGGGGACCGCCGCCAATTCAGCGAGCGAGGGGAATCGAACCCCCATATCTAGCTTGGGAAGCTAGTGTTCTACCACTGAACTACGCTCGCAAACACCGTCCTCAAGCCAATACTACCTGATACAATCTTCCATTAATTTAATAGAACAATATTTCCCGCACATCGTACATACACTAGAAAGCTCCGGCTTACTACTTAAGCGATATTGTTTTGCTTTCTCCGGATCAATCGATAATTGAATCTGTTTTTTCCAGTCACGCGCATGCCGGGCAGAAGAGACCTTTCTATCCCAGGCTATAGCGGATTTTCTCCTTTTTACTAAATCACCTGCGTGAGCGGCAATACGGCTGGCAACTACCCCTTCCCGGACATCTCCAGCCGATGGGTGGCGTAAATGCTCCGCAGGCGTAACATAACAAAGAAAATCCGCGCCAAAGCTTGCGGCCAGTGCGCCTCCAATTGCAGAAGTAATATGGTCATAACCCGCGGCAACATCAGTAACTAACGGGCCCAATACATAAAATGGGGCGCCAAAACAATATTTCTTTTCCAAAGCGATATTTTTTTCTATCTGATTTATCGGAACATGGCCCGGCCCCTCAATCATAACCTGGACACCCCTCTGCCTGGCGCGTTTGGCCAGTTTCCCAAGGATTTTTAATTCAGCGATCTGGGCCTTATCCGTAGCGTCTAAAATTGAACCCGGGCGCAAGCCATCCCCTAAACTTAAAGTTATATCATATTTATGAGCAATATCTAAAATCCGGTCAAAATATGAATAAAACGGGTTTTCCTTGTTGTGCAATTTCATCCAACTAACCATAATTGCTCCGCCCCGCGAAACAATTCCCATAAGCCTTTTATGTTTTTCTAAAACCTTGATGCTTTTTTTTGTTACCCCGCAATGGATAGTAAAAAAATCAACTCCAAGCTTCGCCTGTTCTTCTAATACGTTTAAAATATCTTTTGCTTCAAATTGAAGAAAATTCTTATTCCGCTTATCTGCCTTTACAGCAACATCATAAACCGGGACTGTGCCGACAGGAACAGTTGAATGCCTTAAAACGTTTTTTAACATTTTACTTAAATTGCCGCCTACGCTTAAATCCATTACCGCATCAGCGCCATGTTTAATAGCAATTTTAAGTTTTTCTATTTCATCGGGAATTTGAGATTCATCGGTAGAAGTACCGATATTGGCATTAACTTTAGTGGATAAAGTGGCCCCAATTACGCAGGGCTTCTTTACCTTATGATTCGCATTTAAAGGTATCACCGCTTTGCCCGCCCTGATAAGGTGCATCAGGTCCAAGGGCTTAACGCCTTCGGCAACCGCTAATTTGCGCATAAGCGGAGTAATAATATTTTTCTTGGCAAAATCTAATTGTGTCATTATTTTATCAACAATCTATTAAGCCTCTTTGCTTCAAGCTTAGGGTTTTTAGCTTTTAAAATCGCCCTGCACACTGCAATGCGCCTTGCACCGCTAGCCGTAATATCTTTAATGTTGCCGCTATGAATATCCCCTATGGCAAAATAAGGAATCTTGATCCTGCCTTTAAGCCTGCGTAAAACGCTTAAACCTATCGCCTTATACATGGGCTTTGTAGGAGTTGGATATACCGGGCCGATGCCGATATAATCCGCTCCGTCTTTTTGAGCATTCACGGCCTGCTTCAAAGTATGGCAGGAAACACCGATAATTTTATCCCTGCCTAATATTTTTCTTGCCTTTTTTACGGAAAGATCATCCTGCCCAAGGTGAACTCCGTCAGCTTTAGCCAACAAAGCCACATCGGCATAGTCATTAATTATAAAGAGCGTTTTTGAGCTATCCAGGTATTTCGATAGCTTAAGGGAAAAGCTTAATACATCCTTCTTTGCGCTTCCCTTATCCCTCAACTGAATCAAATCAACTCCCCCGCAACACAAATCAGAGAATATTTTTTCTAAAGAACGGCTATTTTTATTTTTCCTATTTAGGATCAGATAAATCCGAGACTTTTTTAAAAGAATATTTCTCGATTTCATAAACTTTATATCTTAACTGTTTAAAACCTAAAGCGCCACGAGAATCAGCTAACTTGCTAAACTCTTCAAGCACGCGCAAAGATTCTTTAACTCTCTGGATATTGGCAAAGAAAATATCCCTGTAATTACGCCGGCTTAATTCCCCGCGGTAATTTAATTTGCCCACGTCGCTACCGCTATTACGCCGGCTGATTAGCTTCCAGGCAGGGTATATTTTCCTGGACTTATTGTCAACCTTATGCCTGAGCTCTTTAAAAAGTGCCGTTAATTTGTAATCGTCCAAAATAAACCGGGTTATTTCTTCGCATACCCGCAGGCCTTCTTTGGCCCGGTTCAAATTAGCATCAATTATCCGATAAATATTATTATCCCGAGAAGTTCCTGGCAATTTTATCAATTATTGCGCTGGTTGAGCGGTTCTTAACTAAATTTACGGTAAGCACCTTACCACCGTAACTTTCTACAAAATCGGCACCGATTATTTTATTCTTGCTCCAGTCCGCACCCTTTATCAGGACATCCGGCTTAAGCGCCTTAATTAATTTAAGCGGATTATCCTCATTAAACAAAATAACAAAATCCACGCTTTCAAGCGCTGCCACTGTTTTTAAACGGTCCATCTGCCTTATAACCGGCCTGCCTTTGGCCTTGATTTTCTTAATGGATAAATCGCTGTTAAGCGCAACAATCAGATAATCTCCTTTAAGTTTTGCATCTTCCAGGTATTTAACGTGTCCATAATGCAAAATATCAAAGCAGCCATTGGTAAAAACTATGCGATTACCTTTACGCCTAAGTTTCTCAACCTTACGCCTAAGAACGGAAAGCGTGGTTATTTTTGTTCCTGACAAAGTTCTTGTTCGATCATTTCGCATATTATATGGGCAATGGTAATATGGGCCTCTTGAATCCTTGCGGTTATTTTTGACGGTACAACTAAAGATACGTCGGCTAATTTTACTATCTCACCTCCGTCACCGCCGCTTAAGGCTACGGTTTTAATTCCCATTTTCTTAGCCTGTTTAATTCCTAAAGAAACGTTTTTTGCCTTTCCGCTGGTTGAAATTGCCAAGACTACATCATTTTTCTTCCCTAATGCCTCAACCTGGCGGGAAAAAACCACATCATACCCATAATCATTGGCCAGAGAAGTAAGTATGGAAGTATTGGTGGTCAAGGCCACGCCGGCTAATGCCGAACGGTCCTTTTTAAAACGGCCGACCAGTTCTGCGGCGATATGCTGGCTGTCGCTAGCCGAACCCCCGTTGCCAAAAACAATTACTTTGCCGTCTTTCCTCAAACAATCAATCATAAGTTCGGCAATCTGGGCAATTGATTCTATCTGGTTACGCAAAATCTCTTCTTTAACCTGTATACTCTCCAAAAGTATATCTTTTATTCTCTCACGCATTTTTTCTCCCGGCGATTATCCAAAAAATACCTTGGCAATATTATAAAGCTCCATATCCACCGTTTTTAGTTCTTTTACCGCATCTTCCAGCGGGACTTCGATAATTTTAATTCCGGACAATGCCACCATTTTACCGAACTTCTTGGCCTTCACCAGCTCTACCGCTTTTACCCCTAAACGCGTGCCTAAAACGCGGTCAAACGCAGTCGGAGAACCGCCTCTTTGTATATGCCCCAAAACGCTGACGCGGGTTTCAAAACCTGTTCTTTTCTCAATTTGCGCGGCTAACTCTTCTCCGATACCGCCTAACCTCACATGGCCAAATGCATCAAGTTTTTTCTCTTGTGTAACCATAGAGCCATCATTAAATTGGGCGCCTTCGGCAACGACAACAATACTAAAAGTCTTGCCTCTTGAATGCCTTTTTTTAATCACAGCGCATACTTCATCCAAATCAATGGGGATCTCGGGAATCAAAATCACATCGGCGCCTCCGGCAATTCCAGCCTCTGTAGCAATCCAGCCGGCGTGCCTGCCCATAACCTCGGCTACGATAATACGATGATGGCTCTCTGCCGTAGTGTGCAAACGGTCAATACATTCAGTTGCCACATTTAAAGCAGTATCAAAACCAAAAGTATAATCAGTAGCCGATAAATCATTATCTATAGTTTTAGGTACTCCGACGATACCGGGGATACCGTCTTTGGTTAATTTAAAAGCAACCCCCAAAGTGTCTTCTCCTCCCACAGCAATTAAAGCGTCTAAACCGAGTTTTTTAAAATTATCTTTAACCTTAGCAAGATCGCCTTCTTTTTTATACGGATTAGTACGGCTAGTTCCTAAAATAGTCCCTCCTTTAGGAAGAATCCCTGAAACCGCATCTATGTTTAGAGCCATAGTGTCGTTTTCAACCAGGCCTTTCCAGCCGTTCTTAATGCCTACGATTTCATAACCTTCAATTAACGCTTTGCGCACAACCGCGCGAATAACCGGATTTAGTCCGGGGCAATCACCGCCACCTGTTAAAATACCAATCCTTGCCATTTCCTTTATCCTCCTTCTAACTAAACACGGCCATATCCGCCAAATGGTAAAGTTGGCCGGTCATCCTTATCCAATTCTTTCTTTTTACGATCATCTTTTTCATCATGAGCAATTTTAGCGACGTGAATCCTGATAATAATTTGCTCTTCAAGGCCCAATACTTCCTGGATCTTCGATTTTGAAATATCCTGAAGCCTGCTTGTCAACTCAGGGATATTTGCTTCTGAGCGCAATACTACGCGCATATCTACGATAATGCCCTTTTTATTTGCCACGACATTCGGACGCAATTCTTTTACCTCCGGGATTACTCCCGCCAGCCTGCGGATTAAATCCTCTACCGCCGAAAGCGAAATTGTCACCTGCCCGCTTGAAGTAGTAAAAGCAATTGTTTTCTCCCGCTGGAATTTTCCTAAAATAATCTGGGCAAAAGAAAAACTGATTAAAATCAAAAGCGCACCGCTTAGGCCGACAGCAATTCTTGAATTGTTATTGCTTTGAGCATAAACAAGGAGGTTATTGATATCCTGGGGGAGCAGTAAATTAAACGCAAACACAACCAATGCCAACCCAATTATAATAATAACGGCAGCATAAAATATAATACCTAATGTAGTAAAAAATCTCATTACTCTACCCCCTTTCTATTCCCTGCACATTTACATTAATATCCTTTATGGAAAGATTGCTCATCTTTTCTAATGCGCAACGCACATTTTCCTGCACATTCTTTGCAACTTCAGGAATGTTATAACCGTACTTAACAATCAAAGGGATCTCCACTCTTACCTCTTCATTTTTGGAAATCTCCACTTTTATCGCGGAAGAAAATTTGTGGCCGGCTAATTCAATGAGCGTGCTCTTAAAATCTTTACCCACGCGCTTAACCCCTTCAATCTCGATAGCGGCAATCGAGGAGATTGAAGAAACAACATTCTTATGTATCCTTAGAACACCTAACTCATTCCTGAAATCATCGGGATTCATTTATTCGCCCTTTCCTTCGGTTGCTAAAAGTTCCTGAACAAAATGCGTAGAAATATCGCCCTTTTTAAATAAAGGATTATCCATTAATCTAAGGTGAAAAGGTATGGTAGTTTTAACAGGTGAAATATAAAACTCACTTAGAGCCCTGCGCATAGTTTTAATCGCCTCATTACGGTTATTGCCGCGCACGATAAGTTTGGCTAATAACGAGTCGTAATAAGGCGGTATTTCATATCCCGCATAAATATGCGTATCTACGCGCACATTCGGACCACCAGGGAGGATTAAACTTTCGATTTTTCCGGGGGAAGGCATAAAATTAGCATCCGGGTCTTCGGCATTAATGCGGCACTCAATAGCATTACCCCTGATTTGAATATCCTCCTGGCTAAACTTAAGCCTTTCACCGCTTGCGACCCGGATTTGTTCTTTAATAAGGTCAATACCTGTAACCATCTCGGTAACCGGATGCTCAACCTGAATACGCGTATTCATCTCCATAAAATAAAAATTGTTTGTTTTCTCATCCAAAAGGAATTCAATCGTACCGCAGCTCTGATAATTAATAGATTTCATTCCTTTTAAGACCAATTCCCCCAGCCTGCGGCGCATCTTGCTGTCAACAACAGGAGAAGGCGATTCTTCAAGCAACTTCTGATGCCTGCGTTGGATACTGCAGTCTCTTTCGCCAAGCTGCAGGATATGCCCGGAACGATCAGCAATAATTTGTACTTCAATATGGCGCGGGCGCTCAATATATTTCTCTATATAAACACTGGAATTTCCAAAATTGGCCTCTGCCTCGGTTTGCGCAGTCAATAAACTGGAAACCAGGGTCAAATCATTATGGCAGATACGCATCCCTTTCCCTCCGCCCCCGGCAGCGGCCTTAATAATAACAGGATAACCGATTGACTTGGCAGTCTTAAGCGCTTCTTCTTTATTTTTAATAATCGCGCGGCTTCCCGGGACGATAGGAAGGCCTGCCTTCTGCATAGTGGTACGCGCAGCCATTTTATCTCCCATAAGCCGCATATTCTCGGGAGTAGGCCCTATAAAAGCAATTTTGCAAGATTCACATATTTCCGCAAAATGCGCATTCTCGGCGAGAAAACCATAACCCGGATGGATCGCTTCGACATCGGTAATTTCTGCGGCACTGATAATTGCTGGAATATTTAAATAGCTGCTTGAGCTTGAAGATTGGCCGATACAAATAGCTTCATCGGCAAAACGCACATGAAGGCTCGAACGGTCGGCCTGAGAATAGACAGCCACAGTACGGATGCCCAATTCATGACAGGCACGGATTATTCTTAAGGCGATTTCGCCTCGGTTAGCAATGAGGATTTTGGAGAACATCTTATATTACTAAAGCGGCTCAATAAGGAATAAAGGCTGGCCGAATTCTACCGGTTCAGCGTTATCAACCAATACTTCAAGTATCTTACCTTTGATCTCTGACTTTATTTCGTTCATTAATTTCATGGCTTCAATAATACAAATTACCTGGCCGGGTTCAATGACGGCGCCGACCTCGGCATAGGCAGCAGCCTCCGGATTGGGTGAGCGGTAAAAAGTGCCCACCATAGGAGACTTAATTTCTACCGTCTTAATTGTACTTTTATCTTCCACTGCGGCGGGCGCCTGCATTTTTACTCCGGCTTGGCCAGTTTGCCCTTGCAAAACCAACTGCCCATCAAAACCTTCGATTCCATTAACTGTTTTCTTAAGGCGAATACGCATATCATCCTTTTCTACTTCCAGCTCGGAAAGGCTGTTTTCATTCATCAGATTAATCATTTCTTTAATTTCTTTAATGTTCATCTAAAAGCTCCTTTTAATTAATTCTTTCAACATAGGTGCCGCCGGTACGCGTATCAACCTTGATCTTGTCACCAATATTAATAAATAAAGGAACCTGGATAGTTGAACCGGTATCAATCTTTGCAGGCTTAGTGCCGCTTTTTGATGAATCACCTTTTATGCCCGGTTCAGTTTCAATAATGTTAAATTCGATAAAATTAGGCAAGGTAACAGACAGGTTCTCTCCTTTAAAAAAATAACCTTGAATCTCAAGGTTATCTTTTAACAATTTAACATTATCTCCGATTTTGTCCTCAGGAATAGCAATCTCTTCGAAATTCTCTGTATCCATAAAATGAAATAGCCCGCCGCTTGAATACTGATACTGCAGCTTTCGCTCTTCGACAAAAGCCTGTTCGATCTTTTCATCTCCGCGAAAGGTCTTTTCTTGTATGTTGTCGTTTTTCATATTGCGCAGGCGCGCCCGCACAAAAGCTGCCCCTTTGCCGGGTTTTACATGCTGGGCATCAAGGCAGAGATAAACATCCCCATCCACTAAAATGGTTACCCCTGATTTAATTTCATTTATTGATAGCGCCACTTAACACCTCGCATCCTTTAACCGTCACTAATACCATATCCTCAATTCTTATACCAAATTTTCCGGGTAAATATACCCCCGGTTCCACCGTAAAGGTCATCCCCGGCCTGACTGCACTGGCTTCGTTGCCCGAGATCCGCGGGTCCTCATGCACCTCTAGTCCATAACCATGGCCAAGATTGTGCGTAAAATGCTTGGCATACCCTTTTTTAGCGATATAACTCCGCGCAACCCTATCAATTTCAGCCATTTCTGCTCCGGGAGCAATTTTCTTAATGGCAGCTTCTTGTGCCTTAAGCACAATGTCATAAACTTTACGCACAAGAACATTTATTTTACCCAAAAACAAAACCCTTGTCAAGTCAGATTTGTATCCCTGATAGTCAGCTCCAAAATCAATAAGGACCGGCTCATTGTTCCTTAATCTACGCTCTCCGGAGAGGTGATGCGGCTGGCTGGAATTAGGCCCGCTGGCTACGATAATATCAAAAGAGGCCCCGCTAGCGCCCTGATACCTCATAAAACGCTCAAGCTCAGCAGCTACCTCTATCTCTTTTATTCCGGGAGCAAGAAACCGCTTGATATATTCCAGGGCTGAAGCGGTGATTTGCGCGGCTTTGCGCAGTTTAGCAATCTCTGTGGCATCCTTAATCATCCTTTTATCTTCAACTATACTATGTGTAGGAATTAAATTGAATTTTCCTTTTGAATACTCTTTAATCTTATTAAACTCAGCTAACGGCAGGTATCTTTCTTCAATGCCAGCATTTTTCAACTTAAGGGATAAAATTGACTCTGCGATACGGGCAAACACAGAGCCGTTACATTCTTTCAACATAGCATTATTGTTTAAGAATTTATTCGCTTCTTCGGTATAACGGGAATCCGTAAAATAAATATTTTGTTTTTTAGAAACTAATAGATACGAATCGCGGGTTTGGGCCTCGGTAAGGTAAGAAATATTGGCCGGCAAAGAAACAAGCAGGCCATCAAGCCTTCTTGCTTCTAATGTAGAATATATGCTTTTTAAACGGGAGTTCATTTTTAAATTAAATCGAGAATGGCGGCCAAACCTAAACCGTAACTTTTAGCACCAAAGCCCATAATTGTACCGCTAGCTACCGGGCTAATTAAAGATTTATGCCTAAACTCCTCGCGGGAATAAATATTAGAGAGGTGGACTTCTACCACAATCAACCCGCATGCTGCCACAGCGTCACGCACAGCTATGCTTGTATGGGTATAAGCGGCAGGATTGATCAAAATAGCGTCAAATTTATTTTTTTTCGCCTTTCCGATCAAATCAACAATAGGGCCTTCGTGGTTGGATTGCTTAATGACCAAACTAACTTTAGACTGCTTAGCCTGGATTTTAAGCATCTGATTGATCTTATCTAAGGTTATCCGCCCGTAAACATCAGGTTCTCTGGCACCTAAAAGGTTTAAATTTGGGCCATGAATAACCAGGACTTTTTTCATTCTGCCTCATCAATTAGCATTACCGGTACTCCGCCGCGCAGAGGGTATTTTTTACCGCATTTTTTGCAGACAATCTTGTTGCCTATCAGTTCAACGTCAGATTTACAACCCGGGCAAGCTAATATTTCAACTAGCTCCTTATCAATCATTTTAAATTTTCTTCCTTGCCAAGATACGCCAGCCTTAACTCATAAAGCAAATTCTCCAAAAGATCAGTTTCCTCTTTAGTCAGATTACCTTTAGTTTTTTCCTGCAACATTGCTAAGGTATCAATAAGGAATTTAGCCTGAGCAGGATCTTTCTCGGTTTTACCGGTTGAAGGATTCGCAATATGCCCGAGGGCAATGGAAGCCTGCAAGGTTAATGTGGTAATAAAAAATTTAAAATCCGCTTCCGGAGGGATAAATCCTTCTTTTACCGGAGTATCCTGCTTCTCTTTTTCTACCTGATTCTTCCAGCTTTCATCTACTTTCTTTTTTATCTCATCCATAATTTAATAGATTGTGATTCCGGCATAGCCAACAACACTGCTAAAATCTCCGCTGGCTTGGCCGCTTGTTTGATATTTGATTAACTGCCCACCTTTGGCGCCCAGAAGTTTTGCCGTTTTTATTAACACCGCAACAGGAGCAAAACCACACATGGATATATGCTCATCGTTAACCACTCTGCCCAATTCATCCTCATCTAAAGCAACTATTGCATCAATGGCCAACGCATCTTTTCTTTCTGCAATTTCTTGAGGCTCGTAATGAGTCAGGTCGCTGCTTGCTATAAAGACAGTTGACTTTATCAGGTTATTTTCGTTAATTACTTCTGCTAATTCCTTGGCCAGGGATTTAAGCAACCCCAGGTTTAAAGATCTGATCGCAATGGGAATGATTTTAAAAGTTTTTTTAAAATACTGCAATATCGGCAACTCTACCTCCAACGAATGCTCATTTTTATGCGCCAAAATGTCAGCACGAAGGTTAACCGATTTATTCAAAAACAAATTTGACAACTCTGCGTTGACTTCCAACTCTCCCAGAGGCGTCTGCCATATACCAGAAGGCATGATACTAAATTCAGGGCCTAAACCCGTATGGTTTGTGCCTAATAATACTACGTTATTCTTAATATTTATTCCGCAAACAGTCTGCGCAGCAACTAAACCCGAATAAACATACCCTGCATGCGGCAGGATTGCACCGATTGCATCCCGCTTTTGCCCTTCCTTATCAGCAAAAGAAGAAATTACTTTATTAAGCCCTTTTGCATCTCGGGGATAGAATTGTCCGGCTACAACTGGTTTACGAAGGTTGTTTTGTACCACCATGCTTATTTTCTGGATTTTGCTTTTTTTCTTTTTCGCTCGCTTGGTTTTTCGTAATGTTTGCGGTCGCGGACCTCGCGCAAGATGCCTTCCTGCTCAATCTTTTTCTTAAACCTGCGCAAAGCAGACTCAAAAGATTCGTCTTTCTTGATTTCAACCTGAGTCAATCTAATCATCTCCTTTCGTATTAAATTTTAGACTAATAATATACCATTCTTTTAAATTAGTGTCAATGAGTTAGCTCGTAGCTCGTAGCTCGTAGCTCGTAGCTCTTAGCTCGTAGCTCTTAGCTCGTAGCTTATAGTAAAAGGCTGCCTGGAGTAAGGTTAAAATTATTCTTTATTCAATTTCGAATGAGATAATAATATTGAAAGAAAGCTGGGGATAATCTAATTCTTTAGGAAAGTTTGGAAAAGGCGAAGCATCCTTGACGCTTCTTAAGGCAATATCCTTAAGGTAGGCGCGGGCTGTTGTTTTCTCTTCGACTAACCGCACGGCCTTAATATAGCCATCGCTAGATATGATAAAAGAAACATAAACCTCCCCTGTTTCATCTTTAGTATAATTCTGATAGGCACTGCGGCGGATCTTCTCACGCACAATCTGATAATAACTTATATAGCTCGGGTTATCGATTTTAGCCATTTCTATCGCAGGCAGGGAAATTTTCTTTTTTATAATCATAAGGTCAGGGCTTGAAAAATTTGGCTTGGGAAATTCCGAAAAACCGCTAGAGAGTGTTTTAGGGAATTTATTTTGCTGCTCGATATAAGGCGGAGGGATTTTTCTAGAGGCAACAACTTTAGAATCGAGTTTTAAAAAAGGGTCAGGCCGATAAATAGGCTTTTGTATATCAAGCAAGGATTTATTCTTAGACAAAGGTTTTACTTCTAAATCTTCCTTAATATAACGCACCTCCGTTTTTTGATCCTTTTGTTTAATAGGAAGAGAGCTAAGCTTGGGGAAATGCAGAAAAATAAACCCGTGAGCAAGGAGTGAAATAATAAAAGCGGCGCAAAGTATCCGGTTAGTAAGCATGTTAATATTTTAACACAGAAAATCAGGGACGATCCCATTTATTTTAGAAAATAAACAGGGAAGTCCCTAAAATATAAAGTAATTAAAAACGTCTGCCCTTAGAAACAACACTCCTAAAACTTGCGGGTAGCTTTAATGAAGAAATTCCTTCCGCTAGCCGGGTAATAATTTACCGCGCCGCTTGTAGCGTTACAAACCCCATATTCATAATACTTTTCATTAAAAATATTATTAATACCACAGCTTAGCTTATAGTCATCTTTTCCGAAAACCAGCCCGCTATCCAAAGTAAACATCTGCTTTAACCTTGGCCACCTGTTTGACTGGTCATTGATAAAGTAGCTGCTGCTCCAATAATTAGAAGAAAAACTCCAAGTAAGATATTTTGTAACTGGATAGGCAAGGTTTAAATTAAACTTATGCTCCGGGACCATAGGGATGCTTTTATCCTTATAATCGCCTTCTTTAAATACGGCCTGATCAAAAGTATAGTTTCCGGACAGCTTAAAATTCCAAGGCAGGCCAGCCTTAAATACAAACTCAATACCCTGATGTCGCGTCTTATCATAATTCTCATTATTAAATGTGGCGGGATTGTAATAGAGTTCATTTTTAAGGTTCATCAGGTAAGCGGAAAACTCAAAACTTAAACGGTCGGATATTTTATGTTGAACACCAAACTCAATATTCTTGCTTTCCTGGTCTTTAAGCGAAGGATTAAATACCCCATAGACAAAATACTCATCAACAGCCGGCGACCTAAACCCCTTGTTATGATTAATGAATAAATTTCCATTATCATACTTGTAAGCTAAACCGACATTATAAGCAACCGCATTTAATCCCGTCTTTGAATCAACCGGAGGATTCGGGAAAAACGCGGAATAATCGTTGTAATTAAAATCATAATTAATATTTTCGTAGCGATAGCCAGCGGTAAGCGTAATCCTTTCATTAAGCTTAAGCTCGTCCTGCAGGTATAAAGCGGCAGAGGTTTTTCTTACGTAATTATCGCTTTGTTTAATTACTGACAAATCATAAGTATCTGACTGCAGGTCGTAGCGGTAAAAATCCGAGCCTAATATCGCTTTATTATTCAATGAAAATAAAGTTTTTTCAAATACATATTTAGGATTAAATCCGATCGTATTGATGCTGGATTTAATGATAGGGTTATACCCTCCGTTTGCCCCGATAAAATTCGTGAAAGTTCTGCGCTTACGGTACGACGTATCAAAAGAAAACTTACCGTAATCTCCTGTTGCCTGGTCAAACCCCAGGACAAAATTATAATCAATATCTTTAGCGTGATCATCGCCGTAGGCAGAATACCTTCGGTTGAATCGGGCTAAATTTGCCGTAGAAAGCGCGCCGGGAAGCCCATAATTAGACTTGTTATAGGCCTGGCTAAAACGTAACAATGTATCTGTAGCATCTATTTTATAATCAAGCCGGGTTGAAAAATCCGCTCCGTTAAAATAAGTATTATTCCTATAACCATGCGTGCCTTCTCTGCTGGTAGATAAAATATAATTAAAATTACTGACTGTGCCGCTTAAATTAATTGCCTGTTTATTCATATCATAACTGCCGTATTCAGCAATAAGCTCTGTGGACAAAGGCTCTGGTCCGCCTCTCTTTGTAATTATATTTATTACTCCGCTTGTAGCGTTGTCCCCATATAACACAGCGCCAAACCCGCCCCTTAAAACCTCAATTCTTTCTATCTGATCCACAGGTATTTGCGTCCAGTCCGTCCCGGACAAATCAATTTCATTTACCCGCCTGCCATTTATTAACACAAGCACATTCATGCCTGCCTGCTCTCCAAAACCCCTGATATCTACAGTCGCCTTAGAGCCGTTACCTGACCAATCCCTAACCACCACTCCGGGCAACCCTGATAAGATCCCCACGGTACTAAACGAGGCGGAATCAAATATTTCATCGGAATTAATTACAGAAATGCTGGCGGGAGTATTTCCCATGCTTTCACTATAGCGATACGGAGTCACTACAATCTTTTCTAAATCCACATCCTCTGCGTACCCAAAAACAAACATCCCTAAAACAAGTGTTAATAAAACCAAAAACTGTGCCGCTAATTTATTCCACAACATCATTTCTCCATTCTCGGACTTGCATAAAACAAAAAACCCTTGAGTTTAATAAAATTAACTCAAGGGTTATCCCTGCTTTTTAACCCATTTAAGCCTGTCCGCGGGCTTAAAAGTCGCATTGAACAATTTCGTTTGCCTAAGAGAGGTCTTCTGACTCCTCCGCCTTTTTGGCTTGCCTTCCCATCCATTATAGACAGTGGCATAAAACTTACCAAATTGGTTCCCTTAAAAGGGCGGAGTTACAGCAGCGGGAACTGTGGCCGATTTACACGGCCTTCCCTTGCTCTTAACAAACCTGTTTTTTAAAACTTATTACAAAAGAACTTTGGCTAATTTTGTATTACGGAGCTTTGAAGCAATTAATTCGTAAGCACCAAAGAAAATTGCCGTATATAAAAGAGTCGAAATACTAAATATGCGTAAAAATGGCAGGCCCAGAATATAGCAGTCCAATAATCCTTTTAAATTCTGAGGATACCAACCCATGGACCAAACACCAAAATTAGTTACCAGATAAAATAAAACAGAAGAAACTATTGTTGCAAAAACCGTTCGCCTGACGCTCTTACGGCCTCTTGCCCAAAAGCCAACAAGGGTAACAAGAAGAAAACTTCCCCAGGTAAAAATAACCACATTATGCATTCCTAAGAAAATGTCGCTTATAATCATAAGTAAAAGCGGCACAATTAAAGCCTGTTTTTTGTTTAAATATACCCCGGCAAACAAAGCAATCGCAGCCACTGGGGTAAAATTTGCGGTATGCGGTATAAACCTGAATAATATTCCGATTAAAATTAAACTAATTGCTAGCATTTGGCTCCTCTCCTGGCTGCTGCCTTAAGCAGCCCTCACCAATCAACGGTGCGGTTTATTATTTGTAATGTTAATGCAAATACCTTTTTCTGTCAAGAAAAATTAAATAAACTGCCTCTTTTGATCCACTCGGCTTGCTACAGAAGAAGCCCTGTATACCTTTGTAAATTCACAATATTTTTTAATAGGAACGGCATAATCGCCATATATTTTTTTTGATAAAGCAATGCAGGAAAAAATACAAAATTCTTTGTCCGGACAGGCCTTACACTGCACCAATGCTTCCGGAGATAACGATCTAAGCGCCGCAAGTTCGCTTGAATTCTGCCAAAAATCACGAATACGATCTTTTTTTATATTCCAGCTTGTGGTTTCTGCTTCTAAGCAAGGAGAGAGTCTGCCTTTTGCATTTATATAAATCGTAGTCCTTCCGGAACCACACAAGCGGCCTTTATTTATTGCCTTATTGCTGCTCTTATCAACCATTGGCTTAGCCTTTAATCCCGAGGCAGTATATCGCAAGCTGTTTAAATACTCTTTCAGCATATTTCGAGAAACAACATGCTTCATGGGCAAAAAATTGCCGGATGTTTTTGGGGTTATAATAGGGCTTACACCACGAAACCCAACTCCTAATATGTTAACTACAAAATCCTCCAACCGTTTTATCTCTACAGCGTTTTCACGCATCAAAACCACTTTAACAAATACCGGAACCTGGTATTTCTTCAAGAAACGGATTGCTTTTATCGTACGCATAAAAGACCCCTTACGCTGCGTAATCCGTTCATGCACCCGGCTTGATATGCCATACAGGCTCGTTTCAACAGTCATTGGGTATAACTGGCTGATTTTCTTTGCGCTTTCTTCATCAATTAATGTTGCGTTAGTAAATATTCTTAAGGCAAAATGCCTTTGTCGCGCATATGCAGCCAATTTAAAAAAATCCTTCCGCATCAAAGGCTCGCCGCCGCTAAGCAAGAGAATAATCGTTCCCAAATCGGAAAGCTGGTCTAAAGCGCTATAAACCAATTTTGCCGATAAACCGGCTTCTCCGTGTCCGTTATTATAACAGTGCAGGCATCTTTGGTTACAGGTAGTATTTAATTCCAATGTCGCTGAATAAGGGATGAGATTTTTAAAACAGTAAGAGAAATATTCCGTCCATACCGGAAAATCTTGGGAAGCAAGGCGGCCATCCCGAAAGCTCTTTTTTTTAGTTGTTTTCTGAAGCAGCCCTTTTGCGATAGCCTTATTCAAAAATGCCGAGATATCCGAAGCCATGCTTGACCGGTTTATATTATAATGCGGCATTAATTTTGCAATGAGCCGGCCATGGCTTAGCCCTGTTTCGGAAAAAAACTTCCAAATAAGAGCGGCTTCTCTATTTAACTCGGTAATCGTATGCTCGGGATGCTGGCCAGATGCAATTTTAATTACAACTAAACGGTCTCCCACAGGGCGCCAGGCAACATCCGGAGGGATAAACATTTCCTCTTCTTGCATCATTCTTAAGTCAATTCCCTTTTAATATACCCATACACTGAACTGTTTTTAGCAAAATGCAACTTTTTGCCGCACATATATTCCGCCAGAAAAAATAACAGCCGCAGAGTGATCCTATATGCATTGTTATCCCATTTAGGCAAAGCAGTATTTTTTAATAAACCTTTCAGGAATATCAATTTGCTCATTGAATTAATGCTATGAATACCCGCTTTTTGCAAAAAATAGATATCCCTAATCAATACGGATTTTGATGAAGTCAATGATAATTCCCCATGCCAGGGCGTCCCATACATTCTTACCCCGTCCTTAGTTTTACGCAAAATAATTCTATCATCATTTAAAACACGTACGTAGGGTTTAAGCAGCCCGGCCATAGTAGACTTTCCTCCGCCAGAAGAAGCTAAAAAAGCCCAGCCCTGCTTTCCTGTTCTGTCTAACACGCCACAGCCATGGGCCATTAATCCTTTAAATTTGGGCAATGCGGATATCGTCAATATTTCCGGCAACAAGAAAAAAAGCAATTGCTGCCGTGGGCCTTCGCTAAAGAAATCTACCCTGCTCCAATCATGCGAGCAACAGGCAACCGAATTATCAGAAAAAATGATCCATTTGTATTTAGAATCTTTTACTACGCTCCACGTCCTATTTTTGTATAATAGCGCAGAACCTTTGGGTACAGAGATTTTCCTTTCGATTAAGCGTATCGCGACATCAGAAATGGCACTTGATATGCAAAAACCACCATAATGGACTTTTAGGCTTTTAAGAAGGCGGCTGTTTAAAGCCTCAAACCTAATTTTAATATCAGCTATAGAGATGGTTAAAAAAGAATCGTTTCTTACAGGATCACTGGCAGGACTCATTATTAATGAAAAAATCTTTTTTTGTATATAGCAGGATAGCTTAAAATTTAGCTATTAAAAGGACGGCTACAGCTACCGAGGCCGCGGCAAGTTGGCGGATCCGCAGGTCTAACAAACTCGGCCGACTTAATACAGGTAGCCAAATGCGCATCAACTTCTGTTAATAACATTGTCTTAAGCTTTGGCGCAACCCATTTCTTTTTAACGGTTAATTTACTCTTTGGCATCCGATCTCCCCTTTTCTTGCAACTCTGCAGGAATCAAGCAACATAATAAAGGATTTTAAAATAGAGTGATCATTTCTTTAATAATTGTAACAGATATTCTGCCCTTAAACAAGTATATATAAAACAGGATTAAAAAATTGACCGTTTTCCTATTTAGAATGTCTTAGCGCACCATTTTTGTTTTTAAAGAAAATTGCCTTAAACGGAATATAAAGAAAACGGCACCGGTAAAAAAAACCGGTTATCCTGTTATACTGGACAAGATTATAAAATTTTGCGAATTGCTCCTGCGGTATGTTTAGAATATATGTTATAGGCTCTAATATGCTGTCATAAAGAAGAAAGTGCGCCTTTAAATAAATATCCTTGTCCTGCGTAAAGTCAACCGGATAATAAATATTTCTCTCAATGAATCTGGTTGTAATCAATCTTTTCCACCTGCCCACTTTTAATTCTTTCCAAACAAAATCAGGGATATGCGCAGAAAACAGAATCTTTACGCAACAAAGCGCAAAGAATACGGTTGAGCAAAATTTTGATTTTCTGCTTTCCTCTAGGACATAACTCCAATCAAAACAAGAAGCATATTTATCCAGCAGCAAAGCCGAGTCACAAATGTTTTTAAAACCGAGTACCCTGCCAAACCTGCGGTTATGCATGGCCAAGCTGATAAAAGTATCTTCCGGAGAGAGCACTTCTATATTCCGGCCCTGAAAATCAAGTTTTCTGACCCTATCCCACAGTTTCGGCAAGAGAACCCTGTTCTTTCGTTTAAAATCAAGCGCCCAATGCGCATCTATGAACAAAGTAATATTGCCTGACTCCTTCTTTAAAAAACTAATATGGCATTGGCTTTTCTTCCAATACCCCTCTTTTAATCCGCCTAATTCTTTTTTGTAACCCAAACCATAGAGCACACCTTCCAGCTTTGAAAAATCATTTTCTTTAACCAATATATCAATATCTGCCATTTGCCTCAAATTTCTGCCCTTGTAAATGTCTTCCAGCAAAGCTACTCCCTTTATCGGCACAACGCTTATCCCCAGCCTATTACTTGCCTCGGTTATCCCTAAAAAAGCCTGCTGGAGACGCTGGCAACGCACAATATTAGCATAATATCTATCCCTCAAGAATTCAGCCAGTTTAAGCGGCAACAAAGAAAAATACGGTTTAAGCCCCAAATATGCAATAACAACAATCTCATGGCAAATAATCAGATCTTTAAATCTTGCCCAATCAATAATTCCGCCTGCAATTATATCTTTTATTTTGAAACCATCTTTTTCTTCTATTGTATTGCGCAAAATATATAGGACCAGACTGTCCGCTGGATTATTCATTTTATTCAAATTATCATTCAACATATCCAGATACCCCTAACAACTTTATCCGGGCCTCCCAAGAAATTCAAACCCCGCTGGCCGGTTAATCTTAAGATAAACAAAATTTTTTATTCGGATAAAAATAGCTATTGCCGGATTAAATACCCTGCCTTAAAGCTACATGACAACAGTTTAATTCGTAAATTCGAGTTAGAATTCGATTCCGCGGCGTGCTTTAATGCCTTTATTATAGTAATGTTTCAATTCTTTGACTTCACTGACTAAATCGGCTAAGCCAATAACTTTGGGATGGGCGTAACGGCCTGTAAGGATTAATTCCATAGACCTAGGCGCGCTCTTTATTAATTTAAGCAAATCGCCTAAAGAGAGTAATTTTAACTTAACAGCAATATTGATTTCATCCAGTATGACTAACTGAAACTTCTTTTTAGAAATAATTTCGCCGGCGCGCTTTAACCCTTTATTAGCCATCTGAATATCAACTCTTTCCGGAGTTTTCTTTATAAAACAACGCCTGCCGAATTGCTCCACTTTAATATTGTTAAATCTCCTAAGTGCCTTTATTTCGCTGTAAAGGCGGCCCTTGGCAAATTGCGCGATATAAACATTCTTTCCTGCTCCTGCGGCCCTTAAAGCTAAACCGATTGAAGCAGTAGTCTTACCTTTACCATTACCTGTATATACCTGGATCATCCGCTAACCGCCTTCCAACTTAATATGCCCAAAGAACATAATGCCGAAACAATAAGCCCCGCGCAAAATATGCCGGTAATTATTGCGGCAAACGCATAGCGAAAACGAATCTTAAAAAGAGAGGCAGCAATTATCCCGCTCCATGCCCCGGTCATAGGAAGCGGTATAGCGACAAGGATAGCCAGCCCCAAAGCCTCATATTTTTGCACAGAATCAGAATTCTTTTTTGTACGTTCAAACAGCCAGTCGAAAAAACGTGACCAGATTTTAAATTTTCTTAAAAACCCGCTGACCGGCTCAAAAAGAAAAAGCGCAGGTGCAACAATAATACAGTTACCTAAAACAGAAAGCCAAAATGCACGCTCCATAGACATTCCGAATGATAACGCAAGCGGTATCGCGCCTCTTAGCTCCGAAACAGGCAGCGCTCCCACAATTATCACTACATAATCTTTAGGAAACTGCCCTGCCCAATGCAGGATTATTTCAAGCATGTTTAAAGCTCCTTAAAAACTCAAGGATTATAAAACGAAAAAACCTTAAGGTGTCAATAACGGGATTAATCTGGCTTTTTTGTCCGGAATATATTGTTTTGACCGGGACAGATTCAATTTTAAAGCCTAAACGCGCCGCCTTGATCAAAATTTCAGATTCAGTCTCATATTTAGTAGTAGAAAAATCTAACCCTGCAAGGACCTCTTTTTTTATCAGGCGGAACCCACACTGGGTATCGGGAATATATTGTTTGGTAATTAACGAAATCAGGCGCGACATAAGACGATTGGTTAAAACACGTAAAGCAGGCATCCCTTTAGTCATTGCCATACGGTTACCGGCAATAACTGCGGCAGGCGAAGTTTTCGCTTTTTGAATGAATGTTTCTATATCAAGGCAAGAATGCTGACCATCGCCATCCATACTTATTACCGCATCAAAACCATGGGCAACGGCATAACTATACCCCTTAATTAAGGCTGCCCCCTTACCGGCATTTGAGCTATTACGCAAAACATTCGCCCCGGCTGAAGCGGCAATCATTGCCGTATCATCCAGAGAGCCGTCATCGATTATAATTACCTCCAAGCCTAACCCGGTTATACGCCTAATTAAGCCTGCGATTTCTTTTGCTTCGTTATAAGCTGGAATAATTACGCAAATGCGCATGTCTACTCCGTCCAAAACCTGCGAAAAACATACCACTGGTCCGGATATCGGCGAATATAATCCTGGAAAATATTTTTGTAAATCGTTACCAATTCGGTTAGATCTTTTGTCTTATCCCCCTTTGGAGAAAATTCTATTGGCCTCTCAATTCTCAAGGTAAAGGTATCATCCGGGTTTCTAAGCATAAAACCCGGGACTATCGAAGCGCCGGTAATCAGGCTTAAAGCCGCCGGCCCTTCGGGAAAATGAGTAGGCTTAGAAAAAAGATCGACGATCACCCCTTTTTCGGTAAAATCACGGTCGCCTACCAAGGCGACCATATGGTTCTTCCTGATTTCAGAAATACAGCTCCTCACCGCCTTACCCATAGCGATTACCTTGACACCTTTTCCGTTCCTCCGGGCATCAAAAAAGTCATTAACTTTTTTATTTTTATGCGGCAGGGCAACCGCCCAAAAAGGATATCCCAAGAGAGCAATAACTACCCCTCCCAGCTCCCAATTACCAAGATGGGCGGTGAGAACAATCACTCCCTTCCCTTTGGCTATGGCATCATCGAAATAATGAAGATTTTCTAATTTTACTTTTTTATTTATATATCCAAGGTCCAGCTTATCAAAACGGAAGAAATCTACAAGGTATTTTGCAAAATTTCGAAAAACTCTGCGGCTTATCCTGCGTAAAACCCGATTTTCCTCTTGCGGAAAAATAACCCTCAGGTTATTTTTAACAAACCTCCTGTCGCGAAAAGCAAAAACATAATGCAGGTCTGCTAAGATAACGGCGATAGCATAAACAAGTTTCAACGGTAAAGAAACTGCGATAAATTGGCCTAAGCGGTATAAATAATAATTTAACACAGTTATAAACTCAACAGGAGGTTAGCGATATCCATACTTGCATTGGGCTTAGCAATTTTAGATGCTGCCAATTTAAACCGCTCTAACTTTGCTTTATCGCTTAGTAATTCATCAATAAATTTATACGCATCTTTGGGGTCGTCTACTTTAACCGCCGCGCCTTTCTGCGTCAAAAAATTAGTATTGTTAACCTCTTGCCCGGGGATAGGCTTAACAATGACCATCGGCAGCCCTATGCTTAAAACTTCAGCAGTAGTTACTCCCCCCGGCTTGGATATTATTACATTAGAGATATGCATTAATTCATGAATATTATGTATAAAACCAAACAGGCGGATGTCTTTTTTATAATGTTTTATCCTGCGCTTTAAGCTGGAGAACAGTTTTTTATTTGTTCCAGCAACGATTAACTCCTGAATATCATGTTTACTTTTTTCTAAGGACTTGACGATAGTTTTAATTGGGCCTAATCCTTGGCCGCCTCCCATAATCAAGACCACGGGTTTTTTAGAATCTAACCCTAATTTATGGTAAACTTTCTCCTCATCAAACTTTTGATTAAACTTATGATCAAAGGGAATCCCGTATGCCTTAATCTTAGAACGGTCTACGCCTTTTTTCTCCAGGCGCTCTGAAACATCCTCCGAAGGAGTTATATAATAATCTACCGAATTATACACCCAATAAGAATGCGGTATATAATCGGTAAGCACGGCTACCAACGGCAGATTTACACCATAAGTCTTCTTATAATCAGCAACCATCCCGCATGGAAACGCCTGCGTGCATACTATTAAATCAGGGTTAAATTTATCGAAAAGTTTTTTAAGTTTAGGAGAGTTGGATTTATGGACATGCTTCTTGATTTTATCCAGCCCCTTGACTACGCTCGGGTTATCATAGAGATAATCCCAGATTTTAGGGGTGTGCTTAATTACCTCCATATAAATGCGGTTTATAACTTTCTCGGATATCGGATTAGTATAATTAAAAGCATTGATATTCATGATTTCGGTATCAGGACGGAGCTGTTTTACTGCCTTCTCGATAGCCATGGTAGCGCTTCTGTGGCCTGAAACTTCGGAGATATACATCAAAATTATACGCTTAGGATGCATGGGGAATTAAAATTTACCTTCCTTGCAGAGCTCTAAAAAAGCATCAGTAACAAGAGGGGAAAACTGCTTGCCGCTTAAACTGCCGATCTCATGAATCGCATCATGTTTATCAAGCGCCGAGCGGTACGGCCGGTTAGTATTCATTGCATCAAAAGAATCTGCCACCGAAATTATAGAAGCAACTAAAGGAATTTGCTTTCCGCATATCCCTTCAGGATAACCTTTACCGTCAAACCGTTCATGGTGGTACCTGACTCCCAGCAAAGAACCCTCCAGCTCTTTAATCGGCTTTAGAATATTAACCCCGATCATGGGATGCTCCTTAATGCGATTGCGTTCGCCGATAGTTAATCCCCCCCTCTTATTCAAGATATGCTCCGGCACGCCAATTTTACCAATATCATGTAGAAGGCTTGCAATATGCAGATTCTCTAAGAATTTTGCATCGAATTCATTTTTATTCTTTTCAGCAATCCTTTGAGCTATCTCTATGCTTAGATTTGTTACCCGTGTAGTGTGTCCATGGGTATAGTGGTCTTTTGCTTCGATAGCCGCAGCCAAAGCTACGGTAGTACGCACAAAAAGCTGATGCTTACGGTCCAGTTGATACTCTAGCTCTTTAAACAATTGGGCATTTCTGATTGCCATTGCTACGTTAGAATTAAGGGCGACAAAAAAATCCAGCTCTTCATCAAAAAATTTCCTTCCGTTTTCTTTCTTGCCTAACAATAAAATACCGAGTAATTCGCCGCGAAAATAGCTGGGAATGCAAACTACAGTTTCTAAAAGTTCCATTTGATAAAGAACTTGCGCAAGCTGCTGTTTAGTTTCCTGCTTAATTTTAAGGTTTTCTAATGCGGATTTTGCTTCACTATAAAGCAGGGCCTCGCGCCCAAAAATAAAACTGCTTTTATGCTCTCTAAAGAAATGGATCAAGACATCGTCTTTATCGATACAGATTAAATCCAAGGGTATGCGTTTGCCTAAGGAACCTTTGGAAACCATAAGCATGTAGCCTTGTTTTTCTCTATTGTACAGGAAAAAACTGGCGTGGGTAATTTTGGCCTTATTGACCATCATGCGCACGATCATCTTAATCAAAAGATCAGGGTCGTGCACAAAAATCATGTTCCTGGCTGCATTTTCTAATTCCTTTTTATAATCTATCGCCATTTTTTTAATTTACCTTATAAGCCTATTATTGTCAATGATAATGTGGTTTTATCCGATATTTGGATATTAGCGCTTTTTAGCTCTTAGCTCGTAGCCCTTAGGTCGTAGAAAATCTATGTAAATTAAAAATTCGGGGACGTTACTATTTATTTTTATAAATAGAGCGTCCCCAGCTATTTAGTTGATGTTATGGTTTTCTATGAGCTAAGAGCTAAATGATAATTTTCATAGACCATAAACTTTGGGCTTTCGACCAAATCAGCTTTCATTAATCACAGCCAGAATTTGGCCCACGTTTACGCTTGAGCCTTCACTATAGGTTATTTCAGAGATTATTCCTGTACAGGGGCTGGGTAAATTAAATGTAGATTTATCGGTCGTTAGCTCAACTAGGTCATCATTTTGATGAACCATCTCTCCGTCTTTAAAAAACCAATACGTTACAGTCGCCTTTGTTATTCCTTCTCCTAATTCCGGTAAAACGACTTTAACCATAAAAGCCTCCCTAGTTATTTATAGTTTCACGCAAACTTTCAGAAAGAGTAGGATGCGCAAATATCATTTCCCGCAACTGCTTGATATTTAGACGCGCTGAGATTGCCATCGTAGGCACTGCGATTAATTCACAGGCGCCCGGGCCGATCATGCAGGCACCAACGACCTCTTGGGTTTCCAAATTACTGATAATCTTGATAAACCCCTCCGCCTCATCAATAACATGCGCCATTGCAGATGCGCGAAAATCGAATTTATGCACCTTTATCTTTATTCCCGCATCTGCTGCGTTTTCTTCACTCATTCCCACGGAAGAAATTTGCGGTTCGGTAAATACGCAAGCCGGGACAATAAAATTGTCCGCTTTATGGCTATTATCGGAAATTATGTTTTCAACGGCAAGAGCACCCTGATATGCTGCATAATGAGCAAGCATTAACTTTGAGGCACAATCTCCGGCAGCATATATATTATCAACACTGGTCTTCAGGTAGCCATCAACGGCTATCTTGTTATTTTCTAATTTTAAACCCAGACTATCCAGGCCTAAATCCGAAATATTGGGAGCCCTCCCCAAACATGCCAGAATATGGGAATAATTATTTAAATTAAAGCTGGATATATCTGCGCCGCAAGAAACCTTAATCCCTTTTTTGTTAAAAATTACTTCGATCTTTCTGCTAATCTGGCTGTCCTGGCCAGGCAAGAGCAAGGGCATTCTCTCGGCGATAGTTACCTGGCTGCCTAAAGCCGAGAATAAACCGGCGAATTCACAACCGATGAACCCCCCTCCGACAATTAACAAGGACTCAGGAAGATCCGTTAACGAAAGGGCCTCATTGCTTGAAATTATTTTATCACTATCAATTATTTCTCCCGCCAGTTCAACGGGGCGGCTCCCGGTAGCAATAAGTATGAATTTTGCCTGGATCTCCCCGCTTTCAATTTTTATCCGTCCGGGAGAAATAATTTGTGCCCCTGTTTTGATAAAATCAATGCCTTTAAGCCGGCTTTGCATTCCCTGCGCAAGCAAGCTTATAATTTTATCTTTTCTCTGCTGGATTTGTCCGAAATTAACCCGGGGATTCTCTAATTCTACGCCAAAGGTTTTCGATTTTAAGGCTTGTAAAAATATTTTTGCGGATTGAATTAGTATTTTGGTAGGTATGCAGCCGTAATTTAAGCAGGTGCCTCCGATCCGGTCTTTTTCAATAAGGCAAACCTTGAGGCCAAGCTCTTTTGCCTTAATGGCAGCGTTATAACCCGCCCAACCCGCTCCGATAACAGCCAGATCATATTTAGGCATAAGTTATGCAATTAATTGTGCCGTTGCGCTTGCCACCAGCATTGCTGATTTCTCAAGCTTAGCTTTTTCTTCCTGCGAAATATCCAGCTCTATGACCTGTTCGATTCCGTTCTTGCCTAAACGGCAAGGCACGCCTATACAGGCATCTTTAATGCCATACTGTCCGCTTAAATAACTACACAAGCCGATAGTGCGTTTTTCATCTTTTACCATAGTTTTCACAATACAGGCAATCGCAGCGGACGGAGCAAAATATGCGCTCCCTGTACCCAGGTTTGCAACAATCTCTGCTCCTCTAGAAATAGTACGGTTAACTAACAATTTAACTTTATCATCACTGATAAACTCATCCAAAGAGACGCCTTTTACCTTGGAAAAACCGGGCAGCGGAAGCATGTTCTCGCCATGGGCGCCTATTACCATTGCCTCAATATCAGTGACCGGCAAATTTAATTCTTGGGCAATTAAATTAACAAATCTGGCGGTATCCAAACTAATCCCCATACCAAAAACTTTGGACGGTTTAAATCCCGTAATTTTTAAAGCGTAATATGTCATAATGTCCAAAGGGTTAGTTACCACTACTACTATTGCCTTTTTCGCTAACTCTTTAATCCCTAAACAGATGCTTTTTAAAATTTGGGCATTTTTTACCAACAGTTCTTCCCGGCTCATACCGGGCTTACGCGCAAGTCCGGCAGTAATGACAATAATATCGGAATCTTTGACATTTCCAATATCATCGCTGCCATTAATATTATAATTATATTTTAAAAGCGGGCGGGCATCCTCTAAATCCAAAGCCTTGCCGTGCGCAAGCCCTTTTACTACATCAATAAGAAAAACATCCCCAAGGCCGTCACTGGCGATACGCATGGCGCTTAAACTTCCGACATTTCCGGCGCCAATAATCGATATTTTCATAAAATTATAAATTTTCCTTTATTTTGCTGATAATGGCATCAGACATCTCTAGGGTGCCGACAGCAGACGGGTCAGATGGATCAGGTTTTAAATCATAGGTTACTAATTTACCTTCGGCAATTACCTCTTTCACCGCTTCCTCTAAAATATCCGCCGCCTTATTTTCTCCGATATAACGCAACATTAAAGAACCGGATAAAATCATCGCGGTAGGATTGACTTTATTTTTACCTTTATATTTTGGCGCAGATCCATGCACTGCCTCAAATACTGCCATGTCAGAGCCGATATTTGCCCCAGGGGCAACCCCCAAGCCTCCAACAAGGCCGGCACAAAGATCAGAAACAATATCCCCGTAAAGATTAGGCAGGACTAAAACATCATAATTATGCGGCTTTTGTACCAGTTGCATGGCCATATTATCGACAATCGCTTCATCAAAAACTACTTTTGAGGAGAATTCGGAGGCAACCTGACGGGCCGTTTTCAAGAATAGCCCATCGCTAAATTTCATGATATTAGCCTTATGCACACAAGTAACTTTCTTACGCTTATTCTTTAAAGCGTACTCAAAGGCAAATCTTACAATCCTTTCAGAGGCAAATTCGGATATAGGTTTAATAGAGATACCGGAATCAAGACGGATAACCTTATTCGTATCTCTTTTTATCCTTTCAATCAAGCCTAAAGTTTCCGGCTTTCCTTCTTCATATTCGATGCCCGCATAAAGATCTTCGCTATTCTCCCTGACAATGATTAAATCGATATCTTTAAACCTGCTCTTCACCCCGGCATAGCTTTTCGCCGGGCGCAAGCAGGCATAAAGATCCAAAGCATGCCGAATTGCGACATTAACCGAACGAAAACCGGTACCTATGGGGGTAGTAATCGGCCCCTTGAGGGCTACTTTATTTTTTCTTATTGAGGCCAGCGCACTTTCAGGAAGGAGTTCTCCGGTTTCTTTAAGGGCATCGCTGCCGGCAAGCACATTATCCCATTTAATATCTACGCCGCAAGCCTCTATGCATCGCGTAGCTGCAAGCGAAACTTCATAACCAATGCCGTCTCCTGGAATAAGGGTTATTCTATGCTGCATTTAGACTTTCAACTCTCCATGCTTTTTATAATAATTAATAATGCCGCCTTCGGCTAAAAGGTCCTGCATAAATTTCGGCAAAGGCTTAATCTTTAAAACAATACCTTTGGTTACATTCTTCACCACGCCATTATCCAAATCAATTTCAAGCTCATCAGCTTCTTCAATTCTGGAGGTATCCGTTTCAATTAACGGCAGTCCGATATTAAATCCGTTACGGAAAAATATCCGCGCAAATTGCGGCGATAAAACGGCAACAATACCGGCCTCTTTGATTACAAGCGGCGCCTGTTCCCTGCTTGAGCCCATGCCGAAGTTATTACCGGCCACAATTATGGATTTGCCCACGGTTATCTTTTGCGGGAAATTCGGGTCAATATCTTCCATAATATGCTTTGCCAACTCCTTCATGTCGGTAATAGCAAATTTATACCGGCCGGAAATAATAAAATCCGTATTAATATTATCCCCTAATTTTATACTTTTTCCCGCGATACTCATAGCTGCTTAAATTCTTCCATATTCTTAGCCTTGGACATAGCCATATCCAGAGTAATTAGCCCTCTCTGCGTAAGGTCTTTTAAAGACTTATCCATAGTATTCATTCCATATTGCAAACCGGTCTGCATAATCGTTGGAATCTGTTCGATCTGCTGCTCACGGATAAGGTTACGGATACTGGCAGTAGCTACCATAATCTCTGTTGCCAATACGCGGCCCTTTCCTGATGCATTAGGAAGCAAGAGCTGTGAGACTACTCCCTGCAAACAGTCAGAAAGCTGTAATTTAACCTGTTGCTGCTGGTGAGGAGGAAAAACATCAATAATCCTGGAAACAGTCTGCGGCGCATCAGGGGTATGCAGCGTAGCCAAAACAAGGTGCCCGGTTTCAGCCGCGGTTAAAGCAGTCGAAATAGTTTCCAAGTCGCGCATTTCGCCGACAACAATAACATTAGGATCCTGGCGTAAAGCATGGCGCAAGGCTTCAGCAAAAGAATGCGTATCAGAATAAACTTCGCGCTGTTTGACTATACTTTTTTTATTAGCGTAAATAAACTCTATCGGGTCCTCGATACAAGTAATCAAGCATTCTCTTTCGGAATTAATTAGATCAATCATTGCGGCTAAGGTTGTGGTCTTACCCATTCCGGTAGGGCCGGTTACCAAAACTAAACCATTTGGCTTGCGCGCAAGATCCGATATGATCTTAGGCAGGCCCAATCTTTCAACGGTAGGTATTTCTATCGGAATACGGCGAAAGGCCCCTTCCACGCAGCCCCTTTGTAAATGGATATTAACACGGAATCTGTCCAATCCCGGCAAGGCAAGCGAAAAATCAAGTTCTAATTCGCGTTCAAATATCTCTTTTTGAACATTAGACAGGACGCTATAAATCATCTTCTTTAAATCTGTTTTACTTAAGATTTCTTTATCCGTCCTTAATAACCTGCCGTCAATACGCAGAATAGGAGGTTCATCCTCTGTGACATGCAAATCTGAAGCGCCTTTTTCAACACACATCAAAAGCAAATCACGAATTTCCATAAAATACCTCCTTAGAAGTAGATTCTTGGGTCGCTAATATAGCCTTTAATCGCCGAAGCAGCGACTGTAGCAGGTGATGCCAAATAGATAAAAGCCGAAGGATTCCCCATCCTTCCCTTAAAATTACGGTTGGCAGTTGAAATGACAACCTCCGCGTCACTGGGGATGCCGTTATGTGTACCGACACAAGGCCCACAACCGGGCGCAACAATAACTGCCCCGGCTTTAATAAACACCTCAACAAGGCCAAGCTTTAAAGCCTCCAGATAAACCTGCCTCGAACTGGGAGCTATGATCAATTTAACCTGGCTAGAAACTTTGCGCTTATTTAAAACTTTTGCTGCCGCTTTAAAATCATCTATACGGCCATTAGTACAGGTGCCTAAAAACGCTTCATCAATCTTTGTTTTCTTTAGAGAAACTGCCGAGGCAGTATTGTCAACGCTGTGCGGCATAGAAACCATCGGCTTGAGTTTTGAAATATCAAATTCATAAATATTCTGATAGACAGCTCCTTTATCCGCAGAAACACCTTCAATCCGCCGGTTTATCCCCGCCCTCAAAGCCAACCAGGAAAGAGTCTTTTTATCAACCGGCATAAAACCTGCTTTTGCCCCCATCTCAACCAGCATATTAGCAATAGTAAAGCGGCCGTCCATTCCCATATTATCAATCACCGGGCCGGTAAATTCAACTGCTTTATATGTTCCTCCGTCACTCTTAAGTTCTCCGATAATATATAAAATTATATCTTTGGCAAAAACTCCTTTAGGCATCCTGCCTTTAATAATAATTTTTATAGTCTCCGGGACTTTAAACCAATTTTTCCCCGTAGCAAGAGCAACTGCTAAATCAGTAGAACCGACTCCGGTAGAAAAAGCCCCAAGCGCACCATAGGTGCAGGTATGAGAGTCAGCTCCCAAAACTAGGTCGCCGGGTATGATATTTCCCGACTCAGGAATAACCTGATGGCATACCCCGCAGCCAACATCAAAAATCTCCGTCTTAAACTTTTGAGAAAAATCGCGCATCTTTTTATGCACCCGGGAAACCCCTTCGCTTGGGCTTGGGGCGCTGTGGTCAATAACCATGCAATAGCGTGTCTTAAATTTCTTAACCCCTAAATCTTTAATCCGGTCGATTATTATCGATGAGGTGCCGTCTTGGCCGAATGCAAAATCAATTTTACAAATAGCAAAATCGCCCGCCCGTAAATATCTCCCTGCGTGCTTACTTAAAATCTTTTCAGCTATTGTTTGGCCACTCATAATTTAACAACCCAGTCTTTGAGCCTATCCATGCCCTTTTCTAATTCCTCTATGCTTGTAGCATAACTTATACGTATGTAGTTATCCATGCCAAACGCACTTCCGGGAATAACGCTTACATATTTTTCATCGAGAAGGCGACGGGCAAAAACCATAGAATCAAGTTTTGTCCCGGATATATTACAAAACATGTAAAATGCGCCTTGCGGCTGGCAAAAACTTAAAGGCTTAATTTCCTTGAGCCTTGATACCAAATAGTCCCGTCTCTTCTCAAACTCCTTGCACAGCTTATTGGAGAAATCTTCAGGCGCGCTTAAAGCACACACTGCTGCCTTTTGCGCGATAGAGTTCGGGTTAGAAGTTGAATGGTCCTGTAAGTTTGAGATTGCACCCGCCACATCGCTTGGCGCCCCAAGATAGCCAATACGCCATCCGGTCATTGAATGGCTTTTCGACAGGCCATTGACCGTAATCGTAAGATTATAAATATCCTTATTAAAGCTGGCGATTGATTCATGCTTCAGCCCGTCAAAGATTATTTTCTCATAAATCTCATCGCTAATCACAAAAATATTTTTATCAACACAGACTCTGGCAATAGCCTCCAATTCTTTTCTGTTATAAACAGAACCGGTCGGGTTAGATGGGCTATTAAGTATAAGCACTTTAGTTTTTGGGGTAATATGCTTGATAAGCTCTGCTACGCATATCTTAAAATTATTTGCAGCGGTAGTTTTTATAAAACGGCAGGTACCCTCGCAAAGATTGACCATTTCAGGATAGCTTACCCAGTAAGGCGAAGGAATAAGCGCCTCATCGGAACGGTTTAACAACACCATGAGCGCATTATAAATGCTGTGCTTTGCCCCGTTTGAAACAATAACCTGGTCCGGGGAGTATTCCAAGGAGTTATCCCGTTTAAATTTCTGGCAGATGAGTTTTTTTAATTCAGGAGTTCCAGTGGTGGGGGTATATTTGGTAAACCCGGATTTTATGGCGCCTATTGCCGCTTCTTTTATAAAATCAGGGGTATCAAAATCCGGTTCGCCTGCGGCAAAATTAACAATATCCTTGCCTTCCGTCTTCAGCTTTTTAGCTTTTGAGGTAATTGCCAAAGTTGAAGACGGATGAATTTTTTTTAGCCTCTCCGCAAGCCTAGTATCTATTTTCATAAAAGTTTTTCTTTATCCCGCACCGTCTTTTTATTCAACCCATTGATCTTAAGGCTTAATAACTAAAATATTTAGAGGCGCGGAATGATATTTACAAAGAATCACTTTTCTTTCTGAATATGGTTCTTAAGCCGCCCATAAATTTTTTGGGCGGTTTCTTTTCATCAACAGGTTTTTCTTTAACAGCCGTTTTAGTTTCTTTCTTTTGTTCACCAGTTTCTTTTCCGTCGGCAGCTTTCTCTATTCCTACCTCGGACTTATGATCAGCTTCTTTGGCTGCCTTAGGTATTTTTGTTTCTTTTTTCTTTAATTCGGTCATCTCGAAAATAACCATTTCCGCATTATCGCCGCGGCGCTTTCCTAAACTGATAATCCTGGTAAAACCGCTGTTACGCTTGGAAAAACGCGGGCCGATATCGTTAAAAAGAACATTTACCAGTCTGTGTTCACCTAAAATCTTCTGCGCCTGCCTGCGTGCAAAAAGAGTATTTGTTTTGGCCAAAGTTATAAGCTTCTCGACTGTTGGCCTGCTAGACTTAGCCCTTACCAGTGTAGTTTTAATACTTTGGCAAATAATCATATTTTTCGCTAAGCTTGTTATTGTCGCATCGTGCCAGCTGGTGAAACGCCCCAGCTGCATCCTTTTTTTTCCATGTCTCATTTTATTTAACCCTTCTTGATTTTCTTAGGATCGACCTGCATCCCCAGAGTAACTCCCATACCCATTAACAGCTCTTGAATTTCGGTTAGAGATTTCTTGCCGAAATTCTTAAAACCAAGCATCTCTTCTTCGGTCTTCTTAACCAGATCTGCGATAGTCTTAATACCGGCTTCTCTTAAACAGTTGGAACTTCTTACTGAAAGCTCGAGTTCTGAAATCGGCAACCTTAATTTCTCATAAAGCGCCGCATCTTCTTTGGTCATCTCCGGCTCTTCTTCCGCGATATCTTCCGGGAGCTGCCCGAAATTAACAAAAATATCGAGGTGCCTTTGTAAAATATTTGAGGCATAAAGCAGCGCGTCTTTTGGATTAATGCTACCGTTAGTCCAAATCTCTAAGATCAGTTTATCATAGTCAGTACGTTGCCCTACGCGCGTATTCTCAACAAAATAATTGATCTTCTTAATGGGAGTAAATATTGAATCAATTGCGATAAAACCGGCTACCTTATCTTCTCTTTTATTCAGCTCCGCCGGAACATATCCTCTGCCGCGGGATACCTCCATCTCAATATTCAACTTGGTATCTTTGGTAAGAGTTGCAATGTGTAATTCCGGATTAATAATCTCAATAGTTTCATCCGTTTCTATATCTTTGGCCTTAACCTCGCCTTTTTTATCCGCTTTTAAATATATAGTTTTAGGGATCTTAGAATGCGAATTTAAAACAAGGCTTTTGATATTTAGGATAATCTCCGGTACGTCCTCCAGTACTCCGGGAATTGTCGAAAATTCATGCGCAACTCCGGCAACCTTAATCGCGGTAATTGCACTGCCCTCTATTGAAGAAAGCAAAACCCTTCTTAAGGAATTGCCCAGAGTAACACCATATCCTCTTTCAAAAGGAGCTGCCTGAAATTTACCGTAGGTATCAGTATATGTCGACTCGTCACATTCAAGCTTTTTAGGAAATTGAAAATCTCTCCATTTTATACCCATATTACCCCCCCTATATTAATAAAATCAAAATATTATTTTGAATACAACTCGACGATCAACTGCTCCTGTATCGGCTGCTGGATGTCGCCTTTTTCAGGAAGCCTTAAAACTTTTGCCTTCATAAGAGAAGCATCAAATTCAAGCCATGCCGGAACAGTCCTGTCCTTGGAAAGCTCCAGGTTATCCTTAATCTTGGCCTTAGCCTTATCCTTAGCTTTAATTTCAACTACATCATCCTTATCAACCAAAAATGAAGGGATATTGACCCTGCGGGAATTAACTGCGATAAGATTATGCCTAACAACCTGACGAGCCTGTGCACGGGAAACCCCCAAGCCCATACGAAAAACTACGTTATCAAGCCTGCGCTCTAACAACTGCAAAAGGACTTTCCCGGTTACACCTTTAGTTTTAGAGGCAATTTTAAAATATATACGGAACTGCTTTTCCATGACTCCGTAAATTCTTTTAACTTTCTGTTTTTCTTTTAACTGTACACCGTAGTTAGAAAGTTTCTGCCTCCTGCCTTTACCATGTTGACCCGGCGGATATGCCCTTTTAGCGGCGGCACATTTTTCAGTCTGGCACCTAGTCCCTTTCAAAAATAATTTTTCTCCCTGTCTGCGGCATAATCTGCAAACTGCACCAGTATAACGGCCCATAACTTAAACTCTCCTTTTCTTCTTAGGACGGCAACCATTATGAGGGATAGGAGTTACATCCTTAATTAAAGTTACCGCTAATCCTGCTGCTTGAAGCGCCCGGATTGCCGACTCCCTGCCAAAACCCGGACCTTTCACATAAACCTCTAATTCCTTCAGGCCTACTTCTTTGGCCTTACGCGCTGCGTCAGTTGCTGCAATCTGGGCGGCAAAAGGCGTAGATTTCTTTGAACCGCTGTAGCCTACGCATCCCGGAGCGCTCCATGCTATTACATTCCCCTGCTTGTCAGTAATAGTAATTATTGTATTATTAAAACTGGCCTGAATATGAGCGATACCGCTGGTTATCCCCCGCGCTATCTTCTTCTTTTTTGCCTTATCTTTTGTTGCCATAATCTATCTCCTCTATTTAGCAGCAGGCTTGGCTTTTTGCGCGCTTTCTGCCCTCTTTACAGGTGCTAAGTTTACTCTTTTCTTGCCTTTCCTGGTCCGTGAATTAGTACGTGTACGCTGCCCCCTGACAGGAAGCCCCTTTTTATGGCGCATCCCTCTCCATGACCCTATATCCATAAGCCGCTTAATATTCTGGGATATATCACGGCGCAGGTCCCCTTCAATCCTTAAGCTTCCTTTTTGAAGAACAGCCGTAATGCGGGAAACTTCTTCGTCGCTTAAATCTTTTGCGCGCTTATCCGGATTAATCCCGGCCTCTTTAAGCACAACATTAGACATTGCCCTGCCTATCCCATACAAATAGGTAAGAGCGATCTCGATTTTCTTTTCTTTAGGTATATCAACACCGATAATTCTTGGCATATTATACTCCCTGGCTTAACAAATATTTTAACCCTGCCTCTGTTTATGTTTAGTGGTTACGCAAATTACCCGCACCACTCCTTTTCTTTTTATGATCTTGCACTTATCGCAAATCTTACGAATCGAAGCTTTAACTTTCATTATCTCACCCTGAATGTAATTCTCCCGCGGCTTAGATCATAAGGAGAAAGTTCTAATTTCACTTTATCACCCGGAAGTATCCTGATAAAATTCATGCGCATTTTTCCGGAAACATGCGCCAGCACTATGTGCCCATTCTCAAGCTCTACCTTAAACATAGCATTGGGAAGCGCTTCTACAATTTTACCTTCTGTTTCTATTAGTTCTTCTTTGGCCATATTATTGTGTAAGTATTACCGGCCCATTATTGGTAATGGCTACAGTATGTTCAAAATGCGCCGATGGGGCACGATCCTTGGTAACTGCCGTCCACCCATTATCAAGTAGCAGGCACTCCCATGTGCCCATATTGATCATTGGTTCAATAGCTAAAACCATTCCGTTTTTTAAGGCCGGGCTTGCGCCAGGCTTGTAAAAATTAGGGATTTCCGGTTCTTCATGCAGCTCTTTACCTATCCCATGGCCCACAAACTGCCTGACTACCTGAAAACCTTCGGCTTCAACAAAACTTTGAATGCTATGAGAAATATCGGATAAACTGTTGCCTAAGCGCGCCTGCTTAATACCTAATTCCAGTGATTTTTTTGTTACTTCAACTAACTTTCTTTTAGCTGGGCCCACTGAACCTACGGGTACCGTTACTGCCATATCCGAAAAATACCCCTTGTAATTTACCCCTAAATCTATGCTTACGATATCCCCTTCTAAAATTACTCTCGGAGAAGGGATGCCATGGACAACTTCTTCATTTACAGAAACGCACGCTGTCGCAGGAAAACCTTTATATCCTTTAAAAGCCGGTTGAGCATTGTTTTTAAGAATAAGTTCATGGCACAACCGGTCAATATCTAAGGTCGTAATTCCCGCGCGGATATTCTGCTCCACTTGGCGCATCACATGCGCTAGAATTGCCCCTGATTGCTTTAACACCTCTAAATCTTTTTGCGATTTTAGAGGAATCATCTGCTCTCTTTAGAGCTTAAATCAATAATCTGTTTTAAAACAACCCCGGCATCTAAATCCGCATTTAAGCTGTGCAGTTTCTTTATCCGGCTGTAATACTCTATCAAAGAAGAGACTTCCTGCTTATAAACCTCAAGGCGCTTACGCACCGTTGTTTCATTGTCATCAGAACGTTGATACAAAGAAGAACCGCAATTATCACATATGCCTTTGGACTTGGGGGGCATATTAGTTACATGGAAATTTGCCCCGCACTTAGAACAAACCAGCCTGCCTGTGAGCCGCTTGATAATTACCTCATCGCTGGTATTTAAATAAACTACTAAATCTACCGCTAAACCCTTGGATCCTAAAATATCATCCAAAGTGCCGGCTTGGGCTAATGTCCTGGGATAACCGTCTAGGATAAAACCTTTTTTTATGTCCGGGTTATTAAAACGCTCGTCGAGCATCTTGGCAACCAGATCATCCGGCACAAGCAAACCCTTATCCATAATGCCTTTTGCTTGCTTACCTAGGTCCGTACCGTCTTTAACATTCTGCCTTAAGATATCTCCGGTAGATATATGCGGCAGGGATAAGCTTCCAGCCAGCCTCTTTGCCTGCGTCCCCTTGCCTGCACCCGGCGGGCCTAAAAGCACTAGGTACATTATTATCTTCTCCCTCTAATTTGGCCGCTTTTTATAAAACCTTCGTAATGATGGGTCAACAAATGCGATTCTATTTGCTTTAAGGTATCAAGCATGACGCCTACGATGATTAAAATACCGGTACCACCGAAAAATGAAGCAACTAGATAAGGTATCTTAAGCCAAGCCATGATAAAATCCGGCAAAATTGCAATTATAGCAATAAAACTTGCTCCGGCAAGAGTGATCCGGGTCATGACATAATCAAGAAATTCCGCAGTAGGCGTACCCGGCCGGATACCTGGAATAAAACCACCGTACTTTTTCATATTTTCGGATAGATCATTTGGATTAAAAACAATCGCTGTATAAAAATAACAGAAGAAAATTATCAAAAGAGCATAAACTACAGAATATAATACCTGCCCACGGATCAAACTTTGCGCAAACCGCTGAAATCCGGGGTTAGGAATAAAAGAGGCCATGGTTGCCGGAAAAAGGATAATTGATTGCGCAAAAATAATAGCAATAACTCCGGAGGTATCTACTTTGAGCGGTATATAAGTGCTTTGCCCACCGTAAATCTTACGGCCAACAATACGCCGGGCGTACTGCACGGGAATTTTCCTTACCCCCTGCGTAATCATGATAACCGCAAAAACAACCCCTACCAGCAAAGCAGCCATAATCAAAAGGGTAATCGGCTGAATTTGCCTGCGGCTTGAGGCAAACGGGGAAATTAAAACATAAAGCTGATTAAGCGCTGTGGGAATACGCGAAATTATACCTGCGGTTATTATAAGGGAGATACCGTTTCCTATTCCGCGCTCCTGAATCTGTTCTCCGAGCCACATAATAAAAATCGTGCCGGTAGTAAGGGTTAAAACAGTAAGTATTCTAAAACCCCAACCGGGATGCATTACAATCTGCAGCCCCTCAAAACGCGCAGGATTTTCTAACCAAAGAGCTATAAAATAAGATTGTATAATTGATAATAAAACCGTTCCATAACGGGTAAACTGGTTAATCTTTTCATATCCGGCCTTGCCTTCTTTCGCAATTTTCTCTAGCGCCGGGACAACCGCAGTAAGCAGCTGCATAATAATCGACGAGGAAATATAGGGCATAATCCCTAAGGCAAATATAGTCAAGCGTTCCATAGCGCCGCCGGAAAACATATTAATTATGCCAAAGAGCGTTCCACCTTGTGTTTTGGCGATACGGTTAAAAAAATCCGCCAGCGCCGCACCGTCAATTCCGGGAGTAGGCACATAACAACCTACGCGGTAAACCGCAATAAGCAGGCCCGAGATGATTAACCGTCTTTTTAAATCCGGGATTTTAAACGCATTAACCAGCGCATTAAACATTTATAATTTCTGCTTTGCCACCGGCGCCGGTAATTTCATTGGATGCACGCTTTGAAAATGCATGCGCCTGGACAGTCACAGCATTCTTGATGCTTCCGTTTCCCAAAATTTTAATTAGAGCAGCCTCTTTGCCGATTAAACCATTTGCTTTTAAAACAGCTGGGGTAATTGTAGTTTCTTTAATCCTGTTTAAATCCCCCAGATTAATAACCTGATAGGTCTTTTTAAAATTACTTACAAAACCGCGCTTGGGCATTCTACGAATAAGCGGAGACTGCCCGCCTTCAAACCCCAGATAAAAATGCCTTCCTGCGCGCGAAGTCTGCCCCTTACTCCCGCGGGTTGAAGTTTTACCATGCCCGGAACTTGACCCCCGGCCCAAAAGTTTTCTTTTTTTACGCGAGCCAAAAGGACTTTTTAAATTGTGCAGATAAACAGAATTTATCACCGGCTGCTGAAGATCTTTCTTAGCAGGCTTTCTTTTGATAACCTTTTTAACAGCTGGCTTCTTGGATACTGGTTTTGTAGCAGTTTTTTTATCTTTCATTTTATTCTTTAAGTTCCCTTAACCCTTGCATCGTAGCTTTAATAACATTAATCGGATTATTTGATTTTAAACATTTGGTAAGTATATCCTTGATTCCGGCAGCTTCGCAGATTGCGCGTACCGGGCCTGCGGCTATGACACCTGTGCCTTCCGAAGCAGGCTTAAGCATAACACTTGCCGCCCCGAATTTACCGATTACCTCATGTGGAATAGTCGAGCCCTCTAAAGGAACTCTGAAGAGGCTTTTTTTTGCCTTAGTTAAAGATTTACGTATTGCCTCTGCGACTTCATTGGCTTTATCCAAGGCAAAACCAACTCTTCCCTTGGTATCACCAACAACCACCAATGCGCTAAAATGTAGCTTTTTGCCGCCTTTGGTTACCTTAGTAACACGGTTAATACTAATAACTTTTTCAATCAGGTCCGACTGTTGCTCAATAGTCAATTCACGCATAATTTAAAACTCCATTCCGCCTTCTCTTAATGCATCCGCAAAAGATTTAACCCTGCCGTGATAGAGATAACCTGCACGATCAAAGATAACTTTACTATACCCCTTTTCCTTTGCTGCCTGGGCGAATACCTGCCCAAAATATTGCGCTGCTTTTATATTTCCCGCATTAGTAAATTTCCCCTTCAAAGCCTTATCTTTACTAGAAAGAGAAAACAAAACCTTATTTGTCATATCATCCAAAACCTGGGCGGAGATATTTTTTAATGAACGGTGCACGACCAAACGGGGCTTCTCCGGGGTGCCGAACATCTTCATTTTAAGCCTTTTATGCCTTTTAAGCCTTAGCTCTTCTTTTTTTCTCATTTTATTTACCACCGCCTGTTGCCTGCGCTTTTCCTATCTTTTTCTTCACATGTTCCCCCACAAAACGAATCCCTTTTCCTTTATATGGCTCAGGCGGATAAACTAAACGAATCTCTGTCGCTACCTTCCCTATTAGCTCTTTGTCAATACCCCTTATAACCAACTGCGTAGGCTTGGGAGTTTCGATTTTAATCCCTTCGGGTATGGTAATGTTAACCGGGTGCGAAAATCCTAAAGCCATATTTAATTTATTTCCTGCCACTGCGGCTTTAAACCCTACCCCGATAATCTCTAGCTCCTTAAGATAACCCTCGGTTACTCCCTTGATCATATTTATGATTAAAGCGCGGAATAACCCATGCATTGATTTGTCTACCTTAGTATCGCTAACTCGTTTTACTAAAAGCTGGCCATCATTAATTTCAATACTGATACGGTCGTTTAACTTACGCTGCAGCTTTCCTTTCGGCCCCTGGACAAAAACCACTCCGTCTTTAACCTCGATCTTTACATCTTTAGGTATTGTTACTATTTTTTTACCGATTCTAGACATCAATAAACTCCTAAGAAATTTGAATCAAGATTACCAGATATAACCTATAACTTCTCCGCCTACGCCCAACTCCCTGGCTTCTTTATCGGTAATTACGCCCTTGGAAGTAGAAATTATTGCGATACCCCTTCCGCGTAAAACCGTTGGTATTTTCTTGCCGTTAACATAAACTCTTAGTCCCGGCTTCGAAACGCGCTTAATATTACGTATAGCAGGTTTTCCTGCCATATATTTCAGATAAACCCTGACTAATCCCTGCTTCTTATCTTCAATCAGCTTAAAGTTATCGATATATTCGCTCTTTTTCAGAATGGCAATAATCTCTTTGATATTGCTAGAAGCTGGAACATCCACAATGTCCTTTTTGATTAATAAGGCATTGCGAATGATTGTAAAAACATCTGCGATTAAATCTGTCCTGGACATTTATTCTCCTTGCCCTCACGGGCACACCCGCGCAATTCATTATAAACGCGGGGTGTTACTTTACCAGCTGGCCTTCTTCACTCCGGGGATAAGACCCTGCCAAACCAGCTCTCTAAAACAAATGCGGCAAAGTTGAAATCTTCTAAGATATCCGCCGCTGCGGCCGCAAATAGAGCAACGGTTATATTTGCGCGTTGAAAACTTGCTCGTTCTTTTCCATCTAGCGATTTGAGAATTCTTTGCCATCTTTTTATTTTTCTTCCTTAGTTTTAAAAGGCATACCGAAATACTTTAATAAAGCCCTTGCCTGCTCGATATTCTTTGCATTTTTAATTACAAAAGTAATATCCATGCCTTGAGTGCGGGTAATTTTATCATATTCAATTTCCGGGAATATAATCTGCTCGCTTAAACCAAGGGTATAATTATTACCTTTATCAAAAGAATCGGCTGAAACACCGCGAAAATCACGGATCCTGGGAAGTGCCACATTAAGCAGGCGGTCCATAAACTCATACATCATTGCGCGGCGCAAAGTAACCTTGGCCCCCACAGCCTGCCCCTGCCTGACTTTAAAATTGGCAATGGCTTTCTTTGCCCTGCGAATAATCGGCTTCTGTCCGGTTATATTTGCCAATTCGTCAACGGATTTTTCCAAAATCTTAATATCCTGTGTTCCTTCACCGATCCCCATATTCACCACAACCTTATCGACAACAGGAACTTCCATTTTATTCTTGAGGTTGAAATCTGACATCAGCTTGGGAACAATCTCATTACGATATTTTTCTAATAGTCTGGGTACCATTTTATAAGGCCTCTTTGCAGCTTTTGCAAAATCTGGATTTTGACCCGTCCTTTAAAACCATTATTCCGACGCGGGCAGGTTTTGAACAATGTTTGCAAAAAACCATCAGGTTAGAAACACTAACCGGCATCTCTATGGAAATTATTCCGCCCTTTTGATCCTGACGGCTCTGACGTTTGTGCTTCTTGGATAAATTACGGCCTTCAACCAAGGCAGAAGAACCATTTTTAACAATGCTGATTATTTTCCCCTGTTTACCTTTATCTTTGCCTTTAATTATCTGCACAATATCGTTCTTTTTAATTTTTTGCATTAAATTACCTCTGGTGCTAATGAAATTATTTTATTAAAGTTTTTATCTCTTAACTCTCGGGCAACCGGGCCGAATACACGCGTGCCCCTGGGGTTATCTTTATCGTCAATAATCACTACCGCATTCCGGTCAAAACGCAAGATTGATCCGTCTGCCCTTTTTATATCATGCCTGGTGCGTACGATAACCGCCAATGCCTTTTCCCCTTTTTTAACTGTTGCCCCGGGTATAGATTCCTTGATATTAACCCTTACCACATCTCCAATTCCGGCTCTAAAACTTCCCATTTTCTTGAGTACACAGATCATGGACGCCTTACGGGCTCCGGTATTATCGGCAACATCAAAAATACTGCGCAATTGAAGCATTTAAATATTCTCCTCTGGCAAAGATATATGCGCTTCCTCTGACTTTTTAAGGACAGCCTTAACTATAAAACGCTTATCTTTTGATAAAGGCCTTGTTTCCATAATAGTCACGATATCTCCGGTTTTTGCAATACCCTTTTCATCATGGGCCTTAAATTTATTATGAAGTTTCACAGTCTTAGAATATTTGTGATGCCTGGCCAAATGCATGGTTTTAACGACAACAGTCTTTTGCATCTTATCGCTTACAACAACTCCCGTAAATTCTTTCTTTTTACCCATCTTATTTATCTTTCTTCTGGTTTAAGATTGTCCTGATGCGCGCAATATCTTTCTTTATCAGTGCAAACTTATGCGGCTTCTCGACACTCCCCGTATATCGCTGTAAATTTAATTTGGATAATTCGCCGTAGAGCCCTTTTTCCTTTTCCAATAATTCTGTTTTTGATAAATCTTTTAATCCTTGAGGTTTCATTTTATTTATGCATCCTGACCACAAATTTTGTGCGAAGAGGCAATTTGTAAGCTGCAAGGCGGAAACACGCCTTAGCATATTCTTGGGGAACTCCGCCTAGCTCAAAGAGCACCCGCCCGCGTTTAACTACCGCAACCCAATGGTCAAGATCTCCTTTTCCTTTTCCCATACGTACTTCCGCCGGCTTCTTGGTTATGGATTTATCAGGAAATATCCTTATCCATAACTTTCCGCCTTTATGTAACTGCCGCGCCAAGATAACTCTCACCGCTTCAATTTGAGTATTTTTTATCCAACCGTTATCTAAAGATTTTAAACCAAATTCGCCGAAGGCAACGCTAGCGCCAGTAGTAGCTATACCGCGGCGCTGGCCTTTCTGTAATTTGCGATATTTAACCCTCTTGGGTATTAAAACCATCGTTACTCCTTATCCTGTCGTACGGGTGCCGGCTTTAAGGCTGGGTTAGCTTGCGCCTGCTGGGAGACATTACCTTCCTCTTGGATAAATTGTTTTCCCAAGATGTCGCCTTTATAAATCCAAACCTTAACTCCGATTAAACCATAGGTAGTAAGGGCCTCGGCAAAACCGTAATCAATGTCCGCACGTAAAGTCTGTAAAGGTATCTTGCCGATTTTATAGGTTTCTTTACGGCTCATCTCTGCTCCATTGAGCCGGCCCGAACAACTGACCCTGATCCCCTTGACACCGGCCTGAATCGACTGCTCCATCGCCCTTTTTACAGCACGGCGAAAAGCGATTCTTTTTTCTTGCTGTAATGCAATGTTTTCTGCAACTAATTGCGCGTCCCATGCGGGTTTATTTACTTCCTGGATATCAATCGAAAGTTCACTTTTAACCAAACTATTCAAGTCTCCTCTCAGGCGCTCAATATCCGAACCGTGACGGCCGATAATGATACCGGGACGCGCGGAAAATATACGGATTTTTATCTTATCTGCCAGCCTTTCAACAACAACCTTAGAAATTGCGGCCTGTTTAAATTTAGCCTTTATAAATTTCCTGATTTTATAATCCTGCTGGATAAGCGCCGCAAAATCCTTCGGCTTAGCAAACCACCGGGAATGCCACTGCCTTATAAAACCCATCCTTAATAATAAAGGACTTACCTTATGTCCCATAAATTATGCTCCTTGCTTTAAATCCAACTCAATTTTTATATGCACGGTACGCTTGACTATTCCCGAGGCCCTTCCAAAAGCAGCGGCCTTAAACCTTTTCCACATCGGACCGCAATCACAAACAATCTTTGAAATATACAGTTTATCTGCCGTAAAACCCTTTACCTTGGCATTAGCAACCGCAGATTTTAATATCTTTATAAGGTATTCCTTTGATCTTTTATTTAAATGCAGCAAGACCCCCTGGGCATAGGTAACGTCTTTGCCGCGTATCAAATCAGCTACGATACGTACCTTGCTTGGTGAAATCCTTAAGAATTTTCCGGAAGCGTATGCAATCATTTTATGTTTTCTCTAAAGCCTTCTTAGCCTTAATACCGCCGTGTTTTTTAAATATTCTCGAGGGAGCAAATTCTCCTAACTTGTGCCCAACCATATTCTCGGTGACGAAAACCGGGATATGTTTCTTTCCGTCATATACAGCAAAAGTCAAACCTACGAAATCAGGAATTACTGTTGAACGCCTGCTCCAGGTTTTAATCGCTTGACGCAAGCCGGCTTTTGTCTGCTTTTCGACCTTCCTTAATAAACTCTCCTCAACGTATGGGCCTTTTTTTAATGATCGTGGCATATTATGGCTTCCTTCTCTTGACAATAAATTTATTAGAATACTTATTGCGGTTTCTTGTTCGGTAACCTTTGGTAGGCTTACCCCATGGAGTAACCGGATGAGGATTACCTTGCCCGCTTTTGCCTTCGCCGCCCCCGTGGGGGTGATCAAAAGGATTCATTACTACGCCTCTAACTGAAGGCTTAATCCCTAACCATCTGCTCTTACCGGCTTTACCCAGTATAATCGCATCATGGTCAATATTACCGATTTGTCCGATAGTAGCATGGCAATCTAAGCTGACTAACCTTACTTCGCCGCTTGGCAGCCTGACATGCGCCATATCCGATTCTTTTGCCATAATCTGCGCACTGGTTCCTGCACCACGGACAATTTGCCCGCCTTTTCCTTTTGATAACTCTATATTGTGAATCAATGTGCCCGAAGGAATATTGCGCAAAAGTAAGCAATTACCAAGCTTGATCTCAACATCCTTCTGGTTGCTGGCAAGGACTTCATCCCCTACATTCAGCCCAAGCGGGGCAATAATGTAACGCTTCTGTTTATCCGCATATTCTACCAAAGCAATTCTTGCCGAACGGTTAGGGTCATATTCTATAGCTATAACTTTTGCCGGCTGGTCATAAATATCCCGCTTAAAATCTATTATACGCAGCATGCGTTTATGCCCGCCTCCGATATGCCTGGTAGTAATACGGCCATAAGCATTCCTCCCGCCGGTTTTTTTAAGCGGGACCAATAAAGAACGCTCCGGCCTGCCTTTAGTGATTTCGGAGAAATCCGCTCCGCTCATATGCCTGCGGCTTGGTGTAGTTGGTTTAAATTTGATTATACCCATTATGCTACCTCTATCTTTTGGCCCGCGGCCAAAGTAACTACAGCCCTTTTAGTATCAGCTGTACGGCCCAACTGATGCCTTACTCTTTTAAGCTTGCCCATTGAAACAAATGTATTCACATTCTTTACCTTAACTTTATAAATCTGCTCTACCGCTTTTTTAATCTGGATCTTGTTGGCAGAATTATTTACCAGAAAAAGGTATTTCCCGCTCGAAGAATAACCGCTTGATTTCTCGGTCTGCAGAAGCGCTTTAATTATAACCGGCAAATCGCTCATGATTTTAACCTCGATGTTAGATCCGAAACAGCAGCTTTGGTAACAAGCAGTTTTTGGCTATTCATTACTTCGTAAGCATGGCAATTGCTGGCTAAATCTACGGTTAAGAAACTGATATTCTTTAAAGCTTTCTTCAGCTCAGGGTCTAACTTATGCGTTAAAAACAAAACTTTTTTCTCTTTTTTTTCTTTGGCCGAAAATAACTTAAGATTGCTGAATATTCCTACTGCTAACTTAGTCTTAGGCTTTTCGATTTTAAATTCATCCAGTATCATGAAATTATTTTCTTTCAACTTAAGGTTTAAGCTGGTCTTTAAAGCTGCGGATTTTATCTTCTGCGGGAGATCATAAGAAAAATCGCGAGGATGGGGGCCAAAAACTACTCCTCCATGCCTCCAAAGCGGCGAGCGTGTTGAACCCACTCGCGCCCGGCCTGTACCCTTTTGTTTCCATGGCTTCCTGCCGCCGCCTGAAACCTCGCCACGGGTTTTAGTAGAAGCCAGACCCTTTCTTTGATTAGCCCTATAATTTTCAATAGCCTGATGAAGGCAATCGGCATTCTGACTGCCATCAAAAATAGCAGCATTGAGTTTTATTGTATCTATTTCTTTGCCTTCAATGTTATATACAGGCAATGTAAATCCCGCTAGCGACCCTCGTTCTTTAACGGTTTTTACTGATGACGCCTTCGAGCCGACATGAGCTTCATTATGCATATTTTTATCCGATTTATCGCTGTTCTCTAAGGGGGTAAACATATTATTTCTTTACCGCCGCTTTCTTCGGTCTTTTTTTCAGGGCTTTAGTTATTACTAAATATCCGTTTTTGTGCCCGGGGACTCCGCCTTCTACCAAAAGAAGATTATTCGCCAAATCTACCCTGATAACTTTCAAATTCTGTATTGTAGCCTTCTGTGCGCCTAAATGCCCCGGCATATGGTGCCCTCTAAAGACTCTTCCGGGAGTAGTGCTTGAGCCTATGGACCCGACTCTGCGATGGCTAGTTGAACCATGCGTGCGCGGGCCGCCTTTCCAGTGCCAACGCTTCATGCCGCCGGCAAAACCTTTACCGATAGAAATCCCGCTGATATCTACAAAATCACCTTCAGAAAAAAGGTCCACTTTAAGCTCTTCCCCAACCTTATACTCAACTCCCGCTTCTTTTGAAACATCCTTAATTACATTGCGCGGAGTAATATTTATTTTTTTAAAAAAACCCAATTGGGGTTTTTTCACGCTTTTTTCTTTCACCAAATCAAAACCCAGCTGGATATTTTTGCCATTAACCATCAGTATCGGACAGGGCCCTGCCTGGATAGCGGTAACAGCAACCTGGCTGTTATCTTCAGCGAAAATTTGAGTCATACCGATTTTTTTACCAATTAATCCGATCATTTCAATTAACCTTCTATATTGATTTTATTACTTGATCTCTACGTCCACTCCTGCCGGCAGGTTTAGCTTCCTTAATGAATCGATGGTCTTAGCTGTGGGCTCAAAGATGTCAATAAGGCGTTTATGGGTAGATAAATCAAACTGTTCGCGCGACTTTTTATCAACATGCACAGAACGCAGCACCGTATAAATTTCGCGCTTCGTAGGAAGCGGTACTGGCCCCGAAATTTTGGCGCCAGTACGCTTAACGGTATCAACAATCTCTATTACTGCCTGATCCAAAAGCCTGTGATCGTAGGCTTTTAGTTTAATACGAATCTTTTGAGTATTCATTCTTTTAGTGTACTTTAAACCTCTCGAATATAAAAATTCCTGTAAATAAAACTTACAGGATTAAGCAATAACCTCGGTCACTACCCCGGCACCTACGGTATGGCCGCCTTCACGAATAGCAAAACGCGACTCTTTTTCTATAGCAACCGGCGTAATTAATTCGACATTCAGTTCCACATTATCCCCCGGCATGACCATTTCTACGCCTTCAGGAAGATTGGCAGAGCCTGTAACATCGGTAGTACGGAAATAGAACTGCGGACGATAACCTTTGAAAAATGGTGTATGTCTGCCGCCTTCTTCTTTGGTCAAAATGTAAACCTTTGCCTTAAATTTTGTATGAGGCATAATGGATTTAGGCGCAGCAATAACCATCCCGCGTTCAATATCATTTTTTTCGATGCCTCTTAAGAGAAGGCCAACGTTATCTCCTGCCTGGCCCTCATCAAGAAGCTTACGGAACATTTCTATTCCGGTAACTACGGATTTTCTGGGCTCGGGCCTTAAACCGATAATCTCGACCTCTTCTCCAACCTTAACTTTTCCACGTTCAATTCTTCCGGTACCTACTGTTCCTCTACCCTCGATACTAAAAACATCTTCAACAGCCATAAGTAAAGGCTTATCCAATTCTCTGGGCGGAAGAGGAATAAACTCATCTACCGCTTTTATTAAATCAAGAATCGGCTTGGCTTCCGCGCTGTTCGCATCAGTTGCCGCATATGCCTTATTGGCACTGCCGCGGATAATCGGCGTTTTATCTCCCGGGTATCCGTATTTAGTTAAAAGCTCCCTTATTTCCATTTCAACCAAATCCAGAAGCTCTTTATCATCAACCAAATCAACTTTGTTCATAAATACAACCATAGAAGGAACATTAACCTGGCGTGCTAAAAGAATATGCTCTCTGGTCTGAGGCATAGGGCCGTCAGCTGCGGAAACTACCAGGATTGCCCCATCCATCTGGGCTGCTCCGGTAATCATATTCTTAATGTAATCTGCGTGGCCCGGGCAGTCAATATGCGCATAGTGCCGTGCAGCTGTTTCATATTCAACGTGGGCAACCGAAATAGTAACTACCTTTGTCTCGTCTCTAACTGTGCCGCCTTTTGCGATATCCGCATAGTCTCTGGCGGTAGCCTGTCCGGTTTTTGAAAGAACGTTGCATATTGCAGCAGTAAGCGTTGTTTTACCGTGATCAATATGGCCGATGGTCCCGATATTTACGTGCGGCTTACTCCTTACAAATTTTTCTTTAGCCATTTCTTATCCTCCTGTTTTTTTAAAAAGTTTTTCTTGTCTTTGTGGTAGACGCCCCTAAAATAACTTTTTCCGCTACATGAGCAGGAACCTCGCTGTAAAAGGAAGGTTCCATTGTATACGATGCACGGCCCTGTGTCAAGGATCTTGTTACCGTTGCGTAATTAAAAACTTCTGACAACGGAACATTGGCCCGGATAGTACGTAGATTCAATCTCTGACCGAGGGCAATTATTTTTGCGCGTCTTGAGCTTAAGTCTCCGATAATCTGGCCCATAAATTCTTCAGGCACAACTACTTCGATATCCATAATCGGCTCAAGTAAAACAGGATGCGCTTTTTTCATCCCATCCTGAAAAGCAATAGACCCTGCCATTTTAAATGCCAGCTCCGAAGAGTCGACTTCATGGAATGAACCATCAACTAAAACAACTTTTACGTCGGTAACAGGATACCCTGCCAATACGCCGTTTTTGGCCGCACCCATAACTCCCTGCTTTACGGCAGGAATAAATTCACGCGGGATTGCTCCGCTTTTAATTTTATCTTCAAATGTATTACCCATCCCGGGTGTCTCCTGCGGGCTCATCTCAATAACACAATGGCCATATTGGCCGCGTCCGCCGGACTGCGAAATAAATTTTCCCACGCTGGAAACGCTTTTTCTGATCGTTTCACGGTAAGCAACCTGCGGTGAGCCGACGGTAGCCTCAACATTAAATTCACACAAGATCCTGTCGATAATAATTTCAAGATGCAGCTGGCCCATGCCGGCAATGAGAGTTTGGCCGGTTTCCTGGTTATAGCTAACCCTGAATGACGGGTCTTCATCTTCCAGTTTATGCATAGCCAAGCCTAATTTCTCCTGCGCGTCTTTTGATTTAGGCTCAATCGCCTGCTGAATAACCGGCTCAGGAAATCGCATCGCTTCAATAAGAATAGGATTTTTTTCCGTACACAAGGTGTCCCCGGTTTTTGTATCCTTTAAGCCGACAAGGGCTGCGATATCCCCGGTCGAAATAGTCTCGGTTACCTCCTGATGATTGGCGTGCATTTTAACAATTTTTGTTACACGTTCCCTTTCTCTTTTTGAAGCATTATATATATATGTCCCGGAGGTAAGTACGCCGGAATACATTCTTACAAAATAAATTTTACCGACAAAGGGGTCTGATGCGACCTTAAAACATAAAGCGGTAAACGGAGCTTTATCATCCGCGGCCACCTCTTCGAATTCCCCGGAATCTGGATGCGTTCCTTTTACAGGAGGCACATCAAGCGGAGAAGGGAGATAATCTTTTACCGCATCCAAAACTAATTGCACGCCTTTATTTTTAAATGATGACCCGCAAAGTACAGCGACAAATTTATTTGCAATAACACTCCTGCGGATTGCAGCTTTCAACTCTTCATTAGTTACGGTTTTCCCTTGAAGATAATCTTCCATAACTTTGTCGTCTGCCTCGGCAACCTTCTCTACCAGAATCATGCGGTATTTCTCAAAATCGGCCAGCATATCTTCGGGAAGATCTTTAACCTCAATGTCTTTACCCAGCTCATCTTTATAATGAATAAGTTTTTTATCAACTAGATCAATAAGCCCGTTAAAACCGCTTTCGCGGCCAACAGGAAGCTGGATTGCAGCCACATTTGCCCCTAATCTTTCTTTCATCTGGTCGATGACTGCAAAAAAATCAGATCCCGTACGGTCCATCTTATTCACAAAAGCAATACGCGGGACACCATAACGGTCTGCCTGGCGCCATACGGTTTCTGACTGCGGCTCAACTCCGCCGACTCCGCAGAAAACAACCACTGCTCCGTCTAAAACTTTTAGCGATCTTTCTACTTCAATAGTAAAATCAACGTGGCCGGGAGTATCAATTAAATTAATGGTTATATCTTTCCATTTACAGGTCGTAGCAGCGGCAGTAATAGTAATGCCTCTTTCCTGTTCCTGCACCATCCAGTCCATCGTAGCTGCACCATCATGCACTTCGCCGATTTTATAATTTTTCCCCGTATAAAATAGAATACGCTCGCTGGTTGTAGTCTTACCGGCATCAATATGGGCGATAATCCCGATGTTTCTAAGTTTTTCTAAAGGAATTTTTCTCATAGCTTACCAACGAAAATGCGCATAAGCCTTATTCGACTCGGCCATTTTATGCGTATCATCCCTCTTTTTAATTGCTGAACCTTCCCCTTTGAAAGCTGAAATAATTTCATCGGCTAACTTTTGTTCCATAGCTTTACCTTTTCTATTCTTGGCAAAATCCCTTATCCAGCGTAAGGCAATGGAAGTACCGCGCTCCTGCCTTACTTCAACAGGGACCTGGTATGTTGCTCCGCCCACCCTCCGCGGCTTTACTTCCAAACGCGGCCGCGCATTATCTAATGCCTTATAAAAAACTTTTAAGATATCCTGTTCGTTTAAGTTTTTTAACACAATATCGAAAGCCTTATAAACTAAATTCTCGGCTACGGCTTTTTTGCCATCAACCATAACCATATTCATAAACTTGGCAATTATTTTGCTGTTATATTTTGGATCCGCTAAAATGACTTTTTCCTGCGCTTTTCTTCTTCTCATTCTTCTACAATGCTCCTTATGCGATAACTACTTGGTTGGCTTCGGCTTCTTTGCCCCATATTTAGAACGGCTTCTTCTGCGCGCGTTAACTCCCGCAGCATCTAAAGCGCCCCTTACAATATGGTAGCGCACGCCGGGTAAATCTTTGACCCTGCCACCCCTTACCATAACAATAGAATGCTCCTGAAGATTATGGCCTTCTCCCGGAATATATGCCGTAACTTCTATACCCGTAGTAAGCCTGACCCTTGCAATTTTTCTTAATGCTGAGTTAGGCTTCTTAGGCGTCATAGTACGCACCTGAATACATACACCTCTTCTCTGGGGACAGCTCTTTAGAGCCGGAGATTTACTTTTCTTTTTCTTAGAAATCCTACCTAACCTGATTAACTGGGCGATTGTGGGCATAGATTATTCCTTTTTCTCCTGAGCGCTTTCGACAACTGTTTTCTCCACTTCAATATCGCGATGAGCTTTAAAACCGGTACCTGCCGGAATCAAATGCCCAACAATAACATTTTCTTTTAAACCAAATAGTTCATCTCTTTTGCCCCTGGTTGCAGCTTCAGTTAAAACACGGGTAGTCTCCTGGAAACTGGCTGCGGAAATAAAACTCTCGGTAGTAAGGGATGCCTTGGTTATACCTAATAAAAGCGGTGTTGCCTGCGCAGGTTTTTGGCCTTTTTTAATTACACGCGTATTCTCTTTTTGAAATATCCACTTATCTACCTGCTGTGTAGCTAAAAATTCGGTATCACCGGGATCTTCAACCCTTACCTTTTTGAGCATCTGCCTAATAATAACCTCAATATGCTTATCATTTATACGTACGCCCTGCAAGCGGTAAACTTCCTGAACTTCATTCACCAGGTATTCCTGCAAGACCTTATCGCCGCAAACACTTAAAATATCCTGCAAAACTACCGGCCCGTCAGTAAGCTGCTGCCCGGCACTAACCTTATCACCCTTATAAACATTCGGGTGCTTGCCATGGGGAATGACATACTCGCGGGACATACCTGTGGCGGATTTAACAATTATTACGCGCTGATTTTTCTTTGTCTCACCGAATTCCACAAAGCCATCAATTTCGCTGATAACCGCAGGATCCTTCGGGCGCCTTGCTTCAAAAAGCTCGGCTACACGCGGAAGGCCTCCGGTAATATCGCGGGTTTTAACGACTGTACGCGGGATCTTTGCCAATAAGTCGCCGCCCCCTACATGCTCGCCGTCTTTAACAATAATATGGGCCCCAATGGGAATAGGATAAATACCTAAAACTGCGTTTTTAGTGTCTAAGATAACCACCTGCGGATGATACTCGGGTTTATGCTCTACAACTACGCGCTCGCTTAATTTAGTAACCGGATTAAGCTCTTCGCGCATAGTAATATTTTCGCGTAAATCTTCGAAACGCACTAAGCCCGCTACTTCAGTAAGTACGGGCAAGGTATAAGGGTCCCAATGCACAAATGACGAACCTTTCTTTACCTGCTGACCGTCCAGGAATGGAATGAATGCGCCTTGCGGTATCGAATAACGCTCAAGCTCCCTGCCCTGTGCGTCATTAATGCTGATCGCGCCGTTTCTATTTAAAACAACATTTTCTTTATTTTTAAGAGTTACCCTTAAAGCATGATATTTAATCAAACCTTCATTTTTGGCTTTAATGAACGACTGCTCAATGGTTCTAGAAGCCGTACCTCCGATATGAAAAGTCCTCATGGTCAACTGCGTACCGGGTTCGCCAATGCTCTGCGCCGCCACAACTCCTACGGCCTCCCCTAACTCAACCAGCCTTCCGGTAGAAAGATTTCTGCCGTAACATTTAGCGCAAACGCCTCTTCCGGATTCGCAGGTTAAAACGCTGCGGATACGAATCTTTTCAATTCCTAATTTTTCGATCCTGTCAACTTTCTCTTCGGTAATTTCGCTGCCCTGCTCGACAATAATTTCGTCGGTTATGATGTCAACGATATTATTTAAGGCAACTCTTCCGACAATACGGTCTTTAAGGCCGACAACCTCTTCATCGCCTTCGGTAATTGCGGCTACCGTAATTCCGTTAAGCGTCCCGCAATCTTCTTCGCAAACAATTACTTCCTGAGCAACATCAACTAGCCTGCGGGTTAAGTATCCCGCATCAGCGGTTTTAAGCGCAGTATCTGCAAGGCCCTTACGCGCGCCGTGGGTAGAAATAAAATACTCAAGAACATTTAAGCCTTCGCGAAAATTTGCGGTAATCGGGTTTTCAATTATCTCACCGCTTGGCTTGGCCATAAGTCCGCGCATACCGGCAAGCTGCCTTACCTGCAGGCGGCTTCCGCGGGCGCCCGAGTCAGCCATCATAAAAATAGGGTTAAATGAATCCATACCTTTAAATAAGAGGTCGGAAATTTTATCTGTAGCATGCGTCCAAATATCGATTACCTTGGATTTACGCTCGCTGTTAGTAATAATACCTTTACGGTATTGATCCTCAACCTTAGCTACCTCCTCTTTCGACTCTTTTAAAACTTGCGGCTTTTCCAGCGGGATAGTCATATCATCTATACCGATAGAAATTCCGCCTAATGTGCCCATTTCAAACCCCAAACGCTTAATGTCATCTAAAAGCTTGATAGTCGCAGCATGCCCGAATCTTTTGTAGCAGCTGACTACGACATCACTAACCTTGCTTTTATTTAAATCACAGTTAACAAAACCAAACTCAAGAGGCAGTATCTGATTAAATAATACCCTTCCAACCGTGGTGGTAATAATTTGTTTTTCGTTTATAACATTTTTCTCATCAAAATTATATAAACAGTTAATCCGGATTTTTATCTTTGCATGTAAATCAACAGCCTTGTCATCATAAGCTATCAAAACTTCATCGGCACTTGAAAAAATCTTACCCTCGCCGAGCCCTCCGGCTTTCTCCCTGCTTAGATAAGCCATTCCTAAGATGATATCCTGCGTAGGCGTAATAACCGGCCGGCCGTCAGCAGGAGAAAATATATTATTTATTGCCATAATAAGTACTTTGGTTTCAAGCTGAGATTCCAATGACAAAGGCACATGCACGGCCATCTGGTCACCGTCGAAGTCTGCGTTAAAAGCGGTACAGACCAAAGGATGTATTTTTATCGACTTTCCTTCAATTAATAAAGGCTGAAAGGCCTGAATGCCTAAGCGGTGCAATGTCGGAGCACGATTGAGCATAATAGGATGATCTTTGATCACCTCGTCCAAAATATCCCAGACCTCAATCTTACCGCGCTCAACCATGCGGCGGGCCCCCTTGATCGTATGCACAAAACCTTTTTCCCTTAATTTCTTAATGATAAACGGCTCGAATAATTCCAAAGCCATTTGCTTTGGAAGACCGCATTCATGCAGTTTCAATTCCGGCCCAACAACAATAACCGAACGGCCGGAATAATCTACACGCTTACCAAGAAGGTTCTGACGGAACCTGCCTTGTTTTCCTTTAAGCATATCGGAAAGTGATTTTAATGGACGGTTATTCGCACCGTTAACAGGCTTGCCGTGGCGCCCATTATCTAAAAGCGCATCAACTGCTTCCTGAAGCATGCGTTTTTCATTACGGATAATGATTTCAGGAGCGCTTAACTCCATTAGCTTTTTGAGACGATTATTACGATTAATTACCCTGCGGTACAAATCGTTAAGGTCGCTTGTCGCAAACCTTCCACCCTCTAAAGGCACTAATGGGCGCAAATCCGGGGGTATTACCGGGACAATTTCTAAAATCATCCATTCCGGCTTATTACCGCTTTTCTTGAAATCTTCAACAATCTTTAAGTTTTTAATCGCTTTACGGTTATTTAAAACATCCTTGGATTTTTCCAAATCCTTGCGCAATTTCCGGCACACAATATCTAAATCTAACTCTTTCAAAAGCTCACTAATTGCTTCAGCTCCGATTTTAGCTTTAAAATTCGACCCGTATTTGCTTAAGGCCTCCTGATATTGTTCATCGGTTAAAAGCTCTTTCTTCTTTAAAGGTGTAGTCCCGGGATCAACAACCACATACTCCTCGTAATAAATAACTCTCTCCAGGTCTCTTAAACCGATATCTAAAAGCGCGCTCATTCTGCTCGGCACTGCTTTAAAAAACCAGATATGCGTAACCGGAGTAGCTAATTCAATATGCCCCATACGCTCACGCCTGACATTTGAACGATCGACAGTTACACCGCAGCGGTCGCAGGTAATTCCCTTAAACTTTATTCCCTTATATTTTCCGCAGTTACATTCCCAATCGCGGACCGGGCCGAATATTTTCTCGCAAAATAATCCGTCTTTTTCCGGCTTAAGTGTCCGGTAATTAATCGTTTCGGCTTTCTTAACATCACCCTTAGACCAGGATTTAATTACCTGAGGACTGGCAATTTTAATTGAAATACTATCAAACGAGACGATCTCTTCCATTATTTAGCCTTTTCTGTTTTTATATCAAGGCACAAGCCTTGTAATTCTTTAATTAAAACGTTAAATGACTCCGGAGTCCCATGTGTCAGGCGTTGTTCACCTTTGACAATCGCTTCATAAATCCGGGTCCTGCCGCTGACATCGTCACTTTTAACCGTAAGCATTTCCTGCAAAGTAAAAGCAGCGCCATAAGCTTCAAGCGCCCAAACCTCCATTTCGCCTAATCTCTGGCCTCCGAATTGCGCTTTCCCGCCTAACGGCTGCTGAGTGACCAAAGAATAAGGGCCGATAGAACGGGCATGGATCTTCTCATCTACTAAATGGATGAGTTTTAGAATATACATGTAGCCTACGGTAACCTTCTGATCAAAGGGCTCTCCGCTGTAACCATCAAAAAGGGTGACCTTGCCGTCTTCGGGAATACCTGCCTTCTTAAGCAGCTCTTTGATTTCGCCTTCTTTGGCCCCGTCAAAAACCGGACAGCTGACATTTATATTTAAAACTTTTGCCGCCCAACCTAAATGGCACTCCAAGATCTGGCCGACATTCATACGGCTAGGTACGCCTAATGGATTTAAAACTACATCTACCGGGGTCCCATCGGGCATATAAGGCATATTTTCTTCGGGAATAATTCTGGCAACCACACCCTTATTACCATGTCGGCCGGCCAGCTTATCTCCTTCGGAAAGTTTGCGCTTTGTAGCAACATAAACTACCACCCTTTTCAAAATACCGGTGGGCAATTCATCGCCTCGGCGGACTTTTTCAATCTCCTGCTCCTCTTCTGCCAAAAGTTCCTGCATCTGTTCGTCAAAAGAGGCAGCTAAAATTTTAGCCTCCTCATGATCATTCAAATTAAATTTTTCTACCTTTTTCTTATCTATCCCCAATTCCTGAGATAAACGTAAAGTTTTCTCGGCTTGTAAGAATTCAATCTCCTGCTTATAATAAGCTTTGAGCTCGCGGATCTTGGCTAATTCTTTGGTTTTTTCTTCTTTTGTTTTACGGCCGCGGTCTTTACGCTGAAAAACATGGACATCAATAACTACCCCTTCAACCCCCGGAGGGACAATCAACGAAGTATCACGCACATCTCCTGCCTTCTCGCCGAAAATTGCGCGTAATAATCTTTCTTCGGGGCTAGGCTCTGAATCAGTCTTGGGAGTAATCTTGCCAACCAAGATATCTCCGGCTGCTACTTCTGCGCCAACACGGATAATGCCGTCTTCATCAAGATTTCTTAATGCCTCTTCGCTAACATTGGGGATGTCGCGGGTAATTTCTTCATTACCAAGCCTTGTCTCAGCAGCTTCGATATTAAACTCTTCGACATGAATTGAAGTAAAGGTGTCCGCTTTAACCAACCGTTCGCTGATAAGGATTGCATCTTCAAAGTTGTAACCTCTCCAGGGGATTAAAGCAACCAAAACATTTTTACCTAAAGCCAGTTCGCCTTCTTTGGTGCCAATGCCATCGGCAATTACACTACCGGCATCCACATGATCGCCTAATTTTACAAGCGGCCTTTGGTTTATTGAAGTATCGGCATTAGTACGCAGGAATTTTTTCAAATGATATATTTTCTTGCCTATGGTAATCGCAGAAGAATCTACGCTGGATACTTTTCCGGAATCCTGGGCAATAATTACCGCACCGGAATCCCGGGCTACTTTACCTTCCATATCCGTACCAACTAAAGGAGATTCGGTAATCATGAGCGGAACAGCCTGCCTTTGCATATTTGACCCCATAAGGGCGCGATTTGCATCATCATGTTCCAGAAAAGGAATCAATGAAGCAGCGACAGAAACTAATTGTTTTACGGAAACATCCATATACTGGACATCTTTTTGCGGGACTTTCGGGAAATCATCTTTATAGCGGCAGGTAACAAATTTATCAACAAAACGGCCATCAGTATCAAGCAAAGCATCCGCCTGAGCGATAAATTTATCTTCTTCGATATCCGCGGTAAGATATTCAAATTTTTTAGTTACCCGGCCGTCTTCTACTTTGCGATATGGCGTCTCAATTAAACCTAAAGAATTAATCCGGGCAAAACAGCTTAAGGATGCGATAAGACCGATATTCGGACCTTCGGGAGTTTCAATGGGGCAAACCCTGCCGTAATGAGAAGGATGGATATCCCTTACCTCAAATCCTGCCCTTTCACGCGAAAGCCCTCCGGGGCCTAAGGCGCTCAAACGGCGCTTATGCGTCATCTCTGCCAAAGGATTAATCTGATCCATAAACTGGGATAACTGGCTGCGGCCAAAGAAATCGCGGATCTGGTTACTTAAAAGTTTGGAGTTAATCAGATAATGCACATTTAAATTATCAAATTCTCCCAAAATGCTTAATCTTTCTTTAATTGAACGCTCAACGCGGGATAAACCAATACGTACCTGATTTTGCACTAACTCTCCGACGCTTTTTATGCGGCGGTTACCTAAATGGTCGATATCGTCAATTTTACCGGTTCCGGAATTAAGCTTAATCAGGTATTCAATTACCTTAATCACCGTATCAGAATCAAGTACCCTTTTTTCCAAAGATACATTCATATCCAATTTACGGTTTAATATAAAACGCCCCGCTCTCTCCAAGTCATATCTGGCGGGATCAAAAAATAACCTATAAAACAAACTCTCTGCGGCTTCTTTAGTTACAGGCTCTGTGGGCCGCATCTTACGGTAAAAATCAAGGTAAGCTTCTTCCTTATTTTTTGTGTAATCCTTCTTTAAAGTATTGGTTATCTCGGGATATTCTTTTCCAAAAGCGGCAAATATCTGGTTATCTTCGGAAAACCCAAGGATCCTTAAGATTTGTGTTGCGGGAAAATTTCTGCGGCGGTCAACATAAGCGGTAATTGTTTCGGTAAGGTCATATTTAAATTCCAGCCAGGCCCCGCGGTAAGGAATAACCCGGCCATAAAAAATCTTCTTTCCTGTAGGATGTAACTCTTCTTCAAAAGAAACACCGGGGGAACGCTGCAGCTGGCTGACCACCACACGTTCATCACCGTTAATAATAAAGGTACCTGTCTCGGTCATTAGCGGGATCTCGCCGAAATAAGCGTCCTGCTCTTTTGTCTCTTTAGGAGTAGTCAAGCGGAATTTAACCTTTAAGGGGGCGGCATATGATAATGAGCGGTTTTTTGATTCGCTCATTGTATATTTTGGCTTCCCCAAAGAGTAGCTTATAAATTCAAGCTTTACCGAACGGTCTGCATTTTCAATAGGGAAAATCTCTCCGAAAACTTCCTGCAAGCCCTGATTCTTTCTTTCTCCGCAAGATACATCTATTTGGAGAAATTCACGATAAGTATCCAGCTGAACATCCAAAAGGTTTGGTAAATCGTAAACTTCTCTAATCTTAGCAAAATTCTTTCGTTTAATCATAATTATTTAGGGTAACTAAAATTACTTATACTTACTTATATTTAATTAAACTTACCTAGTATTACTTATCTATAATTATCCAAACTTACTCAAACTTACCTATACTTATTTTAATTCTACGGTCGCACCGGCTGCCTCAAGTTTCTTTTTAATTTCAGCAGCTTCTTCTTTATTTGCACCTTCCTTAATTGGCTTAGGCGCAGCATCCACTAAATCTTTAGCTTCTTTCAAGCCAAGATTAGTAATTGTGCGCACCTCTTTAATCACTGCAATCTTATTGGCGCCGGCATTGGCTAAGACAACAGTAAACACACTTTTTTCCTCAGCAGCAGGTGCAGCTCCACCGGCTGCAGCGGGAGCGCTAGCGGCCATAGGAACATTAGCGCTTACGCCAAATTTCTCCTCTAAAGCCTTAACTAGGTCAGAGAGCTCCAATACGCTCATCGTCTCAATAGACTTGATTAAATCTTCCATTTTTGCAGTTGCCATTTCTTCCTCCTTAGCTTTAGCCTACCAAAGGCCAAACCGGCCTTTTAGAGCTAAATTGTTAATTTGACTTTTTTTGTTTAATTTGATCCAAACAATATACAAATTTCTGAAGCGTCTTATTTAAAACAATTACAAATTTAGAGATTGGCGAATTTAACGCAACTACAACCTGGGTTCTTAACACATCCATTGAAGGAAGCGTACTCATAGTTTCTATGTCTTTTAAAGTCAATAACTTATCCTGCAATAAACCGCCTTCCAAAACAAGCTTCTCGTGTTCTTTGCGGAAGGAGCATAAGACCTTAGAAATATCAACCGGTTCATCCTTAAAGAAAATCATCCCGCATGGTGTTTCGATAGATTTAATTAAATCATCTAAACCTAATCCCTTCATTGCCCTTCTGGCGATACTATTTTTAACGACAAAAAGGTCGGCACCAGATCCTTTAAGCGTCTTTCTTAAATTGCTCATATCAGGGCTAGAGACTCCGGAATATTTAACAATGATTAAGCCTTTAGAAGATTTAAAGCAGGTTTTGATGCGGTTCTCTGACGCCTCTTTAACTAATAATCCTATTTTTTTCATCTTAACAAACGATCCTTAATCCGGGATTCATGGAAGTAGTTATATTCAGGCTTTTTACGAATTTTCCTTTTACCGAAGCAGGCCTTGACTCATTAACCGCTTCAATTACTTTAGAGGCATTGTCATTTATCTGTTCCTCGCTAAAAGAAATTTTTCCAACCGACAGATGTATGCCTCCCTGCTTATCTACGCGAAATTCGACTTTGCCTTTTCTTACATCTTCAATAGCTTTTGCAATATCATTAGTAACCGTGCCAGTCTTAGGGCTGGGCATTAATCCACGCGGCCCCAGGACCTTGCCTAACTTACTTAAATCTTTCATCATTTCAGGAGTAGCAATTGCACAGTCAAAATCAAGAAACCCTGCGGCAACCTTTTCCATTAATTCATTTGCCCCGACAAAATCTGCTTTTGCCTCTCTTGCCTGTCGTTCATGCTCGCCTTTACAGAATACTGCGACCCGCACCTTCTTGCCTGTTCCATGCGGAAGCCCGACCGTACCGCGGATCATCTGATCGCTCTTTTTGGTATCCACGCTTAAATTAAAATGTAAATCAACCGAACCGTCGAATTTAGGCTTAGGAAGCTTCTTTAATATGGCGACCGCCTCTTTTAACTGATAAAATTTCTCCGGTTCTACCTGCTTAGCCGATTCCTTATACCTTTTACTGATACTTTTCATATTTATCCTTCAATCGCAATACCCATGCTCCGGGCAGTTCCTTCAATACTCTTAATTGCCTGTTCCATATTATTAGTATTAAGATCCGGAAGCTTAAGCTTTGCAATCTCAATAACCTGCTTTTTGGTTACTTTTCCGATAGTTTCTTTACCGCTAGTACCTGAAGCTTTTGCCAGATTTGCCGCTCTTTTTAATAAAATTGAAGAAGGCGGGCTCTTAATAATAAAGGTGAAGCTCCTATCTTCATATACGCTGATAATTACCGGCAATATTAAACCGTCCCTGCCCTTGGTCTGGTCATTAAACTGCTTACAAAACTGCATGATATTGACGCCATGCTGGCCTAATGCCGGGCCAACCGGAGGAGCTGGATTTGCCTGGGCTGCAGGAACATGCAATTTAATCTGTGCTTTAATCGGTTTAGCCATATTATACCTTCTCTACCTGCCAATACTCCAATTCAACCGGAGTAGAACGGCCAAAAATAGAAACGCTTACCTTGATTTTTCCTTTTTCCGGATACACTTCATCAATTGTGCCGTTAAAATTTAAGAAGGGGCCCTCGTTGACCCTAACTTGCTCGCCTTTCTCAAAAACTATCTTTGGTGAGGGCTTTGCAACGGTTTCCTTGGTACGCTTAAGAATATTATCTACTTCTTCCTGAGGGAGGGCAACTGGTTTTCTTCCTAATCCGATAAAACCGGTAACCCCTGGAGAATTCTTAACAAACAAATATGTCTCTTCGCTCAGCTGCATTTCAATCAATAAGTAGCCGGGAAAAAACTTTCTTTGCGTAATTTTCTTTTTCCCAGAGCGCACTTCGGATACCTGCTCGGTAGGAATAATTACGCTTGAGATCATATCCTGCATGCCTTTAGCCAGAATTTTCTTTTCTAAAGACGCTTTTACCTTCTCTTCTATTCCGGTTTGAGTATGAACAACGTACCAGCTTTTCATTTAAAAACCACGCTTAGGAACCTGGATAAACCAAGGTCCACTATCCCAATAAAAATTGTCATAATTGCCGTGACTGTAATTACCAAGATCGTTGAAGCCATTAACTCTTTTCTTGTAGACCAGGCAACTTTGCTTAATTCACTCCTAACTTCGTTTAAAAAATTTACCGGTTTAGCTAAAATATTCATAGTTATAATATTTTTATCCAAACATAGACTACAGGAGCGGCAAGACTTGCCCGCCATAAATCTTGGCGGGTCCGCCTCCGGCGGAAACCTGCTTTATTTTTTTTCGGCCGCTCTGCCCCAAAAACTACAGGAGCGGCAGGACTTGAACCTGCAGTCACGGTTTTGGAGACCGTTGGTTTGCCATTAACCGACGCCCCTAAATAATTATTTAATTTCCTTATGCGGGGTATGCTTATGACAGGAATTGCAGAACTTACTAAGCTCAAGCCTATCCTGATGCAACTTTTTGTTTTTATCCGTCGTATAATTTCTATTTTTACAAACCGTACATTCTAAAGTGATTGTTTCGCGCATAATTTTTTAGTAAGCTGGAGACGAGAATTGAACTCGTGACCCCGTCCTTACCAAGGACGTGCTCTGCCAACTGAGCTACTCCAGCAGATGCAAGTTCGCTTTGTTGGTAAAGCCCTTAAACAAAAAAAACCTTACCCATAAGAAATTATTCAATCTCTCTCTTTGGTAATAAAAGGTTAAGTTAAATAATAATTATAATGCCTGAATTTAAGTAAGATAAGGAGTTTATACTAAATCGATGGATTTGTCAAGATTTTTTTTGACTTTTTTTAATAATTCTATAAACTGAAGCAGGCTTAAATCTTCCGGCCTCACATTCTTGTCAATCCCGGAACTATTTAAAAAATCTTCAAGTTCTCCTTCAGATATAAAAGCACTCAAGCTGTTTCTTAATGTTTTTCTTCTTTGATTAAAAGCTGCTCTGATTAATTTAAATAACCCCGCTTCTTCTTCATCTTCCAGTAAGGGTTTATCCGTAAATTTTAGGGACAAAAAACAGGAATCCACTTTTGGCAGGGGCCTAAAACATGTTCTCTTGATTTCAAAAAGGATCTTAGTTTGCGCATAATACTGGACAAAACAGCTAAATGAACCGTATTCTTTTGAACCAGAAGAAGCTGCCACCCTGCGGCCGAACTCCTTTTGCACCGTTAAAAAAACCTCGCTGATATTGCTGCGATAACCGATCAGGTGTTCAATTATCGGGCTGGAAATATAGTAAGGGATATTCCCGATAATCTTAACTTTTTGTTTTATTATATTTTCCTGCAAGAATTTCCTTATATCAAACTTTAATATGTCGCTTTTGATGACTTGGCAATTGTCTGTGGCGCTTAATTTTTCTTCCAGTTCAGGATAGATGCGTGAGTCTATCTCCAAGGCATAAACCTTGTTCACAAGCGCAGCAATACCTGAGGTAAGCTCTCCCCTTCCTGAACCTATTTCTAAAATAATATCTTCTTTGGATAAACGGCAGGCATTAATGATTTTTCTCTGGATATTTTTATCAATAAGAAAATTCTGGCCTAAGCTTTTCTTTGGTTTAATGTACATTTTACGGCAAGTTTAATAGCGGCGATCAATGAATTGGGGTTGGCCAGGGCAGGCCTGGAGGCAATGTCAAAAGCGGTTCCATGCAAAGGAGAAGTACGTACAAAAGACAGACCGAAAGTAAGGTTTACTCCGCTGTTAAAATCCGTCAGCTTTAAAGGTATAAGCGCCTGATCATGATAAACAGCTATCGCACAATCAAATTTTTTTTTGAAATGGGCGGATATCGCTATATCGGAAGGCAGCGGGCCGGTTATAACCGCACTCTTATATTTCTTTCTTAGCTCCTTAAGAACAGGGATAAAAACTTTTATCTCCTCTTTACCGATTACTCCGTTATCAGAAGCATGGGGATTCAACCCGCAAACAACAATCTTTGGTTTTTTTATTAAAAATAGCGATTTCAAGCATTTAATTGTAGCCTCTATATTATTTCTTAATTTTTCTCTGGTCAAAACGCCGGAAACATCCTTAAGCGCAATATGCCTTGTAACAAGGCTAAATTTCAATTTGTCGTTGAACAAAAACATTAACAGATTTCTAAATCCGGTTTTTTCGGCTAAATATTCAGTATGCCCGGAGAATTTTGACCCAGCGAGATTGATTGCTTCCTTTGAAATTGGGCATGTAACCAAGCAGTCGATCAAATTCTTATCTAACAAATAAAGCGCCTTATCAAGATACTGCAAAGAAGCAGCCCCTCCCTGGGCATTTAATCTTCCAAAGGCAAAATTTCTTTTTTCTATGTTATCCAAGCTTATTAATTCTTTAGATATAGTCTTTATCCTGAGCTCTTTAGCCTGTTTAGCCAAAGCAAAAGCATTACCGATAACTATAAAATCTACCTTGTTTTTTAGTGCTTGAAATGCCTTTAAGGCTATTGCCGGCCCTATGCCTGCGGGGTCACCGATAGTAAGCCCTACTTTAACTTTCGATGATTTTAATGTAGGATTGTTTTTTAAGTTCATCTAACCACTCAGTCATTTTACTTTGGGTCTTTTTATCAATCAGGATGGCGCGAATCTTATCCTGCGCCTGTGCCAAGCTCATCTGTTGGCTTCCTACGATACTGTCTAATTTAAAAATATAATACTGCTGCTGGACTCCAATAGGATCAGATACCTCTCCTATCCCCAATTTAAATACCTTATCTTCAATTTCATGGCGCAGCTCCTGTCCTTCTGAAACAGAAAGAATATCCGTATTGAACGAATATTTACCTGCTAATTCCTCCAATTTTATACCAAGGCGTAGCTGATAACTTATAGTCTTAGCCAAACTTTCATCCTGCACAATAATGACTGTAAGGAGCCTTTCCTCCGGTTTCAAAAACTCACGCTTATTTTGATTATAAAAACCGGTAATCTCGTCGGGCCGAATAACTACTTTACTGCGCACTTTCTGCTCAATAATAGCATAAACAAGCATCTGCTCCCGGATCTTATTTTCTAAATCCGCCTGAACCAGGCCCTGCTTGGCTAAATCCAGTTCAAAATCAGATTCAAGACTATAGCGGCTCTTCACATCACTAATCTTAGCCTTCACCCTTGCCGGATCAATGGTTATTTTCTCCTCTTTTGCCTTCTGCAGCATAATCCGTTCATCAATCAAGCGCCTTAGTAAATCAAGTTTCATCGAAGATAATTTTTCCTCCAAAGCCTTGCCCTTAAGCTCCCGTGAAAACTGCATACGCATAAAATTCAAAAAATCATTAAGGTCTTTTTGTGTAATAATTTCATTATTCACGATTGCAACTATCTTGTCCTCGGCGTAAAGGCAATAGGCAGCAGGAGGCAAATAGTACGCAGGTAAAATAACCAGAATAAAAAAGAACAGAAAATTAATTATACTTTTCATTAAATACCCCTGCTTTCTTAAAATTAGCTATTGCTTCCCTCAATAGGCGGCAATAAAGATCAAAACCAACAGCTATTATAAACCCATGCTGCTCCTTCCCAAGCAGGTTTCCTGCCCCGCGGATCTCAAGGTCCTCCATTGCGATATTAAAGCCTGAACCTAATGCGCTATGGTCCTCTATTGCCTTAAGCCTTTTTAATGCGGCTGCCTCTAAGATACCATGCTTCGGAAACATAAAATACGCATAAGCCGGGCGGTTAAACCTGCCAACCCTGCCGCGAAGCTGATGCAAGTCACTTAATCCAAACATATGCGCGTTATTTACAATAATAGTATTGGCATTAGGTATGTCGATTCCGGATTCTACGATCATGGTTGAAACCAGAACATCTATATCTCCGGAGAAAAACGCTGACATTATCTGTTCAAGCAGTTTCGCCGGCATCTGGCCATGCGCAATAGCTATACGCACACCGGCCGGAAGGTTTTTAGAGATATTAGCTTTAACTTTTTCAAGATCCGATATCCTGTTATGCAGGAAAAAAACCTGCCCTTTTCTCTTAAGCTCCAGCTTAACCGCCTGCGTTATCAGATCTATGTCATATTCTACCACAACCGTTTTTATAGGCAACCTATTTTGCGGAGGGGTATTTATTACTGAAAAATCTTTCGCTCCCATCATGCTCATATATAAGGTACGCGGGATTGGGGTCGCCGTCAAAACAAGCACATCGGTAATGTTTTTAAGTTTTTTCAATTGTTCCTTGGCTTTGACCCCAAAACGCTGCTCTTCGTCAACAATAACTAACCCCAAATCTTTAAAAGCCACATCAAAAGAAAGCAGCCTGTGGGTCCCAATAACAATATCCACACTGCCGCCTGCTAAACCTTTTATAATTTCGTTCTGCTGTGCAAAAGTTCTAAAACGGGACAACATCTCTATCTTTACCGGAAAATTACTAAGCCGTGCGGTAAAATTCTTATAGTGCTGTTCGGCTAAGATAGTGGTCGGAACCAAATAAGCTACCTGTTTATTATCCATAACCGCCTTAAAGGCTGCCCGCATCGCCACCTCGGTTTTCCCATAGCCTACGTCTCCGCAAAGCAGCCGATCCATAGGCTTAGGCAGCTCCATATCATGTTTTACCTCAAGCATTGCTTTGGCCTGATCCGGGGTTTCTTCATACGGAAATGTTTTCTCAAAATCAGATTGCCAATCCGTATCCGCAGAAAATTTAAAACCTGCCGAGGCAGTACGCATTGCCTGCAGGCTCAATAGCTCCCATGCTAATTTTTGAATGCCTTTGCGAGCCCTGTTTTTTGCCCTCTGCCATTCTTTGCTGCCTAAACGGTAAAGCTTAGGCCTGCGCGCATGAAACGCAATATACTTTTGCACCAAATGCATAGAATCTGTAGGCACGAAAAGTTTTTCATTACGGTCATATTCGATTACTAAATGATCTTTAAGCGAGCCGGAAATTTTGACCTTTTCCATACCCTTAAACCTGCCTATACCATATTCATTATGCACCACAAAATCACCAATATTTAGATCCAGAAAATTATTTAAAGGAAACTCTTCATTGAATAGCGGCAACTTACTGGATAGATATTTCTTATGCGGAAGAACAATGACAATATTGTGCTGCCAGAGCGCGTGATTGTTAAACGGATTAAATGTTTTAATTGCAATTACCTTTTCATTGTCTAATTCAATGCGGACGGGTAACTCAAAAGATACGGGAAAAATATCAACAATAGATCCTCTGCGGCTAAAATCACCTTCGGCAAAGACCGACTCCTGCCTCTTATAACCGAATTCAACAAGGTTCACGGAGAGATTTTCTAGGTCAATATTCTGATTCAGGTAAATCTTAATAGATTGGAATAGCATATTATAAACAAAAGGGGACGCTTCCCTCTGGGCTAAGGGAAACGTCCCCTTTTACGTTTCCTCTATCTGTTACTTTTTGCCTTTATGGCTCCAAGCAAGCACCAAAGGAGAGGCAATAAAAATTGTAGAGTATACGCCGGAGATAAAACCTACAAACAAAGCAAAAGAGAAATTGCTCAACACTTCGCCCCCGTAAAATAAAAATGCAAGGACAACTAAAAGCGTAACCCCTGAAGTAAGCAGGGTACGCCCAAGAGTTTGATTAACGCTTAAATTAATCAGCTCTTTTAAAGAAAGCTTTCGATAAAGATGCGCATTCTCCCTGACCCTGTCATAAATAACAATGGTATCATTAATAGAATAACCTGCGATAGTAAGAAAAGCAGTTACGCTTAAAAGGTCGATCTGCCTGTTAGTAAACACTAAAAATCCCATAGCTATAAGTACATCATGCAGAAGTGCGGCAATGCCGGCAAAAGCAAAATTAATATGTTTAAACCTAAAACCAACGTAAATTAAAATACCCGCAAGCGACCAGAGCATCGCCAAAACAGCCTTCTTTTTAAGGTGGTTACCGGCGACAGGGCCAACACGTTCAATCCTCAATATTTGGATGTCATCATCAGGAAAGGACTCTTTTAACTTATTAGTCAACACCTGGTTATTGTCTTCTGATGTCCTGATTAAAACCGCTCTCGGATTATCCTGAAACTGCTGAATAGATGCATCACCAAGATTAATCTCTTTTAAAACCTGCCGTATTTTATCCGCCGATGGAGGGTTCTTAAAGCTATACTCCTGAAGCTGGCCTCCGGCAAAATCAATACCGTATACAAGCGGCCCTTTTTTGAAATATGAAAATACGCCAATTAGTATAATTATTATAGACAGCGCATAGAATATCTTTCTTTTCGCGATAAAATCCAGCTTGGTTTGACCGATCAACCTTAACATCGGCAGGTTTTTAACCCACCCTAAGCTAATCAGGACCTCAAATATTACCCGGGTAACGACAATAGCCGTAAACATACTTGCCAACAAACCAATAGTCAAAGTAACCGCAAAACCGCGGATTGGCCCGGTGCCAAACTGAAACAACATAAACGCCGCAATTAATGTAGTAAGGTTAGAGTCAAAGATAGCGCTGAAAGCGCGCTGGTAACCGTTAGTTATCGCAGCACGCAAATTTCTTCCTGCTTTAATCTCTTCCCTGATGCGTTCATTAATCAAAATATTGGCATCTACTGCCATACTTAAAGACAGAGCAATACCGGCAATACCGGGTAAGGTTAAAGTCGCGCTAATTCCGGGAAAAAGTAAAGGCAGCATGCCTAAGCCACCGAGTATTACTATAAGATTCAACAAAAGAGCAATATCGCTTATTAATCCTGCTAAAAGATAATAGCCTGCCATAAAGATAAAGATCAACGCACAACCGATTAAGCAGGCTTTGACTCCTTTATTTATAGAATCCTGGCCTAAAAGCGGGCCGACGGTCCTTTCTTCTTCTATATGCATGGGAGCAGGTAAAGCACCAACCCTCAAAATAAGAGCTAAATCTTGGGCTGCTTCCGGATCAAACCTGCCGGTAATTACCGCCTCACCGGAGGGGATTGACTCTCTTATCCTCGGAGCTGACTGCACTTTGCCGTCTAAAACAATTGCCAGCCGCTTACCTACATTAGCTGCAGTAACCTCGGCAAATTTTTTCGCACCGGCAGCATTAAACTGCAATGCTACAATCGGTTCATTAAACTGGCTCTGATCAAAACGCACTGACGCGTTTGTTAAAGCATCCCCTACCAAAACTGCCTGTTTTTCTAACAAAAGCGGCTCATTCTCATCCGGAGTATATTTCAATTCATATCCCTCCGGAATTGTCCCTGCAATTGCATTTTTAAGCTTATCCGCTTCGTTAGAAACTATTTTAAATTCAAGCATCGCAGTTTTACCGATAAGGTCAATTGCGCGCTGACGGTCAGTAACTCCGGGAAGCTGTACTACAATTTCATCCTCTCCCTGTTTTTGAATGGACGTTTCCCTGACCCCAAACTCATCGATACGGTTACGGATTACCTCAACCGCCCTATCGCAGGCATCGAGCTTGGCTTGGCCATCAAGATGGCTGGTATCAACTTTAAGCAAAAGATGCATCCCGCCCTGCAAATCAAGGCCTAAGTTAATACGCTTATCCAAAGGAAACGCGTAAAAAGAACACAAACCAACAACTCCTAGAATAAGTAATATCTTATAGACTAGTTTTCTTTCCATAATTCTAAAACTCCGGTTTAAAAAAATTCTTAAGGCTTTTTAATATAGGCTATACTATTTTTCTCAACCTCCATCTTCACATTCTCATCAATTCGCAAGATTAAGGTTTTTTCTTTTACATTGACTACAGTTGCATGTATCCCGCTTAAAGTCACAACTTCGTCATTCTTATTGATCCCCTGTATCATTTTTTGATGCTCTTTTTCTTTCTGTTTTTGAGGGCGGATCAAAAGAAAATAAAAGATAATAAAAATTAATACTAACGGTAAAAGCTGGACCAACGGACTGCCTACGGTTGCCTGTGGCATATTAAACCTCCTGCCCGCCGGAAGGCAGGCCTTTATTTGATTTCTTCAATAAGCTTTTCACTGTTGTGGACAATTGAGCGCCTTTTTTTATCCATTCGGCTATACGCTCTTTCTTAAGCTGCGCTACTCCGCTTATGGGTTTATAATAACCTAATTCCTCGATTACGCGGCTATCCCTTCCCATGCGCTCGTCAAAAACAGTAACACGAAAATGCGGTTTTCCGCTTGGGTTCCTGCCGATTCTTCTTAAACGAATATGCACTGCCATTGTGCTGCTCCTTTCTTATGCTTTAATTGATTCCATCATGCCTTTTGCTTTATTCACCGATTCCTCATATTCATTTTCCGGCACGGAGTCAGCAACAATCCCCGCACCTGCCTGCACATAAGCAAAACCACCCTTTAAAAGGATCGTCCGGATGGCGATACAAGTATCTAAATTATGGGAGAAACTGAAATAACCTACTGCGCCGGCATATAAAGAACGCCTTAAATTCTCCAGCTCATCAATAATTTGCATTGCCCGAATCTTCGGGCTGCCGCTAACAGTGCCGGCCGGAAACGCTGCTTTCATAACATCATAGATATCAAACCTTTGTTTGTCAAGTATCGCGCTTACCTGGCTTACAAGATGCATTACATGCGAAAATTTTTCCACACTCATAAAGTTATCTACTTTGACCTTACCTAATTTGCTTATACGGCCCAAATCATTCCTGCCTAAGTCTACCAGCATCAAATGCTCAGCTTTCTCCTTTTCGTCACTAAGCAGCTCTTTTTCAAAATGCGCATCTTCCTGCTCGTTTTTTCCGCGCGGCCGGGTACCGGCAATAGGACGGGTCTGCACTAAGCCATTCTCGCAACGTACCAGCGTCTCGGGGCTTGAACCAATAACGGAGAAATCTTTAAACTTCAGGTAATACATGTAAGGAGAAGGATTGAGGCTGCGCAAAGACCTATAAATAGAAAAACCGTCTTTTCCTACCTTAACCTTAAAACGCTGCGATAAGACTACCTGAATAATATCGCCCTTTCTTATATACTCCTTGCCTTTTTTGACAATCTTAATAAATTCTGATTTCTTAAAATTACTCTCAATCTCCAATTTTTTTAGGCCATTTCCCCTTGCGCAAGTTAAGACGTTTTTATTAAAACTACTATAGATGCATTCAATTTTCTTTACCGCATTTTCATAAAGCTGTTTTTTCTTCAGAACATCTGAATCCCTGGGCACAATAACATTGCTTACAATCTTAATCGTGTGGTTTAAGCGGTCAAAAATCAAAAGCGCATCCGTAAGGATTAAAAATATATCAGGAATCCCCAAATAATCCTTATTCTTATCGGGGATATGCTCAAAAAACCTCACCGTGTCATAACCGATATAACCGACCAGCCCTCCGTAAAAACGCGGCAAGCCTGTTACTTCTGCGCTGCGAAAATCCTGCATTATTTTTTTTACCTCATCTAAAGGAGAAACTTTAGTAAGAAATCTTCTGGTCCGGTTTCTTTTGGTATCAATGATCTCGACATGTTTTCCTTTGCTCTTAAAGATCAGGCTCGGATTGGTCCCGATAAAAGAATACCGGGCGATTTTCTCCTGCCCCTCTACGGATTCCAGAAGAAAAGAGTAATCTCCCTGCTCAAGCTTAAGATAAGCAGAAACCGGGGTGTCAAGGTCGGCATTTATCTCTTTATAAACCGGGATTACATTCCCCTTTTTTGTCAGTTTCAGAAACTCTTTTAAACTCGGAGTATACATATTGTTTGTTTGAATTTGTTCTTAGCTCATAGGTCTTAGTTCTTAGGAAACCATTTCTGATACTTAAAAGTAGCTTTCGAAGCTATTAATATTTTCCATGGGCTAAGAGCTACGAGCTAATTATACAACCTTACGATAAAAACAACTTCTATTGCCAGTATGACAAGCCTTGCCTACTTGGCGCACCTTAATCAATAGGGTATCCAAATCACAATCATAAGAGAGGGATTTAATAAACTGAAAATGTCCGCTGGTCATACCTTTTACCCAATATTCTTTTCTTGAACGCGACCAAAAACAAGTCTTGCCTAACTTTAAACTCCGGCGCAACGACTCCTTATTCATGTACGCCAGCATTAAAACCTGGTTATTTTTATAATCCTGAACGATCGCAGGGATCAATCCGTTTTTATCAAACTTTAAATTGCCTAACTTAAAACTTATCTTCTTCACCTGAATATTTCCTTTCCCTATCTTAGCCGATAGAAGATAGTCAATTGCCGATAGAACCTTTCGTTGAATTTTTATAGACCATACCTATTGTCCATCGACCATTACTATAATCTTACAGGAACTCCCTTAGAATTCAAATAAGCCTTTACCTGTTTTACGGAAAACTCATTGTAGTGAAAAAGCGAAGCGGCTAACGCGGCATCCGCCCGGCCTTGAGTAAAAACATTATAAAAATCCTCTAAAGACCCTGCCCCTCCTGAGGCAATCACCGGAATGCTCACTTTCTCGCCTACTGCCCTAGTCAGTTCCAAATCATATCCATCCCTAGTCCCGTCATAATCCATGCTTGTCAGAAGGATTTCCCCGGCTCCAAGGCGGGCTACTTTTTCGGCCCAAACCAAAGCATCAATCCCAGTAGGAGTCCTGCCGCCATTAATATATACCTGCCAACCGGCATCTTTCTTTTTAGCATCAATAGCTACTACAATGCACTGGCTACCAAACTTTTTTGCCGCGCTGCTTATTAACTCCGGGAACTTTACGGCTTGAGTATTAACCGATACCTTTTCTGCTCCGGCATTTAAAATGTTACGTATGTCTTCAATCTCGCCTATGCCACCGCCCACCGTAAAAGGCATAAAAATATTCTGAGCGATATCCTTAACTAACGCTATTAAAGTCTTCCTATTTTCAAAACTAGCGGTAATATCTAAAAATACCAGTTCATCAGCGCCCTGCCGATCATAAACTTTCGCTACTTCAACCGGAGAGCCGGCATCACGAAGCCCAAGAAACTTAACTCCTTTGACTACACGGCCGTCTTTAATATCAAGGCATGGGATAATCCGTTTACTCAACATGTACTATTATTTTCTTATTTAACTTTCTTATCTAAATAAGCCTTCAAAACTGCCCAGGTTTTTTTACCTACCCTGCCGTCAGCAGAAAGATTATTTGCCTTCTGGAATTCCTTTATAGCCTGGCGGGTATTCTTACCGGTTTTTCCATCAATACTGCCCTGATAATAACCAGCATTCTTTAAAGCGGTTTGAATTTGTTTAGCTGTAGGGCGCTCCTTAACCTCGCTGCTGGCCTTGCTGACTTTTACTCCTGAAGTTTCGTTGCTTTGCGCTAAAGCTTCCCTTAAATTATTTATTTCAATATCCTTTTCGTTTAGCTGAGCTTCCAATGCCATAACCTTATTCTTTAACCCCTGGTTCAATAGCTCATCATTTCTGCGGGTCGTAGCGCAGCCGCTTAAAGAGAAAAGAAAAACTATTCCTAAACCCAGCAACAATACTTTTTTTGCCATACCCCCTCCTTTTCCTAATTAAATTTCGACGCTTCAACCAAAGTAAATTTACCTTCATACAGCGCTTTACCGATAATAACTCCTGCTAATCCGCGTTTTTTCAGCATATTAAGTTTTGATAAATCTTTTAAATCTGAAACTCCTCCCGAAGCAATAAGGCTTAACCCGGTTTCCTTAAGCAGCTCTTTAATCCCTAACATATCCGGCCCGGACAATGTGCCGTCCTTAGAAATATCCGTATAAATTAACTGCTTAAAACCTATCTTCTTTAACTCCTTTGCAAAATCCAATGCGGTTTTAGAAGACAGACGGTTCCAGCCTTCCGTGAATACCCTGCCCTCCTTGGCATCAATACTTATAATAATCTTTTCGCCAAATTTCTGCCATGCTTTTCTTAAAAATTCCGCGTCACTTGCAGCACGCGTGCCCAAAACAACCCTTGTTACTCCTAAATTAAGCAATTTCGATATTGCCTCAATGCTCCTTATTCCGCCTCCAAATTCAAGAGGCACTCCGGTTTGCGCAATAATTGTCTCTAAAACATCTAAATTTTTAGATACCCCGCTTGATGCACCGTCTAAATCGACAATATGTAAAAATTTCGCGCCCTGCCTTACCCAATGTTTGGCCACTTTAACCGGGTCGCTGGAATAAACCTTCTGGCGGTTAAACTTACCCTGAAAAAGCCTGACCACCTTGCCTCCCCTTAAATCTATTGCCGGTATAATTAACATAAGTAAACAAAGTTTTTAATTATCTCTAAACCTGTTGTCTGGCTTTTTTCCGGATGAAACTGAACACCATAAACATTGTCTCTCCACAAAACGCTGGCAAATTTAAGCTCATAATCGCAGGTTGCGGCAATCATGGATTCATCAGCCGGCAGAGGATAATACGAATGGCAGAAATAAACCTGCGGGCTATTATTGCTTATCCCCTTTAACAACGGACAATCTTGCTGAACCACTTGAAGCTCATTCCAGCCCATATGAGGAACTTTTAAACCTGATTTTCGGCTAAATTTTACTACCTGTCCGCCAAAAATACCGAGGCCTCTTTTAGTTTTAGCTTCCTGGCTGCTTTCTAACAAAAGCTGCATGCCCAAACAGATTCCTAAGAACGGCTTTTTTTGATTGATCTGATCTTTAATAGCTTCAACTAAACCTTGATCCTCTAATTCAAACATTGCATCATCAAAAGCCCCTACGCCGGGAAGAATGAATTTATCACAAGAGGCTATATCGCTTTTTTTATTTGTTATGAGAGGATTTGCACCATAAAGGCTAACTGCCTTGGCCACGCTATGAATATTACCCATCCCATAGTCAATAATAGCAATCTTCATTAATCAATAACGCCTTTAGTCGAAGGAACCCCTTTTCTGCGCGGGTCAATCTGAGTGGCTTCATCCATAGCAATACCAAAAGCCTTAAAAACCGGTTCCAAGGTGGCATGTAAATCTATACTGGGATTATCGATCTTTATATTGAGGTTCATGCCTAATTGTTTAGCAAAAGATTCAAAAAAGTGTTCGGCATATTTAAGCTCATAACCGTCTTGGGGCTGAGGCGCACTCAAGCCTGCCCCTTGCATTGCCAGGCTTAGCTTAAAGGAGCCTCTACCGCTGATGTCAACGGTCACATTTGCAGTCACATCTTCCATAGGCGCAGACTTGGAACCAATTCTATTAATGCCCACCTTATCCCCTAAGGCATCCTTAAAAACCTGCCCCAGCACAATGCCCAAATCTTCATTTGTGTGATGTATATCTACTTTTAGATCAGCCTCACTGGTAGTAACCTCTAAATCAAAATGACCCCAAAATGAAAATAATTCCAGCATATGGTCTAAGAAACCAATACCTGAATTAATTTTTGCTTTCCCGGAGCCGTCAATATTCAGTTTAATAAATATTTCTGTTTCGCTTGTTTTACGCCTCTTTTCTGCTATCCTCTGAACCATCTTTCTCCTATTATTAGCTATAAACTCTTGGTTTTATCGACTATCGACTATAGTCTATCGACCCTGAATTATTACAATAAGCAATGGTTTTCTACGGGCTGAGATATAGAGCCTACGAGCTTATTCAAACCTGCTCTTTACTGAATCCAAATGTTTCTGCAGCCCCTCAATACTAGCAATCTTCTCAAGCGGTTCGCGTATCCTCTCTAACGCTTTTTTTGAATAACTGATAATATGGCTGCTCTTAATAAAATCATAAACATTTAACCCCGAGAAAAATCTTGCCGTGCCCAATGTAGGTAAAACATGGCTTGGCCCCGCGACATAATCTCCTAAAGCTACCGGACTATACGGCCCAAGGAATATCGCACCGGCATTTTTTATATTCTTAACCAATGCCTTCGGATTTTGCACTAATATTTCTAGATGTTCAGGAGCAATCTTATTTGCTATTTCACAAGCCTGTTTTAAATTCTTTGTTAGAATAATATACCCGGTGTCGCCATCCAGCTGGGATTTTACTTCTTTCGCCAGGCTCTTTGAATTGGTAATTAATATCGCAAGGCCCTTGGCATGTTCTGCCTGCGCACGAAGGTCGGCAATAATAAATTCCGGGTTGCTAAAACGGTTAGAGATAATCACTAGCTCCGTAGGCCCGGCAATCATATCAATATCAACAACACCGAAAACCTGGCGTTTTGCCTCACTCACATAAATATTTCCCGGGCCGATAATCTTATCTACTCTTGGCATAGTCTTTGTTCCGTATGCTAAGGCCGCAATCCCCTGCGCGCCTCCTACTCGGTAAATTTCATCAACTTTCAATAAATCGGCAACTACTAAAATATGCGGATTAATATAGCCGTTTTTATCCGGGGGGCTGATCAAAACAATATTCTTAACTCCCGCAAGCTTAGCCGGTAAAACCGTCATATAAACGGTAGACACAAGCGGTGCGGTTCCGGCGGGAATATAAATACCTACCCGGTCTAAAGGCGTATAGTTTTCTCCCAAAACCACCCCCTCCGGGCTTTTAATCCTCCAAGATTTACGCAGCTGCTTGCGGTAAAACCGGTTCACATTTTCAATAATTATTTTTAAGGAACTGACAAAGTTTGGGCTGATATTAGCATAAGCTCCGCCTATCTCAATCTGTGAAACTTTTAACTGGCGCAAGCTTAGTTTGACTTTATCAAACTTTCGCGTATATTTAATCAACGCCTCATCGCCAAAGAGCCGCACATCGTTAATTATACGTGCGACCTTTTCCTCAACGCGAACCTGCCGCAGGGTGGCGCGATTATAAATTTTTTCTAATTTTTTACTGGTAAAACGGATTATTTTCATAGTAATTTATTTATTATATCTCTTAATTTATCAATTGCCAGCGTTAAATTTTCTATCTTTGAGCCACCTGCCTGGGCAAAATCTTTTCTACCTCCACCCGAGCCTCCGATAAACCCTGAAACCTGACGAATCAACTCGCCCGCATCCATACCTTTTGATAATAAAGTTTGCGATACTGAAACAACTAAGAAAACTTTATTCTCGCTCTCATTTCTAGCCCCTAAAACAATAACCGCCTGGCTTAATTTATCTTTAATCATATCCGCCAATTGACGTAAAGCAGAAATATCTAAATTTTCTTCGACTGAAAAAATAGTATTTACACCGTTAAGCTTGGCGGCATTCTCTATAAGAAGAGGCACCCTCTTAAGCACTATACCGCTCATTTCGGCGCTGCGCTTTTTTTGGCGGTCTTTTTCTTCCTGCAGTTTGTTCTTTCTTTCTGACTCTTGAGCATCTCTTTTAGCCTGCTCTTCTATAAATTGCTCAGCAAACCTAGCAGTAACAGCCTCGATTCTCCTTACGCCGCTAGCTACCGAGCCTTCGCTAGTGATCTTTATTAAGCCTATTTGACGGGCATCGGTTATATGTGTGCCTCCGCAGAGCTCATTTGAGATACCTCCTACGCTAACCACACGGACGCTCTCTGCGTACTTTTCTTCAAAAAAAGCCAAAGCTCCGGACTTCTTTGCCTCCTTAAGCGGCATCTCCTTGCAACCTACTGAATACTCGTTAAGAATATAAGCATTGGCTACTTCTTCAACTCTTAAAATTTCCTCCTTTGATAATTTCTTAAAATGCGTAAAATCAAACCGCAATTTCTCCGGTCCAACCAAAGACCCCTGCTGTTGGACGTGGTTTCCTAATACCTTACGTAAAGCCGCTTGCAAAATGTGAGTGGCAGTATGATTACGAGCTATATTCATGCGATAGATAGCATCAATTTTGGCATCAACAATATCCCCGTTGTTCGGAAAATTAGCAAACTTCCCCCAATGCACAAACACATCATCGCTTTTCTGAACATCAATTACAGAAAAAACATTAGCCCCAATAGACAATACGCCAATATCGCCGACTTGGCCTCCTGATTCAGCATAAAAAACCGTTTTATCAAGAATAACTCCCATCCTATCAGGATGATCGAGATCCATAATTACTTTGATAACTTTAGCCTTTGTTTCAAGTTGATCATAACCGAGGAATTGTGTCTTTGGCAATCCCGCAACCGCAAGCTTTGGAGCGCCAAATACATCCCCCTGCATCGCACTTCCTATCTTTGAACGCGATTTTTGCTCCTCCATAGCAATTTCGAAAGCTTGTTGCGAAAAATCTATTTTTTGCTTATCCAGCCAGTCTTTAGTTAATTCTAACGGGATCCCATAAGTGTCATGCAGCAGAAAAGCTGCGCTTCCTACAGCTTCGGGATTCGGTTTTTCCTTAAACTCCGTAAACTTATTTTTAAACAACTCCCCGCTTGAACTAAGCACATAAATAAAGTTTTTTTCCTCAGCCAAAACTATCTGGGCAATCTCTTCCCGCTGATTAATTAACTCCGGATAAGGTTTGCGCATTATCTCGGCCTCTATTGAAACTAAGCGGTAAAAAAAAGGCTCGATAATTCCGAGGCTCCTTAAGTGCAACACGGACTTCCGGATTATTTTTCTTACCACATAACCCCTTCCTTCGTTAGAAGGCATAATCCCGTCAAAAATTGAAAATACAACCGCCCTTATGTGGTCGGCTATAGCATAAAGAAGCTTCTTCTCGCAGGCTGTCTGCGAAGGGGACTGTCTGCGAATTATCTCTTTAATTATCGGCTGAAATAATTCCGTTTCAAAATTATTCTGCTTGCCCTGCATAACAGCAGTTAATCTTTCTAGGCCCATCCCTGTATCAATATTTTTATTCGGCAACGGCTCAAGGCTGCCGCCATCTTTACGGTTAAACTGAGTAAAAACCAGGTTCCATATTTCAACAAACCTTCCGCAGCTGCAAGATGGATCACAAATTTTCTCGCCACATCCGATATCCGGGCCAAAATCATAAAAGATCTCTGAACACGGACCGCAGGGGCCGTTAGGCCCTTTTGCCTTTGCTTCGGCAGGCCAAAAATTATCTTTATCTCCCAGCCTTACGATTCTTTCCGGAGGCATTCCTACCGTATCCTTCCAGATATTATAAGCTTGGTCATCATCCTGATAAACCGAAACCCTTAGCCTCTCCGGGCCTATCTTTAGCTCTTTTATCAAAAATTCCCAAGCCCAAGAAATGGCTTCTTTTTTAAAATAATCTCCGAAGGAAAAATTTCCCAGCATTTCAAAAAATGTGTGGTGGCAGTTTGTTTTACCGACTTTATCCAAATCATCCGTGCGCAAGCAGCGTTGAGCTGTTGCAGCGCGCTTAAACCCGGAATCAAATCCCATAAACTCTTTTTTAAACTGGTTCATCCCTGCGGGAGTAAATAACACGGTAGGGTCTTCCTTGGGGACCAAAGAATCACTATCAACAATCTTATGCTCTTTAGCCTTAAAAAAGTCGAGAAATTTTTCTCTTAAAACATCAGCTGTCATAATTGTTTAATTATACCGCTTACTATATCCGGCGAGAAACCTCTGCGTAACAAATATGCATAAACACGCAATTTTGCTTTTTGCGGTTCAATCCCTTTTTGCCTGGAAAACCTTTGCCTGGCTAATTGGCCGGCCACCTGAATTTCATCGTAGCCGTTTTTCGCCTCAGAAAGCGTACCGTCAATAATTTCCTTATCCAGGCCCTTTGCGAGTAGTTCCTGTTTTATCCTTCTTAACCCAAAAGGCCGCTTGAGCCTTGAAACTACCCATCCTTTGGCAAAAATACGGTCATCAATAAACTTTTTAGCTTTTAAGAAACTGATTGTGCTCTGGCTTAGCTCTTCGGAGAAACCCTTTTGTTTGAGCCTGCTAAATAGTTCAGCCTCACTGCGCAAACGGAACTTGAGCAGTAAAAAAGCGTAACCCCTGGCTTTTTCAATATTATGGCTTTGCCGCGAGGAAGGCAAACCATTGCCTTGCGGCTTATTCTGCGAGGGTAGACTTTTTACGCGCTGCCTTTTCAATATCTTCCTGTAATTTTGGATTTTCTTTAAGGAATTTTATTGCCGCATCCCGGCCTTGGCCTAACTTCTTATCTTCAAAGGAAAGCCATGTACCGCTTTTAGAAATTACTTCCAAACTTACCGCTCCATCAATTACTGCGCCGCTCTTAGAAATTCCTTCATTATGCAGGATATCGAACTCTGCCTCGCGAAAAGGAGAAGCGACCTTATTTTTCACAACCCTTACCCTGACATGGTTGCCGATAACTTTGTCGCCCTCTTTAAGAGTAGCGATTTTACGCACATCCAGTCTTACTGATGAGTAAAATTTAAGCGCACGCCCACCCGGCGTCGTTTCAGGAGAACCGAACATAACGCCGATTTTTTCACGCAGCTGATTAATAAAAATTACTGTGGTGCGCGATTTACTGATTGAACCGGTCAGCTTACGTAAAGCTTGCGACATCAAGCGGGCCTGAAGCCCCATATGCGAATCTCCCATTTCTCCTTCGATTTCAGCGCGGGGAGTTAATGCGGCAACCGAATCAACAACCACCAAATCTACGGCATTGGAACGCACCAAGGTTTCGGCGATCTCTAATGCCTGTTCACCGGTATCCGGTTGAGAGATTAGAAGGTCATCTAAATTTACACCGATTATCTTGGCATAAGTCGAATCAAATGCATGCTCGGCATCGATAAAAGCAGCCACTCCCCCTTTTTTCTGGATTTCCCTTATCGCGGTCAAAGTTAATGTGGTTTTCCCACTGGCCTCCGGACCAAATATTTCAATTACTCTTCCTCGGGGAAGCCCCCCTACACCTAAAGCCAGATCAAGGGTAAGCGCGCCTGTTGAAATGGTTTCAACATTGGCCTTTACGTGTGCGCCCAGCTTCATAATCGACCCCTTACCAAACTGCTTTTCAATCTGAGCAAGCGCAAGCTCCAAAGCCTTATGACGATCGGAAGTATCTTTTCCCTCTTCTTTTTCTTTTTTCTTATCAATTACCATTTAAATCCTCCCTGGCTACCTGCGGCAGTCATACCTGCTTAGCAGATAGGCAATTTTAAAGTTTTTAGTTTTAATATTATAACCCTCACCATTACCACTGTCAAACAATAAAAATCCCCCTTTCTACGCTAATAGACGTATCAGGGGGATAAAATCTAACAATGTTATTTATTAGAGAATTTCAACAAATTTGTTAAGAAAATAACAAAGCTGTAATTCCTAATATTGCTATTACTTAGCTTTTAACTTAGCCATTTCCTGCTTTAAGGCATCAATCTCCTGCTGCTGGGCCTTGATTGCCTCAATAAGAACAGGCACAATTTCAACATAAGAAACTGCCTTTTCACCATCAGCACCTTCTTTAACGACCTCCGGCATAACCTTCTCTATCTCCTGAGCGATAACGCCATAATGCCTCCCGGAAGAAAACTTTTTATCTTTATATTCATCAGTTTTCCATTCAAAAGACACCCCTCTAACTTTTGACAACTTTTCAAGAGGATTATTAATATTACCTACGTTTTTCTTATATCTCATATCTGAAGGAGCATGCCACCCTCCAGTAGCATAAGCGCTGCCGTTAACATAGAGCTGATAGGAACCCGGATCCGTAACCCCAATACCGACCCTCCCCGTAGAAGTTTTAATCCTCATTGCCTCGCTTGCATCAAGTTTAAAAACAAGATCACTGCCGGTATGAGAAGATCCCCCTATTGCAAACATTCCGGTGTCTCCGTCTTGCTCAAATGAAAACCCGACATTCGCACCATTATAAGCCGGGGTAGGATCCCCTTTGCTTGTCCGCACACCGCCGACAACATCCAATTTTGAACGCGGATTTGCTATGCCGATACCGGTATTACCGGATATATACACCGGCCCAACAAAATAACCCCCATATCCGCCTATACCCATATTTCCATATACACCGGAATAAAATGCGCCACCCGGATCTGCGTATCCCAAACCACCAGCATGCCACCCTGCCACCATGTCTCCAAAGCCTTGCCCATAAACACCTGCTGTGGTACCAACCCCAAAAACACCGTATCTACGATTGCCCCAATTACAGCCCGCAGCATTTCCAGCAGCAATCCATGCATAGTTAGGATTACCATTTCCTTGAGGAAGATTGGCTGTTTGAGGCCCTACATAAAGCAATCTATCTACTACGCGCAACCCCGTAGAAGAACTACCGCTAAAAACTGCATCATCATTAAAAGGCAGAACACCTATACGTAAACGATTGCTAATTATCCCATCACCGGTAACTTCCAATCTTTGAGCCGGAGCAGAAGTCCCGATACCGACATTACCATTGCTAAGAATCCTCATGCGCTCATTTCCGGCACTGGCTTCATAGAAGTTATCGACAAAAGCTAAGCCGCTGCCTGCGCCGGATCTGGCAACAATACCAAAAGCTGTGACTCCGTTTTGCTGGAAACTCAAACCCACCTGGCCGGCCCCGGATCTGCGCAGCGCCAGTTTTTCCCCAAAACCAGTAGCGCTATTATCAAAGATATC